>OBJL01000026.1_pt1 | contig 75967 bp, 73 predicted proteins | sample 1481721 | NCBI WGS metagenome assembly OBJL01 (sample SAMN05831943, study PRJEB22555) | human gut metagenome | isolation source: Skin biopsy | host: Homo sapiens
CGGGTGTGAGCATTGGGGATCAGGAAATTCGAGATCCGCAGTGATGACAAGCCAAAGCTTTTGCTGGCGGAGGTCGCTGAAATCAGGTGGTCATGCCAGGCTTCATCCAGGTGCAGCACCGAGGTGAAGGTTTCGCCGGGCAGCGTCAGGTCGGCCCAAATCTCATCGGAAATCACCGTCACGCCATGGCGGCTGCACAGCGCCATCAACTGCGTCAGTTCGCTGTGGCTCCAGCATCGTCCGGTTGGATTATGGGGGTTACACAGCAACAACAATGGCGGTTTCCGCTGCTCAAAACAGGCCTCCAGATGCTCGAAATCGAATTGATAACCCTGCGCGCTTTCCTTCAGCGGATTTTCGAGGACCTCTCGGCCATTCATGGTGATGATCTTGGCGAAAGATCCATAGTATGGCCCCTGGATCACCACCGGATCGCCAGGCTGGCTAAGCAACTGGATCAGGATCGCCAATCCGGGCACCACCCCTTCGATGGACGTGAACCATTCGCGTTGCAAAGGCAGATTGTGCCTGCTTGAGAACCACTCTATTACCGCCTGGTAATATGAGTCATCGCGTTCGCTATAGCCAAATATGCCGTGATCTACCCGCTGATGCAGCGCCTGCCGGACTTCCTCTGGACACTGGAAGTCAAAATCAGAGACCCACATCGGCAAAAGGTCGGTTTCATCGAGTTGCAGATAGCGGTCGATAAAGTCCCATTTCACCGAGCCGGTGTTGTGGCGGTTAACTATCTGGTTAAAATCGGTTGGTTTCACGTCAGGCTTCCTTACGCTGTAAATCGTTTTCTGGCTGTATTCTGGCAATCCCGAATCCGGTAAAGCCATAAATCAGGGCGAAGAACACGGCGGCGTAGCATTGGATGGCCCAAGGCAATAAATCCAGCGTGCTGACACCCAGGGTGGTTGCCATATAAATGCCTGCGGCGGTCCACGGAATTAAAGGTTCGATGACGGTGCCCGCGTCCTCGACGGTCCGTGACAGGTTTTTATTGTCTAATCCCATGCGGCGGTAGGCGCCCTTAAACAGTTCTGCGGGGATCAGCAGCGCCAGCTTGCCGTCGCTGGTGGCGCCGGTCACCAGAATGGTGGTTGCGACCGTTGCGGCAATCAACTGGCCGGTGGTATGAACCACTTTCAGCAGTCGGTTGATGATAACGGTCAGCGCGCCGGTCAGCGTTAAGGCCCCGGCAAAGGAAAACGCGCAGAACACCAGCAGGATTGTGCTCATCATCGAGAACATGCCGCCGCGGTTGAGCAGGCGTGGAACATCGTCGACGATGCCGGTAATGCTGTGCCCCTGGGCGGTAAACATTGAAAGGTTAAAACCGTCCATCAACGCATTTAAGCCCTGCTGCAGGTTAAAGCCCTGGAGCAGTACCCCAATGGCGATGGCCAGAGTACAGGCCGCCAGCATCACGGGGATCACCGGTCGTTTGGTGACTGCGCCCCAGAGCACCAGCACCGGCGGCAGGATCAGCAGCAGGTTAAAGTGATACAGGCCCTCCAGCGCGGTCACGATCTCAGTGACTTTTTCCGGCGTAGCTACGCTGCCGACGGCACTGGTGTGCCCGGCAATCAGATACACCACCGCGGCTAAAACGAAGCTCGGCAATGTCGTGTACATCAGGTGCTGGATATGGCTGTAAAGGTCGGTATCCGCGACGATGGCGGCGAAATTGGTGGAGTCAGACAACGGAGATATTTTGTCGCCAAAGTAGGCCCCGGAAACCACGGCACCGGCGGCGGCGGCCAAAGGGACATCCAGCCCGGCGGCCACGCCCATCAATGCCACGCCGACGGTACCGGCTGCGCCCCAGGAGGTACCGGTACAAACGGAGATCACGCTGGTAATGAAGAACGCGGCGATCAGGATATATTGCGGGCTGATCAGTTTTAAGCCCCAGTACACCATGTAGGGAATGGTACCGCTGAACATCCAGGTGCCGATCAACCCGCCGACGCAGATCAGGATCATGATGACTGGCATCGCCTTGGCCAGCTTGGCCACGATCGAGTCGATGATGTCGTTCCAGCGGTAGCCTTGCCACCAGGCCAGTGCGGCGGCAATGGCGGCCGAGACCAGCAGTAGCGGCTCGATCCGCAGCCCAAGCTGGCCGTAGCCGATGATCAGCAGTAAAAGCATCGCCACAATGGGTAGCATCGCTAGCCCCAGGTTGAGTTTCTTTTTGTTATTCATTAACAACTCCGGTTAAGGATGAGGGTGTGACGCCAGCCTAATGAATTCGTTTTGATTGGGGTGTGAGCGCGGGCAACTGTCCATGTAATCGGTTTCATGGACTGCTGTTGTGTGAAATATCTCTCACTTTATGGCCTTGTTTTCTTGATTTGAGGTATTTTTCTCGAGGGAGGCGACCGAGTCTCGCAGGATCAATTCAGCGGAAAACATATTATTCTGCGGTGCTACAGCAACAGCAGAATTGAGCTGTAGCGCCAAATTAGCCGCGCGTCGTGCCATTTTCTCAACTGGATAATGCACGGTGGTCAATGCCGGATGGAGATATTTTGCCAGGGCCACGTCATCAAACCCGACAATCGAGATATCCTCCGGCAGGTTCATCTGGCGTTGATGAAAGGTTCGCATCATACCGGCGGCCATCACGTCATTGAACGTCAGTGCGGCGGTAAAATGGTGGCCGCTGGCCAGGATCCTTTCTGCCGCTAATTCGCCCCCTTGTTCATTGAAAGGGACGCTGATGATCCAGGCACCCGGCACCGAGATCCCGGCGTGAGCCATGGCACTGCGATAGCCTTCGAGACGCTGTTTTCTGTCATCGATCGGCAAGTCTGTGGTGATACAGGCGATATTCCGGTGCCCGTGTTGAATCAGCATCTGGGTGGCGGCCTGAGAGGCGCTGATGTTATCCAGCCAAATGCAGCGATTGGCGATGGCGGGCAAATAGCGATTGATCACCACCATTGCCGGGGTATGGGCGGCGTAGCGTAAAACGTCGGCATCGCTCATCCGGGTCACGTGGGCCACGATGGCTTCGCAACCCTGGTTGATCAGAAAATCGAGCCCGTTTTTCTCCAGTTCGGCCTGATGGCCGCCACTGCAGACCATCAATTTTACGCCGCCTTTGCGCGTGATATCTTCGACGCCCCGCGCCAGCCGTGAGAAAAAGGGGTCGTCGAGATTACCGGTCAATAATCCCAGCATATTGCCGCTTCTTTTCGCCAGGGCCAGCGCGGCAGCATTGCGGTGATAGTTAAACTCGCGCATGGCTTTTTCAACGCGTTCGCGGGTGACCGGCTCAACATAGGCGGTGCTGTTGATCACCCGGCTGACGGTGGCTGTCGATACACCTGCCCGTCGGGCAACATCTTTCATTGTGGCCATATCATCTCCTGCTCAGGCTTCGGTTGCCCTTTCTGTTGACGGGGAAAAATTGAGCTGGGTCTGATGCTAACAGCGCTGCTATCATTCATCCATATTCGGATATTGCGCCGACGGGTGTCGTTGCGTAAAGGCTGCCAGGGAGTTAAACGATGAAACCATGCCGTTCAGGGGCATTTGCATCAGGCAAGAAGCTTTGTCAGGGGATCGCATTGGCGGGGGGCCTGCTACTGCTGGCCGCCTGTGATGACAGTGGTCAAACCTCAACCGCGGCGCAGGCCGATGCTCAGGCGAGCAGCGTCACGCAGGCCAAACGGCCGGATGCTGCCGCGTTGGCGGCATTGGCGAAACGCGACGCTGGCAAACCCTTAACGCTGCTTGATGCCTCCGAACTGCAACTCGACGGCGCCAGTGCCATGGTGCTGACGTTTTCTTTGCCGCTGGATCCGAATCAGGATTTCGCCGCGCGAGCTCATCTGGTCGACAGCGTCAGCGGTAAAATCGACGGAGCCTGGGAGCTGTCAGACAATTTGATGGAGTTGCGGTTACGTCATCTGCAGCCCAACCGCAAAGTGGTGCTGACCCTTGAGGGCGGCCTGAAAGCGGTCAACGGTGCCGAACTGGGTAAACAGCAACAACAGACGATTACCACCCGCGACATCAAACCGAGCGTCGGCTTTGCCGGCAAAGGCTCACTGCTGCCAACCAAGCTGGCACAGGGGTTACCGGTGATGGCGCTCAACGTCGATAACGTCGACGTTAACTTCTTCCGGGTGAAGGCCGATGCCTTGCCGGCATTCCTGGCCAACTGGGAGTACCGCAATTCGCTTTCCAGTTGGGAATCGGAAGAACTGCTGAAAATGGCCGACCTGGTCTACAGCGGTCGCTTTGATCTCAACCCGCAACGCAATACCCGCGAACGCCTGTTGCTGCCGTTGAGTAGCATCGAAGCCTTGCAGCAGCCGGGGGTTTACCTGGCGGTGATGCAGCAGGCCGGGCATTACGGTTATACCAACCCGGCGACCCTGTTCACCCTCAGTGATATCGGTGTTTCGCTGCACAGCTACCACGACCGTCTGGATGTGTTTACCCAGGCGCTGGACGGCGGTGCGGCATTGGGCGCGGTGGAACTACGCCTGCTGGATGAAAAAGGCCAAACGCTGGCTCAGGGCACCACTGATAAGCAGGGCCATGCCCAGTTGGCGAAAAGCGCCAAGGCACGGTTGTTGCTGGCCACTCAGCAGGGCCAGACCAGCATGATCGATCTCTCGACGCCGGCGCTGGATTTGGCTGAGTTCGATATCGCCGGGCCGGAAGGTTACAGCAAGCAATTCTTCGCCTTCGGCCCACGTGATTTGTACCGTCCTGGCGAAACGCTGATCGTTAACGGTCTGCTGCGTGACGCCGACGGCAAGCCGCTGCCGGCCCAGCCGGTGAAGGTAGATATCGTCAAGCCGGACGATCAGGTGGCGCGCAGTTTTGTCTGGCAGCCGCAGGACGGCCTGTATCAATACCAGTACGCCATTCCTGAGGGCGGACCGACCGGCAATTGGTCATTGCGTTTCAATCTGGGCGATAACCAGCCGCGGCTATACAGCTTCAAGGTAGAGGACTTTTTACCGGAACGCATGGCGCTCGACATTACCGCCGAGAAAACCCCGCTGCGCCCTGACGCACAGCTGGTGTTCGACGTCAGCGGCCGCTATCTCTACGGTGCCCCGGCCTCGGGTAACCGTCTGCAGGGGCAGGTGTTCCTGCGGCCGCAGCGTGAGGCGGTCAGCAGCCTGCCGGGCTATGAATTTGGTTCGGTGACGGAAGAAAGCCTGTCGCGCAATATGGATGAATTCGATCAGGCACTGGATAACGCCGGTAAGGCGCAGGTGGCGGTGGACAGCAGTTGGGCGGAGGTGAAGTCCCCGTTGAAAGCCATCCTGCAGGCCAGCCTGTTGGAGTCCGGTGGCCGGCCGGTGACGCGCCGCGCCGAACAGGCGATCTGGCCTGCCGATGCACTGCCCGGCATTCGGCCATTGTTCAACAAACAGCAGATTTATGATTACCGCAGCAACAGCTATCAGGCCCAGTCGGTGGTGGATGAAAACACCCAGGCCGGGTTTGATATCGTCTACGCCAATGCCGCCGGTGAGAAACTGGCGGTCAGCGGATTGAAGGCCCGTCTGGTGCGTGAGCGCCGCGACTACTACTGGCAGTGGTCTGAAGGCGAGGGCTGGCAATCGTTGTACGACAAAAAAGATCTGCCACTGGCGGAACAGACTATCGATATCGCTGCCGACGGCAGTGCCAAGGTCAGTTTCCCGGTGGAGTGGGGCGCATACCGCATTGAGGTGGTGGATCCACAGAGCAATCTGATCAGCAGCCTGCGTTTCTGGGCGGGTTACAGTTGGCAGGACAACACCAATGGCAGCGGCGCGGTGCGTCCGGACCAGGTGAAGCTGAAGCTGGACAAACCGGCCTACCAACCGGGCGAAAAAGTGAAACTGCATATTGAAGCACCGGCCGCCGGCAAGGGCTATCTGCTGGTGGAATCCAGCGATGGCCCGCTGTGGTGGCAGGAGCTGGATGTGCCTGCCAAGGGCGTTGATGTTGAAGTGCCGATCAATCAGGAGTGGAAACGCCACGATCTGTACCTCAGCGCATTGGTGATCCGCCCGGGTGATAAACAACAGCAGTCGACGCCGAAACGGGCGGTAGGGCTGTTGCATCTGCCGCTGGTGGATGAAGGGCGCAAACTGGCACTGACGCTGGACGCGCCGCAGCGCATGCGGCCGAACCAAATGCTGACGGTGAAAGTGAAGGCCGCCCACAGCAGCGGAAAACCGCCACCGCAAATCAACGTGCTGCTTTCCGCAGTGGACAGCGGCATCCTTAATATCACCGACTACGCAACGCCGGATCCGTATCAGGCCTTCTTTGGTCGTAAACGCTACAGCGCCGATCAGTACGATGTGTACGGTCAGTTGATTGAAGGCAAGGGGCGTTTGGCTAACCTGCGTTACGGCGGTGACGGCGATGAAGAAGATGCCTTGTCGCGCGGCGGTAAAAAACCGATCACCACAGTCACCATCGTGGCCCAGCAAGCGCAGCCGGTTAAGCTGGATGCCAATGGCGAAGGCGAAATTCAGATTGCCATTCCTGACTTCAACGGTGAACTGCGACTGATGGCGCAGGCGTGGAGTGATGAAGACTTCGGCAAGGCGGAGGGTAAGACCGTTGTTGCCGCACCGGTGGTCGCGGAGCTGGCGACGCCGCGCTTCCTGGCCGGGGGCGACAGTACCCAATTGGCGCTGGATGTCAGCAACCTGTCGGGGCAGCCGCAGACATTAACGGTGAAACTGGCTTCCAGCGGGTTAGTGGCGCTGCAGGGCGCTGCTGAACAACAGGTCAGCCTGGCCAACGGCGAGCGCACCACGCTGCAGATCCCGGTGCAGGCGCTAGCGGGTTTTGGTCAGGGTGACGTTGCGCTGACCGTCAGCGGCCTGGTGCTGCCGGGGGAAACGCTCAAAGACTACCGGCACAGCTGGAAGATTGGCGTGCGACCGGCTTACCCGGCGCAGACCCGCCAGTTTGCCAACGTGATCCACGCCGGTGAAAGCTGGGGCCTACCGACAGATGCCGCCGCCGGGCTGGTGCAGGCGACGACCGAAGGACAGCTGCTGTTGACCAGCCGTCCGCCAATCAACCTGGCGCGCTATATCAGCGAATTGTACGCCTATCCTTACGGCTGTCTGGAACAGACCACCAGCGGGCTTTATCCGTCGCTGTACACCAACCGGGCGCAGCTTAGCGCGCTGGGGATCAAATCCGGCAGTGATGAAAGTCGCCGCAACAGTATCGACGTTGGCATCGAGCACCTGCTCAGCATGCAGCGCTATAACGGCGGTTTTGGCTTGTGGAATCGCGACAGTCAGGAAGAGTTCTGGTTGACGGCCTATGCCACGGACTTCCTGTTCCGTGCCAGCGAGCAGAACTACAGCGTACCGGCGGATGCTTTAACGGCGGCCAACAACCGTCTGCAGCGTTATTTGCAGGATCGCAGCCAGATCGACGTTGGCTCCACCCAGTACCCGGATCACACCCGTTTTGCCGTGCAGGCCTATGCCGGCCTGGTGTTGGCACGTCAGCAACAGGCATCGCTTGGGGCATTGCGCCAGCTGTTTGAGCGTCGTGCCGATGCCCGTTCAGGCTTGCCGCTGGTGCAACTTGGGGTGGCGTTGAAGTTGATGGGGGATATGCCGCGAGCCAATCAGGCGATCGAGCAAGGGCTGGCGACGCAGCGCAATGCCAAGGATTACTGGCTGGAAGATTACGGCAGCCCGCTGCGTGATGACGCGATGATCCTGGCACTGTTGACCGAAAATAATCTGCTGCCAGCTGAGCGCGACCAACGCTTGCTGACGCTGTCTGAGCGTCTCAACGGCGAACGTTATCTGTCCACGCAGGAGAGCAATGCCCTGTTCCTGGCTGCGCGCAACCTGATCGGCAGTGCTGAAACACCGTGGCAGGCGCAAACGGCGCAGGGCAAGACGCTGTCCGGCAGCCAGGCGCTGACGCAAAACCTGTCCGCTGAACAGCTGGCGGCCGGGCTGCAGCTCACCAATACCGGCAGCGGCACGCTGTACAGCCGGGTCGATCTGGTGGGCTATCCGCAACAGGCACCGCAGCCGCAGAGCAACGTGCTGAACATCCGCCGTGAATTCCTGGGACTGGACGGTAAACCGGTGGATCTGAACCAACTGAAAAGCGGCCAACTGATCCTGGTGCACCTGGATGTCTGGGCCGACAATCAGGTTCCGGATGCGCTGGTGGTGGATCTGCTGCCGGCCGGGCTGGAGCTGGAAAACCAGAACCTGGGGGACAGCAGTGCCAGCCTGGGCGAAAGCGCCAGTAGCGTGACCGAATTGCTGCAAGATATGCAGCAGGCCGACATCAAGCATCAGGAGTTCCGTGACGATCGCTATGTGGCGGCGGTGAATATCGACGGCTACCGTCATACCACGCTGCTGTATCTGGCGCGCGCAGTCACTCCGGGTACCTATTTGGTGCCTGCGCCGCAGGTTGAGTCAATGTATGTGCCAGCCTGGCGTGCGCTGGGTGCGACGCCACAGCGGCTTGAAATCGCCAAATGATCCTCCTTGCTCCGCCCCGGGGGTTAACCGGTGGCGGGGCAAGGGAGTGATAGCTTCCCAATGAATCGATTCCTCACCCATTTACGTCGCCGAGGCGCCCTCTGGCTGCTGGTCATTATCCTGCCGCCCGCTTTACTGTGGTTGGCGGACCGGCTGTGGCCGCTGCCGCTGAAAGATGCCGAGATGGCGCGCGTGGTGGTGGCGGAGGATGGCACGCCGTTGTGGCGCTATGCGGACAGTGACGGCGTATGGCGCTATCCGGTCAGCCTGCAGCAGGTCTCGCCCTATTATTTGCAGGCATTGCTGACCTATGAGGATCGCTGGTTCTATCAGCACCCCGGGATTAATCCGTTGTCGCTGGCCCGTGCTGCCTGGCAGGACCTGCGCAACGGGCAGATTGTTTCCGGCGGCAGCACGCTGTCGATGCAGGTGGCGCGCCTGATAGATCCCCATCCCCGTACGCTGGGGGGGAAATTTCGACAGGTATGGCGCACCGCTCAGTTGGAATGGCATCTGTCGAAGGATCAAATCCTCGAAATCTACCTTAACCGGGCGCCGTACGGTGGCACGCTACAGGGGATCGGAGCAGCAAGCTGGACTTATCTGGGTAAGCCGCCCTCGGCGCTGACGCGGGGTGAGGCGGCGTTATTGGCCGTGTTGCCACAGGCTCCCAGTCGTTTGCGACCGGATCGCTACCCGGAACGGGCACAGGCTGCACGTGACAAAGTGCTGGAACGGCTGGCGTATTATCAGGTTTGGCCGGCGCAGCAGGTGGCTGAAATCCGTCAGGAGGCGCTGTGGTTGGCCCCGCGCCAGGTGCCACAGTTGGCTCCGTTACTGGCCAGGCGCATGACGCAAAGTAACCGCAGTCAGGTGGTAACCACCACGCTGGACGCCACGTTACAGCGGCGGCTGGAAGAACTGGCACGCGGCTGGAAGAGCCAACTGCCCGAGAAAACCTCGGTTGGCGTCTTGGTGGTTGATCACACCAATATGAAGGTACGCGCCTATCTGGGCTCATTGGATTTGAACGATAACAGCCGCTTTGGCCATGTCGACATGGTGGCCGCCTGGCGTTCGCCGGGCTCGACGCTAAAACCCTTCTTGTATGGGCTGGCGTTGGACGACGGCCTGATCCATGCCGAATCGCTGTTGCAAGACGTACCGCGTCGTTTCGGCGATTATCGACCCGGCAATTTTGATACCGGTTTCCACGGCCCGGTCAGCGCCAGTGAGGCGCTGTCGCGCTCGCTTAACCTGCCGGCGGTACAGTTGCTGGAGGCCTACGGGCCAAAGCGTTTTGCCGCCAACTTGCGTAATGTGGGGGTTGAACTGCGACTGCCAACTCACGCCGAACCGAGCCTGGCGCTGATCCTGGGCGGGGCCGGAGCCCGGCTGGATCAGTTGGTGGCCGGATTCAGCGCGCTGGCTCGTCAGGGCCGGGTGGCACCGCTGCGCTTTACGCCTCAGCAAGGGATTTACGATCGCCAGTTAATGTCACCGGGTGCCGCCTGGATTGTGCGGCGAATACTGGCGGGAGAGGCGCGCCCACTACCGGATGATGCATTGCCCGCCAGCGTGCCGTTGGCGTGGAAGACCGGCACCAGTTACGGTTATCGCGACGCCTGGGCGATTGGCGTTAATGCCCGCTACACGATGGGTATTTGGGTGGGCCGACCGGACGGCACGCCGGTGGCCGGGCAGTTCGGCTTCGCCACGGCGGTGCCTCTGTTGAATCAGGTCAACAACCTGTTACTGACCTCTTTGCGCCAGCGTGGCGAAGGCATTCCGGCCGATCCTCGCCCGGCCAGCGTCAGCCGTGCGGTGATTTGCTGGCCGGGCGGTCAGCCGCTTCCGGCGGGGGACAGCAATTGCCGCCAACGGCGTCTGAGCTGGATCCTCGACGGGACTATCCCACCGACGTTGCCCGCGCCGGGCCAGGAAAGCCTGCTGGGCAGTCAGCCGCTGATGTGGTTGAACTCGCGTGGATTGCGGGGGGCGGCGGATTGTCCGGGGGCGACACCGCGTCGGCTGGCACTGTGGCCAACGCCGTTGGAGCCCTGGTTGCCTGCGGCGGAGCGCCGTGCTCAGCGCTTGCCGGCTATCGATCCGCAGTGCCCGCCGTTGCAGCAACAAGAAGCTCCGCCGCTGTTGATGCTGGGCGTGCGTGACGGCGCGATACTGCGTCGCCTGCCGGGTAACAATGCGCTTGATTTGCGGGTCAGTACCCAGGGAGGCGGCGGACAGCGCTGGTGGTTCCTCAACGGCCAGTTGGTGGGGGAAGGGGAGTCGTTGTTGCAGACGCTGAGCCAACCCGGTCGTTATCAGCTAAGCGTGCTGGATGAGAGTGGTCAGGTGGCGGTGCGCGAATTTAGCCTCGATTAAGTTAAGTTTTCATAACCTGTGCTCTGGGCCGCAAAGTGAAGAATAAAGATAATGATTTTTTAATGAAATGTTGTTTTTCCCGTAGGCAAGCGTTACCGGCGCACATATAATCTGCGCCACTTGAGAAGGCCGGCACCCTGTTTACAGACCGGCCTGTTTTGGAAGTTATACAGAGGCCATCATGACCGTAGAACGTACCTTTTCCATCATTAAACCAAATGCTGTAGCTAACAACGACATCGGCGCAATCTATGCTCGCTTTGAGCGCGCGGGTTTCAAAATCATCGCATCCAAAATGCTGCGTCTGACTCGCGAACAAGCCGAAGGCTTCTACGCTGAGCACAAAGGCCGCCCATTCTTCGATGGCCTGGTTGAGTTCATGACCTCTGGCCCGATCGTGGTTCAGGTTCTGGAAGCGGAAAACGCAGTACAGCGCAACCGTGACATCATGGGCGCGACCAACCCAGACAACGCACTGGCCGGCACCCTGCGTGCTGACTACGCGGACAGCTTCACTGCCAACGCCGTTCACGGTTCTGACGCAGTAGAATCTGCACAGCGCGAAATCGCTTATTTCTTTAACGATAGCGAAATCTGCTCACGTTAATAATACCCGTCCGAATACGGCATTCATCGGCTGAAACAATAAAAATGCCCTGAATACCTTTCAGACGTGGAAAGCTGCTACTAAAATTTGTACAATGCCGCGCCCCTGATAAGGCTTCTTGTCAGGGGCGCGCTTTTTAGCGCCGTCACCGCAATTGATGCGGGTTGAACGACGCACTTACTTTCCACTCTTTCGCGCCGTAACGTGTAACAACGAGGCCAGAGATCAATTATGTTAGAACCCATCACGTCCGAGCACATCGTGTCTGAAAATAATTCGCTGACTACTCAATCCGTTAACGCGGAACAACCGGCTGTGGCCAAAATTAACCTGCTGGATTTAAACCGTCAGCAGTTGCGTGAGTTCTTCGCCAAAATGGGCGAGAAACCCTTCCGTGCCGATCAGGTGATGAAGTGGATGTACCACTATTGCTGCGATGATTTTGAGCAGATGACCGACATTAACAAGGTCCTGCGCAATAAATTGCAAAGCGTCGCCGAGATCCGTGCGCCAGAAGTGGCGGAAGAACAACGCTCAGCCGATGGCACCATTAAATGGGCGATCAAAGTGGGCGATCAGCAGGTCGAAACCGTATTTATTCCGGACGGCGACCGTGCGACCCTGTGTGTCTCTTCCCAGGTGGGCTGTGCACTGGAATGCAAATTCTGTTCGACCGCTCAGCAGGGCTTTAACCGCAACCTGCGCGTGTCGGAAATCATTGGCCAGGTGTGGCGTGCAGCGAAAATCATCGGTGCGCTTAAAGTGACCGGCGAACGCCCGATCACCAACGTGGTGATGATGGGGATGGGTGAGCCGCTGCTCAACCTGAGCAATGTAGTACCGGCGATGGAAATCATGCTGGACGACTTCGGTTTTGGCCTGTCCAAGCGCCGTGTGACCCTGTCTACCTCCGGTGTGGTGCCGGCGCTGGACAAGTTGGGCGATATGATCGACGTTGCGCTGGCGATCTCGCTGCATGCGCCGAACGACAAGATCCGCGATGATATCGTACCGATCAACCGTAAATACAACATCGAAACCTTCCTGGCTGCGGTTCGCCGCTACCTGGCAAAATCCAATGCCAACCAGGGGCGGGTGACTGTTGAGTACGTGATGCTGGACCATATCAATGACAGCACCGACGATGCGCACCAACTGGCTGAAGTCCTGAAAGACACGCCATGCAAGATCAACCTGATCCCATGGAACCCGTTCCCAGGGGCACCTTATGGCCGCAGCTCCAACAGCCGGGTGGATCGTTTTTCCAAAGTGTTGATGGAATACGGCTTTACGACTATTGTTCGTAAAACCCGTGGTGATGATATCGATGCCGCCTGCGGGCAACTGGCGGGTGAAGTGATCGACCGTACCAAGCGTACCCTGAAAAAGAAAATGGCCGGGGAACCTATCTCCGTACGTGCGGTCTGAACCCTATAGCATGATTTTTTTGTTATCTTACAATCTGTTATACCAACAGATTGTAAGGTGACATCAGACAAGGAAATGAATGCAGGCATGAAGCTGACTCTGTGGGGGATGTTGCTGGCGGCCGGTTTACTGGCGGGCTGTTCCGGTTCAACACCGGAAGAAAAAGACGCGCAGTCACAAGCGGGCCAAACGCGTTTGCAACTGGGTCTGGAATATCTGAAGCAGGGAGATTTACCTGCCGCGCGACAGAATCTGGAGAAGGCGGCGGACGCTGCCCCACAGGATTACCGTACCCAATTGGGCATGGCGCTCTATGAGCAGCGGATGGGCGAAAATAGCGCGGCCGAACAGCGTTATCAGCAAGCGCTCAAACTTGCGCCTGGCAATGGCACCGTGCTGAATAATTACGGTGCGTTTCTTTGCGGTTTAGGGCAGTATGTACCGGCACAACAGCAGTTTAGCGCTGCGGCAGTAGCACCGGATTACGGTCAGGTTGCCGACAGCCTGGAAAACGCAGGTTACTGTTTTCTCAAGGCCGGACAGAACGATGAAGCACGTACCTTGTTAACGCGTGCGATGAAGATCGATCCGGACAAAGGCACTCCACTGTTAGTGGAGGCAGAAAAGCAATTTGGAGAAGGGAAGCGCGCGCAGTCGCAACTTTTACTCGACAGTTATCAACATGTTCTGCCGGCTAGCGCTGACAGCTTATGGTTACAGATTCGTTTCGCCGCGTTAGCCGGGCGCCAAGATAGCGTGCAACGTTATGGCAAGCAGTTATCGCGAAGTTTTCCACAATCCAAACAGTACCAGCAGTTCTTAGCTAATGAATACTGAAACCTCCCAAGATAAAACCGTATCAATGACGACAGGCGAACGTCTGCGTCAAGCCCGTGAACAACTCGGGTTGAGTCAACAGGCTGTTGCAGAACGCCTGTGCCTCAAAATGTCTACCGTGCGCGATATCGAAGAAGACAATCTGTCCGCAGATTTGGCTTCAACCTTCGTGCGGGGTTATATCCGTTCCTACGCCAAGCTGGTGCGTGTACCAGAGGAAGAACTGCTGCCGATGCTGGCCAAGCAGGCTCCGCTGAAGGTCGCGAAAGTGGCACCCATGCAGAGTTTCTCGTTGGGCAAGCGCCGCAAAAAACGCGACGGCTGGCTGATGAGCTTCACCTGGCTGATCGTTTTTGTGGTGGTTGGCCTGACCGGCGCCTGGTGGTGGCAAAACCACAAGGCCCAGCAGGAAGAAATCGCCACTATGGCCGATCAATCCTCTGCCCAGCTTTCACAGAATAACAATGAAGGCCAATCTGTGCCGTTGACCGACAGCAATGCCGACAACAGTGCACCTTTGGCTGACAATGGTTCTACGCCGGTTGATACCGGCGTTGTTCCACAGCAGTCACAGACTCCGGCCGTCACCGGCAGTGCAACCGCGCAGCAACCTGCGGTGGTTTCACCAAGCCAGACAACGCTGCCAGAGACAACGCCTGTGGCACCAGCAGCCCCCTTGCCAACCGCTGACGCGGGTGTGACTGCCGGGGCGGTTGATCCTAACGCGCTGGTCATGGAGTTCTCCGCCGACTGTTGGCTGCAGGTGAGTGATGCCAGCGGTAAAACGTTGTACAGCGGCAGCCAGAAAAGCGGCGGCAAGCTGAACCTGGCGGGTACCGCGCCGTACAAACTGACCATTGGTGCACCGGCCGCAGTACAGATTCAATATCAAGGTAAGCCGGTTGATTTAAGCCGGTTTGTTAAGTCGAACCGTGTTGCTCGTCTGACCGTTGCCGCGCAGTAATTGCGCGGCCATTGTCGTTGAGTCAGGGCAACAATGGAGAGTAAGTAATGCATAACCAATCGCCCATCACCCGTCGAAAATCAACGCGAATTTACGTCGGCAATGTGCCTATTGGTGATGGTGCGCCGATTGCCGTGCAGTCGATGACTAACACCCGTACCACTGATGTTGAAGCCACGGTTAATCAGATCAAAGCACTGGAGCGCGTGGGTGTCGATATCGTCCGCGTTTCAGTCCCCACCATGGATGCCGCCGAGGCATTCAGGCTGATCAAGCAGCAGGTCAACGTGCCGCTGGTCGCCGATATCCACTTCGATTACCGTATCGCGCTGCAGGTTGCAGAGTATGGCGTAGACTGCCTGCGTATCAACCCGGGCAATATCGGTAACGAGTCGCGTATCCGTTCAGTGGTAGACTGCGCACGCGATAAAAATATCCCAATCCGTATCGGGGTGAATGGCGGTTCGCTGGAAAAAGACATCCAGGAAAAATACGGCGAACCTACGCCGGAAGCGCTGCTCGAATCTGCCATGCGCCACGTTGATATTCTCGACCGCCTCAACTTCGACCAGTTTAAAGTCAGCGTTAAGGCCTCCGATGTGTTCCTGGCGGTACAATCCTATCGTCTGCTGGCTGCACGTATCGATCAGCCGTTGCATCTGGGCATCACCGAAGCCGGTGGCGCACGCAGTGGCTCAGTGAAGTCGGCGATTGGTTTGGGGCTGCTGCTGTCGGAAGGCATCGGCGATACCCTGCGCATCTCGTTGGCAGCCGATCCGGTGGAAGAAGTGAAGGTCGGTTTCGACATTCTGAAATCACTGCGTATCCGCGCCCGCGGTATTAACTTTATCGCTTGCCCGACCTGTTCACGTCAGGAATTTGACGTTATCGGTACGGTGAACGCGCTGGAACAGCGTCTGGAAGACATCATCACGCCGATGGACATTTCGATTATCGGCTGTGTGGTCAATGGCCCGGGCGAAGCCCTGGTTTCTACGCTGGGCGTGACCGGTGGCCACAAAAAGAGCGGTTTCTACGAAGACGGTGTGCGCCAGAGAGAACGTTTCGACAACGAGCAGATGATTGACCAACTGGAAGCCAAGATCCGCGCCAAGGCGTCGATGATGGATGAAAGCAATCGCATCGCGGTCAACCTGCTGGAAAAATAAGCATTATACCGATACGGCGGGCTTTTTAGCCCGCTTGTTTATGAACCCGGGAGCAGAACTCTGCATTCGCGTTGAATACGGGACGGCAAAGTCCCTATAATCGGGTTCATTTTTATAGACAACGGACAGAGAACTCACGTGGCAAAGAACATTCAAGCCATTCGCGGCATGAACGACTACCTGCCGGAAGAAACGGCATTATGGCAGCGTATTGAAGGCATCCTCAAGCAGGTGCTTAGCGGCTACGGTTACAGCGAAATCCGCTTGCCGATTGTAGAGCAGACCCCGTTATTCAAACGCGCGATCGGCGAAGTGACCGACGTCGTGGAAAAAGAGATGTATACCTTCGACGACCGCAATGGCGAAAGCCTGACGCTGCGTCCGGAAGGGACGGCTGGCTGCGTTCGCGCCGGCATCGAACATGGTCTGCTGTACAATCAGGAGCAGCGTCTGTGGTACGTCGGTCCGATGTTCCGCTACGAGCGCCCGCAAAAAGGCCGCTATCGCCAGTTCCATCAGCTGGGGGCCGAAGTGTTTGGCCTGCAGGGCCCGGATATCGACGCCGAGCTGATCCTGCTGAGTGCCCGCTGGTGGAAAGCGCTGGGGATCTCCGAGCACGTCAAGCTGGAACTGAACTCCATTGGTTCACTGGAAGCACGCGCCAATTACCGCGATGCACTGGTGGCATTCCTGGAACAGCATCAAGAGAAGCTGGACGAAGATTGCAAACGTCGTATGTACAGCAACCCGCTGCGCGTATTGGACTCGAAAAACCCGGAAGTGCAGGCGTTGCTGAACGACGCGCCACGGCTGTCCGAGTATCTGGATGAAGAATCCAAAGCCCACTTCGAAGGTCTGTGTGAACTTTTGGCGCAGGCGGGCATCCCATATACCATCAATGAACGCCTGGTGCGCGGTCTGGACTACTACAACCGTACGGTATTCGAATGGGTGACCACCAGTTTGGGCGCTCAGGGTACGGTGTGTGCCGGTGGTCGTTATGACGGTCTGGTTGAGCAACTGGGCGGGCGTGCAACGCCGGCAGTTGGTTTCGCCATGGGCCTGGAGCGCTTGGTGTTGCTGGTTCAGGCTGTTAACCCAGAGTTCAAAGCCGCGGCGACCATTGACGTATACGTGATCTCCTCCGGTGAAGGGACTCAGAGTGCGGCCATGCAGTTGGCGGAGCGCGTGCGTGATGAAGCGCCACAGCTCAAGCTGATGACCAACTACGGCGGCGGTAACTTTAAGAAGCAGATCACTCGGGCGGATAAATGGGGCGCGCGCGTTGCCTTGATCCTGGGTGAGAACGAAGTCGCAGCCCAGCAGGTCGTGGTCAAGGACCTGCGCAGTGGTGAACAAGAAACGCTGGCGCAAAGCGAAGTCGCAGTGCGTCTTGCAACGATGTTAGGTTAAGGAGAAGGACACCGTGGAAGTCTATACCACTGAAAACGAACAAGTCGACGCCGTGCGTCGGTTCTTTGCTGAAAACGGCAAAGCGCTGGCAGTGGGCGTGGTGCTCGGAATTGGTGCCCTGGTCGGCTGGCGTTACTGGCAGAGCCACGAAAACTCCAACATGATGGTTGCGTCCCAATCTTATCAGGAAGCCAGCGATCGTCTGGCTCTCGGTAAGCCGGACGATGTCGCCGCTGCGGAGAAGTTTGCACAGGCCAACAGCAACAGCTACGGCGTGATGGCCTCGCTGGAGCTGGCGAAGCATTTTGTTGAGCAAAATGAGTTTGCCAAAGCAAGCCAACAACTGGTGCTGGCTCAGGGTCAGACCAAAGATGAAAACCTGCTTTCGATGATTAACCTGCGTCTGGCCCGTGTCCAGGTGCAGGAGAAAAAGCTGGATGACGCGCTGAAAACGCTGGATGGCGTGAAAGGCGAAGGCTGGGCGGCGATGGCGCAAGATACGCGCGGCGACGTGCTGTTGGCCAAAGGCGACACCAAAGGTGCGCGTGAGGCTTACAGTAAAGGCATTGAGTCTAACGCTTCTCAGGCGCTGCAGGTTCTGCTGCGCATGAAATTGAATAACTTGTCCAGCTAAGGGGAATTCCCATGCAATTGCGTAAAACACTCTTGGTCGGACTGGTTTCCGTTGCCTTGCTGAGTGGTTGCTCACTGTTCAACAGTGAAGAAGACGTGGTTACCATGTCGCCGCTGCCGAAAGTTGAAAATCAGTTCACGCCAAGCAAGGCGTGGAGTACCTCGGTTGGTGACGGTGTCGGTGAGTTTTATTCTCACCTGCGTCCCGCTTTCCAGGACAATACGATTTATGCCGCCGATCGTCACGGTATCGTGAAAGCACTGGATGCCGATAACGGTAACGAAAAGTGGAAGGTTGATCTCTCTGAGAAAACCGGCTTCTTCTCCAGCAACCTGCCGGCACTGCTGTCGGGCGGTATGGCGGTAGCGGGTGACAAGGCTTACGTTGGCAGTGAGAAAGCGGTGGTTTACGCGCTGAATACTGCAGACGGTACCGTCGCGTGGCAGACCAAAGTGGCCGGCGAAGCAATTTCACGTCCGGTGATCAGCGACGGTATGGTGCTGATCCACACCACTAACGGCCTGCTGCAGGCGCTGAACGAATCTGACGGCGCGGTGAAGTGGACGGTTAACCTGGACATGCCTTCACTGTCGTTGCGCGGTGAATCCGCCCCGGCCGTTGCCTTTGGCGCAGCCATTGTCGGCGGTGATAACGGTCGCGTAAATGCCGTGCTGATGCAGCAAGGTCAGTTGATTTGGCAGCAACGTATTTCCCAGCCGAGCGGCGCGACCGAAATCGATCGTTTGAACGATGTCGACACTACGCCGGTGATTGTTGAGGGCGTTGTCTACGCATTAGGTTACAATGGCAACCTGACGGCGTTGGATCTGCGTTCCGGCCAGATCATGTGGAAGCGTGAATTGGGCTCGGTGAACGACTTTATCGTTGATGCCGGCCGCATCTACCTTATCGATCAGAACGATCGCGTGGTGGCATTGAGCACCGAAGGTGGCGTGACCGTATGGACGCAGAGCGATCTGCTGCACCGCAACCTGACCCCGCCGGTGATGTACAATGGTTTCCTGGTGACCGGTGACTCAGAAGGTTACCTGCACTGGATCAATACCACGGACGGCCGTTTTGTTGCTCAGCAAGAAGTGGATAGCTCCGGCTTCCTGTCTGCGCCAATGGTCGCTGGCGATAAGCTGGTCATCCAGGCGAAGGGCGGAAAAGTTTACGCTTTCACCCGCTAACGCCGATCGTCGCACGGATTGCCAACGGCTCCTGAGTGTTCAGGGGCCGTTTCGTATTTTTATAAGCTGCACGCCTGGTGTCTATCCATGGTGCAGTAACGCTTTGATTATTAAGTAATGAGGCTTCACAATGATACCTGTCGTCGCGCTAGTAGGGCGCCCGAATGTGGGTAAATCCACCTTGTTTAACCGTTTAACCCATACGCGCGATGCGCTGGTGGCGGATTTCCCCGGGCTAACGCGAGACCGCAAGTATGGTCGTGCTGAGGTTGAGGGTAATGAATTTATTATCGTCGATACCGGGGGCATTGACGGCACCGAAGACGGCGTTGAAACGCGCATGGCCGGTCAGTCGCTGCTGGCGATCGAAGAAGCAGACATCGTGCTGTTTATGGTCGATGCTCGCGCCGGTCTGATGCCAGCCGATCTGGGCATTGCCCAGCATCTGCGCAACCGTCAGAAAGCCACCTTCCTGGTTGCCAACAAAACCGACGGTATGGATCCCGACATGGCCACCGCCGATTTCTACTCGCTGGGCCTGGGCGACGTGCATGCGATTGCCGCTTCCCACGGTCGTGGCGTGGCGCAGTTGATCGAACACGTGCTGGTGCCGTTTGTCGGTGAAAAGCCGGAAGAAGTCGAGCTGACCGAAGAAGAGGCTAACGCCGCTTATTGGGCCGAGCAAGAAGGTGAAAACCTCGAAGGCCCGGAAGACGAGCCGGAAGACGACTTCAACCCGCAGGATTTGCCGATCAAGCTGGCTATCGTCGGTCGTCCTAACGTAGGTAAGTCCACACTGACTAACCGTATCCTCGGCGAAGATCGTGTTGTGGTTTACGACATGCCGGGCACCACCCGTGACAGCATTTATATCCCGATGGTTCGTGACGAGCGCGAATACGTGCTGATCGACACCGCCGGGGTGCGTAAGCGCGGCAAGGTGACGGAAACCGTAGAGAAGTTCTCGGTAATCAAAACCCTGCAGGCGATCGAAGACGCTAACGTGGTGTTGCTGGTAGTGGATGCACGCGAAGGCATTTCCGATCAGGATCTCTCGCTGCTCGGCTTTATCCTCAATAGTGGGCGCTCACTGGTGATTGTGGTCAACAAGTGGGACGGCATGAGCGAGGAAGATCGCGATCACGTGAAAGAGATGCTCGATATGCGTCTGGGCTTTGTCGATTTCGCCCGCATTCACTTCATCTCTGCCCTGCATGGTAGCGGCGTTGGTAACCTGTTCGTCTCGGTATTGGAAGCTTACGAGTGTGCGACCCGTCGAGTGAACACCTCTATGCTGACCAAAATCATGCAGATGGCTGCCGACGACCACCAGCCACCGTTGGTACGTGGCCGCCGCGTGAAGCTGAAATATGCGCACGCCGGTGGGTATAACCCGCCGATTGTGGTGATCCACGGCAACCAGGTGACCGATCTGTCCGATTCGTACAAACGCTACCTGATGAACTACTTCCGTCGCTCTCTGAAGGTGATGGGGACGCCAATCCGTATCCAGTTCAAAGAGGGTGAGAACCCGTTCGCCGGCAAGCGTAACCTGCTGACGCCGAACCAGATGCGTAAGCGTAAACGCCTGATGAGCCACCTGAAAAAAAGCTGATAATCAGCATGAGGGGCGCGGTATCACTACCGCGCCCCTTTTTTATTGGTCCGAAATCGTTTTATTATCCGTAGATTATCGCCGTCAGCCTGAAGGAACATCATGTCCTGGGAAACCTGGAGTTTTGCATTTAACGTCACCGTCCCCAATCTGTTAATGATGTTGCTGGGCATACTGCTGCGCCACTGGCGTCTGATGGACGATCGGTTTATTGACGGTGCCACCAGGCTGGTGTTTAACCTGGCGCTGCCCTGCCTGCTGTTCTTCAGCATTGCCACCAACCACCCGCAGTTGCTGGGTAACCTGCCGCTGGTGATTTTTGGCGCGATTGGCACCCTCGTCACCTTCCTGTTGCTGGAAGCGGCGGCTATCTGGCTGGTTAAAGATCCGCGGGAACGCGGTGTCTTCGTGCAAGGGGGCTTCCGCGCCAATACCGCCATTGTCGGTCTGGCTTACGCCATGACCGCTTACGGCAGCGAAGGAATAGCGTTGGGGTCGCTGTACCTGACGGTGACGGTGATCCTGTTTAACGTACTGTCGGTGATAACCCTGACGCGTAGCCTGCAGGGCGGACAGGGCAAGAGGATCAGCCGCCTGTCGCTGTTGCGCAGCATTGTCACCAATCCGCTGATTATCGGCCTGGTGTGCGGCTTGGCTTATGCGCAGACCGGCCTGGGCATCCCTCAGGTGATCCGGCAGACGGGCAGCTACATCTCTGCACTGTCGCTGCCGCTGGCACTGCTGTGCACCGGTGCCAGTTTGGATCTGCGCGCCATGTTCCGCTCGTCCAACGTGGCGGCACTGTCTTCTTCGGCCAAGTTGTTTATCGTGCCGGTGCTGATGACGTTGGGTGGTTGGTTATGCGGGTTCCACGGTGCGGCGTTGGGGATTATCTTCCTGTTCTCGGCCACGCCAACGGCTTCGGGGAGCTATGTGATGACGCGAGCCATGGGGGGGAACGCCACGCTGGCGGCGAACATTATCGCCATCACCACCGTCGGATCGTTTTTCACTACCGCGCTGGGCATCTATTTCTTGCGCTCATGGGGCGTGATTTAACCTGGGAGTGACTATGGAAGTACAGTGTCCGCAATGCGATAAAACGATGGAGTGGGTGAATGGTCACTACCATTGCACCGCCTGTAATAGCGATTATCAACAGTTGGCTCACTGCCCGGATTGCGGGCAACCGTTGCAAGAGCTGAAGGCCTGCGGCGCGGTGGACTATTTGTGTCAGAACGGCCACGGGCTAATCTCCAAAAAACGGGTGTTATTCAGTTATCAGCCGTTGTAAGTGTTCACTCATCGACCTGGCCGGTTTTCCACAGGTCGACCAACGCCTGTGGAGCGCTGGTTTCCGGTATCAGCAGCACGATTTCACTGCTCAGGGTCTGGCTGTAATAGCTGATCTGCACGCGAAAATAGCGTTGGTCACCGCAGCCGGGGGAATCCGGCTGACCCTCTTCCTGGGCATAGGGCAGCGTCTGGTTCAACAGTTGGTTCAGGCGCTGCCGTTGCTCTGGCGTAATGTCGGCCAGCGCAATGCGCCGCTGGCCCGCCAGTTTGGGAATAAAGGCGAAGCCGCCTTCACGCGCCAGCTCAATGACCGTGTCCTGATTGAGCACCGGCAAAGGTTTCATTACTCCACCCCCACCTGATGCCAGGCCTGCTGTACCTTTTCCGCTACCTTGCTGTCGAAGCGCTGTTCTGCATGCTTTACCGTGGTACGGGCAAAGGTGGCGAAGTCAGCGTCCTGCGGCAGTGCCTTATCACACAGGGTGTCGTACCAGATGTAACCGGCTTTCTCCCAGGCATAGCCGCCCAGTGCGGTGGCCGCCAGATAAAAGGCGCGGTTGGGGATGCCGGAGTTGAGGTGGACGCCACCGTTGTCTTCTTTGGTCTGAATGTAGTCTTTCATGCTGGCCGGCTGCGGATCTTTCCCCAGCAGCGGATCGTCGTAGGCGGTACCGGGAGCCGACATCGAACGCAGACCCTTGCCGTTGATGCCTTTCGCCAGTAGCCCTTCACCAATCAGCCAGTCGGCCTTATCAGCAGTTTGCTTAAGGTGGAACTGCTTGACCAAAGAACCAAATACGTCAGACAGCGATTCATTCAGCGCACCGGCCTGCTGGAAGTAAATTAACCCGGCTTCACTTTCGGTGACGCCGTGCGCCAATTCGTGGCCGACTACGTCGATGGCGATGGTAAAACGGTTAAAGATTTCGCCATCCCCGTCGCCGAAGACCATTTGCTGGCCATTCCAAAAGGCGTTCTGGTATTCCTTGCCATAATGCACGCTGCCGGTCAGCGGCAGGCCCAGGTTATCCAGCGAGTTGCGCTTGAACGCCTGCCAGAAAAAATCGTAGGTGACGCCGAGGTAGTCATAGGCTTCATCCACCGCCACGTCGTGGTTGCTGGCCTGGCCCTCATTACGCACCTGTTTGCCGGGCAGTTGGGTGCTGTTTTCGGCATCGTAAATATCGCGGATGACTTCACCACCGGTCGAGGTTTTCGCCCCGGGGGCACGCAGTGGCTTGTTGCCGAGCAGGCTCTGAACATGGTTCAGGGTGTGCAACGCGCAGTCGCGCTGCGGTAGGCTGCCGTGCTCAATGATCCGGCGCAGCATATAAGGGGGGATGACCGATCGTGCTGTTAGGGTCGGCATAGTGGCTCTCCTTAGGCAAAAAAGTTACCCGTCATCTTTCAAGCTATAGGGTATCTATAAATATTTTGACACTAAGTGTAGCTCAGACATCGTAAAGACGATGATCGTGGGTGCTGACCGCCGGGTTGGTTTTATGGGCGCTGATGCGTTTGACCGAGGTGCGAACCGCCAGCTTGCCATGCAGCAGCAGGTTGCATGGGGGCGCATCGGCACGCAGCATGCGGCGCTGCAGCAGTTGAATGGCCTCATAGCCCAGTTCGTCGCGCGGCACATGTACTGAGGTGAGCGGCACGTCATGAATTTCCGCCAGATTAAAACCGTCGGTGCTCATCACCGAGATATCGCCCGGCACGTTCAACTGCAGTTTGTTGAGTGCCTTGACTGCGCCGACCGCCATATAGTCGCCACCGGCGAGAATGGCCGTGGGCAACTGCGAGCGGTGGCTGACCCGATTGATAAAGGTGGTGAGTGCCTGTTCGGCCTCCTCGCTGCCGAAGCCGGAGGTGGTGACCAGATGGCGACCGTCGTCAAAGGCGATATTGTGTCGCGCATAGGCTTGTTTAATGCCTGCCAGCCGCAACTCCATGGTGTGTCGACGCAGGCATTGCAGGTTCAGAATATGGCTGTGGCCCTGCTGGAACAGATAGTTGGCGGAGAACTCGCCAATCAGTTGATGGTCGGGCGACACGCTATCGAGCCGCATCTGACGGTCGCTGCAGTTAATCAGTACACAGGGTTTGTTCAGGTCGGCAGCTAACTGGTGAATGTGTTCGTCATCGATGCCGATAATCAGTGCCGCCTGGGTCTGCGGATCGCTCATTTTTTCCAGAAACAGCGCGCCGTCGCTGTGTAATTCCTCAAGCCCGCAATAGCGAATGCGTACTTCGTGCTCCGCCAGTGCGGCGGTGATGCCCTGGATCACCTTGTAGTAAAAAATATCGGTACGCACGTCAAAGGCCCGCTGCGGGGCGAAGACCATTACGTTGTTCAACATCAGTCGGCCGCTGGAAATCCCCTGCAGGATCCCCTTTTGTTGGGCGCAGGCCAGCACCTTCTGACGCGCCTCGGCGCTGGTGTTGGCCTTGCCTGCTAATACGCGTGAAACGGTGCTGATCGACAGCCCGGTTTGGCGGGCGATTTCCTGTATTTTCAGCTTTCCGTTCATTCTGTGATCTCCTTCAAATTTGGTAATGAAAATATTTTCACGGTGTTTTTTCGGCGGACTGTCAGGCTTTGGTCGCCATTATGGCGACCTTTTACCCTACGTATGAAAACTTTTGCAAAAAACCACGTTTCGCTCACGCTTCCGGCTGGTTAGTCTGAATTGGTATGCCAACTTTATAGATTTATCAGTCCAATTAACGGGCTGAATTATAAATAAAACGAAAATAAATCAGGTGGTTGTGAAGGCGATGTGCCTGCTTCTGTGAAGCGCATCTCAATTTCACTGGATCCATACCTTCACTAGCCAAACGTACCCTACCAAAAGCGTGCTGTGTCACCGGGCAGCCGTCGTGGAGAGAAGACAGATGAGTGTTGAAATTAATCAGACGGTCGTCGACAGCGGCCGGCGTAAATTTAAATCACTGCGCTGGTGGATGCTGGCGCTGTTTTTACTGGGTGTGACGGTCAACTACATCACTCGTAATTCGCTGGGTATCCTGGCGCCGGAGCTGAAAACCAGCCTGAACATGACCACCGAACAGTACTCCTGGGTGGTGGCGTCGTTCCAACTGGCCTATACGGTGTTTCAGCCGATCTGCGGCTGGCTGATCGACGTGATCGGCCTGAAGATGGGGTTCCTGATCTGCGCCAGCATCTGGGCGGTGGTTTGCATGATGCACGCCGGGGCAGGCACCTGGGTGCAGTTGGCCATTCTGCGCTTCTTCATGGGCGGGGCAGAAGCGGCGGCCACACCGGCCAACGCCAAGGCCATTTCCGACTGGTTCCCGAAAAAGGAACGGCCGATCGCTGCCGGTTGGGCGGGCGTCGGGTTTTCTATTGGTGCCATGCTGGCACCGCCGATCATTGTTATCGCTCATGTCTCTTTTGGCTGGCAGGGCGCTTTCCTGTTCTCCGGCGCGCTGGCGCTGGTCTGGGTCGTGCTGTGGTGGCGGTTCTACCACTCGCCGCTGCAGCACCCCAATCTGAGCCAGCAGGAGCTGGATCTGATCCGCGAAGACAACGAGCCGGAGTTGCCCCGGCTGCCTTTCCTCAAGTCGCTGGCGATCCTGTGCCGCAATAAAAAGTTTTATGGCATTGCCATTCCGGCCTTTCTCGCCGAACCGGCCTGGGCGGTATTCAGTTTCTGGGTACCGCTGTACCTGGCCACCGAGCGCGGCATGGATTTAAAACACATCGCCATGTTTGCCTGGCTGCCGTTTTTGGCGGCGGACATCGGCAGCGTCGCCAGCGGCTATCTCACCACGCTGTACCGCAAATGGTTTGGCTGTAGCCGCGTCAACTCGGTGGTTGCCAGCTCGGTTACCGGCGCATTCATGATGGTTTCGCTGGCATTTGTGGCGATCACTAAAGATCCCTACGTGGCGATCGCTCTGATCTCGATCGGCGGATTTGGCCATCAGGTGATCTCCTGCATGCTCAGCGCGCTGGTGGTGGAATCGTTCGATAAAAATCAGGTAGCGACGGTCAACGGTATGCGCGGATCCAGCGCCTGGATCGCCAGCTTCCTGTTCACACTGTTGATCGGCGCGGTCTCCGATACCGTCGGTTTCAATCCGCTGTTTATCGCCATGGGCTTCTTCGACCTGATCGGCGCCCTGTTCCTGATTGCTTTGATCGCCGAACGTGGCGGTAAAAAAACACTTAATAGTTAAGTTGGATGCCTATGAAAACCTTGAAAAACTGGACGTTGGCCGGTCAGTATGCCGATCGCATTGAACTGTTGGTCGACGAACGTCACCTGTTTTGCCTGTACGTGCTGGAAAATGACCTGTTCCGCGTGTTGATCAAACGCAACGGCGAGTTGGCGTTGGATCGCACCTGGAGCATCGCGCCGCAGACTGACGTGCCCTGGGAAGGGCGTGACCGGTTGAGCGTAGCCGGGTTCGGCCTGCCGGGCTATCAATTGCAGCAACATGAAGATCGGCTGGTGGTGGCGACGTCTGCACTGCGTGTGACGGTGCATCAGCCGTTGTGGCTGGAATGGGAGCACTGCAACGCCGCTGGGGAATGGCGACCACTGGCAGCCGATCGGCCCACCAGCGCTTACCTGCTTAATCCGCACGGTGACGGCGTGGCCCATTATCAGCGCCGTCAGACTGCCGAGCGTTATTATGGCCTAGGTGAGAAGGCCGGTGATTTGGAACGCAGTGGCCGTCGCTTTGAAATGCGTAATCTGGACGCAATGGGTTACAACGCCGCCAGCACCGACCCGCTGTACAAACACATTCCGTTCACCATCACCCGTGGTGCAGAGGCCAGTTTCGGGCTGTTTTACGACAACCTGAGCAGCTGCTGGCTGGATCTGGGTAATGAGATCGACAACTACCATCTGGCCTATCGGCGTTATCAGGCGGAGGCGGGGGATCTGGATTATTACCTGTTCCTCGGCCCCAAGGTGTTGGATGTGACCAAGGCGTTTGTGCGCCTGACCGGTAAAACTCATTTTGGACCGAAATGGAGCCTGGGCTACAGCGGTTCTACCATGCATTACACCGACGCGCCGGACGCCCAGCAGCAATTGCAGCAGTTTATTCAGCTCTGTCGCCAGCATGATATTCCCTGCGACTCTTTCCAGCTGTCATCGGGTTACACCTCGATTGCCAACAAGCGCTATGTGTTCAACTGGAATTACGACAAGGTGCCGCAGCCCAAGCTACTGAGCCAGGCGTTTCACGACGCCGGGCTGAAGCTGGCGGCCAACATCAAGCCCTGCCTGTTGCAAGATCACCCGCAGTATCAGCAGGCGGCGGAGCAGGGGCTGTTTATCCGTGATTCTGAAAGCGACCGGCCGGAGCGCTCCAGCTTTTGGGACGACGAAGGCTCGCACCTCGACTTCACCAATCCGGCGGCTGTCCGCTGGTGGCAGCAGGGCGTGACGCAGCAACTGCTGGAGATGGGTATTGATTCCACCTGGAATGACAATAACGAATACGAAGTGTGGGACGGGGAGGCACGTTGCCACGGTTTCGGCCGACCGATTGCCATCAAACATATCCGCCCGGTAATGCCGTTACTGATGATGCGTGCCTCAATGGAGGCCCAGCAACGCTTTGCTCCCGACCTACGGCCCTATCTGATTTCGCGCTCCGGGTGTGCCGGTATGCAGCGTTATGTGCAGACCTGGAGCGGCGATAACCGCACCAGTTGGCAGACCCTGCGCTACAACATCCGCATGGGGTTGGGCATGAGCCTGTCGGGGCTGTATAACCTGGGGCATGACGTCGGTGGGTTCTCCGGTGATAAGCCGGACGCCGAACTCCTGGTGCGCTGGGTGCAAAACGGCGTGATGCATCCGCGTTTCACCATTCACTCCTGGAACGACGACGCCACGGTTAACGAACCCTGGATGTATCCGGCCGCCACCCCGGCGGTACGCGAGGCGATTAACCTGCGTTACCGGCTGATGCCGTATTTCTACACCCTGCTGTGGCAGGCCAGTGCCGACGACGAGCCGATGCTGCGCCCGACCTTCCTCGACCATGAGCATGACGAGCAGACCCTAAGGGAAACCGACGATTTTATGATCGGCCGCGATCTGCTGGTGGCCAGCGTCGTAGAGCAGGGGCAGCGCCAGCGACCGGTGTATCTGCCGGATAACGGCGACGGCTGGTACTGCTTCTACAGCGGCCAGTGGTTCAGCGGTGGCCAGACGGTGGTGCTGGAGGCCCCGCTGGAGCGCTTGCCGTTACTGGTACGTGCCGGTGCAGGGTTACCGCTGTCGTCCCGATTGGCTCATGTTGATGTGATGACCGACGATCGGCGCGAGCTTAAACTCTATCCGCTAAAAGGCTGTGGCAGCGCTTCTGGGCTGTTATTTGAAGACGACGGGGAAAGTTATGGCTGGCAGCAGGGCGACGCACTGTGGCTGCGCTGGGAGATGCTCAGTGACAATCAGCGCATCACGCTGACCATCACTACCGAAGGCCGTTTTAAACCGGCATGGCAAACCTTGACCTTCAGCTTGCCTGCCGGAGAAACGCGCGAGCTGTGGATCAACGGCGCGCCGGGCAGCAGTTTTACGCTGGAATAAGCGGAATTATTCAGCCGCGCGCTTTTTGCGCGGTTTTTTGGCGACGGTGATGGTTTTCACCTCGCTTTCCACCCAGCCATCCTGCAGACGGGTTTTCAGCAGTTCACCCACCTGAGCCTGCTTGGTGGTTTTCAGCAGTTCGCCGCGCGGGGTTTGCGTCACGCTGTAGCCACGTGCCAGCGTTGCCAACGGGCTGACCGCCTCTAGCTGGCTACAGGCGACGCCGAAGCGCTGACGCCAGGCGTTGAGCTGACGTTCCAGCGCCTGTTGCAACCGGTATTCCTGCTGCTGCACGCGTTGCTGGTAGCGATGAATGCGTGCCTGCGGCTGCATCTGTGCCAGACGCTGTTGCGCCCGCTCGCTGCGGCGTGAGGACACACGCAGTTGGTTCTGCATGCCGTCTTCCAACCGGCGTTGCAGTTTGAACAACAGCGTCTGCTGACGCGCCAGGCGCAGGTGCGGATGCTGTTGCTGCAAACGGTGGTTGATGCGGGTGAACTGTTGCTGACGCTGCGCCAGATAGTAATCCATCGCCATTTCCATCCGCTGTTGTTGGGACTGCAACTGGCGCAGCAGCTCCAGCTGATTGCGACTGACCAGTTCGGCAGCGGCGGAAGGGGTTGGTGCCCGCAGATCGGCGACAAAGTCGGCAATGGTGACGTCGGTTTCATGGCCGACGGCGCTGACGATCGGAATGCGGCTGGCGAATATCGCCCGCGCCACGCGTTCGTCGTTGAAGCTCCACAGGTCTTCCAGCGAGCCCCCGCCACGGCCGACGATCAGCACGTCACACTCGTCCCGGCGGTTAGCCGTTTCGATGGCGCGCACAATCTGCAATGGCGCTTCTGCACCTTGCACCGAAGTGGGATAGATAACGATAGGCAGTGAAGGGTCACGCCGTTGCAACACCTGCAGCACATCGTGCAGCGCCGCACCGCTGGCGGAGGTGATGACCCCGACGCGTTTGGCCGGGCTGGGCAAGGGTTGCTTGAACTGTTGGTCGAACAGACCTTCGGCGCTCAGGCGCTGTTTCAACTGGTCGAACTGCTGTTGCAGCAGGCCGTCACCGGCAGGTTGCATGCTTTCGGCAATCAGTTGGTAGTCGCCGCGCGGTTCATACAGCGTAATGCTGGCGCGAACCAGAACCTGTTGGCCATTCTGAGGACGGAAAGTGGTGCGGCGGTTGGTGTTGCGGAACATCGCACAACGGACCTGCGCACGATCGTCTTTCAGCGTGAAATACCAGTGGCCGGAAGAGGGTTGGGAGAAGTTGGAGATCTCTGCGGAGAGCCAAATCTGGCCCATTTCCATTTCCAGCAGCTGTCGAACCGTCTGATTCAGGCGGCTTACGGTAAAAATAGACGGCGAAACAGGTAGCGACATGTGACCCAGATCAAATTTCAAAACAAGCACTTAATTGGTCGATACTACATGGCTGAAAAAGGTAATCAAGAGTTTTTGTAAGAAAGTACTGGAGGCAACCGATTACGCTCTGTATAATGCCGCGGCAATATTTTATCTTTTTCACAGCCCACTCTGGTGAGATATTGCCCATGCTACGTATCGCAAAAGAAGCACTGACATTCGACGACGTTCTCCTGGTTCCAGCTCACTCTACGGTTCTGCCTAATACCGCTGAGCTCGGCACCCAATTGACCAAAACTATCCACCTGAACATCCCTATGCTGTCCGCAGCTATGGATACCGTCACCGAAGCCAATCTGGCTATCGCGTTGGCGCAGGAAGGCGGTTTGGGCTTCATCCACAAAAACATGTCCATTGAGCGTCAGGCTGAAGAAGTCCGCCGCGTGAAAAAACATGAAAGCGGCGTGGTTACCGATCCACAAGCCGTGACACCGACCACCACCCTGAAAGAAGTGAAAGAACTGACCGCGCGTAACGGCTTTGCCGGCTACCCGGTAGTGACCGAAGAAAATGAACTGGTTGGTATTATTACCGGCCGTGACGTTCGCTTCGTCACCGATCTGAACCAGCCTGTTACCGCCGTGATGACGCCGAAAGAGCGTTTGGTTACGGTGAGAGAAGGCGAAGCGCGTGAAGTCGTGCTGCAGAAAATGCACGAAAAACGCGTTGAGAAAGCGCTGGTGGTCGACGATCAGTTCCATCTGCTGGGCATGATCACCGTAAAAGACTTCCAGAAAGCGGAACGCAAGCCAAACGCCTGTAAAGACGAGCACGGCCGTCTGCGCGTAGGTGCTGCCGTTGGCGCCGGTGCAGGTAACGAAGAGCGCGTTGATGCGCTGGTCGCTGCCGGTGTTGACGTCCTGCTGATTGACTCCTCTCACGGCCATTCCGAAGGCGTATTGCAGCGCATTCGCGAAACCCGCGCCAAATACCCGGACCTGCAGATCGTTGGCGGTAACGTCGCGACCGCTTCAGGCGCCAAAGCACTGGCTGATGCCGGCGTTAGCGCAGTGAAAGTGGGTATCGGTCCTGGCTCCATCTGTACCACCCGTATTGTTACCGGCGTAGGCGTACCGCAGATCACCGCTATCGCTGACGCGGTTGAAGCGCTGGAAGGTACCGGTATCCCGGTTATCGCCGACGGCGGCATCCGTTTCTCCGGCGACATCGCCAAAGCTATCGCGGCAGGTGCAGCCTGTGTGATGGTCGGCTCCATGCTGGCAGGTACCGAAGAATCTCCGGGCGAAATCGAGCTGTATCAGGGCCGTTCGTTCAAATCCTATCGCGGTATGGGTTCTCTGGGCGCGATGTCCAAAGGCTCTTCCGACCGTTACTTCCAGACCGATAACGCCGCCGACAAACTGGTGCCGGAAGGTATCGAAGGCCGCGTGGCTTACAAAGGCATGCTGAAAGCGATCGTTCACCAGCAAATGGGCGGTCTGCGCTCTTGCATGGGCCTGACCGGTTGCGCCACCATCGACGAACTGCGCACCAAGGCTGAATTTGTGCGCATCAGCGGCGCCGGCATTCAGGAAAGCCACGTGCATGACGTGACCATCACCAAAGAGTCACCGAACTACCGCATGGGTTAATGCTTTAACTTCTCCTGCGGGGGAAGCCGGGGTGGGGCGTAACGCTTCACCCCGAAAACACTATTTTCGCTCTTTTTCTCTGTTGCTGGAATTCGCCTCACATGACAAAAAATATCCATAAGCATCGCATCCTTATTCTGGATTTTGGTTCGCAATACACTCAACTGGTAGCACGCCGCGTGCGCGAAATCGGCGTTTACTGTGAGCTGTGGGCCTGGGACGTTAGCGAAGAGCAAATCCGCGAATTCAATCCAAGCGGCATCATCCTGTCCGGCGGCCCGGAAAGCACTACCGAAGCCAACAGCCCGCGCGCGCCAGAATACGTTTTCACCGCCGGTGTCCCGGTGCTGGGCGTATGCTACGGCATGCAGACCATGGCGATGCAGTTGGGTGGCCAGGTAGAAGGTTCCAACGAGCGTGAGTTCGGTTATGCACAGGTAGAAATCACTACCGAAAGCGCATTGGTTCGCGACATCGAAGATGCCCTGAGCCCGGCCGGTAAACCGCTGCTGGACGTGTGGATGAGCCACGGCGACAAAGTTACCGCTATCCCGGCTGACTTCGTGACCGTTGCCAGCACCGATACCTGTCCGTTTGCCATTATGGCCAACGAAGAAAAACGCTTCTACGGCGTGCAGTTCCACCCGGAAGTGACCCACACCCGTCAAGGCCAGCGGATGCTGGAGCGTTTCGTACTGGATATCTGCCAGTGTGAAGCCCTGTGGACCCCGGCGACTATCATTGAAGATGCGGTAGAGCGTATTCGCCAGCAGGTGGGTGAAGATCACGTGATCCTCGGCCTGTCCGGCGGCGTAGATTCTTCCGTTACCGCCATGCTGCTGCATCGCGCTATCGGCGAACGCCTGACTTGCGTGTTTGTCGACAACGGCCTGCTGCGCCTGAACGAAGCCGAGCAGGTACTGGAAATGTTTGGCGACCACTTCGGCCTGAACATTGTTCACGTGGCGGCAGAAGATCGCTTCCTGAGCGCACTGGCCGGTGTTGACGAGCCAGAAGCCAAGCGCAAGATCATTGGTCGCGTGTTCGTTGAGCTGTTCGACGAAGAAGCCTGCAAGCAATCTGAAGTTAAATGGCTGGCGCAAGGCACCATCTACCCGGACGTGATCGAATCCGCCGCTTCTGCCACCGGCAAAGCGCACGTGATCAAGTCGCACCACAACGTGGGTGGCCTGCCGAAAGAGATGAAGCTGGGTCTGGTCGAACCGCTGAAAGAGCTGTTCAAAGACGAAGTGCGCAAAATTGGTCTGGAACTGGGCCTGCCGTACGACATGCTGTTCCGTCACCCGTTCCCGGGGCCAGGTCTGGGCGTGCGCGTGCTGGGCGAAGTGAAGAAAGAGTATTGCGACCTGCTGCGTCGCGCCGATGCCATCTTCATCGAAGAGCTGCACAAAGCCGATCTGTACAACAAGGTCAGCCAGGCATTTACCGTGTTCCTGCCGGTCCGTTCGGTTGGCGTGATGGGCGATGGCCGTAAATACGACTGGGTTGTTTCACTGCGCGCAGTGGAAACCATCGACTTTATGACCGCGCATTGGGCGCACCTGCCGTACGATTTCCTCGGCCGCGTCTCCAACCGCATCATCAACGAAGTGAATGGCATTTCTCGCGTAGTTTATGACATCAGTGGCAAGCCACCGGCTACCATTGAGTGGGAATAGTGTACGGCCACTTGTTAACGATTTAAGCCGATAGCAAACACCGCATGCCCTCTGAGAAATCAGGGGGCTTTCTCTTTTCTACGATTGGTTACGAATGCTGAAAGACTCAAATTTTTACCGGTAATTTTGACGGTAAAATCAAAATCGTTGTAATCTCTCCATTCTTTACCGTCACCATTTTGGTATCCCAACAGTGGCTTTTGACGGTATAACCGGCGAGGTCACAACATGCTCACAGATACCAAACTCAAGAACCTGAAGCCCCGCGAAAAGCTCTATAAAGAGACTGACCGCGACGGCCTGTATGTGTCCGTGTCTCCTGCGGGGACCGTGGCATTTCGATATGACTACAGAATCTTTGGTCGCCGTGAGACGCTGACGATCGGTAAGTATGGCGCTGACGGTATAACACTGGCCGAAGCCCGCGATCGCCTCTATGCTGCCAAAAAACTGGTGGAGTCAGGCGTATCACCGGCTGCGCAGAAGCGCGACGGTAAAAACCAAGTACGAGAGGCTAAACGTTTCTCTGATTTTACCGTCAAGTGGCTGGCTGAATCCAGGTTTGCGGACAGCACACGCGCCATGAAGCAGGGGTGCATCGACCGAGAGATCACTGGAACCATCGGTAACCGCCTGCTGCATGAGATCACGCCGCAAGTTCTGCGTACTCTCTGCGAGAGCATTAGGGATCGCGGTGGACGTTCGACTGCTGTACAGGTACGGGAAATTGTCGGGGCCGTATTCCGCTATGCAATTGACCGTGGCCACAACGTGACGAATCCGGCTGACAGCATCAAGGCGTCATCGATCGCCACTTTCGAAGCGCGTGACAGGGCAATGACTCCGAAGGAGATCGGCCTGTTCTTCAGAACGCTGAACACCATCGGCACATTACCCACACTGAAACTGGCGGTAAAACTGGTGCTACTGACCATGGTCAGGAAATCTGAGCTTACCCATGCTGAATGGGTTGAGGTGGATTTTGTTGATCGGAAATGGTCTATACCAGCAGGTAGGATGAAGGCAGGGCGGGCGCATATCATTTATCTTTCAGATCAGGCACTCGACATTCTTACCGGGCTGAAGATGTGCGCCGGTGGCAGCAAATACATTATGCCTGGCAGATACGATACGTCGAAGCCGCTGTCAAATGCGGCACTGAATAGGGTGATCGCGGTTACGGTAGAGAAAATGGTTTCTGATGGGTATGAGATGGCGCAGCTGTCCGTCCACGACCTGCGCCGGACGGCGTCAACGCTACTGCATGAGGCGGGATTTAATACTGACTGGATAGAGAAGTGTCTGGCGCATGAGCAGCGCGGCGTCCGCGCAGTCTACAACAAAGCAGAATACGCGGAGCAGCGCCGGGACATGTTGCAGCAGTGGGCGGATATGGTTGATGGGTGGATCGAGAAGGAGAGGGGCTGACTGGGTTGTCAGTCGGCATAGGTATCCTTTGTTAAGGCAGCGATTGGTATTCCTGCTGCCTTACTTTTATTGGCTATTTCCATGCTGATTTTCGCCAGCTTTCCTTCGGCGTTTTTAATGCGGTTTCTGGTGTTCAGCTCCTCACGTTTCAGACTTTCCAGTCCTTTGCGGTGCTCGATAACCTCACGGCGCAGGTCGCTCAGCTCCCAATCAATGCAAGCCTCTTTGTTGGCTATGCTCATCACCCAATCAAACGGGTCGATCACCTTGTCGCAGTGGCGGCAGGCCAGCACGCGGCGGTGCTCATCAATAACGGTACGCTCATGACGGCAGTAGTCTGGCTCTTTCGCGGCCTTCACTACATTCAGTTGATCCCTGATATCCGCGTTGGTGTCGAACCGCTTCGTGAAGGCCAGCACGTTCTCGCTATCGTCTTTCTGTTCGTCAATACTCACGCTACATTCTCCTTATCGCTTGCCCAGTCGATGTGCATTACTCCACCAGGCAAAAGGCTGATATCACTGTGCAGGCATTCGTTCCCCCAGTGGTGCCAGCCTTCGGCATCACCGCGGCTGAAGAGCTCAATGCGTGACACGTCACCATAAAGCAACTCCAGCCGGTGCCTGGCTTCCCATGGCTTTGCGCTGTGCTCGCCGATCGGCGAGTGGATCACCTGTTTAACACTGGCGCTGAGCCTTTCCAGACCGGTACCGCGCACGGCGATCAGCAGGTCCTCACTGTTGGCGCGGGTGTAGTTCCCGCCGTTCATGCGTGTCTGCGTGTTCAGCAGATCCATGAAATCGTAGAAGTCCTGAACCTCACCGGCAGCCAGCGCTTTATTGATGTGCTGCTCAGCCAGCTGGTTAAGCTTAACCCAGGTGAAACCCTTCATCGTTTTGACTTTGAAGCCCCACGCCTCTGCCAGCTTAACGGCCTCGGCGTTGTGGGTTCCGGTGTACCACATCGCCAGCACCGCGTTCTCAGCTGCAATTGACCATACCGGCAGGCGCATCAGATCGGTCAGCGACATGGTGCCGTAGTGGTTACCGGCGGCACCGTTGCTGATCACGTTGTCGTAACGCCACGGTGGGTCAGCCAAAATTAATTGATATCCGAGCATTTTATTTTTCCTTCATTGAATTAATGATGCGCGAAAAGTCACTAAAGTCCTCAATATTCCGCGCGGAGAGGTTACTTACTGTCCCGTTGGGATATGTTCTGTTTGGGTACAATATGTCCTGACTTCTAAACTCAAATGTCTGCTTTACTATCCCTGGGTTTATTGAGCTGATGAGCTCATCTGAGGCCATGAATCCTATTTTTTCATCATGGATAGCCACGAACGCGTAGAAGTCACACATAAGAGCTTTTGTTCGCTTCCCACCTTTCCCGCTGCGTGTCCCGAAGCGGTAGACGCTTTTTGATTTACCGTAATCTCCTGTCCCCCACGTTGATTTAACCTGGCCTCGAAGAAGGGTTCCTTCGACATCTACGATGATGTCATACGGTAGCCCTTGGTCAGAACCGTACACGGTATATCCCTGCTTGCTCAGAGTGAAGATGGCGTAATACTCACCACACTTTCCCAGAGATAATTCCTTCCCTTTGAAGTTATGAGCCTGATGCAAACTCATGCAGGCTTCCCCTTCATCCCAAGCTTCGCTTTCAGCTCTGCCAGCTTAGCCAGGTTGCGGCTTTTACCGGCCGCGCGGTTGTAATCGAGTAAAGGCTGTTCGGCCTTCGGTTTATCAGCTGGCTCGCTCATATTGGAAAGCCTCCCCGGACACTACCTTGGCGCGCTTCTCAGCCTTGCGGCAGAAGTCGGCGCGTTCGTCAGACCAGTAAACGTTTTTGCCATGCGCCAGCGCGTTGGCTGCCGCCCAGAGTTTCGCAGCCTCGGCAAAGTCGCCGCGCTGTTCTGCGGCCACTGCTTGTGCTGACAGGTTGATGTAACCGATCGTCATGTTTTACCGCCGTAATTTGATTTGATAATCCGCGCAGAAATCCAACACGAATAAGCATTCAGCTGGGCTTTCTGTTTCGTTCACAACGTCGCAGCCGCCTGAGTGAAGGCAGTTGCAGTTTTGGCAACTGATCCGGTTGTCGAAACAGTTCTTAGCCATATGCCACCCGGTGCAACTTCCACCAGTGAACCGGTGCGGAAACTCATATGCCGGGCAGCGGCAGGTTACCTGCTTGCCATCCCAGTAAGCTTTCGCGCCACCCGGTTGTTCTTTGTACAAAATAGGGTGACCGGACATAGAATTTAGGTTTCCAACCTGCTGTGATTTATTCATGGCTGATTCCTAAATTGAGCGGTCACACCCCCGCGTGGGCTTCGGCGCGTTGCTGCGCCTTCAGGTGGTTAGGGTTTCGTGCGTTTTTCGCCGCTAGTGACGGGTCACGCTCGATCAGTTCAGGGTTCTGCTTGCGCGCATCCAGCCACGCTTCGACTTCTTCCTGGTCCCACGCTACTACGCGGCTGGTGAGCGGGAAGCGCTTCGGAAAGTCACCGGCTTTTTCTAACTTGTCGATGGCGTACTCAGACAGAGGCACCATGCTCAAGAGTTTGGTTTTGCGTACTGCTGCTTTCATAGGTTGATCCTCAAGAGGGGCGGGGCGACTGCCCCGCATGGTGGTTATTGGAATTCAGGACGGAGATCGTTCAGGGTGATGGTGAAGGCTTCGAACAGCTCAGCGCCGAGCTTCTGTTTGCGGCTGTTGAGTAACTGCTCTGCCCGGGCAAAATGCTGCTTGGCTTCTGGGTCTGAAACATCCAGGCTGTTCAGTGCTGCTTCGACTGCGTGGTGTGAATCCAACTGGTGGTATTTCGCAACCGCTTTACCCTTCAGGGCTGTAAACAGCGAGTTACCCAGAGCAGCTTTCTGCTCATCGAGATCGACGCGGATTGCTTTTGCTTTCTCGCAGGAGTCGGCAGCTTCAATCTGTGCCATAAACTCAGCTTCCAGTTTCCCAGTGTTAGCCGCTGGCGCTGCCGCATGAGACTGCTCAGCTACTACCGGCTGACTGGCATCCGCCTCGGACATCTGGTTGATGCTGGCGCGCTGCTGAGGCTGAGGATTGATTTCTTTTTCCCCGCGCACTTCAATTTCATCAGGGGTATACACACCGAGGATCACCTCAGGGCAGTACAGCCGCGCCCAGTATTTGATGCCCAGATAAGCAATCTGCTGTTTGGGTTGGGTTTTCCAAAGAGGCGAGTTACGCGTTTTCACATCGGCCAGATATACCGGTTCGCCCCACGTAACTTCTGTCTCACCGCGAAGGATTGCCCCGACACGGATGAATAACCCTGACTCATCGCGCTTCTCTGGCGTTACCCCGGCAATACGTTCCCATTCACCGCCATATTCGAAGTGGAAGCGACCTTGCACTGCATTCGAGCTCGTTACCACCGCGTTAACCAGCTGAGCTTCATAACCTAGCGTTCCGTTGATGACGTGCGTTTTTTGCGCCACAACGAACGGGTCCATACCCCAGCGCATCGACTGCATGACGATTGCCATGCAATCAGCCGGTTTGTTCTGAAAGTGAGTTGGCACAGAAACCTTGCCCGCCGACATCAGCTCAGAGAACTTGATGATGCGATCCATGCCGTCAGTGCTAAACATCATGGAAACGCTGTTCATTGTTGAAGGCTGCGCGTTCATTTCAGCCACGGTTAATTGTTGGGTCATTGTTTTCTATCTCCAGTTAAGCGAGGCGCAGCGCTTCAAGGCGGCGCAATTCAAAGTCATTAAGTTCATCAACCAGTTCGCTGGTGATCGGGGCAGGCCAGACGCCGGTGTCATAAGCGTTCTGGATATCGCGCAGCGCTGCTTTGTATTCGAGGCGTCCGAGTTCCAGCTCATCCTCTGACGCTTCGACGATGGCGATCCAGTGGTAGCCCTCGTCTTTGTTCACGAAAATCCAGAAGAACTGAGACATGTCGGCCACGTCGCAGTACATCGCGGCGCTGACGTGGTAATCCATGTCGATGATGGTGCGGTGCAATTTGGCGCGGAGAGCGTCCTGCTTGATGCGTCCGAGGCTGACCGTCTTCAGGTCAAAACAGACGCGGATGCCGTTGAAGTCGATTTCCATGTCCGGGCGAACACGGATATCAAGGCCGGTGTCTTCATCCATGCCGAAGTAGCTGACTTCGACGGCGCGATTCGGGTTATTCACCAAACCGCCTGCGGATGGGTGGTTAAACACAGCCTGTTGAATGCTGGTGGCCAGCTCGAACTGCTTACGCAATATCGGTGTTTTACCGGTGCATGACTGCTGCCAATCAGCGATCAGCTCATCTGCGAAAACTGCATCTGGTTTCACTGATTTTATGGCTGCTGCTAAATCCTCTTTCTTCCCGCTGGCCTTCAGCAGCGGAGGAAGTGATGCGTTGTACTGCTTGATGCAATCCTTCATCGCTGTGGCAGTGACTTTTCCTTCTGCCGGGATCGTCTGCCATTCGGCTGGCAACGATTCGTAGAAGGCTTTTGTGTCTTCCAGCGCAGTGCCAAGACCGATTGGCTGCGGAAGTGGTGCGTTGTACTGGTCGATGAAAGCCTTTATCGACTCGGTATTTGTGAAAGCACCTTCTGGAATAACCGGCTCTATGCTGAACTCCTCATCCAGCTTTTCTGGCTCCAGTACCATCGCATGCACCAGAGAGCCAAACGTCAGCGCTTCAGTGCTTTCTTTTTTGATGGTTTTGGTGACGTGGCGACCGTTGAAGTACATCAGGCTGATGCGAGCATCTTTTACCTGTGTACTGCTGACGCCGTTTGATGAGTGGTAATCATCGTTTGATACGCCTTCATACCGGCCAGGCTCGAAGTAAGGCGTACTGCTGACCGGCGGCTCGTCTTCCAACTCTCCCAGGAACAGGTCAGCGTCCAACTTGTCTGCCGCTGGCACACCGCAAATCGCCATGTTGATAGCGTCGTAATCGCGCGCCAGCTGCTTGTACTCATCATCAGCCAGTTCCGGTGTTTTGCTTGCGCCGATGATCAGCGTGGATTTGTTCGTTACTTTCGCCGTGATATCTGAGGCAGTGCTGACCAGCATGCCAAGTGCTACCAGTTTTTCGATGCTTTCTTTCATTGCTGTGTCCTTAGATTTCGCTCGCAATCTTCATTGCTGTTTTGGTGATGTAGGCCCATTCCACGCCGCTGCGGAAACTCTCAAAAGCGCGGGTCTGGCCGTTGATGGTGAAAACGTGTTTACCGTTTTGGATCGTGAAACGCATATCAGGCTCCTAATTAGTTACTGTTTTGGTAACTATTTGAGGCATAAAAAGGGTGAGCCGGTGCATCTGGCTCCTTTATTTCCTCAACTTCAGGTTTGAAGGTGAAGGCCAGAAACTGGCGTTCGTCCATCGTCACTGCGATGCTTGAGTCCGGATAGGACATCTCAAGGCGGTAGTCGCAACCGCGACGACGCACGATGAAGATTTCCCCGGTGAGCGTATTGATTAGCTTCGTTTACTGTCTCCGGTTGTGGCCTTACCGAAGCCCACGCACGCATGGGCAGCGGTGAGACTACATTGAAGTTCACATACAATTTCCCTTATCAAAGCCGCGTCTGCGGGGGTGTATGTCATCCTGATTTTTAAAGAGCGCGTTACCATTTCGGTAACTGATGGAGGTAATTTAAATGCATATTCGGGGTGTGTCAATCGTTAGCAAGAAATAAAGTTACCAAAAAGGTAATTATTTGTGGTGCGGGAGTATGCCGGGGGCTGGCGCCATGATGAAGCACGGCGCTGAGTAAGGAAGGGATTACTTAGTGTTTTCGCTCATCACGAAGTCGATGAAGGATTTTATCTTGGCTTTCTCTTCAGCGGGCAGGGCGGCGTACCTGCTGCGGTCATACTGAATCACCGTTTCGTCGTGCGGAGGGATCAGCAGTTCGTAGGCCCGGCGGTTAAATACCGCAGCAATGGCAGCCAGGTTGTTGATAGAAATGCTGGCCTCGCGGTTCAGCAGGCGGTTAACCGTAGACTGGCCGACCTCTGCCTTTTCTGCAACAGCAGCCTGGGACTTCAGCTCTTTATTGGCCTGCATCCACGAAGTCAGGTTCTGTGCAGCAATAATGCCGATCTCTGTGTTGGCGTCCAATGGCTCGGCTTCTGCCGCCATCGCCATTCCGTGATCTGTATCCAGCCAGAACGCCGGACGGCGCGCAGCGGCTTCTATCTTGCGTGCTGATGAGCCACCAATATTTTTAGCACTGGCCATGTCCGGGGAAGCCATCCAGCGGGATATCAAATTTGCCTGAAAACCTAAAGCTTCCGCCATGCGGATCTGCCTACCGTCAAAGTCTTTCTGAATGATAGTTCTGAGGTTTTCTCTTCTGATGTCGTGGATGCTTTTCATGGCCTGCTTATCGGTTGCAATAACGTATTGATGTTATTTAAACCAAAGTTACCGAAATGGTAAATGCACCATTTTGGTAATGACGCTTGCAGGAAGGCACCTTTTGGGTAATCATTGACCCGATATAGCGATTTAAACGAGGATAAAATGAACGATTTCGACTTCAAAAAGTTCTGGCTAAGCCTGACTCCCGAAAATCGTCTGCAAGTTGCTACCGATGCGGGTACAACGCCGGGATACATAAAATCCCATCTCATTAATAAAAATAAGGTGCCGCGCACTGAGTTGATGAGCAACCTGCATCAGGCTTGCGTTACGGCTGGGGCGGACGTTTCCAAAGAAAAATTCATTGGTCTTTTTTACGAATGATTCAGATTCAGCCTTCACCGGGTTAAGCAAACCTCCTTCGGGAGGTTTTTTTATGCCTGAAAATCAAGGGCGCCTCGCGGGGTGGTAACAAAAATCCAAATACGGTTGATCGTTGTGAAAAATACATGCATTCTTATATCACAGAACACAGTTAGAGGACTGCATCATGAAGGTTATTACCAGAGTAGAGGCCATCGAAGCAGGCTCTCTACGTTTTTACACCGGGAAGAAGTGCCGACACGGGCACGACTCCGAGCGCTTCACCAGTAATGGTGTGTGCGTCGAGTGCAGCGCCAAACATTCATCTGATTATCAGGTCAAGTTAAGAAAGCTCATCCACTCCAAACGCGCCGAGATTAATGCTCAGGGGAACGTTCAGGAGGTGTACTGATGGCCGGTGACTGGATCAAGATGCGGGCCGACCTGCATACACATCCGAAAATTGTCCGCATGGCGTCCGCATTGAAAGCGGACAGACTTCGGATTGTTGGCGGACTACATTCCGCATGGTGTCTTTTCGATGTCCATTCTGTTGATGGATTTCTTGACGGATACACTGCTGAAACGCTCGATGACATGATCGGTTTTCCCGGATTTTCACGCGCAATGATGGCTGTGGGCTGGCTGGAAATGGACGGGGAAAATCTCGTAATGCCCAGATTTGACGAGCATAACGGGCAATCTGCCAAGCGCAGAGCACAGGATGCAGCACGTAAAAAAAGCGTCCGCAAAATGTCCGCTTACGATGCGGACAAAATGAAGACCAGAGAAGAGAAGAGAAGAGAAGATATAAAAGACAGAGATCCCCCTATATCCCCCGTGAACAAAAAACCGGGTTTTGAATACCCGCCACAACTCAATGCTCAGGCTTGGGATGAGTGGAAGCTTTACCGGCGGGATATGAAAATCAAAGCGTATGCACCGACGTCACGAAGCGAAGGCGCAGCAATAACCAAACTGCTCGGGCTGTCAGGCGGTAATCAGCATCAGCAGGTGGCAATCATCCAGCAGAGCATGGCAAATGGCTGGTCGGGTTTATTTGAGCTGAAAGGTGGTCAACATGAAACGAGCAGAGGAATTAGTTCAGGAGATACTTACAAGGGCCGCGCAGTCGAAGCCGTCTTTGCCGCAACAGCCAGACTCAGGCAACAGGAAGGTATCTACGAAGAAGGCGATCCGGTTCTGGGAGAGCATGGTAGTTCTGTATACGGACAAATGGACGAGCCGGAACGGTGCAGCCCCGTCATCACTCTGGATTCAGGCGATTGGAAAACTCACCAGTGACCAGATCAAAGCGGGCATGGCGGCATGCATGCGGCGCAGCCTGGATGAGGGGAACAACTTCGCCCCAGACCTATCAGACTTTCTGGCGCTGGTTCACAGCACCAGCAGCACTGAGTTGGGGATCCCCTTCGAAGACGTGGCGAAAGAGTTCAAGCGCTACTGCCGTGATCGCGGGTACTACGACAGTGCCGAGCTGTTCCCGTGGACTAATTCAAATTGGCTGCTGTACTGGATCTGCACATCAGTGCGCCAGCGCATGGTGCGTTACAACCTGTCAGGCGTTGAGGTCGATAAAGCTCTGCGTACCGAGATCCGAGAATGGGCAGCGAAGTTGGCAGCTGGAGAACAGGTCCCTACACCGGCCACCAGAATCGAAAATAAAACGCGTCCACGTCCTGCATGGATGGATTTACTGGATAAGAAAAAGTCCTGAGTGCTGAAATTCCTCAACCAGCACCCCAGATAATCGATTTAAAGCAGTAAAGCCACATAACGAGATGGATTTAAATCCGTAAACGATTGTGGTGCGTTACAGAGCGATTTAGCGATGGTGCGTTTTGTGAAAGCAAGCGCGTTTTTTATGTTGAATATAGTTACCATAATGGTAATGTTTACCTTAAAGGTAATTGGAGCGATTTGATGGAAATTAAATACGAATTGGTGGCGTCCTTCGGCGGAGCAGAGCTGCTCACCTTGGGTGGCAAAGTAACCGGCTATCGCATCGGGTACAACCGCACGCTGGGTACATACCATGTGTCTGGTGGTGGCAAAACCCGCAGTGTTCGTCGTCGCTCTCAGGCCGCCAAGCTTGTCGTGAAGATGTTCGAGAAAGCGGTAAGGGGCAACTGATGACCAAGTTATTCGTAGGAATCGACCCAGGATGCTCTGGCGCCATCGTCGTAATCAGTGAGTCAGGCGAGTACGTCAGCCACCTCAACACGCCAACCGTGAAGGTCGGGACAAAATCCCGCGTCAACGGCGCGCAGGTCGCAACGTTCCTGCTCCAGTATCGCGGCGCAATTTCTCACGCGTATCTGGAACAGGTTGGTGCAATGCCGGGGCAGGGCGTCAGCTCAATGTTCACGTTCGGCCACGCAGCAGGCAACGTCGAAGGGATCCTGCAGGGTATGTTCCTGCCGTACTCCCTCGTTACCCCGCAGGCATGGAAGAAATCAGCTGGCCTCATCGGCAGCGACAAAGACGCGGCGCGCAGCCGGGCAATTCAGCTTTACCCATCACTGCGCGCTCTCGATGCAAAAGCCAAAGGGCAGGCCATTGCCGACGCGCTGCTCATCGCCCGCCACGGATTAGGAGTGAAATCCTGATGGATCACTTAGACCACGTCAGTTAAACAGAACAGCAGATTCTGGACATGCGCCTGAAGGCCGTCACCCAGCATTCAACGCGCCCATCAGCAAGATTCTGCGCCGAGTGTGACAACGAAATACCGGAAGAACGCCGCAATGCGCTGCCAGGTGTGCAGCTCTGCGTAGGCTGCAAAGAAGTGCAGGAAATTAAAAAACGTAATTACCGTTAACATTTTGAATGGGGTAAATATTATGAAAAATAACGAGTTAACAGAAGTTAAGCCTGTAATGCCTTCGCTTGAAGGGCTGCCGCAAGAGGTCATTGAGTATGTGTTGGGTCTGGTAGCTGAGAATGCCGCGCTTCGAGTAGTGGTGGATGGAGTCAACAGCGAGCTTTATGGTCAGGGATTTGATGTTCTCGGTTGGCACCTGAATGGCGAGACCGAGCCTCTTGATAATTGGTTCACTGATAACGGTTGGGGCACTCCAGAAACACCGGTTACAGACGCCGCTATCGCTGAGATTAAGGCGCAGGGCGTTGATGAGTTCGCCGACCATATGCAATCAGAGAAACCATTCTGGGAGCCAGAAGATTGGGCGATGATGGACTTAGCGGCTGAGGAGGCTTACAAATTCGCCGCCAATCTGCGCGCTGGGAGGAAGGGATGATTAAGCCAGTTTATGGAATCGGCGGTCCATTAACAGATGCAAACTTCAACATCATGAAGATGAGCAAAAAACAAGTGCAGGCATTGGCTGACAAGAAAGCAAAGAAAACTATTAAGGATGGTCTATCTGATTTTGCGAGAGGCTTTGTATTTGATGCTGGCGATTATTATAGGATTTCAGTTTGCGTAACAAATCCAGGAGCAACCTCATGACTGATACAACAGATATAACGGCGCTGCGTGAGCATAACCAGCACATCGTTGCGCACCTAACACGAAGTAATCCGAGGAGACCTCTTAGCTCTGCCGAGGTTTTAACCCTGGAATCTGCAAAGCTGGTTGTTGCTGCCCTATCTGTTAGGGATGGCCTGCCAGACGCAGACCACTCGGAATATTGGTTTGAGCATGAAGGTAAATTGCTTTTTGACGGCGCACTTTTCAATTCGAGAGTGGAAATTTTCATCGAATCAAAGCTCGAAGCAGAACGCCAGCGGGCTGATGAAAATCAAGCGGGAAGCAATACCTTTAAAGCTATCATTGGCTACATCAAAAACCCCCAGAGAAATGATACTTTCGGGCTATGGAAGGAAACTAGTGATCGGCTAAATGCAGATGGCTGCAATGGAACCGCCAACCACGTGATTGAGTATCTTGAGGAACTAAATAAGGTATTTGAATCAGAGGCAGAACTCGCAGCGCTGAAAGGCGAGCAGGTGCCGGTGGCAGTTATCCAGTTCAGTAAGCACCGTAAGCTACCAGATGGTTCAAAACCAGACTGGAATGAAATGCCAAAAGTGGTTTCGTGCAACTGGCTTCCAGATGGTACATATAACGTCTATCTGCACCCACAAGTGCCGGTAAACCTTGAAAATGTAGGTTATGTTCAAGTTGATGAGGGCACATTTTACCTTGATGAGTCGGGTATGCATGCAGCAATCGGGGCCGCTGGCGGCATCGTGAAGGATGGTGAGTGATATGGCCGCCAAAATGATCACTCGGTGCATGGCTTGTGGTGGGTTCTCTTCTGAACCTGCATTTCAGGCAGCACCTGCGATTCCGATTTGTAAATCGTGCAGGTCAGAAGGTAAAAAACCTCGTTACGTCTGGGTGAATGTCCTGTCTAAACCGCTGCTCAAATTCGATTACAGGAATGAGATTTTCCTCAGCACATTACGGTATGGTGGCAGAAATGGCTAAGTCCGCAGCAGAACGCAAAGCCGCGCAGCGTGCCCGCCAGAGTGACGCTGGTTTGCAAAAGGTTGAGGTGGCGCTCGACCGGCAGGAAGTCGATATGCTCCGTGAAAGCTGTGCACTCCGCCGCCCGCAGCGTGAGCCATACGACATGGACGAGTACATCACCATGCTGATCCGCAAAGACAACGCAGAGTTGCAGGCGCAGCTCACCGAGCAAGCCGGGCGCAAATGCGGGAAGTGCGGCGACGCGTTACCAGGTGATAAGCAGGGCTGTGCGTTCATCGGTGAAGGTGCATGCTGGCAAACAATGGGATGGCATGAGACAAAATTAACGGTGTGACATGTCACGCAGCATCAAATAGCCAGAATAACCGCCGCTTGGCGGTTTTCTTTTGCGTGTTATGATTACCAAGGAGGTTACTATTATGGCGATTAACGGTAAACTTAGCCCAAAAATGGAACGCTACTGTCAGGAGTATTTAAAGAATCCAGACAATCAGCGTAAGGCAGCAATCAGCGCAGGGTATTCAGAGAAAACAGCAACCCAGAAAGCGGCTGGGCTCATGAACAACCCTAAGATCGTGGCGCGCATTGAGGAGCTGATGAAGGCTCGTAATAAGCGGGTGATGGTCGATGCGGATTATGTCCTTAAACAATCTGTCAAAATTCATGAGCGATGCATGCAGGAAATTGAGCCATTCACGGACATGAAGGGCAACCAAATATATGACGATAAAGGCCGTCCGCTTTACGTTTTCGATGCCAAAGCAGCTATTGCGGCGCTGAATCTGGTGGGTAAGCATGTCAACGTTCAGGCTTTTAAAGAACGTGTTGAGGTTGACGTGAACATAACGATCGCCGAACGCATGGCCGCCGCCCGCCGCCGCGTCAAAGAGCAGAGTGAAGACAAATGACAGATGCCGCCGTACTCTCGCCGGAAGAACAGCTGATCGAAGACATTGCCAGTTTCACGCATGACCCACTGGGCTATGCGCATTACGCGTTCCCTTGGGGCGAGCAGGGTACAGAGCTGGCTCACGCAGCGGGACCTAGGAAATGGCAGGCTGACGCATTCCGCGAGATACGCGACCATCTGCAAAACCCGGCAACACGGCACCAACCTCTGATGATAGCCAGGGCATCCGGGCACGGTATCGGCAAATCGGCTTTCATCTCCATGCTGATGAACTGGGGCATGTCCACCTGCGAAGATTGCAAGGTGGTGGTGACTGCAAACACCGAGAACCAGCTGCGCACCAAGACGTGGCCTGAAATCATCAAATGGTCGAACCTCGCAATCACCAAACCGTGGTTCACGACGACTGCAACCGCGATGTACAGCAACGACAGCGGCCACGATAAACGCTGGCGCGCTGACGCCATTCCGTGGAGTGAGCACAACACTGAGGCATTCGCCGGTCTGCACAACGAGCGCAAGCGCATCATCGTCGTATTCGACGAAGCGTCCAACATTGCCGATCTGGTGTGGGAGGTTGCTGAAGGGGCACTGACCGATGAGGACACAGAAATCATCTGGGTGGCATTCGGGAACCCGACCCGTAACAGCGGACGTTTCCGCGAATGCTTCCGTAAGTACAAACACCGCTGGCACTGCGCACAGATTGACAGCCGTACGGTTGAGGGTACCAACAAAGAGCAGCTGCAAAAGTGGGTTGACGACTACGGCGAAGACAGCGACTTCGTGAAGGTGCGTGTGCGTGGCATCTTCCCTGACGTGTCAGAGGCGCAGTTCATACCAACCGGACTGACCGATGCCGCCATGAAGCGCCAGTGGACAGCCGCCGAGGTATCACACGCCCCGATCATTATTGGCGTAGACCCTGCATACTCAGGTGCGGATGACTTCGTGATTTACATGCGGCAGGGGCTGCACAGCAAATGCCTTGGCACCTACCCGAAAACCACAGATGAGCTGATATCCGCGAAGCGTATCGCCGACTTCGAAGACCAGTACAAAGCTGACCAGGTGTTTATCGACTTCGGTTATGGCAACGGCATCAAATCCATCGGCGATGGCTGGGGAAGAACGTGGCAGCTGGTGCCATTCGGCGGTGGCTCAACTGACCCCCAGATGCTGAACAAGCGCGGTGAGATGTACAACAGCTGCAAATCGTGGCTTAAAATTGGCGGTTCTCTGGACGATCAGGAGACAGCCGACGACCTGAGCACTGCTGAGTACAAGGTGCGTGTTGACGGAAAAATCGTGCTGGAAGCGAAAGAGGACATCAAAAAGCGGATAGGGCGTTCACCGGGCAAGGCCGATGCTCTGGTGCTGACGTTTGCATTCCCAGTCACCAAAAGGCAGAACCTTCCGGGTGGGCTGGCTGCTAATCAGGTGGCGACAGATTATGATCCTTATAAGTAGCCCGTTAGCAGAGCATCGAACTACCTAAAGATATTTGGTAGTTGCCAATGAAAAGCCCCGAATAAGCGGGGCTCAGTCCAGGAAGTGGTCGAAGACTTCCCGATGTGTATGGAGCTATGCAGCCGCTACACCTATGTACTTACCAAATTAGGATAGCGGTTCTCCTCATGTTGCACAAATAAAAAGCCCGCACGCGGCGGGCTAATCTATCTCAACTGTGACTACAGCTTGATTGTATCGAAAAGGCTATTGATCCTTTCAGCAACTGTGTCACTTGACCCTACACCGTTGGTGCGAATGTGGTCCCGTAACGTTTCCAGCTTGATGCGGTGCTTTTCTAAATTAGCTTGTCTCTTCAGGTCCTCATCCAGCTGATCTTTACGTTGAACAATCGCAGTGGCACAACTTTCTTCTTTGCTCATCGATATTACCTCGATATTAAAAAAATGCCCCCGGCGAAGGAGGCTAAAGACTACATGGGATAATCACGGTCACAGGTATTACCGGCTGAGCACTGTGGGCACCGGTGCCATCCCATACGGTGCTTATTGGCTACTTCAATGCTCATGCGGTAACACGCTGGTTTACGTCCAGCAACGCTGAGTTCGGTGATCCGGTTCCAGTACCGGACTGCTCCAGCTATCAGACCTTTGCAGGTAACAGGCACTGCCTGCGTTTGCTATCCAAGTTTTCATGAGTGGAACGGGATGTTGAGCATGTCGGACTCAACGGAGATGGCACTGGTAACCTGTAGCGGGTATTTAGTCGCACCCTGCGTTTACAGAGTGGCCCATTCCAGTATGGTCAATGCCATTTCCTGTTGGGTGCCGGTTACGCTCCGGCGTCGTTTTTACGACCGTTCTTTAAACTGTGGTTTCATGCTAACTATCGATAATGACGCCTCAATAGTTACCATAAAGGTAACTACACATCTATTAATTGTCAATAAATATTCTAATATGGTTAAATGGTAATTATTTCCTGCGGATGAAAACCATTATGTGCATCGGTAGCTCTCCAAAAACCTCTACACCTCAGGTGCAATCAGCGCCGCAAGCCCAAGACGAAGCCGTTGTGAATGCCACTGACGAAGAGAAGCGCCGCCGCCGTGCAGCCGCTGGTCAGAAGTCCACGATCCTCACGTCTGCGCAGGGTGATACCAGTACGCCAGCAGCCGCCTCAGGCAAAACCCTGTTGGGGGCTTAATCGATGGCTGAAGAATCGCGCAAGCAGTTTTACAACAAACAACTGGGCTCTCTGGAAACAGAGCGTTCCTCGTTTGATACCCACTGGCGCGACCTGTCAGATTTCATTCTGCCGCGCAGCAGCCGATTCCTCACCAGCGATCGTAACAAATCTACCCGCAACACAAAGATTGTTGACCCGACGGCGACGATGGCGAACCGCACATTGTCCAGCGGTATGCTATCCGGCATCACCAGCCCTACGCGCCCTTGGTTTTCTCTCGGCACACCTGACCCAGAGATGATGGAGTACGGCCCTGTTAAGTACTGGCTCGAGATGGTTCAGAACCGCATGAACGATGTGATGAACAAATCGAACTGGTACCAGTCATTGCCGATCGTCTACGGCCAACTCGGCACATTCGGCACAACGGCCATGTCCCTGCTGGAAGACGACGAAGACGTGATCCGCACGCACCCATTCCCGATCGGCAGCTATTACCTGTCGAACAGTGACCGCCTGCAGGTCGATACCGTTTACCGAAAATTCTCTATGACGTGCCGTCAAATCGTTCAGCGCTTCGGCCTGGACAACGTCAGTGACAGCGTTAAATCGGCATGGACCAGTCAGCAGTACGAACAGTGGTTCGAAGTAGTTCACGTCGTTGAGCCGAACATGAACCGCGATACCGGCAAGATGGATTCGAAGAACAAGAAGTTCGCATCTGTCTATTACGAGGCCGGTGGCGCAGACAACAAACTGCTGAGCGAGAAAGGTTTCGACGACATGCCGATCATGGCGCCGCGCTGGGATATCAACGGCGAGGACGTTTACGGCTCGTCCTGTCCGGGCATGATTGCACTGGGCAGTGTTAAAGCTCTCCAGCTCGAGCAGCGCCGCAAGGCTCAGGCCATCGACAAACTGGTTAACCCGCCGATGGTGGGGCCGTCCAGTTTACGCAACCAGCGCGCCAGCCTGCTGCCCGGTGAAATCACTTACGTTGACCAGGTCAGTGGCAGCACATCTTTCCAACCTGCTTACGCCATCAACCCCCGCATCAATGAGCTGGTGGCCGACATTCAGGACACCCGATCCCTCATCAACTCCAGCTACTTCGTTGATCTCTTCATGATGCTGCAAAACGTCAACACCCGCAGCATGCCGGTGGAAGCCGTTGTCGAGATGAAAGAAGAGAAGCTGCTGATGCTGGGGCCGGTGCTGGAACGCCTGAACGACGAGTTTCTCGACCCGTCTATCGACCGCATCTTCAACATCATGGCGCGCAAAAACATGCTGCCACCGGCACCGCCGGAACTGGCCGGTCAGTCGCTTCGCGTCGAGTACATCTCTGTAATGGCACAGGCGCAGAAGGCTGTGGGCATTGGCTCAATCGAGCGGTTCGTCGGCTTCGTCGGCGGTCTGGCTCAGGCCAACCCTGCCGCGCTGGACAAACTCAACATCGATCAGGCCATCGACGACTACGGAAACATGGTCGGCGTTCCGGCAACCATCATCGCGACAAGCGAACAGGTGGCTCAGGTGCGAGAAGAGCGCGCCAAACAGCAGCAACAGCAGCAGGCAATGCAAACCAGTATGGCGGCAGTGCAGGGTGCGAAAACCCTCAGCGAGACACAGACCGATCAGCCAAGCGCCCTTAGCGCAGTGACCGGGGCGATGCAGCCATGACAGACCTCGATCCCGAAGAAGTAGATCGCCTTTCCGAAGAAGCGCTGAAGAAGTCCATCGAGCTGAAGAAGCGTGACGATCAGGACATCGAAAACATCATGAATACCGAATCAGGCCGCCGCTTCATCTGGTCGCTGCTTGAGGAAACAAAGGTTTTTGCCTCCAGCTTCACCGGGGACAACAACTCAACGAATTTCAATGAAGGCCAGCGCAACGCCGGTTTACGTGTGTTCAGCCGGGTAATGGCTGTCTGCCCGGACATGTGGCTGGTGATGGCTAAAGAAGCGAAAGAGGAAGAAAAACAATGAGCCTTATTGACCGACTAATTTTTAAACGCCTGCAATCTGCTGACGCGGGTGCAGAGGCTGGTGGTGCTGGCGGCGGTGAACAACCTGCCGCTGCTGTTGAAACACCTGGCGCTGAAAAGCCAGCTGTTGAGGCCGGTGCAGAAGCCAGTGATAAACCCGGTGCAGAAGCTGAGAAGCCAGCAGCAGGCGACAAAACTCCAGAGCAACAGGTGCAGGAAAAGGAGTTAGCGGACAAAGCTGCGGCGGATAAAGAAGCCAAAGACAAAGCCGACAAGGTTCCTGAAAAGTACGAATTCAAGTCGCCGGTAGAAGGCCAAGAGCTTGACGCTGAAATGACTGCTGCCCTTGAGCCTGTAGCCCGTGAACTCGGTCTGAACAACGAGCAGGCTCAGAAGCTGGTGGATATTTACGGCAAAGACATCCTGCCGAAGATTGAAGCGCGCCAGCAGGAAAACTGGGCGAAGCAAACCGAAGCCTGGGCGAACGAAGTCAAGACTGACAAAGAGATCGGCGGCGATGCCTTTGTTGCCAACGTCGGTCTGGCTCAGAAGGCTCTCGATACGTTTGCCCCAGCCGGGCTGCGTGAATATTTGGAAACCACTGGTCTGGGGAATCATCCCGATCTGGTGCGTTGTTTCGTGAAAGTCGGTAAGGCCATGAGTGAAGACTCCATGGTCATGCCAAACACTGGTGGCCAGCGTAGTCAGGCCGATATTTTGTACGGAAATAAGTGAGGAACTGAAATATGGCTGTTAAAAGCACTACAGCATTAACGCTGGCTGACTGGGGTAAACGCAAAGACCCAGACGGCAAGGTTGCAGTGATCACCGAACTGCTCTCGCAGACCAACGTGATCCTGCAGGATATGCCGTTTGTAGAAGGGAACCTGCCAACAGGTCACCGCACAACCGTGCGTTCTGGTTTGCCAGCTGCCACTTGGCGTCTGTTGAACTACGGCGTACAGCCAAGCAAATCAACCACCGTTCAGATCACCGACGCATGCGGCATGCTGGAATCTTATTCAGAAGTCGATAAGTCTCTGGCCGATCTTAACGGCAACACCTCCGAGTTTCGTCTGTCGGAAGACCGCGCATTCCTCGAAGCCATGAACCAAGCGCAGGCAACCACCATTTTCTACGGTGATACCAGCGTGAACCCACAGCAATTTATGGGTCTGTCTTCTCGTTATTCCAGCCTGTCTGCGGGTAATGCCCAGAACATTATCGATGCTGGCGGTACCGGCACTGATAACGCATCGATCTGGTTGGTTGTCTGGGGCGAGAACACCGTGCACGGCATCTTCCCGAAAGGTCAAAAAGCAGGCTTGCAGACCCAAGACCTCGGCGAGCAAACGCTCATTGATGCCAACGGTGGTAAATACCAGGGTTACCGCTCTCACTACAAGTGGGATAACGGCCTGGCTCTGCGTGACTGGCGCTACGTCGTGCGCATCGCGAACATCGATGTTAGCGATCTTGATGCAACCACGCCGGTTGATATCGTCAAGCTGATGATCAAAGCGCTGCACCGTATCCCGAACCGTGGCATGGGTAAACCGGTGTTCTACATGAACCGAACCCTGAATGAATACCTCGACATTCAATCACTGAGCAAAGCCTCTCTGGCGCTGTCCGTGAAAGAAACCGAAGGCGAGTTCTGGACTACGTTCCGTAACGTGCCGATCCGCGAAACCGATGCGCTTCTGGAAACTGAAGCCCGCGTTGTTTAACCGCCGACCTTAACTGATGGGCTGCTGATGTAGCCCACTCATTGGAGAAAGAAAGATGATCCTCGACAAACTGTTGATGTTCTCCGAAGCGCAGGCGGTTACCGCTACAGCTGCTTCAACCGATGTGATCGACCTTAGCCCGCTGAAAGGCACACGCCGCGATATTGGTGTGGGCGAACCGCTGGAGTTCTGGACTAATGTAAACACCACGGCCACCGCCGCTGGTGCTGCAACCGTCAACGTTCAGCTGCAAACCAGTGCTGATAACTCCACCTGGGTAACGCTGTACGACAGCGGTGCTCTAGCTCTGGCGTCACTGGTGGCAGGTAAGCGCGTTCTGTCAGCCAAGGTTCCGCAGGGTGTGCTGAAGTACCTGCGCGTGAACTACGTGGTTGCCACCGGTCCATTAACTGCTGGTGCTTTCACCTCCGGCATTAACCTCGATGTCGATGCGAATACCTTCTACGCGTCTGGCTTCACCGTTAAATAACAGGGGGCAACATGTCAGAAGTTGCACGCTACAGAATCCTGGCTCCTTCATACATCAACAAACAGCTCTTGTTTGAGGGCGATGAAGTGGATTACGAAGGCAAGCCGGGCAGCGCACTGGAGCCGATCAACGACGCGGCGAAAGAAGCGAAGAAGAAGGCCGACAAGAACTATGTTGAGCCGAAGCCGGAAGATGAAAAGCCACCGGCGCCGAAGCCAGAAGGTGACGGCTCTAATCAGGCTGATGTCGATCTGGCTGCTCTGCGCGATGAGTATGAAGCGCTGTTCAGCTCAGCCCCGCATCCGGCCATGAAGGCTGAAACCATGAAGACCAAAATTGCTGAAAAGCGCGCTGAGTTAGGCGTTTAACAGTCACTTCCTGAAGGGGCGAAAGCCCCTTTACTCTCCGGAGCATCGACATGAAACAACCGCAGATGGTCAATCTTAAGCAGGGAACTGACAGCTTTCAAAACGAAGAGGGCAAGACGGTAGAGCGTGATGACTACCCGTGGGGTCTGCGTATCACCCTCAACGATGAGACCCTGAAGAAGCTGGGGATCGCGTTGCCTAAAGTCGGTTCTGAAATGCTGCTGTGCGGCAAGGTGAAGGTGCTATCCACCAGCATGCGCGAAGATGGCGAAGACTCATACAGCAGTGTCGAAATGCAGATCACCGACATCGGCCTGATGGATGAGGCCGCAGAGCCACAGAAAACCGCCGCTGACACGCTTTACGGGAGCAATGAGTAATGGGCTCAGTTATCCAGATTTGCAACATCGCGCTGATGCGCATCGGCAGCTCACGCACAATCAACAGCCTGAGCGAGCAAAGCAAACAGGCTGATGTTTGCAATGTGTTTTACGAATCTGCACGCGACGCCGTGCTGAGCGACTTCGACTGGAACTTCGCTTCAAAGCGCGTGGTCCTTGCCGATCTGGATACACCGTCTACCGACTGGCAGTTTGCATACCGCTACCCGACCGACTGCTCCCGCATTATTGAAATCATGACGCCTGGGATTCGTTTTCCTGCACCTGGCATGCGCGTTACTTACGAAGTTGGTTCTGACCCGGACGGCACAGGCAAAATAATTTACACCAACCAGTCCGAAGCGCAGCTGCTGTACGTCGGTAAAATAACCGACCCGAACATGTTTGATTCTTTGTTCAGTGATGCGCTGAGCTGGCGTTTGGCTGCGGAACTGGCGATGCCTCTGTCTGCCTCCGGGGATCTGGGAAATAAAGCGTTGCAGATGTACAACGCGGTGATCCTGTCTGCTGGCGCGCGGTCGATGAACGAATCAGAAGAACCGCCTGTTCCTGAGTCGGAGTTCACCATAGCGAGGTTGTCATAATGGCTGTCAGCGCAATGCAGGCATCATTTGCCGGTGGTGAGATTTCACCAAATCTTTATGGCCGTGTGGACCTTGAGCGTTACGCCAGCTCACTGCGTCGGTGCCGCAACTTCATGGTGCGCCAGTTCGGAGGAGTTGATAACCGCGCCGGGTTCCGGTTCCTTGGCGAGGCCAAAAACTCATCGCAGAAATGCCGGTTAATTCCTTTCCAGTTCTCGGTAAGCCAGACCTTTGCTCTGGAGTTCGGTGCTGGTTATATGCGCGTCTGGGCTAATGGAGCTACGGTTCTCTACACATCAGGCGCCAGCGTTGGTCAGCCGGTGGAGGTGGTGACGCCTTACGCCGAAGCTGACCTGTTTATGCTGAAGTTCACGCAGTCAGCCGACGTAATGACGATCTGCCACGTGGCTTATCCGCCAATGGAAATACGCCGGTATGGTAATGAAGACTGGCGCACAGCGTTGGTCAGCACAAATGATGGCCCATTTCAGGATGGCAACATCGATGAAGCCATCACCGTTGAATCATCCGGGGAAACCGGGACTGTCACGCTGACATGCACCTCTGCTATTTTCAGTGCAGAGCAGGTCGGCTCTCTATTTTTCATCGAGCAGCGCACCACAGGTGATGTCGCTAAATGGGAGACAGAGCGTGATGTAACTTTGGGTGAGCAGATCCGTTACTCCACCAACTATTACGAATGCACCCGAGCTGGCAAGACCGGCACCGTTGCGCCGACGCACACCGATGGCACACAGTTAGATGGCTGGTATGGAGATGCCAACAGCGTCGAGTGGCTTTATCTGCACAGTGGGAATGGTATTGCCAGAATCACTGCTGTTGCTGGTGATGGTCTGACGGCCACAGCAACCGTTATCAACCGCCTGCCAAAAAGCCTGACCGTCACGCCGAGCTATAAGTGGGCGAAGTTCGCATGGAACAGCGTTGATGGTTATCCATCGACCGTTGTTTATTTCCAGCAACGTTTGATGTTTGCTGCATCAGCGTCATTCCCGCAAACAGTCTGGACCAGCAAAAGCGGCGACTATAAAGATTTCGGCACGTCCGTTCCCTCTGTGGACGACGACGCTATCAGCTACACCTATGCTGGCCGCCAGCTGAATAAAATCCTGCACCTGATCGACGTGGGATCACTGGTCGCGCTCACGTCCGGTGGCGAGTACAAAGTTAACGGTGACCAGACGGGCACGCTCACACCATCGACATTCAATTTCAGCTCTCAGGGGCAGAACGGCGCAAGCGATGTGCCACCGATCGCCATCAGCAACGTTGCGCTGTTCGTGCAGCAGAAGGGTGGTGCTGTGCGGGATCTGGCCTACTCGTTTGACGTTGACGGTTTTCAGGGTTCTGACCTGACTATCCTGGCAAACCATTTGTTTATCGGTCATCAGATTATCGACTGGGCGTTTGCCATCACACCATTCAGCATTGTCTGGTGTATTCGCGACGATGGGCTGCTCATGGGGCTGACGTATCTGCGCGACCAGCAGGTTGTAGCCTGGCACCCGCACCCGGCGACGAACGGATATTACGAGTCAGTATGCAGCATCAGCGAAGGCAATGAAGATGCGCTTTATGCTGTTGTCCGCCGCGTCATCAACGGCCAGACCAAACGTTATATTGAGCGCTTAGACTCCCGTATTTTTGCAGACATCAGCGACTCTTTCATTGTTGACAGCGGGTTGACTTATGACGGTCGGAACACTGACGCATCGCGCACAGTGATCCTGACCGGTGGTACCGGCGATTGGGATTACCGTACGGATTACACGTTGACGATCAGCGGCGCCAGTTTCTTCAGCGCCGGTAATGTGGGCGATCAGGTTCTGCTGCCATATATCGAGGATGCAACGGATAAAATCCTGAAGCTCCAGATCGTTGCCGTTTCCAGCGGAAATGTCGTCACGGTCAGCGCCAACCGCAATGTTCCGGTGCAGTTCCAATCTGTGGCCACTGCCACGTGGAATCTCGCAAAAGCCAATTTCACTGGGCTTAATCACCTCGAAGGGCAAACGGTCAGCATCCTTTCTGACGGAAACGTTGAGCCTCAGAAGGTGGTAAGCGCCGGGGCAATCTCGCTGGAAACACCGGGCTCCGTTGTCCATGTCGGCCTGCCAATATCAGCCGTGGTCGAAACCTTGGATATTAACTTTGCCGGGCAGGAAACCATTCTCGACAAGAAAAAAATCATCAATAAAGCCGACATCATGGTGCAGGACAGCCGCGGAATATTCGCCGGAACGCCAGGCGGAAAGATGTACGAATACCCGCAGCGTGAGTTCGAGTTCTACGATGACCCTGTCAGCAATAGAACCGGCCTGATCACCGTTGATCTCGAATCTGAGTGGGATAAGTCAGGACGAGTAATCATCACTCAGTCAGACCCATTGCCACTATCCATTCTGTCGATCATCCCTAAAGTCTCGGTGGGTGGCTGATATGCGCACCGTACAAATCATTCCGGCTACCGAAGCACATGCAGCAGAAATGCTGCCGTACATCCGCCAGGCGGATATTGATGAGTTCTATGCTGCTGCGCTGATTGAACCTTCAGAGGTATTGCGCCGCTCTATGGCTGCGTCCTCCATCTGCTGGGCCGGTGTTATCGACGGTGAAGTCGTGGGCATCTTTGGTGTGTGCCCTGCATCAATGCTGACAGGCTTCGGCGTTCCTTGGCTGGTCGCTACCGATCGGCTGGAGAAAGTGCAGGTAACCTTTCTGCGCCATTGCCGCCCGGTGCTGGCACAAATGCTGGCGCTTTACCCTCGCCTTGAAAACTTCGTTGATGCCCGCAACGCAGCAGCGAAATCCTGGCTGCACTGGCTTGGCTTCACGCTTAACGAAGCGCAACCTTATGGCGCGCTGCAATTACCTTTCCACCATTTCCATTTGAGGGCTGAATAATGTGTGAGCCGACAACAGCAGTTCTGGCTATTACCGCCATCGCGGCGGCGGCATCAGCTGCCAGCGCAGTGAAGCAGGGCAACGACGCCAAGAAGGTGGCGAATGCCAATGCTGACGCACAGGAACAGGCTGGACGTGATGCGATTAATGCCGGTAACTCACAGGCACTTCAGCAGCGGAATCAGGGGCGGCAGGTCGCTGGCCGGCAGGCGGCTGCATTCGGTGCCAACGGCACTGATATGACTTCAGGATCAGCGCTGAACACATTCGGGGATACGGCATCAGGCACCGAGCTTGACTCGCTGACCACCATCAATAACGCACAGCGGCAGGCTGCCGGGCTGGACTTCCAAGCCAGCGCCAGCCGAGCGCAGGGGCAGATCGATCAGAACGCCGGTTACTCTAAAGCAGGCTCAACAATCTTGAATTCAACGCTGTCCGGATTCTCCGCCTACCAGACTATGGGCGGATTGGGCGCATCTGCTGCAACATCCGGCACCGGGTCATCGGCCAATATGTTCTCCAGCGCCGCTAAGCAACCTTATTCCGCAACTGCCCCATTCTCATTCAGGTAAGGTGACGTCATGCCAACAGTACCAGTACCGCAGTACGAACGTCAGAGCGTAGACCGTCAGGGTCCAGTAAACGTTGCCAATATTCAGCAGCGACCTAGCGGACTGGATGCCATTGCTGAATTCGGCAGTAACCTGTCTGGAGTGATCCAAGAGCAAAAACATAAAACAGATTTGGCCTTTGCCCAGAATGCTCTGCTGGATTTCAACAAACAGGCTGATGACCTGATCAATAACCCTCAGACTGGCTTGGTAACAAAGCAGGGTGCGCAGGCGCTGGGGCAGAGTGAACAGGTGTCTGGTCAACTTTCACAGCTTGCAGATAAAGCATATTCAGCAATTCCAGACGGTCCCGTTAAAGACCAATTTCGTGGTCAGTTTGAACAGGCTGGACAGCAAGTATCGAGCCGTGCAAAAACCTACGAGATCGGCCAGCGCCAGCAGTTTGAAGCAGGTCAGTTTCAGGGGTTGATCAGCAACCTGCAGCAGCAGGCCGAAAACAGCTTTGATGACAATCAGGGTTTTATTGATGCAAACCTCATGGCCAGAGATCAGATCATGGCTTACGGGCAAACGCACGGCCAAAGCCCTGAAGAGATTGAAGCCAACTGGGTTAATTTCCGTGATAAGTCATCCAAGGCTGCTTTAACTGCTCAGCTCACAGCAGGCCGATACGACCAATTCATTCAGAAAAATGGCGAGCCATCAGATCTTGGGGGCGCTAGCCGCTTCACATCGCATGGCAATTCCTCTCCTGCGCGCGGGTTGAGAAACAACAACCCCGGAAACATTGAGGCAAGTGACGCGAATCCTTGGGAAGGTCAGACCGGTAGTGATGGACGATTTGCCAAGTTCGAAACACCAGAGCATGGGATCCGTGCATTGGGAAAAAACCTGCTTTCATACCAACGGCAGGGCATTAACACCGTCGCAGATGTGGTAAATCGTTGGGCGCCAGCGGCTGATGGTAATGACACGAACAGCTATATCAGCGCTTTGTGCAAAAATCTTGGAGTTGGTGCCAATGACCAGTTAGATATGACCAACCCAAGCACGCTGGCAGCGCTGTGCGCAGGCATTGTTAACCATGAAAATGGTAACCAACCGTATAGTGAAGAACAAATAAATACCGGCGTCAGCGCCGCGTTGGGCTTGTCTGCACTTAATTCATCGAAGCGTCGTACTGGTAATGCTGCGTTTGATGCTGCGAGCCCAGCAGCGCAGGGGCAATATCTCCGTCAGGCTCAGGCCATGCAGAACGAGCAGCGCGCACTCTACGCCCAGCAAATTGGCTCATCAGTTAAAGACGCCTATTCTGCTTTGGATGAAGGTTTAAGACCAAGCCAGATGCCAACTCAAAACGATTTCATTCAGGCATATGGTCCATTGAAGGGTACTAAGCAGTGGCAGGATATGCAGGACCAGGTGAAATATGGCGCTGTGATTGGCGCAGCCAAAGACATGTCACCGTCTGGCCGTCAGGATGTGCTGGAGCGCCTGCGCCCGAACGATCCGAATGAACCTAACTTTGCAGCTAACCAGCAGCGCTGGGATAAAATGCAGTCTAAATTCAAGCAACTTGATGCCGAGTGGGAAAAGGGGCAGGGCGTAAATCGCTTTAACTCTTCGCTTCAGAATAATTTCCCGCTGGACCCGAATGACAAAAGCAATCAGGCAGCAGCGGATCATTACTTCGATCAGAGCGTTGCGCCTGACTTCGACATCAAGAGCGACGAAAGCCTTAGCCAGGTTGCGAACATCACCACCAAGTCGGGAATCCTGCCAACTCAGATCAAAACAATGCTCACCGCCGGTGCAACATCCAAGGATCCTGCTGTAGTTGTTCCGATGGCTAGAATGTACGGCCAGATTTTTGACAATAACCCTGCCGCCGTGACCAATCTGGATAAAGGAGCGATGGCATTTTACGCCAAGGTTTATGCCTATGACCGCGCAGGCGTTCCCGCAGATAAAGCGGTTGATATGTCCTATAGCCAGGTGTACGAGCAGGATGATCGCACCAAACAAATGATCAGCACAAAACAGCGCGATAAAGATTATCTAAAAGGTCGTGAGTCAGCGGCACAAGGTAATATCAGCGCGCTGACATCAGCGACGTCATTCACTCCATCAGCCAGTGACCCGTCACGTTCAAACCAACAATATCAGCGTGACTACCAGACTATTTATGATGCCAACTTTGCGCAGACTGGCGGGGATGCTGATCAGGCAGAGGCTATGACAAACGCCATGATCCGTAACACGTGGGGCGTATCATCAGTAAATGGTAGTCCTGAGATTATGAAATATGCTCCGGAGGCATTATATGGCGTTAACAACGGGGCAGGTAATTGGATTCAGGGGCAATGGGATTTAGAGAAACGTGGCCTTCTTAGTAAATCTTTCGGTGGAAGTCGAGATGATACCAACCTGATTCTAGTGCCTGATGCAGTAACGCAGAGAGACCAGAGTTACAGCGTTTGGGTGAAACAGAAAAATGCCGAAGGCTATGAAGATGTCAGGCCATATTATGGCGAAACTGGGATGCCTGTTCGATTCAAGCCAGACCAAAAAACATCCCCAATGTATAAAGCAACAATGGGCTTCCAGCAGCAACGCGTAGAAGCGGCCAAAGAGCAGCGCCAGCAAAGTGAAACGGTAACATCGTCTGGTTTCACCAATGACACAGGTTATCAGCCTCCAGATTTCACCAAACCATTCGGCGCAGGTATTGCTAACCAGTTGCCATCAAACATCACAGCCGGGGGCAAATGATGCCAACTTACGAGCAAAAACCTGATGAACTTTTGTCTGCTGATGTCAGCCAGATCCCGCAGCCAGAAGACAATAGTTTTTATCAGCAAACACCGTCACTGCTTTCTGCACTGAACCCATTCACTGAGGATCAGCAGGTGCAACGTTCTCGCGACGCCGCATTCCGCCTGGACAACTCTCTTGGCAGTTTTATTGCCAGCGCGCCGTTTAGCCAGTTTGATAAGGTCGATGGATATAATCCATTTGATAATAACGCTGCCGATCTTACAGGCTATGAAGACTACGCTGATTCGTTTATCGATGCCGGTTCTCCAGAAGAAACTTTGGCGATAAAACATCGGATCGATACACAAATGCAGGACCGGGCGTTTTTATCTGAGGCTGGCGGTGCTGGCATCATCTCAAGCATGGCTATGGGACTTGTCGACCCGATTAACGTTGCCTCCGTTTTTGTCCCTCTGGGTGCTGTTGAGCGTGGCGGATCTGCAATCAGCACAGCCGCTCGCTTTGCGGCTGCCAATGCTGGTGCTGGGGTGGCCTCCGAGTTGTCATTAAACGAAACACAGGAGACTCGCACCCTTGGGCAGAGCGCCATGAATGTGGTTGTTGATGCAATGGTTGGCGGGATCCTCGGTGCTGGAGCTCAGGTGCTTGCTGGCGCTGGCGCGCGCGAAGCGGTGAATGCCTCGGTATCTGCCAACTTACGCGGCACCGACGCGCCGCAGAGTATTGGTGCGGCACAGGTATTTAACACCACTCTCGATCAGGAGCAGCTTGCAGGACTGGGGCTGTTCAATAAAACCCTCAGCATTAACCCGGGCGGACGCCTGGCACAGTCACCAGCACGATCATCACGCGCTATCAATCAGCAGTTGGCCGAGAACAACTATTTCTTTGCCAAAAATGACGAGGGTCTTGCGACATTTACCGCGGCTGAGACAAAGATAAAACAGTACGACACCATGCTGTATAAGCAGATGGAAAATACGAAAGACGCATATCAGGCTTACAGCAAGAACATCCGCAGCACTGGTGGGAAACGCATGAACTTCGTCGATTTTAACGAGGCTGTTGGTGCGGCTATGCGACGTGGTGATCAGAGTGAAATCCCAGAGGTTGCCCAAGCAGCAGCATCCATTAGGCCAATTTTTGAAGCGACAAAAGTTCGCATGCAGGAGTTGGGCATTTTGCCTGAAGACGTCAGTGTTTCAACCGCTCAAAGCTATCTCCCTCGCGTATACAAGTTCGACAAAATCCTCTCTGACCGCACAGAGTTTCGTGGGCGTATAGCGACATGGCTGCGAGGCATCAGCTATGGCGGGGCTGAAAAGGCTACTGCACGTCTGGAGAAAATAAACGCTGGGCTGAATGATGCCGCAGATGCTGCGCCCAAGGCAAAGGCATTGGCCGATGACATCACCGCCTCTAAAGCATGGGCAGGCAGAGAGGCTGAATTAAAAACTGAAATTGCTGCCCGGGATAAAATCATCAAAGAAAGCGATGATGCAGCAGCGGTGACTGCGGCAAAAGCTGAGCGTGATGCCTTCGCCCGTCACAGCGATATCCTGGAGAACACCAAGAAGTACCAGTCTGAGCTGCGAGCGCTGAATAAAAAGGTGAAATCCACCGACAGACTGAACGCCAGCCGCGAGAGGAATTTGAAAAATTCAGAACCACTAAGCCGCGAAGAAGCGGAGGATGCTGCAGACGAAATCGTAAATAAAATTATCGGTGCGCCGTCTGGATTTGTTCCTGCTGATGTCATTCCTGAAAAGATTATTGGGCGTGCTGGATTTACCAAGAGCCGCAGCCTTCTCATTCCTGATGAGCGTATCGAGGACTTTTTAGAATCCGACATCAACCATGTCATGGAAAGTTACCTGCGCCAGATAGGGCCAGAGATTGAGCTTACGGCAAGGTTCGGCAGCAAAGATATGGGTGAGCAAATTAGGCAGGTTTCTGAGGAATACACTCAGCTTATTCGTGATGCCAAAACTCCTAAAGAACGCGCTAAGCTGGAGAAACAACGCAGTGCAGACCTCCGTGATATCGAAGGGATGCGCGATCGCCTGATAGGGACCTACGGTGCGCCGAGGGATCCGAGGAGCTTCTTTGTGCGAGCAGGCCGCGTGGCTCGAAATGTGAATTTCCTTCGCCTACTCGGCGGCATGACAATATCTGCACTGCCTGACCTTGCACGCCCAATGATGCAACACGGCATGGCTAAATCGCTGCAACCGCTTGGCGTGATGCTCCGCAACATGTCTGCCATAAAAGCGGCCACGAAAGACCTCAGAGAAATGGCCGTAGGATTGGATTATGTGCTGTCTACCCGAACAAAGGCCATTGCAGACCTTACCGAACCGTACAGTCGCCGCTCTGCACTGGAGAGGGGGCTAAACTGGGGTACACAGAAGTTTGGTAACTGGTCGCTTATGAACCAGTGGAACTCGACCCTTAAGTCGTGGTCTGGCCTGATTGTGCAGTCTCGAATACTTGATAATGCTCAGTTACTTTCAGCAGGCAAGGAACTGCCACAGAAAGAGATCAGGAAGCTGGCTCAGCTCGGCATCGATCAGAGCATGCTTGGCCGTATCGCTGAGCAATATTCAAAGCATGGCGAAGACATGGACGGCCTACTTACCGGGCATAGCCATCTATGGGATGATCGCGTTGTGCGTGAAGCGTTTCAGGCTGCCGTGTTAAAGGATGTTGACTCGACTATCGTCACACCGGGGGCGGGGGATACGCCGCTGATGATGAGCACTGAAGCCGGTAAAATAATCATGCAGTTCAAGACCTTTATTTTCGCTTCTCATAACCGTGTACTGGCATCAGGAATACAGCAGGGTGATGCTTCATTCTATCTGGGAGCGCTCGGCTCAATCGCGCTGGGGGCTATGGTTTACACGATGAAGCAAAACCTGTCTGGGCGTGAGGTAGATTATCGTCCGAACAACCTGGTCAAAGAGGGGCTCGACAGATCAGGGATGTTGGGCTGGTTGTCTGAGCCGGTGAACACCGTCGAGAACATGAGCGGTGGGCGTTTCGGTTTGGGCGCCATGTTCGGTGCGCCGCCGGTATCGCGATTCCAGAGCCGTAATGCGATCGGTGCCTTAATGGGGCCGACGTTTGATATGGCTGGTGACAGTGCGACGATCGCCAACGGCGTGTTGAATGGAGAATTTGACGACAAACAGACACATGCCGTCAGGAAGTTGCTACCATATCAAAACCTCTTTTACATTTCTCCGCTGCTTAACCGCGTAGAAGAACAACTTAAATAGGTTGATATGGAAATTCAGCAGGCAAAGTTATTTCATCAAGAATTGAAGCGGGTAGAAACCTCTGCAGACAATAGCAGGTCGATTACCATATTGGTTGCAGTTGGTTTAATTGCCTATGCAATTTTCGTAGGTTTTTTTCTCGATTTCGGCATTGTGTTAATACTGTCGGCTTTGGCTTTTTGTGGTGCTAACTGGTTTCTTAATGCAAGAAGAGTTAAGAAATACACAGAAGCATTAGATTCGTACTGCTGGGCGAATCTTGGCAAAAGTTATTCACAAGCCAGGTACGATGAGTTTCTGCTATAAGCCCCATTCTTGGGGCTTTTTCTTTCATCGGCTTATATCTGAGCGCGCCTTCTGCAGCAAATACATGAGGTGCGTCTCAATGTCCCGCAACTTCTCCTGGTTGTCTGTGACGTAGTTCAGCAGGGCTTTCAACTCTGTCATCGCGCCTGAGATGTCATAGCCCTCGTCGTAAAGCTGTAGAAGCAATCTCTCAATATTTGACCCGGTCTTTAATCCGGCCACACCACTTGGCGTATGAACTTCCTCAGAGTAGGCATCCGTACACGGATAGTGATATTCATTATCTCCACCTGTTCTCATCACTCACACCTCATTAAGCACTGTATATAAAAACAGTATCAAATCATTTCAACTTTATCCAGAATTTTGTGGTTACCATAATGGTAATTCGCTAGTTATGTCTGGTAATTAAAATTCATATGAGGGTTTTTTGGCGGTAAGATAGGGTGTTAATTAACCCCCGAGGAGCCGCACCATGACTGTATCAACAGAGATTGACAGCGAGGAATACACTGGTAATGGCGTTACCAAGACCTTCCCTTACAGATTCAGAATTCTGCAAGCTTCCAACATAGTTGTAACTAGCATTGATCTCAATGATGTTGAGACAGTTTTAGTGCTGGGTACCGACTACACGATCACTGGGTCAGGGGGGTATTCTGGAGGGAATGTGATCCTTACCACGCCTTTAGAAAATGGTTATGGTCTGACACTGGTTCGTGACCTTCCAATCACCCAGGAGACTGACCTGCGTAATCAGGGAACATTCTTTCCTGAAGTGCATGAAGATGCGTTTGATAAACTGACGATGCTTGTTCAGCAGGTTTGGAGCTGGTTTGGCTTGGCTCTTCGGCGAAATACATCACTGTCAAAGTTTTATGATGCCAAAGCCTACCGTATTGGGAACCTCGCAAACCCGTTAAACCCTCAGGATGCTGTGACGAAGGGGTATATGGATGCGGTTAGCAATAACAACATCAATAGAACATTGCGAGTCCCAGAATCATTTATACAAGAGGTACCCGCAACTAGTTTAAGGGTAAACAGGATTCTGGCATTCAACAATACTGGAGATCCCATCGCTGTTCTTCCCGAGTCTGGTTCTGCAGCTGATGTACTTATCGATCTTGCCAGTGCTGAGAACGGGAAAGGTGATGCATTAGTCGCTGTAAAACAACCATATTCCGGCTCGGTTGCAAGAACCCAACATGGTAAAAATGCGGATACCATATCGGTGAAAGACTTTGGGGTGGACAGCTCTGTAGGGGCCGGGGCGCTCGTCACGCTTGATTCAGTATTCTCCACGCTAGCGGCAGCAAAGGAGGTATACCCTTTTGTCACTGCGCTATCTCAATCGCTAGATTTCGCGGCGCTACAGGCGGCTGTAAACTCGATGAGCTCGAAAGGCGGGGGCAACGTCTACATGCCAGAAGGTGATTATTATCTGTCAGACACAGTCACTATAACAACCAGCGGTATCAGCTTGACTGGGGTCGGTCCTAATGAGGGCTTGACGCGCATAGTGAACGCGTCACAGTCAACCCCGGCTTTAATCTTCGGCTCAGCAACCGCCGACATTCATAGGAATTCCCTGTCAAACATTATCTTTGGGCAGTCGTCCGGTGTGCCGGCATCGGATGGGAATATGGCTGTAAAGTTCATGCGCTGCCGTAATCTTCGTATTACTGATGTTGAAGCATTTGGTTTTCCCGCGAAGTTATTTAATGGATTTGTTTTATCGGACGTAGTTGGGAGCTGGGTTACGCGTGTCGGAGTTCAAGACACTGGTGGTGATGGCATAACCATTAAAGATAAATGTATAGATTTATATATTAGTTCTTGCCGTAGTGACGCCAATGCTAACATGGGGTGGCTAATAACCGATAGTGAAGGTCTGTACATCAGCGATTGTACCGCCTACGGCAACCACGGAAATGCATGGAGATTCAATACCAAAGGTGCTAACGGGAATCAGAACATCTTCATGAGTAATTGTATAGGTGATACTTCAGGTTATTATAATTGGGTTGTGGAGCAAATGACTAATGCTGTGCTAACTTCCTGCTGGGGTAGCGCTCAATTGTCACAATCGAGTAATACCTTTGCGTCAGGTTTTATTTTTAATGGGGATAATGTTAGCAATATCTCACTAAATCAGATATCAGCTTACGCAAACAACCACCATGGGGTAGAACTAGTTAAAGCTAAAGATATCAATATTAATGCCATACGTAGCGGAGGCGATTACCGAGCGGGTGTTAACAACGGCCTCGGAGGGGAGCCTTCTAGCGGACTTGCCATCTCCAGTTTGTGTCAGCGAATAAACGTTAGTGGTGGTATTATCCGCGGGCACACTAAAAGCGCGGCGATCACTATTGGACCTGAATCTAAAGGGATTGTTATAGATGGTGTAGATGTCCGCAATAATATTGGTGGCACCATAGAAAACTACCCTCCATCAGACAGAGTAATTCGCAACTGTGCAGGGTATAACCCAATTGGTGTTGTCGTTACCACGCCAGCACTACCGGGCAGTTCGATTGGATGTAAAAATGAATCTGGCGTTGATTGTATTGTTTATTTGACAGGTGGTAATGTTCAAAATATAGAGATAGACAACGTGTACGTAACGAATGGAACTAATCAATCAATTTATCTTTCAGCAGGAAGTTACATAAACATATCCTACACTACCTCACCAACGTGGAAATGGGTCGGGCAGTAACAATATTTAAAAGGTAAATATTGTTGAAACTACCACGGCATGACCATAATGCATTATGGTCATGCCGTGGTAGTTAGGGGCGTCTAAATTTTAAATAATAATTTTCTTTTGAGCTATTTGTTGTTAATCAATAGCACAAGCTTTGCTAATAAGTATTATCCCTTGAATTTCACAATGTAATTCCCATTGCATTCATATACCAGATACCATGGCTTTGAAATAACCAATTCATTACATTCATTAACTTCATGGCCTTTCAATGATTTTGTCATGTATTTATAATCCTTAAAGTAGCTGAAAGCTATATCCTGAACTGTGAAGTCATCTCCATTATATTGCGGAACTAAACTTGATATCATATTTGAATGCAAGGTCGCATTATAAGTTTGAATTGGCAGTGGTAACTTTCCAGTTAGGTAAATTTCAGCATTTAGATTGCCATGAGCAAAGTATGAAATGTCATTTGATATCCATGAGAATAAAAAGTCGTTAAAGTTAAACTGCGCCTTTATTGCATTCCCATAAGAATATGATAAACTCGCAATTGAAAAGCAGTAAGCATATATAATTACTTTAAATGCATTCAGGTTGAACTTATATACTAAAATCGAAAGCAAAAGCAATGGTATTGTGTAAGATGTAAATACTCGCGGCCTTATTATTTGATTCTGCAATAACAAAAGGGTGCCGGGAATTAGTGCTATAGCCATGATTAAACAAAAGTTTAATACAAGTGCCTTTTTAAGGCTAATGACTTTAGTAAGGCATAGCCACGCTATAATTGCAATTGTAGATATAATAATCAAACCATAGATGTATCCAAAAAAACCATCAGAAGACCACCTAATAAAAGAAGCGCTAGCTAAAAAGTTTTTATAAATGTTGTGTAATATATTTCCATCAAATGGAATTACAGTTGAATGGGTTTCTGAATAATCGCCAGACACAAAGATTTGAGCTATGATGGAATAATACAATGCGCAACCAATAATAAAAGAGAGAGTTTTTAAAGCCATTGCTTTTATTGATTGTGCCATCTTATCGCCGGTGAGTATGTCTCGAAACAAAATTATGACACTCATCGATAAGTATGTATTAATTGTTGGTTGGTAAAGACAAAGAATAGAAATAACAGCAGCCACGCCAATAGATAAACTTTTCTTCCAGGAAGATATTTCAAAGCATGGTAATGTGAAGGCTATAGCATAAGATAGAGCCATGCTAATTACATCGAACTTAAAAGATGCATTCTCTAGAAAGAATGGGTTGAATATTACAGGAAGAAAAAGAACTAGATTGGTTAGTTTTTTGTTTGGGAAAATCTTAACAAAAGAAAAATATGAACCAGTGGAGAGAACTATAATTGACAATAGCATTGGAAGAGGAGATGCATCCATTAGGTTATTGTTGGCGCCTAATGATAGAATAATGGCATTTGCAAGAGGTCGCCCATTTATATCCCAATCAGTCACGGAGCGCATAACCCTAGTGTAATCGTCAATATAATACACGTTAGCCAAGATAATCGGTAGTAGGAAAACACCTATTGTTAACAGTAAATAACAGTAAATTTTCTTGTTCATTATTCTCTCTCTTTTTTTGATAAAATGTATCTTGGCCTATTTTTTGTCTCAATATATATCCTGCCTACATACTCCCCTAGGATGCCAATGCCAATAAGCTGTATTCCACCAAGAAAAAGAATAGCTGTCATTATCGAAGGATAACCTGGCACAGAATTGCCCCAAATTAATTTATCTACGACCATCCAAATCGCGTATGTTAGTGCCAAAAGAGAAACCCCAAAACCTATATAAGTCCACATCCTGAGCGGTAATGTAGAAAAACTTGTTAAACCTTCTAATGCAAGATTCCAAAGCTTCCACTTGTTGAATTTACTTTTCCCAGCGGATCGCTCTGCCCTCGAGTACTCAACAATAGCTGTCTTTCCTCCGGCCCAGGAAAGCATTCCTTTCATGAAAATATTTTTCTCAGGCATTTTTTTTATGTTCTCAGCCATTTCCCGAGATAGCAGACGGAAATCACCTACATTTTCCTCTATTTTAGGGTTGCTTATTTTATTGTGTAGTTTATAGAACCATTCTGCTGTTTTTCTTTTAAAGAACGAGTCTGTTGCCCTATCAACGCGTTTGGCAAGAACAACGTCATATCCGACTGACCATTTTTTTATCAACAAATGGACAACATCTATTGGATCTTGTAGGTCTACATCAATCGGTATTACAACATCTCCACTGGCATGCTCTATACCTGCAAGAAGAGCAGGCTCTTTGCCGAAATTTCTAGTAAGGGAGATTGATCTTACTAGTTCATCTGAATTCACTAAATTTGATATGATTTCCTGCGTGTTATCAACGCTACCATCGTTAATGAAAAGTATCTCAATATCGTATTCTTGTAGTGTTTCTTCTTTTCTTACTGCATCATAGAAAATAGGAATTGAATCTTCTTCATTATATACGGGAACCACTAGTGAAATTTTCATTTTTCATCCTTAAATACTATGTACTTTGAATATAGGAAACCACATGATAGGCTAATCACTGAAAACATAACCAATGTAAGTATAGGGTATAAGTTAGTAGTATCGCCAAGTAAACCTATTGATATGCTAATTACCCCCATAAATGCAACGTAAAGTGCATATCTTGTTATCGTTGCAGTTGACCTGAATGTTATCTTGGAATTAGCGAAGAAAGAAAAAGACACGGCTATGCAAAAAGCAATGAAGTTACTGAACGCTTGATCCTTGTTAGCATAATTAAATAACATAAAGAATACAGTCCAGTGTATTAAGGTATTCAGTACCCCTATGGCAACATAGCTAAAAAACATTTTTTTCATCAGATACCTCTTCTTTCTTTGCATATTATCATTAAATTGCAAGGTATTACCACTTTGGTAATTAACTCTTGTGTGACGGGGCCAGTGGCCCCGTTGTTGTTTCTCACACTTTCCCGATTGCGTGGTCGATGTAGCGGGCGTGGGACTGGATATCACCCAGCGCGCGGCGCATGCCACCGACGTAGCCGCGGATAACGTCCAGCTCCCGATCGGCTGCCGACACATCGAACCCATCGGCGCGCAGCCATTCCAGCAGAGTGAGCAGGGTGCTGCTGTCGTCCTTGTTCAGGAAGTCGCGGACGATTGTTGCTTCGTGCTTCCGGTTCGCCGGCAGACTATAGTTCGGCCGCTTGCCTGCAGGGATGAACTCGCCTTCATGGATTATCTGCTGCAGCTTATCGACCAGGGCGGACAGGTTGGCGGTTCCGGTCAGATCACCAAGGGTGTTGTGGCCATAACGTTGGCTTGCCAGCTCGCTCTCCATCCGGTCGAACTCCGCGATATACGCTTCCTTGAACTGTGCCGCCTTCTTGCCAGTGAAGCCCATTACCAGGAATACGAAGCCGTTTTTGGTAATTTGATACATAGGTAAGGTACGGCCGGTAGGGTCTTGGTAATCACTCAACGCAAAATTGCGTTCAGTGAATTCTGGCGAGCAGTCGATGGTTTCAACTCTGCGGATAACGTCTGCATGGCGTTTGCCAAAGAAGTCCGAAACAGATCGTGTTGTCGTGACGGCTTGACCGTGGCTGACGATAATTTCAGGTGCAGATGCTGGGAATTGGGTAGCCATTGTGATTCTCCTATTAGTGGATAATCACCACCGGAGACGCCAATCTTCTGGTGGTGAGCTGGACAAGGTTGGCGTACCGGCCTAATAGGATACCGGCGCTTCCGAAGAAGCCCCTGCCCAGCCCACCATTGAGAGGGTGTGGCTGGATCGCACAAACAAAAAAACACGCTGTGCGCGTGTCATGTGCGCCTATTAGTAATATTCAGGACGCCAATCCCGGCACCAGATTTTGCTGGTGCGAATTCACTATGGCGCAGTTGTCTTTCGTTGTCAAAGCACCAAAAAGGTAATCTTTAGCCATAAAATAGTCAATAAAATTCACATGTGGTTTAATTGCTTTGTTTATGTGATCCCCTGAGGGGTAGGGCTATGAAAATGAATGACCAGCAACCGGTAAATATTGTGACGCAGTTTTTCGCCTGGCTTGCGGCAATAGCGTCTGCCGCCGGGATAACAACACAGGATCTAATTTACATCGCATTTGGCGCGATCGGTGTGCTGGTATCCGTGCTGTCTTTCGTCCTTGGGCGCATAGATGCTAGGGCAAAACGTAAGCAGGAAGAACGCCGTACGACACTTTATGAGAACTACTTGGACAAGCGAAGCGGGCGCGGCGCAACGCTGGACGATGCGGACCAATATACGCCATTACCTGGCGGGGAGAATGAAGCGTGAGTGTAATTAAAAAAACAGGCGCTGCCGGTGCCGTGTGTTCGGTGATGGTGATCATTGGTCTGGTTCTTTCAAGTGGAGAGGTAAAAACCAGCCAGGCCGGTATTGAGCTTATCGGTAATGCGGAAGGCTGCCGCCGTGATCCGTACAAATGCCCGGCTGATGTGTGGACGGATGGCGTTGGCAATACGCATGGCGTTAAACCGGGTGTGCGCAAAACAGATCAGCAGATCGCTGCTGACTGGAAAAAGAACATCCTGGCGGCTGAGCAGTGCGTTACCCGCTTTGCTGCAGGCGACAAGCTGCGGCAAGGGGCCTTCGATGCAGCGGTGAGCATCACGTTTAACGTTGGATGCCCGGCGATGCAGAAGTCGACCATGTTCTGGATGTTTAGGCAGGGACGGATCACCGATGGGTGCAATCAGTTTCCGCGCTGGGTGCATGCTGATGGAAAAGTTCTTCCTGGTCTTGTTACGCGCCGCAATAAGGAGAAGGAACTATGCCTAACGCCGTGAAACCAATCCTCTACATTGTTGTCGTTCTGCTGGCGCTGAGTGCGGTTGTCGGTTTCGGTGCCTGGCTGGCCGGTCGTCATTATCAGCCAACCATCGATAACCTGAATAGTAAGCTGACAACTTGCGGCAACCTGAAGCGCCAGGCCAATGCCACCATTCATTCGCAGAACGCTGCATTCACTGCGCTTCAACTGGAGGGAGTTGCTCGGGAGAAGGCTGCTAAGGATGCCGTAGCCGCTGCCAGAGCATCAGCAAAGGATGATTACGGAAAAGCCAACGATGTACTGGCTGAGCGCATAAATAGCCCGGACGTTTGCACCGCTGCATCTTCAGCATTCGACGCTGAGCTGGCGCGGGAGCGTGCGAAATGAAATGGCTGATGATAATGCTGGCCGTCGGCCTGACAGGTTGCGCTGAACGAGCTGTGATCCCCGAGCCTGTTTATGTTGAAGTGAAAGTGCTGGTGCAGGTACCATGTGATCCTGGTGCAATCGATGCGCCAGCCTTCGCAGTTGACCGGTTGCCGATCGGTTCCCCCATTGATAAGCAGATGCAGGCGCTGAGAGCAGAACGCCACCAGCGTGTCGGGTACGAAAAAGAATTGAATGCTGCTATTGATTCCTGTCGTGCCACTGCTCAAAAATAGGTCACTTCTTTCTGCCGTCGGTATAGATGACGGTATAAGAATTAAGCGGCCAGTTGAGAGTCTTACATGGCAAGGGTTATCAGGTGCTGTACATGATTGAGTGGGAGTGAGAGTTTTTTATAACTACCTGATTTAAATAATATTTAACGTGCCATTGATGATGTTTTTTGCGTTATCAATGGCATTTTTTATGGCATCGAGTCAGGTGTCACAAGTTGGGTAACGCTGATGCCAAGAGCACATCCAGTGACTGGCATGGTATTTGTCAGAAGCCTGCAAATTGGGGACAATTTGTGCTGTGTCCTGCTGTTCTGTAAGTGGAAAGCACTGACTGTTCTGCAACGTTTGCAGCCCATCGCCTCTGCAACATGAATGTCTGCTCTTTGCCGACGAGCAGTCTTTTAGTGAAAGTGATGAAGCAACCGCGTGAAGTCAGAAATCATCCAGGAAATGAATCGACGAGCCTTTCCTGGACGGCACAGGATTACGTCTCTCGAACTCTATCGGATTGGCTCATTCGCAGACGAATGTCTGCGAATGAGCCAATCCGAACCTGCGCAGCTTGAGGCTGGCATATTCAAACTCATCATGCCCGCAGCATAGAGCTCTCAGATTACAAAAAGGCCCGCCAGTTGTTTTGGCGGGCCTTTTTGTTTTGCATAGTGGCTTTCTGCTATTTGGGACCGGCCAATTTTAGCACCAACTTTGATTTGTTTTGCTCGAACGTGTAAATCGCGGCCAAGGGGACAGCGGTGACAATCACCCCTGACAGGACCGAGGAGACTTGCGAGTTGAATTTATTCAGTAATGGCACTGCGGCAATGCCTTGGCTAATAACCCGTTGGGCGTAAATGCCGGCAACAGCCGATGCCGCACCCATAATCACGACTTGCAAGGCCACCAGTTTGTCTGGCTCATTGCTGGTAACGATACGGATTGCACGCACAACGCTGAGGGTGCTCTCACGAATCAGCGCATAGACAAATGAAGGCATCTTCAATACCAAAGAAATGAGAATCTGAGGTATCACGCTCAAGGCGCCTGCTACGCCAGCCTCGATGCCCAGCGATTTCGCACGCGACCAAATTTGACGTTCTTCAAAACGCTTGGCGAGTTCAGCGCTCAGGCGATTCTTGCTGAGCTTCATCTCCTCAACAATTCCTTCTTCGGAGACAAACTTCATGCGTTTCAGTTCGTCCAGGAACACGTCAATGGTCTCCACCACAATCAGGCCCACGACCTGTTGTGCGGCCATGGTCGCGCCAGTGAGGGCAACAGTGGTACCGATCTCTTTAACTGCTTGGATTTTTGCAGAGCGGATAACCTGCTTGCTCTCTGCATAAATTTTATCGACCGCCTTTTTGTCGATGACATGCTCTTTACCTGATCCCTTGATCGTCACGATCAACTTACCGTCATCGGTAGGATGTGGCTTGGAATTTGCGGACAGCCAGTCATACAGGTCAGCCTCACCCTTTTGGCTGTTGATGCTTCGGTGCATGTACTTCAGATTGCCGGGGTCGTTCACGACCTTACCCAACTGTTCATCGGTCAGGCCCATTTTCAACAGCTGAGAAGAGAAGATTTCTTTTCTTGAGGTGATGTGATCGACCGAGACAATAGTAGCCTTATCTCGTTCATAGACCAAAGGTTCATCCGGGTTGTAGTCATTCCGGAAAACCGTGCCGTTCGGCGTTTTATCAGAGGGCTTTGCATGGGAGTAGTCACCAAACGTGCCATGTTTATCGTGTCGATAGGTATCGTAATCGTCAGTCAGCTTGCCATATTTAGCAGCACTTTTTTCATCTAGGATGCCTCCTAGCATAAAAGCAGCGATCGCGCGTCGAATTGATTCTTTGCGGCATTGCTCGTAGATGTCGTCCACGGAGCTTGCTGGGGTAGGTAGACGCTTTTTAACGTCGTTGACCATGTCGAACGTGGTCTTATCCAGTTCTAGCGTATCGCGGAACATGCGGTTGAGCTTGCTTGCTGATTGCTTGGAAAATTTTATAGCGGCTTCTGTTGTTTCGTTCAGGTCGAAATTCTGTACGGCATCGACGGCACTGTCTTTCATGTTCACAACGCCATCGCTCGCCTTGACGGCCTGATCTGCAAGATAGTCACGGGTGCCCGCATAGTCATGTTCCATGACTGTATCGATAGCCTTCGTTGTAGCTTTGCCCGCCTGGTCCGCTATGTTTGACGCAGTCCGCTTAGCAGTTGCTTGCGCTTCTTGATAATCGAAGTCTTTGACCATTTGTGACGCGGCGGTTGCCGCCTCTGCGCCTTTGGCCGCTGCGTCACCAAGCTTCTTTTGGGCAACTGCAGCCGCATCTTTCAACTTGTCCGCGCTGAATTTATCGAAGAAACTCATGCTGCACCTATTCCATTATTTTACAATTTGAATCAAATGTAGCATAGGACATTGGCAATTAGATCCTTCTCAAAAAGGCGTTATTGCATAAATCGTTGCCTTTAAAGCGGTAGGCTTGCTGCATGAGTCAGCCCCGCAAGTCCCGCTATCGAGCTACCAACTGGAAACAGTACAACGCAGCCCTTAAAGCTCGGGGTTCTTTGACAGTCCGCTACGATGCTGCTCATGCTCTGATGTGCTTTTTCTTTGTATGGTATTTTTAATGGCATTTGATAGTAAATTGTTTTTAACCTGTTGTTGTGTAAGTGTTATTTCTGTTTATTTGCCATTGAGTGGGAATGATTTGACGCTCGACAGCAACTAGCAAAGAATCTACCCAAGCCCGCATAAAGCGGGCTTTTTTTT
>OBJL01000063.1_pt1 | contig 36580 bp, 32 predicted proteins | sample 1481721 | NCBI WGS metagenome assembly OBJL01 (sample SAMN05831943, study PRJEB22555) | human gut metagenome | isolation source: Skin biopsy | host: Homo sapiens
GAGACTCTGTGAAGTTGTTCACATGTTCCGTGTCGATGGAGGCGCATTATAGGGAGTTCTCAGCAGGCCGCAATAGGTATTTTCGACAAAAACGATCGTTTGCTGCATTCCACAGCAAAACCCCGCGTTATACCCTGTTGTACACAAACTTATCCACAGAAGTCATTTCCACGGAAAATTTACGAGCGCCACGCAAACGTTTTCGCTACAATTCCCCGCGACGAAACGCTCCCCTTTTTATGGGGGCGTTACCTGAATCTTTGCCTGACTCCCCCTTTATAGAGAGAAAAACCTTTCCTTATAGAGAGTAGAAGGTGGAAATTCACGTAACGCTCTTTTATTGCGACTCCAAAGCCAAGGGATAAAACCATGCAACAACCTCGTCCAATCCGCCGGGCCCTGCTCAGCGTCTCTGATAAAGCCGGTATCGTTGAATTCGCCGAAGCGCTTTCCCAGCGTGGCGTTGAATTGCTCTCCACCGGTGGTACTGCCCGCCTACTGGCAGATGCCGGCCTGCCTGTTACCGAAGTTTCCGACTACACCGGCTTCCCGGAAATGATGGACGGACGAGTAAAGACCCTGCACCCCAAAGTACACGGCGGTATTCTGGGCCGTCGTGGCCAGGACGATGTCATCATGGATCAACATGACATCAAGCCAATCGACATGGTGGTGGTAAACCTGTATCCGTTCGCCCAGACCGTGGCGCGTCCGAACTGCTCCCTGGAAGACGCGGTCGAGAACATCGACATCGGCGGCCCAACCATGGTGCGTTCCGCCGCCAAGAACCATAAAGACGTTGCCATCGTGGTGAAGAGCAGTGACTACGCCGCTATCATTACCGAGATGGATAACAACGACGGTTCGCTGCAATACACCACCCGATTCGATCTGGCCATCAAAGCCTTCGAGCACACCGCCGCTTACGACAGTATGATCGCCAACTACTTCGGTGCGCTGGTTCCGGCCTACCACGGTGATACTGATCAACCTGCCGGCCGTTTCCCTCGCACCCTGAACCTTAACTATATAAAGAAGCAAGATATGCGCTACGGTGAGAACAGCCACCAGCAAGCTGCCTTCTATATAGAAGAGAACGTTCAGGAAGCCTCTGTCGCCACCGCGGAACAATTGCAAGGTAAAGCGCTGTCCTACAACAACATCGCCGATACCGATGCCGCACTGGAATGTGTGAAAGAGTTCGCCGAGCCTGCCTGCGTGATCGTCAAGCACGCCAACCCGTGTGGTGTGGCGATCGGTGATGATGTTCTCGCGGCCTATGAGCGAGCCTATCAAACCGACCCTACCTCTGCTTTCGGCGGCATTATCGCCTTCAACCGCGAACTGGACGCCGCCACCGCACAGGACATCATCAGCCGTCAGTTTGTGGAAGTGATTATCGCGCCGAGCATCAGTCAGGAGGCTCGCTCCCTGCTGGCGGCCAAGCAGAACGTGCGCGTACTGGCCTGTGGTCAATGGCAGCAACGTATTGCCGCTCTCGACTTCAAACGTGTCAACGGGGGCCTGCTGGTGCAGGATCGCGATCTGGGTATGGTGAACGAAGGCGACCTGCGTGTGGTATCCGAACGCCAACCGACCGCACAGGAACTGCGTGATGCGCTGTTCTGCTGGAAAGTCGCCAAGTTCGTGAAGTCCAACGCCATCGTCTATGCGCGTGACAACATGACCATCGGTATAGGCGCCGGCCAGATGAGCCGCGTTTACTCCGCCAAGATCGCCGGGATCAAAGCCGCGGACGAAGGTCTGGAAGTCAAAGGCTCCGCCATGGCGTCTGACGCTTTCTTCCCGTTCCGTGATGGTATCGATGCCGCCGCAGCGGTAGGTATCAGCTGTGTGATCCAGCCTGGTGGTTCGATCCGCGATGATGAAGTGATTGCCGCCGCCAACGAGCACGGCATCGCGATGATCTTCACCGACATGCGCCACTTCCGCCATTAATCCTTTTGCCGCGTGCGCTCCGGCGCACGCTCTGCGTGGAGCACCTAATGAACATTTTAATTATCGGCAACGGCGGGCGCGAACATGCGCTGGCCTGGAAAGCGGCTCAGTCACCGTTGGCAGATAAAGTCTACGTTGCACCGGGTAATGCCGGCACCGCACTGGAAAGCAATCTGGAGAATGTGGCGATCTCCGCTACCGATATTCCGGCGCTGCTTGCCTTTGCCCAGAGCCATGATATCGGTCTCACCATCGTCGGACCGGAAGCACCGCTGGTGATTGGCGTAGTGGATGCCTTCCAGGCTGCGGGCCTGAAAATCTTTGGGCCATCCCAGGCGGCCGCCCAATTGGAAGGCTCCAAAGCCTTCACCAAAGACTTCCTGGCGCGACATAACATCCCAAGCGCCGAGTACCAAAACTTTACCGAGGTTGAACCGGCGCTGGCCTATCTGCGCAGTAAAGGTGCCCCCATCGTCATCAAGGCCGACGGCCTGGCCGCCGGCAAGGGCGTGATCGTCGCCATGACATTGCAGGAAGCGGAAGATGCAGTGCAGGATATGTTGGCCGGCAACGCCTTTGGCGATGCAGGTCACCGCATCGTGGTGGAAGAGTTCCTTGAAGGTGAGGAAGCCAGCTTTATCGTGATGGTCGACGGCGAGAACGTAGTGCCGATGGCCACCAGCCAGGATCACAAACGCGTCGGTGACGGTGATACCGGCCCAAATACCGGCGGCATGGGGGCTTACTCCCCGGCACCGGTCGTGACCGATGAAATCCACCAGCGCGCCATGGATCAGGTCATCTGGCCAACCGTGCGCGGCATGGCAGCTGAAGGCAACACCTACGTCGGTTTCCTGTACGCCGGGCTGATGATCTCCGCCGACGGCCAGCCAAAGGTGATTGAGTTCAACTGTCGCTTTGGCGATCCGGAAACCCAACCCATCATGCTGCGTCTGCGTTCTGATCTGATCGAGCTGTGTCTGGCCGGGGCGGAAGGCAAGCTGGGCGAGAAAACGTCCGAGTGGGATGAACGTCCGGCGCTGGGCGTGGTATTGGCAGCAGGCGGTTATCCGGGTGATTACAACAACGGTGAAGTCATTCAGGGTCTGCCGCAGCAGGAAAGTACCGACGGTAAGGTGTTCCACGCCGGTACCCGCATGCAAGGCGATGACGTAGTCACCAGTGGTGGACGTGTGTTGTGCGTAACTGCATTGGGTGAGACGGTGGCGCAAGCGCAACAACACGCCTATCAATTAGCGGAAGGTATTCAGTGGCCGGGTAGTTTCTGCCGCAAGGATATTGGCTATCGTGCGATTGCACGCGGCAAATGATCTGAACACCGCAACGCTATCCAGGCTCCGCAATGCGGGGCCTTTTTTATAGCTGGTCTTCTTTCGGTTCCCAGCGGCAAAAATCATCATTCGCCACCAGCAACAGTTCACGCCCTTCCGGTGCATCCAACCAGGCGATACTCACCGGCTGGCTGCTATTGCGGGCTCGTCGCGCAATCCAGGCTTCGGCACTGCTGTCCAGCCCCGGCTTCAGCATTTGGCCATCGCAGGTTTGTACTACCCCTTGCTGCCAGCGCCCCTGCAACAGCTTCACCTTGCCGGCGCGCAGCGCATTGCTTAGTTCCAGCACTCGTCGGGCCTGGTATTGATACAGCGCGATTTCGTCGGCGGTCAACTGTTCACGCCGCGTAGCCAGTTGGCGCTGCATAAAGCTCACTCCACCGTCATCGGCAAAGCGCAATTGAATAGAGTCTTGGTCGCCATCGGCGTCAGTGCGTTTAATCTGACGCAGCTTGCCGTTTTGATATTCGTACAGCGTGGTGACGGTACCCGGACCACGGTAGGGACTGTAGACGCTCATCAACACCAGTGGATGCTGCCGATCGTCATCTTTACGCCACAGGCGCATAACGCCCTGGTCGGCCACATAGCCGCTGGCCGTAAAGGCAGGGGGATCAGAATGACTGCTGCAGGCGCTCAGGCCGCCGGCAATGCCGATGACCATAAGCGCCTGTCGGATAAACAAAAGGGGCGCTATAGCCCCTCTGTTTAATCTTTTCACCAACACGCAGTATTACTTAACTGCGTCTTTCAGTGCTTTACCAGAAACGAACGCAGGCACGTTAGCAGCTGCGATTTTGATTTCTTTACCAGTCTGCGGGTTGCGACCAGTGCGCTCGTTGCGGTGGTTGACCTTGAAAGTACCGAAACCAACCAATTGTACTGCATCACCTTCTTTCAGAGACTCAGTAATAGCAGCCAGGGTGGATTCCAGAGCCAGTTTAGCTTGTGCTTTGGAAAGGTCAGCCTTGTCCGCGATTACATCAATCAGTTGAGTCTTGTTCATAAGTTATCCTTACAGTGTGTTTATCGTTTGCAAAGCATCGAGTGCGACGGATATGCCGATGTACAGCACTCCCTGCATACACGCACCGATAGCCACTTTTTTTACGCCCCCCAAATGTAGACCAGACAGGGTGCGGATGTGAAGCCTTAAGGCATGACAAATCAGGCGTTAAATCACGTTTTCTTGCCTTATTGCGTTAAATTTATCCCGATATTACTAACAGCGGCCTCGCGGAGGTCAGAACGCAACCCTTTGATCAGTTCTAAATCACGCTCTTCGCAGTCAGCCAACAGGCGGAAAATTTCCCATTGAATGTCCCATTCTTCCTCTACCGCAGGCAGAACTTTGAGCTCATCGTCGGTCATTTCTTTACCGGCCTGAGTCATTTCCAACATCGCCACGGTGCGAATTGACGTTTCGCTGATGGCGATGGCGTGCTCTAGCGTCTCCCCGCTGAGTCGCGAATGGATCAGTTCCCCTAATGCGATACAGGCGTCAATCGCCGGGTAAACGCCGTAAAGATCGTAATCTTCTGCCGAGGGGATCGCCTCTTCCAACTTCTCCAACTGATTGTCAAAGTTGACCTTGGCGTCCTTGACCACCAGCGTTTCCCACACCAAATCCAGAATGCGGCGGTAAATTGCCGGATCGCCGAACTCGGTTTGCAGGCAGAACATCTGGTAATTCGGATACATACGCTCGCACAAACTGGCCATAAAGGTCAAATGTTGCCAGCTCTCAAGTTTTTCCAGACGTAAATGAATCGGGTTACGTAGCATTATTCACTCTCTTACGCGTTATCTGCGCCGCAGTGTACCCGAAATCGGTCATTGCGACACCTCTGGATGCTGCTGTAACCAGCGCTGGAAGGCCGGGCGGCGCGAGGCGATGGCATCGGCCCAGCGTGTCGGTTCCGGCAAACGGTAACCCGCCATGCAACGTTGTACCCAGGCGAGCGCACTGTCGGCGCCAACACGATGGCCGGTGGAGATGAACAACGGATTGCAGCGCGCCTTGCTGCGCCATACCCAACCCAACTGCTCACCTTTGTCCTCCAGCGCGGCCAATGCACCTACGCCTGCGTCCAATGGGGCGAATTTACCGCACAGACGCTTTTTGGCTACGCCGATGGTGGGTACGTTGACCAGCAGGCCGAAATGGCTGGCAACGCCCAGGCGACGCGGATGCGAGATGCCATGGCCATCGACCAGAACCAGGTCCGGTTTCTGATGCAGTTGCTCCCAGGCAGCAAGCAACGCAGGGTATTCACGGAATGATAAAAAACCGGGGATATAGGGCATGGTGGTGCTAACGCGCGCCACCTGAAATTCCACCAGTTCCAGCGACGGATAGCGCAGGATGGCGATGGCGGCGCGGGTCACCGCCCCTTCCTGCTCAAAACCCACGTCGGCACCGGCGATAAAGGCCGGTGGATCAACCAAAAAATCATCCTGGCGAATGACTTCAGAGGCGCGCAGCAGTTGCTCCGCACGCAGGGCCTGAGTATCTATCACGTCCAATCCTTAGCGATGGTATTTCCCCGACTGCGCGTGAACCGCCTCAACAAAGGCGCCTGCGTTCTCCGGCGGCACGTCCAGGTGAATACCATGCCCCAGGTTGAACACGTGCCCTTCGCCGTGGCCGAAACCGGCCAGAATGGTTTCCACTTCCTGGCCGATACGCTCAGGTGACGCATACAGCATGGAAGGATCCATATTGCCCTGCAACGCGACTTTGTCCCCTACGCGACGGCGTGCATCAGCGATATCGGTTGTCCAGTCGAGGCCTAACGCGTCACAACCGGTCGCCGCCATCGCCTCCAGCCACTGGCCGCCCCCTTTGGTGAACAGCGTAACCGGCACGCGGCGGCCGTCGTTTTCACGTAGCAGGCCATCGACAATCTTATGCATGTAGTGCAGTGAGAACTCGCGGTAGTCACGACCGGTCAGCACGCCGCCCCAGGTATCGAATACCATCACCGACTGTGCACCGGCTTTAATCTGGGCGTTAAGATACAGAATGACGCTATCTGCCAGTTTATCCAGCAGCAGGTGCAACGTCGCCGGCTCGGCGTACATCATTTTTTTCAGCTTGGTGAAGGCCTTGCTGCTGCCGCCTTCCACCATGTAGGTCGCCAGTGTCCACGGGCTGCCAGAGAAACCAATCAGCGGCACCTCGCCCTTCAGCTCACGACGGATGGTGCGCACCGCATTCATCACATAACCCAGTTCCACTTCCGGGTCGAACGCCGGCAGCTTGTCGACATCGGCACGGCTGGTGATAGGTGAGGAGAAACGCGGGCCTTCACCGGCTTCGAAATACAGGCCCAGCCCCATAGCATCGGGAATGGTGAGGATATCGGAGAACAGGATCGCCGCATCCAGAGGGAAACGACGCAGCGGCTGCAGCGTGACCTCACAAGCCAGCTCTGCGTTCTTGCACAGCGACATGAAATCACCGGCCTCGGCGCGAGTGGCCTTGTACTCCGGCAAATAACGACCGGCCTGGCGCATCATCCATACAGGGGTCACATCCACCGGCTGACGCAACAATGCGCGCAGGTAACGATCGTTCTTCAACTCATTCATTATGGGGCTCCCTTATTCATCTGCCGGTATTGTAGCGATTTATTGTTCACGGCATAAGGCTACGGTGTCCTCTATCAGGCGACGCGCTACGGTGCCGGGTGGCGGTAGCAGTGGCAACTGATCGTAGCGGTACCAACCGGCGTTAAGCAGCTCTTTCGGATCGTGGCGGATCTCACCCCGGTGGTAATCGGCCATAAAGGCCATCATCAGCGAATGCGGGAATGGCCAGGGTTGTGAGGTGACATAACGCAGGTTTTTGATTTCAATATTACTTTCTTCCATGACCTCACGCGCGGCCGCCTGCTCCAGCGTTTCGCCGACCTCAACAAAACCGGCCAGCACGGTATGAATACCGCCGCGGTGACGCACATGCTGCGCCAGCAGGATCTCATCGTCACGCCGAATGGCAACAATCACGCAGGGTGCGATCTGCGGGTAGTAACGCTCCCGGCAGTTACCGCACAGGCAGGCACTTTCGGTGCGGCTGAGGTGCATCTCATGGCCGCAGTAGCCGCAGTAGCGGTGGGATCGGTAAAAATCGGCCAGTTGTACGCCACGCCCGGCGAGCTGGAACAGCCCGCGATCGAGCTCAAGCAGTTGACGCACCGAGCCCATCTCCTGCGGCATCGCCTGGCGCACCAGCCAGACCGGCAGCCCTTCCCATTCGCCAATAGCGCGAGCCATCCGCCCCTGCAGGGAGAATGACGCCGCTGAACCGCACGGTAATTCACCGTTCGGTAACCAAAGTTTGCTTTCATGGCTGACGATCCACCAGCCATTTTCATTACCCGTTAATGCAAGTTCCATATCGTTGTTGCACAACCTCAGCTTCACTGGCACTCTACAAATCGGCCTTGTTACATTTTAATAACTTACTGTTACGTTTTATTACTTACGGAGTCAAACATGCTCAACCGTTTGGAAAGCCTGACTCAGCGCGTTGGTGGTAGTAATGAATTAGTAGATCAATGGCTTCAGGCACGCAAGCAATTGCTGGTCGCCTATTGCGCCCTGGTGGGCATCAAACCGAACAAAGAAAAGCATACGCCGCTGAATGAAAAAGCGCTGGAGAACTTTTGCCATAATCTGGTGGATTATCTCTCCGCCGGCCATTTTCATATCTATGACAGAATTATCAAACAAGTGGAAGGCGCATCCAGTCCGAAAATGTCTTTGGCGGTCAACATCTATCCCAAGCTGTGGGCCAATACCGAGCAGATCATGGCTTTCCACGATCGCTATACCGAAGTGGATATCGATCAAGACCTGTGTCTGGAATTGCATCAGGCGTTGTCCGACATCGGCGAAACGCTGGCGGCTCGTTTTACCCTTGAAGACAGGTTGATCCAACTGGCGGCCGAAACCTGGCAACAGGCTGAGCCGGACAAGACGCTGGATCCAGCTCGCTAAAATGTTGTAGTCTTTTTTATTATCCCTCCTATACTGGAGGGCATCTTGTCGGAGTGCCTAGCGCCTGATTTGTTCATCAAATTGGCCAGGCTGAGACCGTTAATTCGGGATCCGCGGAACCTGATCGGGTTAATACCCGCGAAGGGAACAAGAGTAATCTATCGCCACAGGCAGGTGACCCAATTTGGGATAATCCCGCCTTGCCGGCCAGCATCATTACTCCCTCCGAGCTCCAGACAAGCAACTTTCCCAACCCAACACACTGGTAGGAACTTGCTATGTCTAACGTTAAAAAACCCCGTGCCCGTAAAGAGCAACGCGAAGAAGCCCAGCAATTTATCGATACTCTGCAGGGGGTTTCCTTCCCCAATTCACGCCGTATCTATCTGCAGGGCTCCCGTAGCGATCTGCAGGTGCCTATGCGTGAAATTCAGCTCAGCCCGACGCTGATCGGCGGCGAGAAGGACAACCCGCAGTACGAGCAGAACGAAGCTATCCCGGTGTATGACACTGCCGGCCCTTACGGCGATCCTCAATCCGAACTCAACGTGCACACCGGTTTGGCGAAGCTACGCACGGGTTGGATCACCGAACGCGGTGACACCGAAGCTCTCAAGGGCGTCAGTTCCGGTTTTACCCAGCAGCGCCTGGCCGATGAAGGCCTGGATCACCTGCGTTTTGAACATCTGCCGTTGCCGCGCAAGGCGCAAGCGGGCAAATGCGTCACTCAGTTGCACTACGCCCGCGCCGGTATCATTACCCCGGAGATGGAGTTTATCGCCATCCGCGAAAACATGGGTCGCGAGCGCATCCGCGGCGAAGTGTTACGCCACCAGCATCCAGGCCAAAATTGGGGTGCCAACCTGCCGGAGAACATCACGCCGGAATTTGTCCGCCAGGAAGTGGCCGCTGGCCGCGCCATCATCCCCGCCAATATCAACCACCCGGAATCTGAACCGATGATCATCGGCCGCAACTTCCTGGTGAAGGTTAACGCCAACATCGGCAATTCGGCGGTGACCTCTTCGATCGAGGAAGAAGTCGAGAAACTGGTGTGGTCTACTCGCTGGGGCGCGGATACGGTGATGGATCTTTCTACCGGCCGCTATATTCACGAAACCCGCGAATGGATCCTGCGTAACAGTCCGGTGCCGATTGGTACGGTACCGATCTATCAGGCTCTGGAAAAGGTGAACGGCGTAGCGGAAAACCTCACCTGGGAAATGTTCCGCGATACGCTGCTGGAGCAGGCAGAGCAAGGCGTTGACTACTTCACCATTCACGCCGGTGTACTACTGCGTTATGTGCCGATGACCGCCAAACGCTTGACCGGCATCGTCTCCCGCGGCGGCTCGATCATGGCCAAGTGGTGCCTGTCGCATCACCAGGAAAACTTCTTGTACCAGCACTTCCGTGAAATTTGTGAGATTTGCGCCGCCTATGATGTCTCTCTGTCCCTCGGCGATGGCCTGCGTCCGGGCTCGATTCAGGACGCCAATGACGAGGCACAGTTCGCCGAACTGCACACCCTGGGTGAACTGACCAAAATCGCCTGGGAATATGATGTGCAGGTGATGATCGAAGGCCCCGGCCACGTACCGATGCAAATGATCCGACGCAACATGACCGAGGAGTTGGAGCACTGCCACGAAGCGCCGTTCTATACTCTTGGCCCGCTGACCACCGATATCGCCCCGGGTTATGATCACTTCACCTCCGGCATTGGGGCCGCGATGATCGGCTGGTTCGGCTGCGCCATGCTGTGTTACGTCACGCCGAAGGAGCACCTCGGCCTGCCGAACAAAGAGGATGTCAAACAGGGGCTGATCACCTACAAGATTGCCGCCCACGCCGCCGATCTGGCCAAAGGACACCCTGGCGCGCAGATCCGCGATAACGCCATGTCCAAGGCGCGCTTCGAATTCCGCTGGGAAGACCAATTCAACCTGGCGCTCGATCCGGCCACCGCACGCGCTTATCACGACGAAACCCTGCCGCAGGAGTCCGGCAAGGTAGCCCACTTCTGCTCCATGTGCGGGCCAAAATTCTGCTCGATGAAAATTTCACAGGAAGTTCGCGACTATGCCGCAGCACAGGAGGCTGCCAAACCGATAGAAGTGCAGCTAACCGGCATGGAAAAGATGTCTGCCGAGTTCCGCTCACGCGGCAGCGAGCTGTACCACAGCGCCGGCAACCTGCAAGAGGAACTGAGCAATGACTGATATCACTACAGCTTTCCCCGCGACTCCGCACAAGTTGGGGCTATACCCGGTGGTCGACAGCGTTGAATGGATTGCCCGCCTACTGGAGGCAGGCGTTACCACGATTCAGCTGCGTATCAAGGATCTGCCGGATGAGCAGGTCGAAGATGACATTGCCGCGGCCATTGCCCTCGGCAAGCAGTACGATGCCCGGTTGTTCATTAATGACTACTGGCAACTGGCAATTAAACACGGTGCCTATGGCGTGCATCTCGGCCAGGAGGATTTGGATACCACCGATCTGGCCGCCATTCACCGCGCCGGGCTGCGTCTGGGGGTTTCTACCCATGATGATAGCGAGCTGGCCCGCGCCATTGCGGTGAAACCTTCCTATATCGCACTGGGGCATATCTTCCCGACGCAAACCAAAGATATGCCTTCCGCCCCTCAGGGCCTGGTGGAGTTGAAACGCCATCTCGCCAGATTAAGTGACTATCCGACGGTGGCGATCGGCGGGATCAGCATCGATCGCGTGGCGGCCGTGCTGGATTGTGGCGTCGGCAGCGTAGCGGTGGTCAGTGCCATTACCCAGGCTGCGGACTGGCGCGCAGCGACCGCACAGCTATTACAACTGATCGAAGGCAGGGAGTAATGCCATGTTGAACGATCAAGAGTTCCTGCGCTACAGCCGCCAGTTGCTGCTGGAGGACATTGGCCCCGAAGGCCAGGAGAAGCTAAAACAGTCGACGGCGCTGATCGTCGGGTTGGGGGGATTAGGCTCCCCCGCCGCGCTCTATCTGGCGGCCGCCGGCGTCGGCACCTTGCTGCTGGCCGATGACGATACGCTGCACCTCACCAATCTGCAGCGTCAAATCCTGTACCGCAGCACCGACGTTGCCAAAAGCAAAGCCGCCCTGGCACAGCGTCAATTACAGGCGCTAAACCCAATGGTGGAATCCATCGCGCTGGAGCAACGTTTGCAGGGGGAGGTGTTGCAGCAGGCCGTTGAACGCGCCGATCTGATTTTAGACTGTAGCGATAACATGGAAACCCGCCATGCGGTGAACGCCGCCTGCATCAAGGCCAGTAAACCGCTGATCAGCGGCAGTGCGGTGGGTTTCAGTGGTCAGTTGCTGGTGATAGAACCTCCCTATGCCCACGGCTGCTACGCCTGTCTGTATCCGGAACAAACGGAACCCCAGCGTAATTGCCGCACCGCTGGCGTCCTTGGCCCGGTGGTCGGTGTCATTGGTACGCTGCAAGCGCTGGAGGCGATAAAAATGCTGGCGGGCCTGCCTTCTTCACTCAGCGGCAAACTGCGATTGTTCGACGGCAAACAACAAAGCTGGAGCACCTTGCAGCTCAGTCAGGCGAGCACCTGCCCGGCGTGCGGAGGAGCAGCATGAAGATCCGGCTTAATGACCAACCGCTGGAGCTGGCACAATCCCTGAGCGTCACCGCCCTGCTCGAACAATTGCAGCGCCACCAGCCGGGCACCGCGCTGGCTATCAACCAAACCATCATCCCACGCGCCGACTGGGCTAACCACCTGGTGCAAGACGGTGATGACATCCTGTTGTTTCAAGCGATCGCCGGAGGCTGACATGCTGAAAATCGCCGATACCACCTTTACCTCACGCCTGTTTACCGGCACCGGCAAATTTGCCACGCCGACGCTGATGCTGGATGCCCTGCAGGCCTCAGGCTCGCAGTTAGTCACCATGGCGATGAAACGTGTTGATCTGCGTGGCGGTAATGACGCCATTCTGGCGCCGCTACAGCAGCTGGGCGTACGCCTGTTGCCAAATACCTCTGGTGCGAAGACCGCCGCAGAAGCGGTGTTTGCCGCCCGACTGGCGCGTGAAGCGCTTGGCACCCACTGGGTGAAGTTGGAAATCCATCCCGATGTGAAATACCTGCTGCCGGACCCGATCGAAACCCTGAAGGCGGCGGAAACGCTGGTAAAAGAAGGGTTTGTGGTGCTGCCTTACTGCGGTGCCGATCCGGTGTTGTGCAAACGGCTGGAGGAAGCAGGCTGTGCCGCGGTCATGCCGCTGGGTGCGCCTATAGGTTCCAACCGTGGGCTGCGCACCCGCGACTTCCTTGAGATTATTATCGAGCAGGCCAGGGTTCCGGTAGTGATCGACGCCGGCATCGGTGCGCCAAGTCATGCCTTAGAGGCTATGGAACTGGGCGCTGATGCGGTGCTGGTAAATACCGCTATCGCCGTGGCGCGCGATCCGGTGCAGATGGCGCGGGCATTTCGTCTGGCGCTGGAGGCCGGTGAACTGGCGCGTCAGGCCGGGTTGGGCAGTAGCCAGCGCAATGCCATAGCCTCCAGCCCACTGACCGCTTTTCTCAGCCAGAGCGAGGAGATGTTGTGATGGCCGATGATTTCAGTCGCCGCTGGCAGCAGTTGGATTGGGACGATATCTCGCTGCGTATTAACAGCAAAACGGCACGTGATGTCGAGAACGCGCTGAATGCGGAAAAACTGACGCGCGAAGATTTTATGGCGCTGATCTCCCCCGCCGCCGCGTCCTACCTGGAGCCATTGGCCCAGCGTGCGCAGCAGTTGACGCGCCAACGCTTTGGCAACGTGGTCAGCTTCTACGTGCCGCTGTACCTGTCCAACCTGTGCGCCAACGACTGTACCTACTGCGGTTTTTCGATGAGCAATCGCATCAAGCGTAAAACCCTGGATGCCGACGAGATCGAACGCGAGTGTCTGGCGATTAAGGGTCTGGGCTTTGAGCATTTGCTGTTGGTCACCGGCGAACACCAGACCAAGGTCGGCATGGACTATTTCCGACAGCATATTCCAGCGATCCGCCGCCATTTCAGCTCGCTGATGATGGAAGTACAGCCTCTGGAGCAGGAAGAGTACGCCGAGCTGAAAGCGCTGGGGTTGGATGGCGTGCTGGTGTATCAGGAAACCTATCACCCCGCCACTTACCTACAGCATCATCTGCGCGGTCAGAAACAGGATTTCCACTGGCGGCTGGCCACGCCGGATCGCCTGGGTCGCGCCGGGATCGACAAGATCGGCCTTGGTGCACTGATCGGGCTTTCCAACAGTTGGCGTACCGACTGCTATATGCTGGCCGAACACCTGTTCTACCTGCAGCAGACCTACTGGCAGAGCCGCTATTCTATCTCGTTCCCGCGCCTGCGTCCCTGTGCCGGCGGTATCGAACCGGCGTCGATCATGAGCGAGCCGCAATTGGTGCAGTTAATCTGTGCTTTCCGGCTGTTCGCCCCTGACGTAGAGCTGTCTTTGTCGACGCGTGAATCACCGTTCTTCCGCGATCATATGATCCCGGTGGCGATCAACAGCGTCAGTGCCGGATCCAAAACCCAACCTGGTGGTTATGCCGACGATGTCGCCCCTGAACTTGAACAGTTCGAACCGCACGATGGCCGTACCCCACAGCAGGTGGCGCAAGCCATCAGCGACGCCGGTTTACAGCCGGTGTGGAAAGACTGGGACGGATACCTCGGGCGCGGCCCGCAGTAATCTGCAAGCCTTGCAGCGTCGTTGAAAAAGCCAGGGAAGCGCTGCGCAGAAGCTAGCGACGTGGCTGGCAGGGTAATTCAGCCCCGTTATAGTGGCGATGCTGGCTGCCAAACCCGGTGCCAGCCGGAGCCGTCACCTTCTCGACAGCTCCGCCTTACCCTCTCCCGGATCACGTCGGATTACCCTCCCGCGTGACTCCGGGTCCTCTCACATGACTCCCCTCACCGATATTTTGACAAAACCAGCTGGTTTGACCACAGTTAAAGTCTGCCCCTTAACTGGTCTGACAACTCTGTGGGATAATAACGATGAACCTGTACCTGCGATTGATCTGGATTTTACTCTCATCGTGCTGGAAACCCCGGATGTCGATGGAAGCTCTTACTAATCGGCTGACAACTCGAGTGTGGCTGAATGACATCGACGTCAATTTACACATGAACAACGGCCGCTATATGACGGTATGTGATTTAAACCGGGTAGATCTGTTTATTCGCACCGGTTTGCTGGCGTTGATGCTAAAACAACGTTGGTCACCGATCGTTAGCCAACACACCATGGACTACAAAAAGGCGCTGCGACCCTTTCAACGTTATCAGGTCAGCATGACTATTACTCACTGGGACGAACGCTATTTCTATGCGGTACATACTTTTAGCGTTGGCGAGCGAATTGTCGCTCAGGGCACTTCACAAGCGGTGATTTTGGGACGAGAAGGCGTGGTGGCACCGGATGTGGTGGTCGCCAGCGTGCGGCAATATCAGCAGGCAAAATACAGTGAGCCAACCGCGCCACAATGATGAAATGTGTCCCTGATGCTGTAATGGCCCCTGGTGTTGGCCGTGTATCTTTTTGCTGCCTGCACCCGGCTTGAAGACAGATGCAGGCAGCTTATTTTGTGAGACAGGCAGCCCCCCGGGGACACGAATCACACATATAGCTGATAATTAATCATATCGACGATAAAATGTGAATGTCTTTTGAGTGTTATTTTCAGGTAATAATGAGTGTATTTTGAGTTTGGTTAAGAAAATCAAACGGATATAGGCGCAGCCATCCTGACTTCATCTATAATCGAGCCAGCAGGCAACCTCGGAGCATCCCATGCTCGTGGTCAGCATCAGAAAAATCGAGATGAACATGAAAAAAACGCCAAATTATGCAGAGGCAATTAGCGCCTTGTTGAACCAAAAAGGGGTGGGTGACAGAAAGCACGCATCCACCCTGGCGAGCATACTGAACCTCCAATACAACAGCGCCAAGCAGAAGCTGGACGGTAAAAGAGGCATAACTCTCGACGAGGCAAAAAAGGTATTTCAATACTTCAACCAATCGTTTGAAGGGCGCAGAGCCCATAACTGCGTGTTTATCATGAACAGCATACATAAACGGTGCAATATTGAAGTGGATGACAAGCCGGTAGATAACATTGAGGATGCGGAAACCTATGCATTCAGAAAAGACGATCTTTTTGTTATTAACACTGGCAGAGATAAAAGTGCGGATGCAGAGCTGTATAAGGTCACAAAAATAGACTTTCTGCCGGCGCCAAGGATAGCCATACTCGACAACGACCAGGACATTCTGGAGTTGCTAAAGAAAATCACCACCCGCTACGGGATTGAAACAGACACTTTCTCAATGGCGGCAACGATCATCGACAGCCTGGATCAGCACACCTACGAGGCCTTTATTCTTGATTGGCTGTTAGACTTCGGTGAAACGTCCGAAGAGGTCGTAGAAAAGATAAAAGATAGAGTGGATACCCCTGCACAAATCATCATCCTGACCGGCCAGTTAAACCACTATGAGAAAAACATAGGCGATATGATATTAAACTACGACGTACATTTGGTTGAGAAGCCGACCAAGCCGCTGATTATCTCTTCGATGCTGCTTTCCCATTTATTTTTCAACTGATTTTATTGGCAGGTAAATCAAAAACGATGCCCCTTTGCCCTCGCCTGACTTAACTCTGATGGTGCCTTTCATTCTGGTCACATAGTTCTTTATAATGGTCAGTCCCAAACCCAGCCCCTGGCGCGTCTCTCTTTCCAGCCCCTGATTAAATGCCTTGTATAATCTGTCAATATTTTTTACGTTAAAGCCGATACCGTTATCCTTCACCAGAATATAAAGACGACTATTATAAACCTTCACATTCACAGTAACCTGACCGCAATGCGTATATTTATCGGCATTGCTCAACAGGTTGACAAGTATCCGATATAGCTTGTACTTATCGGAATAGATCCTCCCTGCATAAGACGAGTGCCGGACAATAAATTGATTGCGGCTTTCCCCACTCACCGCGGCAACAGCATCGTCGACCACCTCATTGAGTGAAAACAGGGAATCATTTATCTTAATCTCCCCCATTTCAAGCCTTGAGTAATCCATTACCTCACGCGTTTGCTCTGCAATTTTATTGCCATAGTGCGAGATAAGCCGGGCTTCTTTTTTCAATTCATCTTGAACCAGCTCATGCTCCATGATATCTGCCGCAATCACGATAGCCTGCGTTGAACCGGCAATCTCATGGTAGATGGAGGAAATAAAGATATTCTTATTTTTAATTATCTCCTTCAGTGAAAACGCATTCTTCAATATGAGGAACATCATCAAAAAAATCAGCACCAGTGAAAACATGGCAAATAGCTCGGCTTTGCCCGAGTTATCTTTGATGATGTCTTTAACCTCGGTGAAATTCCTTATTTGTATTTTGTAAATTACCTCTTGAATATCAACCAGAGTAATTTCCATCTCTTCCATAAAGGAGAGTATATCCGCTTTGGTCTTCGAGCCATCCACCAGCCCAGTACTAAGCAGATCCAGCTCGGCATACTGATGCTTCAAAACCGCAAGGGTCTTGATAAACTCCTTGTCATAATAAAAAGAGTCACTGAACGTGGAGCGGTTTTCAAGAATAGCAATCTTTGATGCAAATATTTTCTTTTTGAGTAGAAAAGCGTCGTAGTTATCCTCATCGCCCAGAAGCAATGCGGTTTTCGTCCTTTCAAAAGATAAAAAGAGAATTTCAGCGACGGAATAGTTATCGAGACCAGGCTCAATCTGCTTGTATCGCTCTTTCACACTACCAAAGTTTACGGAAATCAGTAAAATCAAGAACAGCAGAGCGGCAATGAGGGTGACGAGAGTCCCGATAAATTTCTTGCTCATTTCACTTAACCTCTAGCATTTTTATTTGCCAAACGGTTTTTGCGTTCACATCAATATTGTTTAATTCTGGGTGGCTATCGCGAGGATAGATAATCGCAAACGGCCCTAACTGCGCAACGTCCATAAGCTCGCCATTTTTCTTATAGGCAATAATAACTTTGTATTTAGCCAGCTCAGCAACGGGCATTGAATATGAATAATCATCCCAGGCAAAAGCGCGAACCTTGCTTCCCGTCAGGTCATATTCCTTTGCCAGCACGCTAAACTCAACGCCGGTAAAAACGGCCTCAGGGGTAAAGTTGGTAGAGGTTTTAATCGAAGAAGATGGCATCGCTTCTAACGCTTGCAGCGTAATTTTGACCTTCTCGCCATCGTTCTTTTTAAGATAGAAATAATCAACGCCCGCATAGAGCGGCGCACTAAACAGGGAAATCAGAAATAATGCTATCAGTCCTCTGATTTTCATTACTTATCACCTTTACGCTTAACCAGTTCCGCCTGACCAAATTCATCGTTGCCAATGGCAACCCAACCACGCCGCTGATAAAACACCTCAGCCCTGGAACCCGGATCGGTAGTGAGATGGATTTCTTCAGCCCCATTCTCAAACAACCATGCCGTTACAGCGTTCAGTAAGGCGGAGCCTATACCTTTCGACTGATACTCTGGCTTAACAAACAGCCCGCCGATCAAGGGTTCTGGAATAAAGAGGCCGAAACCGACGCCGGCGTAATCTTCACCATATTTGCAAATCCAGCCACCGCCCTGATTGATATCATCCAGCGCCTGGGTTCTCTGAAGGTATTGGATCTGGTGAGGATGAAGTGGATTTTCTTCGACAGAAAATCTGATTTCATACAGGTAAGGCAAGTGTTTTGCGGCAAGTTTTTCGAAGGTGATCAGGCTGTCCATATCTGTACAATCCTTGGTTGACATAGCACACAGGCGATTTTAGCCATTATCTCGGGTTTCTTCATAGTAGCAAAGAATGCCTCTGAGGGAGCAGGCAAAAAAAAACCGCCCCCGAAGGAGCGGTTTATCTGGTCAGGGTCCGGCAATGCCGACCCCCAAGGCGCATTCAACGATTAATCGTTGTTGCCGCCACCCAGGTTGCCTGCATTCAGCAGTTCAGCCAGGTTAGCCGTTGCTTCTTCCGCGCTCACCTGCGGAACAACTGGCGTTTCACCCTGAGCTTTACGACGCATGCGGTCCTGATGATAAGCGTAACCGGTACCGGCTGGGATCAGACGGCCCACGATGACGTTCTCTTTCAGGCCACGCAGTTCATCACGCTTACCGGCAACAGCCGCTTCGGTCAGAACGCGCGTCGTTTCCTGGAACGATGCTGCGGAGATGAAGGACTCGGTCGCCAAGGAAGCCTTGGTGATACCCAGCAGATCGCGTGAGAAGGTTGCCTCGATTTTGCCTTCAGCAGCAAGCTGACGGTTGGCAATCTTAACGCGTGACACTTCAGCCTGCTCGCCTTCCAGGAACTCGGTGCTACCAGCGCTAACGATGGTCCCTTTACGCAGCATCTGACGAACGATAACTTCAATGTGTTTATCGTTAATCTTAACGCCTTGCAGACGGTAAACTTCCTGCACTTCGTTGGTGATGTAGCGGGTAACCGCATGCACACCACGCAGACGCAGAATGTCGTGCGGAGATTCTGGGCCGTCAGAAACAACGTCACCACGCTCCACAACTTCGCCTTCGAACACGTTGAGCTGACGCCATTTTGGAATCATCTCTTCGTAAGCGTCGCTGCCGTCCAGTGGAGAGATTACCAGGCGACGTTTGCCTTTGGTCTCTTTACCGAACGAGATAATCCCGCTGATTTCAGCCAGGATTGCCGGCTCTTTCGGACGACGTGCTTCGAACAGATCCGCAACGCGTGGCAGACCACCGGTAATATCCTTGGTACCGCCGGATTCCTGAGGAATACGCGCCAGGGTATCACCCGCACCGATCTGAATGCCGTCTTCCAGCTGTACAATCGCTTTACCTGGCAGGAAGTATTGAGCAGGCATATCAGTACCTGGGATCAATACGTCGTCGCCTTTGGCATCAACGATTTTCAGTGCCGGACGCAGGTCTTTACCGCTACCGGTACGCTCTGCGCTGTCCAGTACTACCAGAGAAGACAAACCGGTCAGTTCGTCGGTCTGGCGGGTAATGGTCTGGCCGTCAACCATATCAGCGAAGCGGATGAAACCACTCACTTCGGTGATAACTGGCATGGTGTGCGGATCCCAGTTAGCAACGGTTTCGCCGCCGTTAACTTCGATGCCGTCGCCTTTGCCCATGACGGAACCGTAAGGCACTTTATAGCGCTCTTTAGTACGGCCGAATTCGTCGATCAGCTTCAGTTCGGTGTTACGAGAGGTAATCACCAGCTTGCCTGCGGCGTTCATTACGAACTTCACATTGCTCAGCTTCAGAGTACCCTTGTTTTTCACCTGGATGCTGGATTCAGCAGCCGCACGAGATGCCGCACCACCGATGTGGAACGTACGCATCGTCAGCTGTGTACCCGGCTCACCGATTGACTGTGCCGCGATAACGCCGATAGCTTCGCCTTTGTTGATGATGTGACCACGTGCCAGGTCGCGACCATAGCAGTTTGCACACACACCAAAGTCGGTTTCACAGCTAACCACGGAACGGACTTTAACGCTGTCGACAGAGTTCTCTTCCAACAGGTCACAAGTCTTCTCGTGCAGCAGGGTGTTACGTGGCACCAGGATATCAGCCGTACCCGGCTTGATGATATCTTCTGCTGTCACACGACCCAGAACACGTTCACGCAGTGGCTCTTTAACGTCACCACCTTCGATAACCGGAGTCATCAGGATGCCGTTGTGAGTACCACAGTCGTCTTCGGTAACCACCAGATCCTGTGCCACGTCAACCAGACGACGGGTCAGGTAACCGGAGTTAGCCGTTTTCAGTGCGGTATCCGCCAGACCTTTACGAGCACCGTGCGTGGAGATGAAGTACTGGAGTACGTTCAGACCTTCACGGAAGTTCGCAGTGATTGGCGTTTCAATGATGGAACCATCCGGCTTAGCCATCAGGCCACGCATACCGGCCAGCTGACGAATCTGTGCTGCAGAACCACGCGCACCGGAGTCGGCCATCATAAAGATACTGTTGAAGGAAACCTGCTGTTCAACAACACCGTCACGGTTGACGACGTCTTCAACAGACAAGTTTTCCATCATCGCCTTGGCAACACGTTCGTTCGCTGCGGCCCAGATATCGATCACTTTGTTGTAGCGTTCGCCGGCGGTCACCAAACCAGACTGGAACTGCTCCTGGATTTCAGCAACTTCGGTTTCTGCTTCTTCGATGATCTCTGCTTTCTTGGCAGGGATTACCATGTCATCGATACCTACTGACGCGCCTGAACGGGCAGCGTAAGCAAAACCGGTGTACATGATCTGGTCAGCAAAGATAACGGTCGGCTTCAGGCCCAGGATGCGGTAACAGGTGTTCAGCATCTTGGAGATAGCTTTCTTGCCCAAAGGCTGGTTAACGATCGAGTACGGCAGACCGCGCGGTACGATCATCCACAGGATGGCACGACCCACGGTAGTGTCGATGATCGAAGTCTGGTGTACAGACTCGCCTTCGGTGTTTTTGATCTCTTCGGTGATACGCACTTTGACACGCGCATGCAGAGAGGCCAGACCGGCGCGGTAAATACGTTCCGCTTCTTTCGGGCCACTCAACACCATGCCTTCGCCTTTGGCGTTAACACAGTCACGGGTCATGTAGTACAGACCCAATACAACGTCCTGAGAAGGAACGATGATTGGCTCGCCGTTCGCAGGTGACAGGATGTTGTTGGTAGACATCATCAGCGCACGCGCTTCCAGCTGAGCTTCAAGCGTCAGCGGAACGTGTACTGCCATCTGGTCACCATCGAAGTCGGCGTTGTATGCCGCACAAACCAGCGGGTGCAGCTGGATAGCTTTACCTTCGATCAGAACCGGTTCAAACGCCTGGATACCCAAACGGTGCAGGGTTGGTGCACGGTTCAGCAGTACCGGGTGTTCGCGGATAACTTCGTCCAGGATATCCCAAACGACAGCTTCTTCGCGCTCAACCATTTTCTTGGCGGCTTTGATGGTGGTGGCCAGGCCACGCAGCTCCAGCTTGCCGTAGATGAACGGTTTGAACAGCTCCAGTGCCATTTTCTTAGGCAGACCGCACTGATGCAGACGCAGGTATGGACCTACGGTGATTACAGAACGACCAGAGTAGTCAACACGTTTACCCAACAAGTTCTGACGGAAACGACCCTGCTTACCTTTGATCATGTCGGCCAAAGATTTCAGAGGACGCTTGTTGGAACCGGTGATCGCACGACCGCGACGGCCGTTATCCAGCAAGGCATCTACCGCTTCTTGCAGCATACGCTTTTCGTTGCGCACGATGATATCAGGCGCAGCCAGATCCAGCAGGCGTTTCAGACGGTTGTTACGGTTGATCACGCGGCGATACAGATCGTTCAGATCTGAAGTCGCGAAACGACCACCATCCAACGGAACCAGCGGACGCAGATCCGGCGGCAGTACCGGCAGCACGGTCAGGATCATCCACTCTGGCTTGTTGCCAGACTGTACGAACGCTTCCAGCAGCTTGATACGCTTGGTCAGCTTCTTACGCTTGGTTTCGGAGTTGGTTTCGTTCAGCTCTTCGCGCAGAGTTTCACACTCTTGCTCCAGATCCATGTTTTTCAACAGGGCCTGAATAGCTTCCGCACCCATCTTGGCGTCGAATTCGTCACCGAACTCTTCCAGCGCATCCAGATACTGCTCTTCAGTCAGGATCTGACGACGCTCGAGGTTAGTCATACCGCCTTCGATAACCACATAGGATTCGAAGTACAGTACACGTTCGATGTCACGCAGCGGCATATCCAGCAGCAAACCGATGCGGGATGGCAGCGATTTCAGGAACCAGATGTGCGCAGTCGGTGATGCCAGCTCGATGTGGCCCATACGCTCACGGCGTACTTTGGTCTGGGTCACTTCAACGCCGCACTTCTCACAGATTACGCCGCGGTGTTTTAAGCGCTTGTACTTACCGCACAGGCACTCATAGTCTTTTACCGGCCCAAAGATACGGGCGCAGAAAAGGCCGTCACGTTCTGGTTTGAACGTACGGTAGTTAATGGTTTCCGGCTTCTTAACTTCGCCGAACGACCACGAACGGATCATGTCTGGCGATGCCAGAGCAATCTTGATCGCATCAAACTCTTCGGTCTTAGTTTGCGCTTTCAGAAACTTTAATAAGTCTTTCACGGATTGGCTCCTGTCGGAGTTAAACCTGTTGGGTGCACGCTGACAAATCGCGCACCCGTGTGACCTGAACAACCACCCTCAGGCTCCCTAAGGTCGGGAGCCTGAGCTGGAAAAACGATTAATCGCCTTCCAGTTCGATGTTAATACCGAGCGAGCGGATTTCTTTCAACAGTACGTTGAAGGACTCCGGCATGCCTGGTTCCATGCGGTGATCGCCATCCACGATGTTTTTGTACATCTTGGTACGGCCGTTAACGTCATCCGACTTAACGGTGAGCATTTCCTGCAGGGTATAAGCTGCGCCGTATGCTTCCAGTGCCCACACTTCCATCTCACCGAAGCGTTGACCACCGAACTGCGCCTTACCACCCAGCGGCTGCTGAGTAACCAAGCTGTAAGAACCGGTTGAACGGGCGTGCATTTTATCGTCAACCAAGTGGTTCAGTTTCAGCATGTACATATAGCCAACAGTAACCTGGCGCTCAAATTGCTCACCGGTACGGCCATCGAACAGCGTAATCTGACCCGAGGTTGGGACCCCGCCCATTTCCAGCAATTGCTTGATTTCACTCTCTTTCGCACCATCAAACACCGGCGTTGCGATTGGCATACCTTTTTTCAGGTTCTCTGCCAGACGCAGTACTTCGTCGTCGGTGAAGGTGTTCAGGTCAACTTTCTGGCAGACATCGTCGCCCAGATCGTAGGCCTTCTGAATGAACTCACGCAGCTTGGCCACTTCCTGATGCTGCTTCAGCATTTGGTTGATCTTCTCACCAATGCCTTTCGCAGCCATACCCAAGTGGGTTTCCAGGATCTGACCGATGTTCATACGTGATGGTACGCCCAACGGGTTCAGTACGATGTCAACCGGCGTGCCGTTTTCATCGTAAGGCATATCTTCGATCGGGTTGATCTTGGAGATAACACCCTTGTTACCGTGGCGGCCTGCCATCTTGTCACCCGGTTGGATCTGACGCTTAACAGCCAGATAAACCTTAACGATTTTCAGCACGCCTGGTGCCAGATCATCGCCCTGGGTGATCTTACGACGCTTGGCATCCAGCTTCTTCTCGAAGTCGGATTTCAGTTCGTCGTACTGCTCTGCCAGCTGTTCCAGCTGGTTTTGCTTTTCTTCGTCGGTCAGGCCCAGCTCCAGCCAGCGATCGCGTGGCAGCTTGCTCAGCTTTTCAGCTTCAACACCGCCGGCAACCAGCACCGCATGGATACGTGCAAACAGACCAGCTTCCAGGATCTGCAGTTCTTCAGTCAGGTCTTTTTTCGCCTGCTTCAGCTGCATCTCTTCGATTTCCAACGCACGCTTGTCTTTTTCCACGCCATCGCGGGTGAAGACCTGCACGTCAATAATCGTACCGGAAACGCCGTTTGGTACACGCAGAGAGGAATCTTTAACATCAGATGCCTTCTCACCGAAGATCGCACGCAGCAGCTTCTCCTCTGGCGTCAGCTGGGTTTCACCTTTTGGTGTTACCTTGCCAACCAGAATGTCGCCACCGGTCACTTCAGCACCGATATACACGATACCGGACTCATCCAGTTTGGAAAGCGCTGCTTCACCCACGTTAGGGATGTCGGCAGTGATTTCTTCAGGCCCCAACTTGGTGTCGCGAGACACACATGCCAGTTCCTGGATGTGGATGGTAGTGAAGCGATCTTCCTGAACTACACGCTCGGACACCAAGATGGAGTCTTCGAAGTTGTAGCCGTTCCACGGCATGAACGCCACGCGCATGTTCTGGCCCAACGCCAGTTCACCCAGGTCAGTGGACGGGCCATCTGCCAGCACGTCGCCGCGCTCGATTGGCTCACCCAGATTCACACACGGCATCTGGTTGATACAGGTGTTCTGGTTAGAACGGGTGTACTTGGTCAGGTTATAAATATCGATACCTGCTTCGCCCGCGAGCATCTCGTCTTCGTTAACTTTAATAACGATACGGGAAGCATCAACGTACTGGATCACACCGCCACGTCGAGCTACGGCAGTAACACCGGAGTCAACAGCTACAGCACGTTCCATACCGGTACCTACCAGCGGCTTATCAGCGCGCAAGGTTGGAACCGCCTGACGTTGCATGTTCGCACCCATCAATGCACGGTTGGCGTCATCGTGTTCCAGGAATGGAATCAGTGAAGCACCAACGGAAACAATCTGCTGGGTTGATACGTCCATATAGTCAACCTGGTCGCGGCTGAACAGGCTTGATTCGCCTTTGCTACGACAGGTGACCAGGTCTTCTTCGAAGCGGCCGTCTTCACTCAGGTTGGAGTTCGCCTGAGCGATAACGAAGTTGCCTTCTTCAATAGCAGACAGATAGTTGATTTCATCGGTAACCAAACCGTCACGCACGCGGCGGTACGGGGTTTCCAGGAAGCCATACTCGTTTGTCTGTGCGTACACGGACAAGGAGTTGATCAGACCGATGTTTGGACCTTCCGGCGTTTCGATTGGGCACACGCGACCGTAGTGAGTCGGGTGTACGTCTCGAACTTCAAAGCCGGCACGTTCACGGGTCAGACCGCCTGGGCCCAATGCAGAGATACGACGTTTGTGCGTAATCTCGGACAACGGGTTGTTCTGGTCCATAAACTGAGACAGCTGGCTGGAGCCGAAGAACTCTTTCACCGCCGCCGAAATCGGCTTGGCGTTGATCATGTCCTGTGGCATCAGGGTGTCCAGATCGCCCAGGGACAGACGTTCTTTAACCGCACGCTCAACACGCACCAGACCTACACGGAACTGGTTCTCAGCCATTTCGCCGACGGAACGGATACGACGGTTGCCCAAGTGGTCGATATCGTCCACTTCGCCTTTACCGTTACGGATACCGATGAGCTTCTTCATCACTTCAATGATGTCGTCTTTGCTCAGGATGCCCGAACCTTCGATCTCGTCACGCAGCAGAGAACGGTTGAACTTCATACGGCCAACCGCAGACAGATCGTAGCGGTCTTCAGAGAAGAACAAGTTCTCAAACAGGTTTTCAGCAGCTTCGCGAGTTGGCGGCTCACCAGGGCGCATCATGCGGTAGATTTCTACCAGCGCGCTCAAACGATCGCTAGTTGGATCGACACGTACAGTCTCAGAGATGTACGCACCGTGGTCCAGATCGTTGGTGAACAGCGTTTCGATACGCTTGTGGCCTGACTGGCTCAGTTTGGCCAGCAGATCCAGCGACAGCTCCATGTTGGCTGCGCAGATCAGCTCTCCGGTATTGGTATCGATATAGTCCTTCGCGACCACTTTGCCCGCGATGTACTCAACCGGTACTTCAATACTCTGAATTTCGTCTTTTTCGAGCTGACGGATATGACGAGCGGTGATACGACGGCCTTTCTCAATGTAGATCTTGCCGTTGGCTTCGATATCAAACGAAGCAGTCTCACCACGCAGACGTTCTGGAACCAGCTCCATCTGCAGCTTGTTATCACGGATCTCGTAAACTACTTTCGCAAAGAACAGGTCAAGGATCTGCTCAGTGGTGTAGCTCAATGCACGCAGAATGATGGTCGCAGGCAATTTACGGCGACGGTCAATACGCACAAACAGGTTGTCTTTCGGGTCAAACTCGAAATCCAACCATGAACCGCGGTAAGGGATGATACGTGCGTTATACAGCACTTTACCCGAGGAGTGGGTTTTACCCTTATCGCTGTCAAAGAATACGCCAGGACTACGGTGAAGCTGAGATACGATAACCCTCTCAGTACCGTTGATCACAAAGGTGCCGTTTTCGGTCATGAGCGGAATTTCGCCCATATAGACTTCTTGTTCCTTGATGTCTTTGACCGTGCCTTCCGGAGCTTCACGCTCATAGATTACCAGGCGCAGTTTTACGCGCAGCGGTGCAGAGAACGTCACACCACGGATCTGGCACTCTTTGACGTCGAAGACCGGCTCACCAAGACGGTAGCTAACGTATTGCAGCTCCGAATTGCCACTGTAGCTCTGGATAGGGAAAACAGAACGGAAGGCGGCTTCTAGGCCGTGCTGCCCTTCTGGATCTTGCTCGATAAACTTCTGGAACGAATCAAGCTGGATAGAAAGGAGATATGGTATGTCCAAAACTTGCGGACGCTTACCAAAATCCTTACGAATACGTTTTTTCTCGGTATAGGAGTAAACCATAGGGTTCCTCAGCTCGCTGGAAAGTCGAACCTATTTGTCCGTCCGGATATCAGGACGGTTCACGCAACACCATTTTGTCGACCGGAAAGCGGGAACACTTTCCGCAATACTCGTTTCTATCACGCTTAAATCATTTCGCTGCGTTGTGCGGCAGATTCGGCTGCGGCAAAAAAGGCAGTATATTAAGTCATCGATAGAAAGAAATATTGGGGTTAGCCAGTAGCCAAACAGTGTGAAACTCTACTGACGCCCTACAGCGCAAAAAGGCTGGTGACCATAAAGTCACCAGCCATCAGTCTGTTAGTTAAAACAGACTGCACTCAGAAAGCAGTGGCTTATTTAACTTCAACTTCAGCGCCAGCTTCTTCCAGAGCTTTTTTCAGTGCTTCAGCGTCGTCTTTGCTGATGCCTTCTTTCAGTGCTGCTGGTGCAGACTCAACCAGGTCTTTAGCTTCTTTCAGACCCAGGCCAGTTGCACTACGTACTGCTTTGATTACTGCAACTTTGTTCGCGCCGATACCTTTCAGCACAACGTCGAATTCAGTTTTTTCTTCAACAGCTTCAGCAGCAGCAGCAGGACCTGCAGCTACAGCAGCAGCAGAAACACCGAACTTCTCTTCCATAGCGGCGATCAGTTCAACGATTTCCATTACAGACAGAGCTGCAACGCCTTCGATAATTTGGTCTTTAGTGATAGACATAACAAATGTTCCTAAAATTCAGAAATAGTTTAAATACGTAAGCAACGGAAAAAAAAGAGGGCTTATGCCGCTTCTTTTTGATCGCGCAGTGCAGCCAGAGTGCGAACCAATTTGCCAGCAGCGGCTTCTTTCATGGTTGCCATCAGGCGTGCGATTGCTTCATCGTAAGTAGGCAGAGTTGCCAAGCGGTCAATTTGTGCCGCAGGGATCAGCTCACCTTCAAAGGCCGCAGCTTTAATCTCGAACTTTGCATTCGCTTTCGCGAAATCTTTGAACAGACGAGCAGCAGCGCCCGGGTGTTCATGAGAAAATGCAATCAAGGTAGGACCGACAAACGTGTCTTTCAGGCATTCGAATGGAGTGCCTTCAACTACGCGACGCATCAGGGTGTTACGAACAACACGCATGTAAACGCCAGCTTCACGACCTGCTTTACGCAGTTCAGTCATTTTATCAACGGTAACGCCACGGGAATCCGCAACAACCGCAGACAGCGCGCCTTTGGCTACTTCGTTGACTTCAGCAACAATCGCTTGTTTGTCTTGAAGATTTAATGCCATTAGCTTTTTGCTCCTGGATTTAGCCGGGGGAAATCCCCGGCACTCACATCACTCAACACCTTGTGATAAATCACGCAGTGAGAGCGTTCAAACACGGTGAGCAGAATCCAGCAAAGACTATTCTTTTATAAAAAGAAAAAATTTCTTTAGGCTCTGTCACCGTCTACGCAGGAAGGATTAAGTACCTTTCGATACACCTGCGGTCTTGGACGGAGGCCTGGATAGGCCAGGCTCCAACCGAAAAATCTTTGTCTCGCCGCTGGCTATTGCCAATAGCGAAACCTTGGGGGATAAGATTCTAGACAAATCTCACCCCCAAGTCAAAGCGATAATCGCAGGGCGATTAGTTCGCTACAGCAGTCAGACCGCTTTGATCGATAGCTAAACCAGCACCCATGGTGGTGGAGAGGCTAACTTTCTTGATGTACACGCCTTTAGCCTGGGATGGTTTTGCTTTTTTCAGCGCAACCAGCAGAGACTCGAGGTTTTCTTTCAGCTTGTCTGACTCGAAATCAACCTTACCGATAGTGGTATGGATGATGCCGTTTTTGTCGTTACGATAACGAACCTGACCTGCTTTAGCGTTTTTCACTGCTTCAGCAACGTTCGGAGTAACGGTACCCACTTTCGGGTTTGGCATCAGGCCACGTGGACCCAGGATCTGGCCCAGTTGACCAACAACGCGCATTGCATCCGGGGAAGCAATAACAACGTCGAAGTTCATTTCGCCTTTTTTGATCTGGTCTGCCAGATCTTCCATACCTACCAGCTCTGCGCCAGCAGCTTTAGCTGCTTCAGCGTTAGGGCCCTGGGCAAATACGGCAACGCGAACAGAACGACCGGTGCCGTTAGGCAGTACGGTAGCGCCACGAACGTTTTGGTCAGATTTACGAGCGTCGATGCCGAGGTTAACAGCAACGTCAACGCTTTCTACGAATTTAGCGGTGGCCAGCTCTTTCAGCAGAGCAACAGCTTCGGTGATGTCATACTGTTTAGTAGCATCAACTTTGTCACGGATCACGCGCATGCGCTTGGTCAGCTTAGCCATTTCTTAATCCTCCACTACCAGGCCCATGGAACGAGCGGTACCTTCGATGGAGCGAGTCATCGCTTCAACGTTAGAACCAGTCATGTCCGCAGCTTTGGTTTCTGCGATTTCACGTACCTGAGCACTAGTCACTTTACCTACTTTGTCTTTGTTCGGTTTGCCTGAACCAGACTTAATACCAGCCGCTTTTTTCAGCAGAACTGCTGCTGGCGGGGTTTTGGTAACGAAAGTGAAGGAGCGGTCAGAATAAACAGTAATAACAACCGGAATCGGCAGGCCTTTCTCAACGCTGTCAGTCTTAGCATTGAACGCCTTACAGAATTCCATGATGTTAACGCCTTGCTGACCCAGAGCTGGACCAACTGGCGGACTTGGGTTAGCCATACCGGCTGCAACTTGCAGTTTAACGTAGGCTTGTACTTTCTTGGCCATTTACAATTCCTCGGTTTGGGTAATAACGCCTCACAAGAGGCTCCCCGTGTTTCACCTCGCTCAATGAGCAAGGCCTATAAAAACAAAAGGCGCGAAATTATAGTTCAATTTCGCGCCTCTGACAAGCGGCAAAAGCCACTCATTGCTGATTAATTGATCAGCCTTTTTCAACCTGAGCAAAGTCCAGTTCCACCGGCGTTGCACGGCCAAAGATGGAAACAGACACTTTCAGGCGACTCTTCTCGTAGTCCACTTCTTCAACAACACCGTTGAAGTCAGCGAACGGACCATCGCTAACACGGACCAATTCACCCGGTTCGAACAGCGTTTTCGGACGCGGCTTATCACCAACCTGCTGCAGGCGGTTCATAATCGCATCAACTTCTTTATCGCTGATCGGTGCCGGACGGTCAGAGGTACCGCCGATGAAACCCATTACGCGCGGAACGCTGCGTACCAAGTGCCAGCTGGCGTCATTCATTACCATCTGAACCAGTACATAGCCCGGGAAGAATTTACGTTCGCTTTTACGACGCTGGCCACCACGGATTTCAACAACTTCTTCCGTAGGAACCATGACTTCGCCGAACAGTTCTTCCATATCATGCAGTTTGATGTATTCACGCAGCGATTGCGCTACGCGACCTTCAAAACCGGAAAACGCCTGAACGACGTACCAACGTTTTTTTGGAGCTTCAGACATTTTAGAACCTCAGGCCAGTAATAAACGATACCAGACGGACCAGAATACCATCCAGTCCCCACAGAATCAGTGACATCACGGCAGTTACCGCGGCAACGATCAACGTGGTATGTAGCGTTTCCTGACGAGTTGGCCAGATCACTTTGCGCACTTCAGTACGCGCTTCACGTGCAAACGCAACGGTGGCTTTGCCTTTGGTCGTCATCAGCGCCACTGCGCCTGCAACGGCGATAACCACTACAACGGCCAGCGCGCGTAATGGCAGGCTGAAATCACGGTAGAAATAGTTACCGACAATCGCTACAACCAACAGAACAGCGACGATCAGCCACTTAGCCGTTTCCAGGCCGCGCCCGCTCCCTTGAGCCTCGGTATTCGCACTCATAAACCAACCTGTCACAATGAATTCAGAACAGACAACTTTGCCTCGCACTGCAAGGCAAACCAAACCGATCAAATGCTGCTCGGCAGCATTTCGGTGTTTTACGCTATGACGTATCTCAGTCAATACGCTTTAAGAGCCCATCTCACCAATGATTATGACTGCAAAATCGCTGATGAGATAGGTTCTAGTTCACAGCGTAGAAAAAGGGCATCAAATGATGCCCTTTTACCGCGTGTCGCGTCAAATGTTATCAGCGATTAAGCGATAACTTTAGCAACAACACCAGCGCCAACAGTACGGCCGCCTTCACGGATTGCGAAACGCAGGCCGTCGTCCATCGCGATTGGGTGGATCAGGGTAACAACCATGTTCACGTTGTCACCTGGCATTACCATCTCAACGCCTTCTGGCAGTTCGATGGTACCGGTCACGTCAGTTGTACGGAAGTAGAACTGTGGACGGTAGCCTTTGAAGAATGGAGTATGACGACCACCTTCTTCTTTGCTCAGGATGTACACTTCTGAATCGAACTTGGTGTGTGGCTTGATAGAACCTGGTTTAGCCAGTACCTGACCACGTTCGATGTCTTCACGCTTAACACCACGCAGCAGAACACCAACGTTCTCACCAGCACGGCCTTCGTCCAGCAGTTTGCGGAACATTTCAACGCCAGTACAGGTAGACTTAACGGTGTCTTTGATACCAACGATTTCAACTTCTTCGCCAACTTTAACGATACCGCGCTCAACACGACCGGTAACAACGGTACCACGACCGGAGATGGAGAATACGTCTTCGATTGGCAGCAGGAACGGCTTGTCGATAGCACGTTCTGGTTCTGGGATGTAAGAATCCAGGTAGCCAGCCAGTTCGATGATTTTAGCTTCCCACTCAGCTTCGCCTTCCAGTGCTTTCAGCGCTGAACCACGAACAACCGGCAGGTCATCACCAGGGAAGTCGTAAGCAGACAGAAGTTCACGAACTTCCATTTCTACCAGTTCCAGCAGCTCTTCATCATCAACCATGTCGCATTTGTTCATGAATACGATGATGTAAGGAACGCCAACCTGACGACCCAGCAGGATGTGCTCACGAGTCTGTGGCATAGGGCCATCAGTCGCAGCAACAACCAGGATAGCGCCGTCCATCTGAGCAGCACCGGTGATCATGTTTTTAACGTAGTCGGCGTGCCCTGGGCAGTCAACGTGCGCGTAGTGACGAGCTGGGGTGTCATATTCAACGTGAGAAGTGTTGATGGTGATACCACGAGCTTTTTCTTCTGGCGCGTTATCGATCTGGTCGAAAGCACGTGCAGAACCGCCGTAGGTTTTAGCCAGAACGGTGGTGATTGCTGCAGTCAGGGTAGTTTTACCGTGGTCAACGTGGCCGATAGTACCGACGTTAACGTGCGGTTTTGTACGTTCAAACTTTTCTTTAGACATCGATTGTCCCTCTAAGACACGGATAAATCGGTGGTATCACCACATCAACCAAGCAGTTGCCTGTTGAATCCAGAACAGAAAGAAAATCAGGGGGCGAGAGAATAAGAAGTGGTGCTGATAGGCAGATTCGAACTGCCGACCTCACCCTTACCAAGGGTGCGCTCTACCAACTGAGCTATATCAGCACATCTTGGAGCGGGCAGTGGGAATCGAACCCACATCATCAGCTTGGAAGGCTGAGGTAATAGCCATTATACGATGCCCGCATCCTGGAACTCGGCTACCTGACTTTTCTGTAGAATTTTTAGGTGGGAGAAGGATTGTTCGTCGCTTTACTCTCACCCTTCGGGCCGGCTACGCAATGCGCTGCACAACTCGAACCTTGCTGAAGGCTTTCGCCTTCCCCTTCCGCAAATTAACCGTTGCGAGTTTATCGCTGGCCGGTTAGTTGCCGAAGGCAAGATATGGTGGTGGGGGAAGGATTCGAACCTTCGAAGTCTGTGACGGCAGATTTACAGTCTGCTCCCTTTGGCCGCTCGGGAACCCCACCAGATTTTAACTACTGTGACTTGATTGGTGCCGGCTACCGGAATCGAACTGGTGACCTACTGATTACAAGTCAGTTGCTCTACCAACTGAGCTAAGCCGGCATCAAGTGCAGCGCATTCTAGGTAGAGCGGGCGGCCTATGCAACAAAAAAATTGCGTTAGCTGCACTTTCGCTCACAAATTACCCAATTTTGCTTACTGTCTGGCAATTCGCACCGTCAGGCGTACAAACATTCATCAATCACAGACAGCATTCCCTGGACTTATAATGGTTCTTTTGCGAGTGTCGTCCACATATTTTACCTGAACAGCAGTTTCACCCCATTCGGCAAGCTGTGAATTGAAGCAGGCATACGCCGAAATCGACTTCAGCCTACTGCGCGCCGCTTCGCACAATTGAGATAAACTCATACTAATCGCCAACTTTTGCGAAAAAAGTCTACGCCAAAAACGAAGCTGTCTATAATATGCAGCTTGTTTCTTATCTGGAGTTGGCGTCCGGCGCCTTTCCCAACCTGCGTTAACAGGCAGAATTTGGCTTATGATAAAAAGAGATCAATCTTTAGCGACGCCCTATCTTCAGTTCGATCGTACCCAGTGGGCTGCGTTGCGAAATTCGGTGCCGCTGACACTGTCAGAAGAAGAAATTGTTAAACTTAAAGGGATTAACGAAGATCTCTCTTTGGAAGAGGTAGCACAGATTTATCTGCCGCTATCCCGCTTGTTGAACTTCTATATCAGTTCCAACCTGCGCCGTCAGGCCGTACTTGAGCAATTCCTCGGCACCGACGGGCAAAAAATCCCTTACATTATCGGTATTGCCGGCAGCGTTGCTGTAGGTAAAAGTACCACCGCACGTTTGCTGCAGGCATTACTTAGCAGTTGGCCGGAACATCGTAGCGTTGAACTGATCACCACCGACGGTTTCCTGCATCCGAATAAGGTGCTGAACGAACGCGGGCTGATGAAGAAAAAAGGCTTTCCACAGTCTTACGATATGCACAGCCTGGTGAAATTCGTTTCTGAAGTGAAGTCCGGTGCCAAGCGTGTGACCGCTCCGGTATATTCCCATCTGATTTATGATGTTGTCCCCGAAGGCAATAAAGTCATCGAACAACCGGATATTCTTATTCTGGAAGGGCTAAACGTATTACAGAGTGGGATGGACTACCCTCACGATCCGCATCGTGTATTCGTGTCTGATTTTGTTGATTTTTCAATATATGTCGATGCACCTGAAGAACTGCTGCAAAGCTGGTATATCAACAGATTCCTTAAGTTTCGTCAGGGGGCGTTCTCTAATCCTGATTCTTATTTCCATAACTATTCCAAGCTACCTGAGCCAGAGGCTATCAATATAGCCACCCAGTTATGGAACGAGATTAATGGACTGAATTTACAGGAAAACATCTTACCAACACGTGAACGGGCCAGTCTGATAATGACTAAGAGCGCTAATCACGCGGTTGAAAACGTGCGCTTAAGAAAGTAGTTTAATAATAGATAAGGGGCACTCTTGCCCCTTATTAATTATAATTATTCAGCGCTACGCAGCGATATTTCCCCACCAATAAATGGCTTAATTACACCATCTTGATCGAGTAATAAGGCACCTTGCTGATCGATGCCCCGTGCAATACCAAAGATCTGTTGTTCACCGATTAACAGTTTAACCGGCCGATCGATAAAGTTATCCAACGCACGCCAGCGCGCAATAAACGGCGCCAAACCATCAATCTCAAACTGTCGCAGCGATTGACGCAACTCATTGAGTAAAGTGGCGGCCAGTTCATTACGGTCAATATTAATCCCCGCTTCCTGCAGGTTTATCCAGCCCTGGTTAATCGCATTCGCATTGGTTTCACGCATCGCCAAATTGATACCTGCGCCAATCACCAATTGCGCTGCATCACCGGTTTTCCCCGTTAATTCGACCAGGATACCCGCCAACTTGCGATCGTTAAGATATAAGTCGTTTGGCCATTTGACCCTGACACCTTCCGCACCTAACCCTTTCAACACTTCAGCCATCACTATACCGATGACCAGGCTCAACCCCATCGCTGCGGCAGGCCCCTGATCCAAACGCCAAAACATCGAGAGATACAGGTTGGCACCAAATGGCGAGATCCATTGGCGGCCGCGACGACCACGACCAGCCTGTTGATACTCAGCGACACAGGCATCGCCCGATTGCAGTTCGGCAATACGATCCAACAGATATTGGTTGGTGGAATCCACAACCGGTAGCACGGTGACACGCTTATCAGCCAGTTGGCTGAGAATACGCTCAACATCCAGTAATTGGATTGGGCCAGGCAGGCTATAACCTTTCCCTGGTACGGTAAACACGTCCAGGCCCCACTCACGGATGGTCTGGATATGTTTATTAATGGCTGCACGGCTCATGCCCAGCAACTCACCAAGATGCTCACCAGAATGAAAACCACCATCGGCCAGTATCGCAATCAGCTTAAGAGGGACTTTGGTATCCTTCATGAGAGAACCCCTACGGCATTTAACTCGCCATCCGTACCGATAAAGCGAACTTCCGGCTCGAGCCATACATCGAACTTTTTCGCTACGGTATTACGTACGTGACGAGCCAACGCCACCACGTCCTGACTGGAGGCGTTATCCACATTAACCAGCACAAGCGCCTGTTGATTATGTACCGCTGCGCCGCCAATTTGGTGGCCTTTCAGCTCACATTGGTCGATCAACCAGCCTGCAGCCAGTTTCACCTGACCATCCTGCTGCGGGTAATGTGGCATGCCAGGATATTCAGCAACCAACACTGCGGCCTCTTCACTACTGACCTGTGGATTTTTGAAAAAGCTGCCAGCATTACCCGTTACTTTAGGATCAGGCAGTTTGCTACGGCGCATTGCACATACCGAGTCAAATATCTGACGTGGTGACACCGTTTCCGGATCCAGCTTTGTCAGATCGCCATAATTCAGCATCGGCTCCCATTGTTTGCTCAGGCGCAGGCCAACACCAACAATGATATGGCCCTTCTGAAAATGATGCTTGAAGACACTTTCACGGTAGCCGAAGCCACAGTCTGATGCGGCAATGCGATCAATGGCACCCGTATTCAGATCCAGCAGATCAACGTAGTCACATACACTCTTGAGCTCGATACCATAGGCACCGATATTCTGAATAGGGGCGGAACCGACCAGGCCGGGGATCAACGCCAAGTTTTCCAGTCCGGGAATACCGGTTTCCAGAGTGCGGCAAACCAAACCATGCCAATTCTCGCCAGAGCTAACGTGGAGAAACCAGGCATCTTTCTCTTCCCTGATGTCGATTCCTTTTAATTGATTGATCATAACCGTACCGGAAAAATCCTCAAGAAACAGGACGTTACTCCCTTCCCCAAGTACCAGCAGCGGCTCTTGGCGCTTCTGCGTTTTCTGCCAAACCTTGATCATTAATTCGATTGTTTCTGCAATGACCAGATGCGCTGCGTTGACCGGGAGCGCAAAAGTATTGTGTTTTCTTAATGACGCGCTTTCAGTAGACATAACGATAAATACCTATACGGAAATGAACCTCCACCTAGTCTACTCGATTCGGCACGCCAGGCTAATATTTGTTTTCATCGATCTGGCTTTTATCTGGAGAACATCCACCGAGGGAATAGTTCTAATTGTTTTATAAGGTATTTTCTATATAAATTAATTAGGTAATACGAATTAGATAGAAGCCAACATGATTAATACCTACATTTCTTTAAAATTTGCCTTATTACTACATACTAAAATATTCCATCCGACCTGGCCTATATATATTTAAAGTTATTTATCGTTTTCAAACATTGTTAATGTTTATATATTATAGGTAAACAGCTGGGTTCTATTCGGAGGTTATTGTGGTGTGGTGTTATCTAGAAAAATACAGCGTAGCTGCGTCTGTTCTTTCTTTCGCACACAGCAAAAAGCCCCATGCTCGAACAGAACGATATACGACAGATAAAACAAAAAGCCCTACGCTTTCACGTAGGGCTTGTTGCTTTATTTGATGCCTGGCAGTGTCCTACTCTCGCATGGGGAGACCCCACACTACCATCGGCGCTACGGC
>OBJL01000065.1_pt1 | contig 35964 bp, 32 predicted proteins | sample 1481721 | NCBI WGS metagenome assembly OBJL01 (sample SAMN05831943, study PRJEB22555) | human gut metagenome | isolation source: Skin biopsy | host: Homo sapiens
TTTTTCCAGCTCCAGACCGATCTCTTCAGAGATGACGGTACCGCCAGTCAGGGTAGCGATGTCCTGCAGCATGGCTTTACGACGGTCGCCGAAACCAGGTGCTTTAACCGCAGCCACTTTCACGATGCCGCGCATGGTGTTAACCACCAGGGTAGCCAGCGCTTCGCCTTCAACATCTTCAGCAATGATCAGCAGTGGTTTGCCGGCTTTCGCCACGGCTTCCAGTACTGGCAGCATTTCACGGATGTTGGAGATTTTTTTGTCAGCCAGCAGGATGAACGGGCTTTCCAGCTCGATAGAACCGGTTTCTGGTTTGTTGATGAAGTACGGAGACAGGTAACCGCGGTCAAACTGCATCCCTTCAACAACGTCCAGCTCGTCTTGCAGGCCAGTGCCTTCTTCAACGGTGATAACGCCTTCTTTGCCCACTTTTTCCATTGCTTCTGCAATCAGTTTACCGACGGTTTCGTCGGAGTTTGCAGAGATGGTGCCTACCTGAGCGATGGCTTTGGAGTCAGAGCAAGGTACGGACAGTTTTTTCAGTTCTTCAACAGCGGCGATAACCGCTTTGTCGATACCGCGCTTCAGATCCATCGGGTTCATGCCAGCAGCCACTGCTTTCAGGCCTTCGGTGATGATGGATTGAGCCAATACGGTTGCAGTGGTGGTACCGTCACCCGCAGCGTCGTTCGCTTTAGAGGCAACTTCTTTCACCATCTGCGCGCCCATGTTTTCGAACTTGTCTTCCAGTTCAATCTCACGAGCAACAGATACGCCATCTTTAGTGATGGTAGGAGCGCCGAAGGATTTGTCCAGCACTACGTTACGGCCTTTCGGGCCCAGGGTCACTTTTACTGCATCAGCGAGAACATTCACGCCGCGGAGCATTTTCACGCGAGCGTCATTGCCGAATTTTACGTCTTTAGCTGCCATTGGTATTTCCCTTCAACTCGTTCAGTTCAGAAGATAAAGCGTTATTACGCTTCAACAATTGCCAGAATGTCGCTTTCGGACATGATCAACACTTCTTCATTGTCGATCTTCTCTGCTTTCACGCCGTAACCGTCGTTGAAAATCACGATATCGCCAACTTTCACATCCAGCGGCTGGATGCTGCCGCTTTCCAGAACACGTCCTTTACCAACGGCTACTACTTCACCACGAGTAGATTTACCCGCTGCAGAGCCAGTCAGAACGATGCCGCCAGCAGATTTTGATTCAACTTCTTTGCGCTTGACGATAACGCGGTCATGCAATGGACGAATACTCATTGAACGCTCTCCTGTAAGAAGGTCTCTATCAGATTTAGGGTTGTCACCGGATTGTTATTACCGGCCTCGTGGGATTTGAAATGGGGGCATTCCATCCCCCTTCAAGGGGCCAGCCAAAAAAATTTTCGCTTTTGATGGCCATACTGGGCTACGGATGCAAAAAACGCGGCCTGAGCCGCGTTTTTTCATCGATCCTTAGGTTTGTCGTGATCGTCAGGCTGGTGATCCAACGTATAACGATCGTCGTTCTTACGTTGAAATTCACCGTCAAAAGTATTGCCGTTGGCAGCATCCCCGCCCGGTCCCCAACCGCCAGGACGATAGACCGAAAGATGCGGCATCAGCTTCAGCGTCAGCGACTTCTGCACCGGCGGTAACAGGAGCAACAAGCCCAGGAAGTCGGTAAAGAACCCCGGCACCAGCAGCAGAAAGCCTGCTAACACCAGTGAAACGCTCTTCACCATTTCCGCTGCAGGGCTTTCACCCGCAGCCAGCTTCTGTTGCATCTGCATGAAGGTTTTCATGCCCTGATTGCGCACCAGCGAAATACCAACGCAGGAAGTGAACACCACCAGCAGCAGAGTGATCGCCACGCCCATGACGGCGGCGACTTTGATAAATAGGGATATTTCTATGTAAGCCAACAGAAATATCAGCAGTAACGGTAACCAGCGCACCTGGTTCTCCTCTGGTAGATCTACGCCGCCGCACGGGGCGACGACGCGAAAAAGGGGCCGGTAAACGGCCGACCTGAATACAATGGGGTCAGCCGATGGTCATTTCAACCAAAGGCCCTTTTTTATTGCTAAAGTTAGTAAACGTGAATGAGATCACAGAACGGGAAACACGTGATTTTAGAAGGCTCAGAAGGTGATCTGGATTCAGTCATTTATTACTAACCAGCATATGATCTGGGCAGCAACGGGCACTGTGGTTAATCGTTTCACGCCTGAAGCCTTCGGCAACATAATTTGGTTACCTGACAATTAATTAATTCGGCAGCAATATAAAGAAGGTTCTCATGTCAAATAACATTCGTATCGAAGAAGACCTGTTAGGAACACGTGAAGTCCCCGCAGAAGCCTATTACGGTGTTCACACTCTGCGTGCGATTGAAAACTTTTATATCAGCAATAGCAAAATTAGCGATGTGCCCGAGTTTGTCCGCGGCATGGTGATGGTAAAAAAAGCCGCTGCACTGGCGAACAAAGAACTAAAAACCATCCCACGCAAAATCGCCGATGTCATTATCCAGGCCTGTGATGAAGTGCTGGATAAAGGCAAATGTATGGATCAGTTCCCGGTAGACGTGTTCCAGGGCGGTGCAGGCACTTCGCTGAACATGAACACCAACGAAGTGCTGGCGAATATCGGTCTGGAACTGATGGGTCATCAGAAAGGCGAATACCAATACCTGAACCCTAACGATCACCTCAACAAATGCCAGTCCACCAACGATGCCTACCCTACCGGCTTCCGCATTGCGGTTTACGCTTCCAACCAAAAGCTGATCGACGCCATTAACCAACTGCGCGAAGGTTTTGACCACAAAGCCAAAGAGTTCGAAACCATTCTGAAAATGGGCCGCACCCAGTTGCAGGATGCGGTGCCTATGACTCTGGGCCAGGAATTCCATGCGTTCAGCGTGTTGCTGAAAGAAGAGACTCGCAACCTGCACCGCACTGCCGAACTGCTGCTGGAAGTGAACCTGGGCGCCACGGCGATCGGTACCGCTCTGAACACCCCGGAAGGTTACGCGCAGTTGGCGGTACAGAAACTGGCGGAAGTCAGTAATCTGCCGGTCGTGCTGGCCGAAGACTTGATCGAAGCCACTTCCGACTGCGGTGCCTACGTCATGGTGCACAGCGCCCTGAAACGTTTGGCGGTCAAACTCTCCAAGATCTGTAACGACCTGCGCCTGCTGTCTTCGGGCCCACGCGCCGGCCTGAACGAGATCAACCTGCCGGAACTGCAGGCGGGCTCCTCTATCATGCCTGCCAAGGTGAACCCGGTGATCCCGGAAGTGGTTAATCAGGTGTGTTTCAAGGTGATTGGCAACGACACTTGCGTTACCATGGCGGCCGAAGCGGGTCAGCTGCAGTTGAACGTGATGGAGCCGGTGATTGGCCAGGCGATGTTTGAGTCTATCCACATCCTGACCAACGCCTGCTATAACCTGCTGGAAAAATGCATTAACGGCATCACCGCGAATAAAGAAGTCTGCGAGCACTACGTCTTCAATTCTATCGGTATCGTCACCTATCTGAACCCGTTCATTGGCCACCATAATGGTGACATCGTCGGGAAGATCTGTGCCGAAACCGGCAAGAGCGTACGCGAAGTGGTGCTGGAACGCGGTCTGCTGACCGAAGCCGAGCTGGATGACATCTTCTCCGTGGAGAACCTGATGCACCCGGCCTATAAAGCCAAACGCTATACGGATGAAAATGAACAATAACAGATACACCCGGTAGCCCAAAAAGGCACGCTAAATCCTCTGGATAGCGTGCCTTTTTACTTTCCATCGCCCACAAAAATTTAACTTTTTATTTTCAAATAATCTTATTTTGAGGAGTAGACACTATGTTAGCCGTAGAATTGGTTATCGTTCTGCTGGCCATTTTTTTAGGGGCCAGGTTGGGCGGTATCGGAATTGGATTTGCAGGCGGGCTCGGCGTTTTGGTCCTGGCGCTGATTGGTGTGAAGCCGGGCAGCATTCCGTTCGACGTCATTTCCATCATCATGGCAGTGATTGCCGCGATCTCGGCAATGCAGGTCGCAGGCGGGATGGACTATCTGGTACAGCAAACTGAAAAACTGCTGCGCAAGAACCCCAAACACATCACTATTCTGGCGCCGATCGTCACCTACTTTCTGACTATCTTTGCCGGTACCGGCAATATTTCTCTTTCCGCCCTGCCCGTGATTGCCGAAGTGGCGAAAGAACAGGGCATCAAGCCTTGCCGTCCGCTATCTACCGCCGTGGTATCCGCACAGATTGCCATCACCGCCTCCCCCATTTCCGCAGCGGTGGTCTACATGTCCTCCGTGATGGAAGGCCACGGCGTCAGCTATCTGCACTTGTTGATGGTGGTAATGCCTTCGACCTTCTGCGCCGTGGTGCTGATGTCGCTGCTGGTCAGTTGGATGTTCGACTCCAAACTGTCTGACGATCCGGTTTACCAGAAACGCCTTGAAGAAGGTCTGGTTACCCTGCGCGGCAACAAGGTGGTGGAAATCAAACCACGCGCCAAAGTCTCAGTGCTGCTGTTCCTGTTGGGCGTGCTGTGCGTGGTGGCCTACGCCATCATCAACAGCCCGGGTCTCGGTCTGGTGGCAAAACCCTTGATGAACACCACCAACGCGATTTTGATCATCATGCTGAGCGTCGCCACCCTGACCACCCTGCTGTGCAAAGTCGATACCGATATGGTGCTCAACTCCAGCACCTTTAAGGCCGGTATGAGTGCCTGTATCTGTATTTTGGGCGTGGCCTGGCTGGGCGACACCTTTGTACAGGCCAATATCGACTGGATCAAAGAGACTGCGGGTACCGTGATCCAATCACATCCGTGGCTGCTGGCGGTGATTTTCTTCTTCTGCTCGGCGTTGCTGTACTCCCAGGCCGCTACCGCCAAGGCGCTGATGCCAATGGCGCTGGCACTGAACGTCTCGCCATTGACCGCCGTCGCGTCCTTTGCCGCCGTCTCCGGCCTGTTCATCCTGCCGACCTACCCTACGCTGGTCGCCGCTGTACAGATGGATGACACCGGTACCACGCGCATCGGGCGTTTTGTGTTTAACCACCCGTTCTTTATTCCCGGCACCATCGGGGTGATATTGGCGGTGTTGTTCGGCTTCCTGCTGGGCAGCGTAATGCTGTAATGCTTTCACCGGGGCTGCGGCCCCGGTTTCTCCCCCCGCCCCATTGGCGATAAACTCGCCTTCTAGCCGACCGTCCTTCAAGGTATAGTGCCCACTGATAATCTGGATGAGAGGGCTGAAGATGTCTGATTGCGAAGCTATCGTCATACTCTGCACCGCACCCGATGAGGGCACGGCTCAAGACCTGGCGGCCCGGGTTCTGGGGGAAAAACTGGCGGCCTGCGTCACACTGCTGCCCGGTGCCTCGTCGTTATACTACTGGGAAGGGAAACTGGAACAGGAGTATGAGGTGCAAATGCTGTTCAAAAGCGACCGCCGCCATCAAGATGCCCTGCTCAATTCCCTGAAACAACATCACCCGTATCAAACGCCCGAGCTGCTGGTGCTGCCGGTGATGGCTGGAGATAAAGACTACCTGTTATGGATCAACGCCTCATTAAATTGATATTCCTGCTCTGCAGCCTGTTTTTTTTGCCGCAGGCGGCTCAGGCATCGCTGTTTTCCCCGAACGGCGGCAACCAGTTCGTGCCGGTCGATCAGGCTTTTGCCTTCGATTTTAAGCAGCAGGACCACCAGTTGACGCTGAACTGGCAAATCCGCCCCGGTTATTACCTCTATCGTCAGCAGATTAAACTGGTACCACAGCAAGCGAGATTAGGCTCCTTTGAGCTGCCGCCGGGGCTGAGCCACAAGGATGAGTTCTTCGGCGAAGTCGCCATTTTCAAACAACAGCTTAGTCTGCCGATCCCACTGCAACAGGCAGCCAGTGGCGCCAGCCTGAGCGTGACTTATCAGGGCTGCGCCGAAGCGGGTTTCTGCTATCCGCCGGAAACGCGGGTGATCCCTCTGGATGCGGTGAGTGCTTCAGGCGCACTGCCGGCCAGTGTGCCTGAAGAACCGGTGCCCGCCAGCCTGCCGTTCTCCCCTCTGTGGGCCCTGCTGATTGGTATTGGCATTGCCTTCACCCCCTGTGTGTTGCCGATGTATCCTTTGATTTCCGGCATCATCCTTGGGCGTGAAAAACCACACAGCAGCGGGCGCATACTGGCGCTGGCGGTGGTTTACGTGCAGGGCATGGCACTGACCTACACGGTACTCGGCCTGGTGGTCGCCGCCGCCGGGTTGCAGTTCCAGGCGGCGCTGCAACACCCGTACGTATTGATCGGCCTGTCAGTGCTGTTTATCGCGCTGGCCCTGTCGATGTTCGGTCTGTTTTCACTGCAGTTGCCTTCCTCGCTGCAAACGCGATTGGCGGGCTGGAGTAACAGCCAGCAAGGCGGTTCGCTGCCTGGCGTATTCCTGATGGGCGCACTGGCCGGACTGATTTGCTCCCCCTGTACCACGGCGCCGCTCAGCGCGATCCTGCTGTACATCGCCCAAAGCGGCAATATGTGGGCCGGCGGCGGCACCTTGTATCTCTATGCGCTGGGGATGGGGATCCCACTGGTGCTGGTGACCCTGTTCGGCAACCGCCTGCTGCCACGTAGCGGCCCATGGATGCAGTATGTCAAAGAAGCCTTTGGCTTCGTGATCCTCGCGCTGCCGGTGTTCCTGCTGGAGCGCGTGATTGGCGATCTGTGGGGGCTGCGATTGTGGAGCCTGCTCGGCCTGGCATTCTTCGGTTGGGCGTTCGCGCTAAGCCTGAAGACTTCCCGTGGTTGGGCTCGGGCACTGCAATTAGTGCTGCTGGCGGCGGCAGTGATCGCCGCACGACCACTGCAAGACTGGGCCTTTGGCGCCAACAGCGCACAGCAGGCAGCGGTGCAGCACTTGAACTTTACGCGGATCAGTAATGTAGATCAGCTCAATCTGGCGCTACAGCAGGCACAAGGGAAGCCGGTGATGCTGGATCTGTACGCCGACTGGTGTGTCGCCTGTAAGGAGTTCGAGAAATATACCTTCAGCGATGCCAGTGTTCAGGCTAAGCTGGCCAATGCAGTACTGCTGCAGGCGGATGTCACGGCCAACAATGCCGAACAGGTAGCACTGCTTAAGCACCTGAAAGTCTTGGGATTGCCAACGATTCTGTTCTTTAACGGTACCGGGCAAGAGTTAACGACCCAACGAGTAACCGGCTTTATGGATGCGGTGGTGTTCAACGCGCATTTGCAGAAAACGGTGCAATAAATAACACTGAGGTTCAGAACTGAATTTGGAGGAAGCACAAGTGCAACGTGAACACGTCCTTGATACGGCACTGGGGCTGTTGGAACAACAGGGCCTGGCGACCACCACATTGGAAATGCTGGCAGATAAACTCGACGTGCAACCGGGCGACCTGAAACGGTTCTGGCCGGATCGCGAAGCGCTGCTGTATGACTGCCTGCGCTATCATGGCCAGCAAATTGACACCTGGCGTCGCCAGTTACTGCTGGACGAGACCCTGAGCCCACAGCAAAAGCTGCTGGCACGCTATGACGTTTTGGAAGAATACGTCAAACACGACCGCTACCCCGGCTGCCTGTTTATCGCCGCCTGCAGTTTCTTCCCGGAAGTAGATCACCCGATCCACCAGCTAGCTGAGCAACAGAAACTCACCTCGCTGGATCTGACCCGCGATCTGCTGCGGGAAATGGACGCCGACGACGCCGACATGGTGGCGCAGCAAATGGAGCTGATCCAGGAAGGCTGCCTGAGCAAACTGCTGGTAAAACGCCAGCTACAGGACGTATCCGTCGCCAAGCGGCTGGCGGAAGATATCTTGCAGGTGGCCCAGTGCCGCAGAAACGGTGCGTTAAGCTAATTCAGTGTGCGGCGGTATACCGCCGCCGCAGAATGGTGGCCAACTCGGCACAATTTTCGAACCCTTTGACCGAAAAGCCAGCAACCAGTCGCGTTTTACCTGATTTCATTCACAAAGCCGTTGACTGCCTTCGGCCAATACGGTTTAATGCTGCGCGTTGCCCGGATAGCTCAGTCGGTAGAGCAGGGGATTGAAAATCCCTGTGTCCTTGGTTCGATTCCGAGTCCGGGCACCAACTTCAGAGCCTGTTCGTTAAGGGTTGAGATCCTTAACGGGCAAGACATAAGTACCCGAAACAGCTTCATGTGATAAATAGGCTTATCGCATCGATGGTTGAACATTCGGGACTAAGAAGCCGGAGAGTGTTAGTCGCACTCTCTGGCTTTCTCGCGTCCTTCCGATAAGAATTTTGACAGTTTCCCACCGGTAGTGTCAATCTTATGTAAAGAAAAGCTTCATTTTTTTGCTTTCAGCCACTTAGATTTCACTTAAGATTAATCCTATCCTCCAAATACTTCATCTAAAGCTACACGTAAACTGTCCATATTGCCTTCCACATACTCCAGCGTAACAGCCACACTAGAATGCCCTAACAGCGTTTGAACAACTTTGAGATTACGATCAGGGGATTTCATCATGTCGGTAGCAATGGTATGCCTGAACCTATGTGGCGTAATGACACACTGACACTCTGTTGAAAGTCGGCGGAAGAAGCCACGCAGGGGTTGATAAGCCATCACGTCTGTTAAGATATTTTTTCGCCCATCAAACCTGCTCGCATTAAATAACATATCGCCATGTGCTGCTCCGCGCTCAACCGCAGCCAGCATCAATCGTTCAAGCCTTGGTCGTAATAATCGCGTAATCGGAACCCGGTGTTCTCTGTGATTTTTTGAAGCTTCAGGACGCAAATTTATCCATCCCCCTTCTAAGTGAACATCTTCCAGGCGGATGTTGAGTAGCTGATTCTGCCTCATACCGGTATAACGGAGCGTATCTACCACGCTGAGCCAGAACCAGGCCGGTCGCAGAGCCGAGCGTGATTTTTCAATTATCCCCAAACTTTCCTCTTTTTCTCTCGCTTCGAGTAATAAATATATTTTTTTAATCTCTGACTCGGTGAGCGTTTTTTTCCTTTTGATATCTGGTCTGGCAATCACACCATTGAAGGGATTATCTTTTAGAGTAACGAATTCTTGCTGCAGTGCATGATTATAAATTGCACGCATATGAGCAACTTTATTATTCCATGTTATTGATGATAGCCCCTGCTCACTTAAAACATGCCGACGCCAGTTTAAAACTGTTAGTCTATCGACCTGACCCGGGAAAACGTTATCTCCAATATAACGTCGGAATGAATTGATAACTTTTCTATAACTCCACTCAGTGGCTGGCCTCAATGTCTTACTAAAAAAGTAGTCCTTAAGGATATCGTCATAACTAATTAATTCCATCTTCCTCTCCCTATACATCAATTAAATGCTTTAACTATTTATTAGGTGACAACCACTGACTGTCAGATAGAACGACACCTTCTTTAAGCAGTTGTGTTGCAAAAACCATATAGCCTGACATTCGGGTAAAACGCCCCTCACGGCCCTCATTCTCATATTTCTTGTAGATGTATATCCCCTTTCCACTTCTTGAAAAATGTTTGTTCAGCGCTTCAAAACTTTTTTGAATATCATCTTTGTCTGACTCTGTTTTTTCTTGTGTCGCCAGATATCGGTAAAAACAATCCGGCGTCTGAATAAAGACGTACTGAGCCATAACATGCAACAGACTGTCCTGTGCATTAATACTGAGTGCCCCTTGCTCAATGGAATCAACTAGCCAGTCCCAAAAAAGTTCGCCCAATGTGAGTGTTCTGGCAGAACCAGACTGCTTTAATGTTTCCACGACGGGGTTATCATCAGAGGTTGTTTCATCGACTACTTCAGCGCTTGTCATTTTATCCAGCAGCGTCAACAAATCCCCGGGGGTTACTCCCTCTGACGGCATATCTGCTTGCACATCAGCAAGACTTTCTGCCTGACTGGAGTGGCCGATAGCTGAGACCAGTTCTGGCATGATCGGAAGAGCATCCGCGCTGCTTAGTGAAGATATCTTATTGTCGTCAATTTCATTGGAAACAAAGGATTGAACAGGAATTTCATGAGTACGATGCTCGGCAGGATCAGAAGGGACGCTCTGACTTAAGGCTTCAGTATTATCTGTGGAAAGTTTGACCGAAGGCTGTGCAAATGTGTCTTGAGCGAACAGTCCACATTTTTCGCGAGCCTCACTCACTGCGGCATGAAGAATGGCCCCGGCAGGTTTATTACCTGACAGGTAAACCAGTAATACGTCAGCCAGCGCTGGCCAGCGCGCTACCCAGATAAGCCCCTCGTAAGGTATCAGGCGATAAGCGCAAGTGGCAGCGCGAACTGCTGAATTTGTGTCTTGCTCACAAAATTTCATCCGCCAGGGAGCTTCAGGCATCCCAAGACCTGGAAACCACCGGCGGCCATCTTCGTAGAAAGCCGCCATCTGTTCGAGGCTGCCCAGATCATGCATCAATGCTGCCCAGAAAATGGCTGTACACCAGGCTGCGCTCTGCGCCGACTGTTCTTCCGGGGGTGCCCCCGGCGGCAGCATCCATCCCCTGGATAACCTCACCGCACAAACAGCCACCTCAAGCGCTTCATCCAGCATGCCGCCTTCGCGTGCGTAGGGTCCCGATGACGCAGCCGGCAACTGCTGCAGGCTCACAGCCAGCCGCTTCACCGGCTCCAGCCAAAATGTCTCCCAAACTGGCCTGGAGAAAGGGCTATTGTCCCATAATTGCTGCAGCGCCTGTTTTCTGTGTCGCGTGGACAACAGTGCATCTGCGCTCAGCGGTAAAAACCACCCCGCAGCATTTGGTCTCTCTGACTCCTTACGCACCTTCGGCGCGGTATCTACTTTCTGATTATGAAATCTGCCTGTCATCCACTTCAGCATTTCCGCCCCCGTCAGTCATCGATAAAGGGGCATTACGCTATGCTTTCCCCCTCTTCTGGCAAGCGAGAACTCTATATTCGTTTCCTCGATTAACCCCTTGATCTTTATTTTTTGGATCTGCATGAATAATTTTTGCAGGCCATGAGCTTCCAAACGTGCCTGAATATGGCTTTTCAAAGAGAAGAAACCGCCATGAAATCGGACGCTGTTCCTGTGGCCATAATAATCACCTGCTGGATGTTGATTTGCTCAGCGCTCACAACCTGCATCACTAGTGGACTTTTCACATCGGGCAGTCTGATCGTATTTATCACGCTCACCGGTACGCCCGCGCTGTTCAACCCCCTGGCAAAACTTGTGTTTTTTCTCAGGCCTTACCCCTTCGTATTGATGAAAAAGAGACGCCGGTTATGGCTACACCTCAATCCCTGGCTTGCTGTCGGCCAGCCGGGGACCCGTGATATGAAAGGTTACTGGCATGCCCTGTCAGACACTCTCCGCATTGGCATGAAAACGCCCCGGCACACTATTATCCTGTCGTCTCACCTGCTCAGTCCCCGACGAACAGCCCGGTTGTTACGACACTTCCCCGCAGATCATTATCGCTGCCACACCCTGAGCAGACCCATCGGCCACGCGGAACGAACTGGCTTGCAGATCGACACATTCCTGAAGGAATGGCGTTGGTACACTCCCTCAATGCAATGCGGCGTCCTCGTGATACGCAAAAAAGAAAAGAGGTAATGACGACGATGCTCTCCTGGAAACTGATGAAAGCCACCGAACGCGCCTGCAGGTATATCTGTGAGGAGGAAGAAGCAGCCTTTCATTACAATTACCAACTAAGTCGTTTTGCTCGTCTCATACTTTGGATTAAAGGCTTCATCGCAGGCTGGCCACAGGAAAAAGAATACAAACCGCTGTTTGGAAACTTAATTCGTCTCTGGAGACGAAAACAACGGTGAATAGCTCTACCCCGGAATATCAATTTGTAAATCTGAATACATAATTTCCCGTTAAATCTCTGTTTAAACGTATTCATACTGGCTACATGAACCGTATCGATCTGAACGATCGAAATTGTCCGTTATACAAAAGCGCAACACCCGATTATTGTATTCACACCGAATACAAATAATAAAAATCATAAATTTTAGTTGGTTATACCAACATCCTATTCAACACCGGGGAGTCTCATGAATCTTAGTGTCACGTCACTGCTTTCACGCCTGACCTTGGAACAGGACGATAAACTCAACGCCCTGCTCAGCGCAGCGGCGACAGAAAGTAAAAAATCGGGCGACCCGCTGGCCGTAAGATTTAAACCTGGGATCCGCGAGTACATTACACTCGCCTCTGCAAAACTGGGCATATCAGCGTCTGAATTCATCAATATCTTAATTGAAGGCGTGATAAGGGAAACGCTGTCCCCCTTTCAAACACGCGCTACCCAGGTCGTAGAACGGTTTCAACTGCTCATGGACGCCCACGGTTTGAACATCACTGACGTCGCGACGCTGCTGTCACCGTGGAATATCGGACTGAGCGTACTGGAAAGCCGTGAGCGCACCATGGATTATCTGACAGACCCATTGCTTTCCGAAATAGCCGAGTGCTTTAGCATTAATAAAAGTTGGCTAACAGCGGCGTCATCTTCACCAGTTGTCGCACCCGGCAATATTCCCGACTGGCATAAGTTAGCACTGCAAGTTAGCAATAAAATAGCGGATGTTTCATTAAAGGCCTTACCGCAGATTATTTTAATTCGGGATACTCTGGCTCCCTCAGTCGATCACTTCAGTTATGAAACGCTGATTGGCGTGTGTTTAATCACCGTGAAATTGAAAAATGGGCTCCCCCTTCGCGTTGCTGAATACTTAGGCGAACAAATACCGTATGGCGGACACGAACAGCTATTTATTGATTTCATGGCTTATTGCGGTGTCTTACAAAAGAAAAGACGGGCCATTGTTACAACCTGCACAACAGACGCCTCTTCTTTAGAACTCCTGTCATCCGGTAAAGTCTTGCCCGTCATGTTATTGGATAATCGACTAAACCAGAATTATTTGAATCAATGGAAAAAAGAAGAACTTAATCTACTGCATTATCCGGAGAAATACGTCACAGAGGAGTGGCTAAAAGAAATAGATAATTTGAACTAATAATAAACTCGTTAAGTAGCAAATCTTTTTATTGGTGCGTCTGCACCAGGGAATTTTTTTACCTAAAAAACATAAACTGCACAGGAAAATATAATGATGAAAGCCACGTTAATAACACGCTGTCTGATGTTTGCCGGGCTGGTCTCTTCACTGCCAGCGGCACATGCTGCCGGCACCTGGTTTGAAGCCAGGAACGATGCGATGGGGGGAACCGGCGTTGCTTCATCAAAATACGGCGCGGCTCCGTTGCTTAACCCGGCCTTACTAACAAAGTCAGAACCCGGAGATAACCTCAGCATTATCCTGCCAACCGTGGGCGCCCAGGTCAGTGACCCGGACAACCTGCAGGACGGCTTTGATAACGTCAAGCATGCCTGGGATAACCTCGAGAAAGCCAGCGGCACCGGCAACAGCGCCTCCTCAGCGACTGAACTCAGGAAATCGCTGACCGATATTTCGGGCCACAGCGGCCGTGCGGATGCCGGCGCAGGCGTAGTGATTGCCGTACCTAATGACACACTGCCCTTTGCTCTGGTCATTAAAGGCTGGGGTCAGGCGAAAGCCCGCGCTGAAGTGAGCAACAGCGATCTGGCTTATCTCGATGCCGCCGGTGCTGGCCTGGTTCATCCCGATGAAACTGCCCTTAACAGCCTCACCTCACGCGCTGAAGGCGTGGCAGTTCTGGTGAGCGAGTACGGCATCGCGATGGCACATCATTTTACACTGGATGATATTCCGGTATCGGTTGGGATCACCCCCAAATTTCAGCGTGTGGATACCTGGAACTACAACGTGGCCATCAATAACTACAGCACCTCCGACTTTCGCAGCGGTGACTGGAAGCGCTCAGAGAGCGGCGCCAACGTTGACCTTGGTTTTTCTGCTGACCTGACGCCTGAATGGACTATCGCCCTGGCGGGACAAAACCTCGTGGCACGCAGTGTTGATACCCGTGAAGTGAACGGCCTGCAGGATAACTTCAAAATCCGCCCTCAGGCTACTGCGGGCACAGCCTGGAGTAACGGGCTCGTGACTTTTGCAGCCGACGTAGACATGACGCCCGCCAGCGGATTCACCTCCGATGAGAAAAGACAATATGCCGGCGTCGGTGCAGAGCTCGATGCCTGGTCCTGGGCGCAGCTGCGCGCCGGCTACCGCGCGGATATACGAAACAGTGACAATAACGTCGTGACAGCAGGTATTGGTATTACGCCATTCGACGTCGTTCATCTCGATCTGACCGGTATGGCTGGTACCGACCGCACCTACGGTGCAGTGGCACAGCTCTCTGTGACCTTCTGATTTTCACTGGGCATGTTCAACATGCCCCTTTCCTTCACCGGAGATGTAACATGACAATAGTCAAACGACTTCGCTTTACCCCTGCCATTTTGGTCGCAGCAATCCTGCTGGGAGTGACTGGGTGCAGCAATAGCGATCTGAACGCGATAACGCACCAGGTCAGCACCCTGGGTTCCTCGCTGATACCTTCAAGCGACTCAACAGACAATGTGAAATCACCTGAATGGGGTGATGTCAGCAAAACCCTGACAGTGCATGCAGATATCGATACAGCCGCGGTAAGACTGAAACGTTATTACCGCTTTACCTCAACCGATGAAATCACCGCAGCCGGTAACAGCGGTAAAGGGAACTCGGGTTGGGTCGCCAGCGCGATGGCTGAAGGTACTGACTGGAGTGCCCAGCCAGGCTCTTACTACCGTATGAGCCGTATATGGGGAAATGCGGACCGCCTGACTATTGAGGTCAGCCGCGAAGACAATAGCAGCAATGTAACTGCAACCTATCGCTCAACTGATCCAGCTCATCTGAAAGAAGCCTGGACGCAAAAGCTTTGGGCGCAAATTGGTCCGGTAGCCGAAGGTAAAGTACGTTAATGAAGCATCGCGTTAAAAATAGAAAAGCCTCTGCAATGCAGAGGCTTAGTTTTAGTTAAGCAGTATTCAAAACACTTTTTAGACGATTTGACCAGTTCCCACTCCAATGCGCCGGCGTATACATCACGCACCTACGCTCACTGTTCAGAGCATTACCCGTGACAACCTCACCGGCTACTCCCATCAGAGACAACTGGATATAGGCCATCCCTGACGCCACTGGATCGATATCGGTACAGGAGACCCATAGATGCCGCATCGGATTAAATCCCTTTTCCCGGACAACCTCCGCAATAGCCAGAAGCATGCCAGCTGACCCACAGGCTGGCTCATATACGGTCACGAAAGGTTTTTCCTGCAATTGCCTGTCAAGATCCCCCAACTGCATTTCAGCCATCATCCGTGAAACGCAAAATGGCGTGAAAAATTGACCACGCGCTAATTCGCCCAGCTCCAGGCTCATATAAAGTGAACCCAGGAAGTCACAGCTCTCAGCCTTAAGACCCATCACAACTTCCGCCAGTAATCTGACCATCCGTTCGGTATCTTCGGCCTCGTACTGGCGTACGGTTTCCATATACTCTTGCTCAAGCTTTTCATCGAACAGGGTATTGTTGTGGATAGAGACTGACGCCAGAGTAATAAAGTCACGAAACACCTTGTGTCGATGATGATAGCGGGCGGTTTCGTTGAAAATTGAGATGAATTGTTTCTTATGATCAACCATGATTTTTATCGCATATCTCCGGGGAAATATGCCCTGAAGGGGATATTTCCCCTTCAGGATGGTAAGTGATGCGGAACGACGTTCCGCTTATGTTATCGAATTATGAATGCTCAATATAACCTGCACGTAATTGCGTTTCGGACACATCAATGAACACGTCACACCCCTTATTAATGACCTCTTCCAGGAAAGTGCCCCAAAAATCGTTTCCAAGAACCTCCCCAAAGTCATCACCGCCCACTTCGAGATAAGCCTTTTCATACCAGTCTTCGTTTTCAGTTAATCGGGGATCAAAACCCTCGGCATAGGCAATATGCAGTCTGCGGCCTTGTCTGAATGCGCCCTTTTCAGCCATCAGGTAAATGCCTTCATCTTTCACTAAAAGCATGTTCCCTCCTTTTTCCTGCAGCTCTTCCATCACAGGTTTCAGAACGGCATTTTTGAACAACAACATGATTTTCACCTTCATAAATTAAGGGGAAAATCACCCCAGGGGATGATTTTCCCCTGGGGTTTGGTTAACGAGATATCAGCCTGAACATGGGCTTACCAGTCATGGACGGCAAATCCGGCCAGTACCTCACCACAGCAGTCAAAATGAACGAGCGAAACATTAAACCGCTTCGTCAGTACGTAGGTCAGGCGGCGCGCATCTTTTGAAAACCCCCGCTTCTTTAATTCAAGCTGCGGAAAGTTATAGGCACTCAGCCGCACTAAATAGCCGGTACCGGTGAGGTGGATCCACTCGGCATCCCCCCACTCGCAACGCTGATGCCCCAGATGATGAAACAGCTCAGCGTCATGTTCAGTCAGGTGCGCCGTACTGCACACGACATACTGGTACAGTTCTACAGGTCGCACTTCGTTGATAGTGGCCATGTTAAGCATCCCCTGCCGGCGACACACTTTGCTCCTGCACCGGCAGCGCCTCCGGCGGGAAAGCCATCAACGGAGCCGAAAACGGCCCTGCCCCGTACTTCCCGCTGTCAACGTGGTCTCCGCGGTCATAACAGTCATAACCCAGGACACCGTTGACCGGCTCCTGATACCAGTGGCGGATCTCGCAGTCAAACACGGCCGAGAGTTCCCCCATCAGCTCGCTGGAAGGCGGATACGACGGTGAATCAAACTCCAGGCGCAAACTGTTTATACGATCACGATGCCAGAGAACGTTATGGCCACACGGCCACTCCATCCCGTGGATGCGACTGTACAAACTGCCCGTACTGGACATACCTGCCAGCAGGCGGCTGTTGCCGTTTATTTCCGCCGCAAGCCGGGAAGGAATAATCATCAGCATGTCGCAGTGACAGGCACGCTCAGGTCTTCTCCCCAGTTTCTCCCAACATTCACCACCGTTGATATGGGGTGACCAGGTGGCCACACCAAACCAGTCAACGTACTGCCGGGTCATCAGCTGCGCCATTATCTGACGAGCGCCTATCGGGAGAGCTTCCCACCGGACAGCACCGAGCCCTGACTGCGTCCAGATACGGTCAATTTGTCTGACGGTATCTGGATTAAGTACCGCATCCTTCTGCAGTAATTCCAGCCAGTGCTGGAAAGCCAGGTTGGAGGCGACAGCCGGACCGGTTCCGTGGGAGACCAACTCCGGATAAGGGAGATACTCCACAGTTTTCACCGGTTTAAGCACCCCGCCTGAGCCTGCCAGAAACAGCTGAATGCTCTGTTGTACGGCGTGGCGGTATAGCGGCACCTCATCGCCGGTAACCCACTGCAGCATGACGTCGATAAACACGGAACGGCCGGTAATTTCCAGGCGGTTTTTGCACCATTCAAACATCGTTACTTCTCCTCTTCAGACTATAAAAGAGGGAGCCTCCCCATCGGGGGAGGTCTCCCCCGATGGGTGGTTTACAGGTTAAGTCGGGTCAGCCCCGGATCACGGGTGGCTGATAATCCCGAGTGTGGCACCGGCCTCAAGGCCGGCAATCAGCTCATCGGCCGCGCTCAGATAAGGCGAGCGTGGCAGGTAAGCAGAGTCTTCAAGGTGCGTCAGATGATATTTGTCCACCAGGTCATTAATGGCTTCAAAGGGCTTCACGCCCGCTTTTTGCAACGCTGCCACACAGGCGTCGTCGCATAAATCGGTATCATTCAACGTCAGGCCATAGTGCCTGGCCAGCAGCGCCGATGCGGTGGCCTGCCAGAATTGTGGTGTCTGCATCATTGTCTCCTTCAGGCCACTTTTGAGGCCGTTGATACTGCCTGAGTGTCAGTTGTCAGAGTTAAGAGAAACTCTGACGCTTCCCGCGCCTGCCGGCATGCCCGGAACAGCGCTCTTTTGTCTTCTTTGAGGGCCTTTAGCCAGCCACTGACGTAGCTTTCATGCTGCACCTCACCGTAAACGCCAAGTTCTGCGCAGAGAAAGGCGCTGCCCATCTCGGCAATGAGCTCCTCAAACGCATATACCGGATCCCCGAATTTTCGGGTTGATGAAGTTATTCCCTCCCGGTTTAGCCGTTTTTGATGCCCACTCGCATGCACCAGTTCGTGAAGTAACGTGGACCAGTAATCAGCCTCAGTAAAAAACTGCCCGGAGGTGGGCATCACTATCTGATCCACCACCGGCCGGTAATAGGCACGGTTTTGCTCCAGAAAGTTGACGGCCACGCCGCTCGCGTTGAAAATTTCCATCACCCGGTTCATCACCGGTACAGAAACCGTCTCCACTTCTTCTTCAGTCATCAATGTGTCCAGTTCATCGGAAAGCGCTGCCGGCAGACCGTCGCACTGCTGGATGTTAAACAGCTGCAGAGGTCTGAGCATCGTCCGGGACTCCATAACGGGGTTGCCATCTTCGTCAGTAAGTTTGGTGCCCTGCTTATCTTCAGCCTGGACCTCAAACGGTTTGAAAATTACAGCAAGACTGCAGGTCTCTCCCGGGCGGACGTGTCCGCCGGCCAGCTGCGCCTGCCGGAAGGTGAGCCAGCGGTCAGAGCTAAACCCACGCTCCTCCGCCGCCATCCAAAGCAGTGGAATATTTATCCCGCTGTAGGCTTTGCCTGTTGTGGCATTCGCCGGCAGACAGCTGCCGGTTCTCTTTTGCGCAGCACGCCAGGGTTTACGCCAGGGCGCGGTGCCTTTCTCAAGAGCCGCAATGATTTTGTCAGTGACCTGCTGATACAGGTCCGCACGTTCAGTTTTGGATGCCCTGCGGGCAGAGGTATGTTTTTTCATGGGATAAACCTTAAAAAAGGGCGTATCCCGGCCAGTGGCGGAATACGCCACTGGGAGTGGATGAAAATTAATGCGTGAAATAAGGGGTGATAACGTCCCCCGTCGGTGTCACCGAACTGATACGGTCTTTGAGCCGGGAAAACGCGCGAACAAATTGTTCGCGGTCAGCCGGTTTTGCCCGTTTGCAATCTGTCCGGATAACATCATCGAGCACATAAAGTGCCGCCAGACGCCACGCTGCTTTCTCCCGCTGACCTACGCAGGCATGAAAGTGTTTATGCGACTGATCAAACATCCGTTCGATACCGTTTCGGAACTCTGCGACCGGTATAAAGACTTTATCCGGAAGCCGGGTTTCACTTCTTACGGTTGAAATCAGGGGCGTCACAAAGAAGTCATGATGTTCGTTGAGGATCGCTTCCCTCGTGGAGTGACTGATAAAGAAGGTGAAGGAATAGTCGATGCCTGGAAGCAATTCGCTGATCTTTTCTTCCCATCCATCGTCTTGTCGGGGATCGAAACCCTCGGCATAAGCCATGTTCATATACCCGGGTTGTTTTTCATCCTCAGCCCGGATGTAAAAGCCGTAGCCGTTTTCTAACGTGATCGGTTTATTCAGGCCGGACGGGAGAGTCAATACCTTACGCAGAGAAGCGGAAGTAAAACGGAACATGATAAAGACTCCTGTGATTCACAGGAGAGACTTCCCGGGAGGAAGTCTCTCCGGGAAGTAAGGTCAAATAAGGTATTACGCGACGTTTTTAGCACCATCGCTAAAACGATAACGGTACAAAGCCAGATCGCGGGCCATTATTCGGGCCGCTTTCATGGCCTGACGTGCAGATCGCCATTGGCCGCAGGTACCAAAACCCTGCACCTTCCAGTCGCGGGAACTGCACCCCGTACGGCACGCTATCATGGCGATAAACTGCCCCTGGCCGTTTCGAATCACCTCGGGACGGAAACTCAGATGCCCCGTACGGTTAGTAAACCAGTCATTGTCGTTCTGCCCAAGCACAGCAGAACAATGAGCCAGGACATCGGACGCCTTCTGTAAAAATGAAATGATAATTTTCATGGTGTTTCTCCTGCAGTTGAGCGGAGAAATCTTCACCACCAGCGGGGGAAGTTTCCCCGCGTGGGTGGTCAGTTAAATAGTCCCGTCAGGACATGAGTGAAACGCAATTAATAATCGTAAACAGCCTCGACGCCTTTACGGAAACCATAACTCCAGGCGTATGCATCTATAGCGTGACCAAGAAGCACGAGCTCGGTCACATACTTTTGAAAAAGATAATCTGGTATCAGGCCGGACTCGCAGGCCTGGCCGAGATGTTTAGCGATCCAAATTATTTCCCAGGTTCGTGATGGGAAGCCGTCAGCATCGACGTCATCCGCAATACCACAACGCTCAAATGCGCGGATCGTCAGCAATGCCGTTTCAATGTCTGAAACCAGCGCGATAAAATCGACAGTTGAACGTGTACACGCATGGATACGCCCGACAGTGATGTCGTATGAAGACATGGTAAAAACCTCGAGGTAAAGGGGTACCCTGCCCGCAGGGAGCAAAGTCCCAGCAGAGTAAAAAATGTGAAAAGCTAGATGGCAAAACGCCGTGAGGTAGAGCGAAAAGAGTAAAACGTGTGAAGTGAGCCTTAACCCGAAGGTCTCTGTTTGCAAAGGTTAACAGATTTAACGTAACCGCCCGAAAGCGCCATCTCTCAGGTCATGATGGCATTGGCATGTGATTACCCGAAGGCGTTCCTCTCAAATCACCGGAACATTGGCAGTTGTCAGAGACAACGTTAGCAAATTAATCGTACACAATCCCCGCATCTCCGGCAATAGCGTCAACGTATAGATTTTCCCACGTCGTACTATAAGCTGTATTAGCTCAGACTTGACCTGACCTGACATAACAGCGGCACAGAGACAAACCTAATCTGACAGGCCGCTCTGTGCCAGAGCGGAAGTTGCCAACATTGTGATAGATGTCAATCGACGTAGAGGATACAGATCGCTTCAGCATTTCCGACAAGTAGTATCTCCGCTTGCTAGAGCACTACCGCGCAAACATCCTACTTTTCATGACTGAGAGGTGGCGCGGCAAGTCCAGCAGCTATCAGTTGCCGGAAGGGCCTTACCGAACGCTTTATTAAGTTTATCCATGATCATTAACACTTGGCGCGAAGAGATTGTTTTTTATCAACCCAAGAGCCTTTTTATTAAGTGAGCAAAGTGACTAGGTTCGGTAATATGGGGATTAATTTGAGAAGCATCTTGTTTTAAGCTATTCATGCTATTCTTTCAATTTGCTCCTAGTGATTCCACAAGGTCCGTCGACAGCAGCAGTTGCCACTGAAGTTACTTTACCCCAGAGATAATATTATCTGAAGCGTTCTCAATGAAGTTTTGATTAAGGAAATAATATTTTATTATAACTAGCACCTGGTGGATAATAACCCAAAAGGAAATTTATATTTTCTAATTCTCCATTAGTGCTTTTCGCAGTATAATTTGGCGCTGAAGTTTATCGAATTTAAAGGAGATTATATAATGCTCAAATACTGGAATGCCTACTGGTACCACTCCGATCCTATTGTGGGGATATTTACAATAATTGCAGCTTTCCTGACAATAATTGCGCTTTATTGGTCATATAGAGCTGTTATGGTAGCGAAGGAGAGTACGGAATCAGCACAAAAAAGCACGGAAACAGCTCATAAAAGTACGGAAATTGCGAAGGAAGCACTCGATAAAGCGACAGAAAATGCACAGCGAGATGAGTTTGTGAGACATTTTTCAATGCTGCTTGATCAGCATAATGCACAACTGGAGATCGTAAAGTCATATCTTGATGGCGTGGAAAAAAAAAGTTAAAGAAGCTGAACAACAAGAGGGTGAAAAACTCCTCAATGCACTAATCCAACCCATCAGCCACTTAGAGGCTTTTAACAAGTTACGCGGCCACCGTGTTATCAGTCCTTATATGCGTATTCTTTACCATCTTCTAAAGTACGTATCTGAAGATTTTTACATTAAAGACACTACGATTGAGCAGAAAAAGAAATACACCTCAATTGTGCGCTCGCTGATCCGTAATGACGTGTTGTTCTTAGTGGCGGTAAATGCAAGTTACATACGGGATAATAACGTTGAAAATCAGTACGCTAACTTTCAGAAATACCTTTATGAGTTTGATTTTTTTGAACATGCTATTTTCTTTAGCCCAAGTAAGGCGAACAAAGATAAAGATGAGGATAAAATAAATGAATGGCATGGTGCATTTAAAAAAGGATACGAAGATTATTTCTTAGAGCTTATTTATAATAATGGAGAAAACAAGGGAAATAAAAATACTGCCCCATTTTTTACTCCACCAATAATTATTTCAGTTATTTATAATAACCCCCAGCATTACAGAGTCATGGCGCTTCTTTCAGAACTACCAAAATCCATATCGGAAGCTTTTGATAATGCGATCCATTCTTTTTCCAGGAAAAATGAAAATGAACTGGATGTTGAGGTTTATTTTAACAAATATTTGCATGCAAAAATTTTTAACAATCCAAAAAATAATCACTTGAGTGATTCTGAAGCCCGTTTAATGGGCCGTCACCTGCCGAAGATAGATATTAATTTTATACGTGAAGCAATTGCTAGGTGCAAAAAATCCGGTGTGGTGTCTGAGTGTAATCAAATTTACCATTTCGAATCAGGTAAGCAACTGAGAAGTTATGAATTGAATCAAACATGTAAAACCCATTTGAATTGTGTTAATTCAATAGAGAAAGCGAAGAGCGGAAGTTATTCCACACACATTGAAGACATTAGAACATTTTGGATTGAATTATCTAAAGAAATAAAGCATCAGTCTTATTCACTATTTAAAGCTTGAGTTAGTACACGCAACTCTAGTAGATTAAAAAGGAATTTATGTAGTTACTGTTTCGCGCTAAGTGTGTGGTTCGAAAACTATAAATATAAAGGCCGCAATTGTGCGGCCATACATGCTAGATATCGTCAGGTAATTCACGAATAGCTTTACGTATATTCGTCTCGGCATCATCTAGCTCATTTAAGGCCCGAGATATATCAGATCGTCCATCTTCAACTTTAGAACGAGCGTGTCTTAATGTGGACATAGCATCATCAATAGCACTTAAGGCTCGCTTTAATCTTCTTTTCGTATCCAACCTTTAAATCCTCTTTTAGGTAAAAAGTTATAGACAGGTAGAAATATCTAATGCTAAGCGATTTAGTATTGATCGCGTCGACTGAGTTTATCACAGTTGCAACTTCCACTTGTCGCTCTCAGCAGACCTTCAGCGTCACGTGTTTGTCTGCTGTGTGCCCAGGTTGTGTGAAAACTTTTTTGGCCGCTGAAACCGCCAAAAAAAGAGTTGAAAACCGCACTCATACGTAAAATTCGGCTCTACTAACCAGTCGATCAATCCCAGATTTTGCGTAGACGTGCGCACTTCAGTTTTTGGTCAGGGTTTTCACACAGCCTGTGCCAAGAACAGACGTTTGAGATCCTATACGCATTAATGAGAGGTTGAGTGGTCTTAAAAAGTGGAACGAAACCTGTACAATTTATCACCGTTGGATACTATAACATTCAGAATAGGCTATCATCATAGCAATCGAATTAAATACAGAAAATAAGTTAATCATTTTATGATAAGGGAAAGATTATAATGAGCAATTCAATAATAAAGAAAATCCTTAACCAAAAAGCTAAAAGATTTAGAAGCTCCTTTTCTGAGGATGCTAAAGACTTATATTTTGGTGATGATGACAAGCTGTTTCACGCAGCGGAATATGGACGATTTAGAGAGGGCGTTGCTTCCGAGTTTTTGCGATTGCTTATACCTCGATATATATCTATTGGTAATGGGTTTGTCGTTACTTCAAAAAATGATAGGAGTACTCAATGCGATATTATTTTTTATGATGGTGAACTTACCCCGTTAATACAAGATGATCATAACAATCAATTCTTTCCTTCGGATAGTATAAAAGGAATTGGAGAAGTAAAATCAGACCTCACACAAAGAGAACTTCTTGATGCTCTTTTAAAACTATCTACAACTAAGAGGGTAGCCCATGAAATTGGACTTGGATCCGTTGGCTCTCATGGAACCGAATACTCAAGACGGCACTTTTCTGATTATGCATACAGTTTTTTAATATGCAATAAAATTAAAGGTAGTTTAGAGGGTTTAGGGGAAAAAATAGGAAGATTTTATCATGAAAATGGTGTTGAAAATCAATATCGGCATAGTTTTATTCTTTCATTAGATGGGAATGCTTTATGCTATAAAAGCAAAAACTCCGGTGTTTGCCCTTATCCATTTACTTTTGGTAATGATGACTATCCAACAGGTAATCCAGCACATCATATATCTAGTTTTGATGAAGCAATAACTGCGTTTGCTCAATTAACCTACGTAGCCTTAACTTCACAACAAAGAGTTATTATCAACTGGATTGAATATATTAATTCGTAGGTCGTCTGTAATATAGGCTATTTCTAATAGCCTGCTCAATTTAAGTGCAACTCTCATTAAAAATATATGATGGCCTCTCAACCAATATTGGTGTGACTCAAAACTAATTGCATTACATAACCTCACATAGTCCGCTCCTCGCTCTCAGCAGACCTTCAGCGTCACGTGTTTGTCTGCTGTGTGCCAAGAACGGAAGTTGCTAGAATACCCTTTCATGGAAGTTAGATAAATTTCTTTTTATCAAAAATTATCCAGATAACTAGCATCTTTGAATGCATTACAATTACCAATTTCTTGATTGATTTCAATCTCATAATCTAAGCTTACACAGGGTACATCAATGCCATTTATTGAAAGTGAGTCCTGATTTTTTATCCATTTTTTGTTTTCATGCCAGCCTAATTCATTTTTGTTCTCTGGGTCTCCCATTATTTCAATGTTGATACCTTTGAACATAAATGTAAAATAAAATGATTTTATGTTTTCTGATGTCGTCTTACATAATGTACCGTTGAAACTTGGGTCGATTAACTTGCATATTTCATTGACTCCCTTCTCCGTTGTGATGATATCAATATCATTTGCATAAATTTGAACGCCGCGTAAGTATCTGTTCGTCCCACCAGTAATATTCCATTTTTCCGTAATGGATTGGAATAATAATGTCAATTCGGTAACTGCGTCGATCAATTTTTTGCTTTGGAAGTTGTTTTTGTTATAAAGTCGTTGAATCCATGATTGCTTTATTTTTTCACTGTACTTTAAATAGATTGATTTGTTGATGCTAGGCGCTGTGAATATTTCATGCTCGTATTTTGAATAAATATAAGACAAGTATTTTTGAGCGTTGTGGTTATTAATCTCTATAAAGTTATCTATTTTCTTCATCTCATTATGTGCACTGAAAAAACCAGAAACCTCTGAGAATAAATTATATAAATTATTTATGACTAATATTCCAAATATGGTGCGACTATACTGAAAATCTAAATTATCAGTCAGTGTGGTATACATGATAATAATTATTAAAATCAACAAAAATATTGTTATCAAAAGATGCCATAATTTATACTGAAAGGATTTAATATATAAAATAGAGTTCCAATATGCATTCTCTTGTATGAGATGTGTCAACTTTTCCGCGTGAAAGCCATTATTATTTTCCGCATCTGCATCGCCATCAATGTAAAGTCTCTCTCGATAAAAATTTCCCTCACCGATAATACCTCTCAACATTTCTAATCTTTTTGTTGCGATAGCTTTGGCTGAATAATCAGTTTTATAATACATTGCGAACCAAGTGATGAGTTGTATTATGAAAGTGAGGGTTGCAATGGCATAGAGCCAATGGGCATTCAAAAAAACCCCAACGATCGATAAGCATGAAATTATTAATGTTGAATAGCTAATATACTTAGATAAAAAATCAACTTTATCAAAATAAAAACCACTATTTTTTAATTCCATTTTTCTATCTTATTAAATAATTTTCTGTATTTTTACATATGAATTTACAAAGTCAAGGTGGTGGTTAGACAAAATTTTATTTTTAGCATCTACGAAATAAATATTAATGCTACCGTTCTGATGATAGATTTCCACAAGATTTGAGCCTGTATCATAAGATTGAACTGTTGCCGCTCAGGTATATAAACTAACCATGACCTGCTCCCCATTGATTAACACACTGAATCGGCACTGCTTTTGTAGTCGTCATTTCAGTTGATTGCTATGATTGATGGGCACCGGCCATGTCCGTTTTTCGCTCTCAGCAGACCTTCAGCGTCACGTTTTTGTCTGCTGTGTGCCAAAAGCGGAAGTTGCTAAACGCAGCTGGGTAATCGAGTCTCCTCCCGGCACGGCACGTATTCTTTAACAGGGCAAGCTTACTCCCGTTAAGTATCTGAGCGTGCTGCTCCCCTGGCATCAACGGTGATGTTAAAATTAGGGCTATATATTGCTTTTCCCGTCCCTGTCAGGCTTTGACTATAGCTGGCCCAATTGAGCCGGTTTCTTTATTATCTACTCAAACATGAATGCAGTTGAAACATTCGGGTAAGCTTTATCAGGTATGATTTATATGGATAAATTTGTCGCATATTTCTCCTTAAAGATGAGACAAATATGTAAGTTCGATAAAAAAGTACCATCTATATAACAGGATTTAATGATGTCAATTGCTACCATCGGGCCTGCAAAATACGATTTTCAGGATTTTGTTTGTATAAAATTTGCGCTGGATTTTTATAAATTTGAGCATGCAACTCTCATTGTTGAAGGCGAAGGGGCTGAGGATGCGGAAATTTCTGCAGACATTGACGGCACGAGGATTGTGTATGAGATTCAGGTGAAAGGTTCTGAAGAGCATTTCGGCCTCCCTCTTTTGGCAGAATGCCTCAGCCATTTTCCAGCACATGAGGCCACTCACTTTTTCCTAGAACGCCTAGTTAACGATCCCAATCGTTTTGCCGTCATGGTGATGTCGGGGCGCGCGAATGATTCTCTTCAGAAGTTTATACCAAGAGGGAACTGGGGTGGCAAAGAACATAGCACCATTTATTTCACACTTCAGGAAGCCGAACTGCTGATTGATGCAATGCGGAGTCATGCTGAATCGTTGAAAGGATCTGATCTTAAGACTGAAAGAAAAAAATATCTGAATGACTACTTAACGGGTATTGACAGAAAATCTCTAACTGCAGCATTTAAACGACTCATTATCATCGATGGCATCAAAGATACAGACTTAAGCGAAGCTTGCAGGCAAATCCTGCGAAGTGATTTTTTGGTTCCAGATGATTTATTTGATGCACAGATTAATGGTCTCCGGTCCGTAATGAAGACTGGGAGATCTTCTCAACAAAATATCATGGCGGAATTTATTGCCAAGTTGCAGGAGAACCCCGTTGAGTCTGTCAGGCCCAGAAAATATGCCTTACGTGGAGATGAGGATAATTATCTCGGCATACTTAAAAACCAACATGCTCTGCTGCTTTCAGGCAAGCCCCGTGTAGGGAAAAGCAGTGTGGCTAGGTGGATTGCTGCTTCTTATCAAAAGCAGGGATACCGCGTTTTACGCACACAAGATGCAGATGCGGCTGAGCGTTTTTTACTGGACCCTGTGAGCAGCCATCGACTTGTATTGATCGATGACCCACTGGGTGGCGCGCATCCAACCAACAAACCGCATGAAAAATGGATGCTGCTTAAACGAGTCATAGACAATGCCGACGCGGGCAGAAAAGTGATTGTCGCGCAGGGGCAGGAGCGCTTGTATGAGCTCAATGGGGGGCACGAACTAACCGCCCTACAGCTCCTTGGACATCACTGGAACGATTTGAGTGAAACACCCGATTCCTTTTTGCTCAACTGCTGGGCGCAGTATGAAAGTGATGTCCCTTATGAATTTTATCATACAATAGCTGCGTATATACGTCAGGGGCTTCTTAATATTGAGCCCGGATGCCTGAGTTATCTTGCCATGACAGACTCAGGGCTTGAAACGCTTGACTCACCTGAAAAAATTATTCGCTTTGCACGAAAAGAATCAAGTGACCTGGCTAAGGGACTGGTCGCTGAAGGGTATAAACATCTATTACTTGGCCTTGCGGTATCCACAAGCCATTTAGAAAGCATCAGCGATCGTGAGTTAGCCTGGATTTTAAATGAAGAAAGTGAAGGAACCTATGGGCTATCTAAAAACTCATTAGGTTATTCTTTTGGGCGTCGCAAAGAAGATAAAGTTCTTCCCTTCCCTGAATACACTCCCGAGCCTGAGTTAACCTCAAGCGATGGTGATAATCTTGACCGTTTGGAAAAAAGACACATTCTTCAGATAGATGATTTGGAAAGAACGAATTTTACACACCCATTTTATCGTTCTGCCGCTGAATCACTATTTAGAGAAGCTGGCAGACGAGAATTTAAAAATATTGAACGAGCGTTACGCAAAGGTATTTTTTGTCTTTCGCCATCAACCGCCAGAGCAAGCGCAAGCAACCTTTACTGGATATATCAACAAACATACGCAGTTTCAAATAAAGATTTAATAATTAAGATGGCAATCGATGGGCTGGATTCAAGCTACCCTTCCGTACGCGATATCTGTTTTGATTTTCTCATTCAGCAAACTCCGACCTTAAGTCCGGATATACAGAACCAGTTGCCATCGTGGACTCACAAAGTTAACAACAACAGCCATACAGTTCTTCAGTGGGAAAATGGACAGCCCTGGTACCCGATGAACAGTGAACTCATCATTAGTACGAGATGGTTCCATGAATATGACAAGCAACACGTTGAAACTCTTCTAGATGAAATTGCGTCAGGTTTGGATGTCATCCTCACCCCCAAAGACGCTTATGACATTGTTCATCACTTGGATACGTCACGGGAGAGACTCGATCATAAACTCATGGCTAAGTTGCTGAGTGTAAATGAGCGGTTTATTCGTGCACTGGCAGCAAAACTATGGATGCGCATTAACCGAGAAAATGATTTTGATATTCTTGAGCGAATATTCAATGAAACACACCCGTCTGTAGCAGAATCTGTCTTCCAGTCGGCTATGAAGGGATGGCATCTGTACTCCGCAGAAAGGCAACATTACGTTCTGAATGCACTTGAGCGCATCGCATCTCAACCAGTTCTGGCAAATGCCATCATACAATTGCTGGTGATATTTGAACGAGAGCATGCTACAGGAAATACCCCCCCCTGGCAGGTCTTTGCTCGGTTATTTCCTATCGCACTTTCCTCTCTGACAGCAACCGTGCATTTAAGTTTTGCACGCCTCGCTCATGTTGTCGAAGAAGCTCAGCAAAAACTTACACCTGATGAAATGATGGACGTGCTGACAAGCTGGGTTGCATTACTTGAAAAACAGAAGTTTTACAGGGATAGCTTTGCTTTAAATGCAACTAATGCACTGCTAGGTATTGAAATATCAGAATCGCTGCTATCGCGAAGACTTTCTTTGATTGAACGCTTGTTAGCACTATGCAGTACCAATGACAGGATGAGAATAATACAAGACCTTGTTTACGCCTGGAAACAATTGACGTCTGCTGAACGAGCAGCAGTCGGTGCAGTGTTAACCAAGGGAGGTCCGGACAATCGGTGGATATTGGCGGCCATTCTCATAATGTCAAATATCCCCCGTGAGCTTGTAAAAAACATTTTACCCAGTCATGAAGGTAACGCGCTCTCGGTAGAGGCAATAATATCTCTTGAACCTGCTTTATTTGAGGCCATTGCATTGGTCGCAACCCGTTCTATCCCATGCGACGTATATCATATTAACTCAGAGTTCCAGCATGCATTCATAAAGATGCTTGTCATGGATGAGTTAAGTCCTTATGCGCCTATGGCGTTTGATTATGTTCTGACGTTCTTTGAGGATAAGGAGGAACTGCTTTGTGAGGTTATCAACGTAGCGGATGAATCGCGATTGCAGAAAATTTTTGACTACCTGTTTTACTTTTATCAGGATTCCAATCCCGAATATCTTCCTCTCGTATGGGAAACGTTGTTCAGTCGAGCTACTGAAGATGTAATCTGCGATAACTGGCTGCCGTTGTTCGGTAAATATGCCAATCGTATCTTTAAGGATTTTCGAGTTGAAGAAATGGAAAAATTCATCCCGCAACGCTATATTCATATTTTTTTAAAGAAAATTCCCGACACGTTTTATTACATGTACTCCCACAATTTTCTGAAAAGTGAATTTTGTGAAAATAAAGGTAATGAAATTATAATAAGTGAAGAGATGATGTCTGTGTTTTATAAAAACATCAATGACCGAATGGTCAAATCCCCTCCAGTACACCATAACACCTATGATCACATTATAAAAACATTAAGGAAGATGCATGGTTCGGAGGAAATCATTCAGGCTTGGGTTGACGCAAGGAGCAGCTTGTTTGAGTATACATGCCATGAGTCTCCTTTCCTCCCTCCTGCTTTAAATGACTGGCAGAACTAGCAGCCTCATAATGTCGCAGTACTCACTGCGGCATTATTCATCGAATCCGTTTCTGCTAAAATCTATCGTACTTGAAGATGATCGGAAGTAATTCACGGTCAAGTATCTTGGCCAGCCCCCATTTATTGGTGCTTAGAATTGTTCGTAATTCTCTATCAGCAGCGAGAACATCAGGTGGGGGGCTTGGCAATACAAGTGGCAGCGACAGTGTATTGATAACCTGCTTTTTGGTCAATTTCATCATCAATGCCTATGTTGGGTTACTCTACTCCAGCGCTTCAGGGGATAATGATATATGTTGTGCCAGCTTGAGGTGTTCGCCATACTATATGTAGTGTCGGACGAGGCGGATTCCGATTAACCATGGGGGTGTTTTCTGTCCTGCCTCGCTCCGGCCATATGGAAAAACTACGTAGTGAGAGGATTTCCCCGATTTCTGGAGTTCATCCAATGGAGTTTTTTCTTAATATTCTAATTTTTCAGTTTGATGTCTTTTGCTGTCTGATACTACCTTACAACCTGGATTAATAAATCAGCTTATCTTTTATAGCTGCCTTTGCTGTCAATGCCATCAGCTTCGTTCCAAGAATGATAATTGCTTATATAAGTATATATAAAAAAGCCAAGTTGATTATAATATGTCCTGTAAAAAACATGAATAAGGTTTCAACTTACTAATATATCTTTTTACTCATCCTTGCTTATTTTATTATAAACACGAGTGACGTAATGTCCCCGACCATCTCCATGGCCTAAATCCATGGACACTAATGCCTCGGCTTCTTTCTGGCTGAATCCCTTGTCTAAATGGTATTTCATGGCATCTCTTGAATAAGCATATCGCAAACTGTGGGGAGCATATTTACCGACCAGACCGGCCTCTCTGACAATATTGCGGTATCGTTCAATGGCAAGGTGGATCCCCGCTTTATCTATCAGTTTCCCGTTGTTATTTTTCATAAAGCGTATTGCATTATTTACGACGCTAAGCAAAGTCTGGCGATCAATTATCGTCGTATCGCGAGGTCGCCCTCCTTTCGTACCGAAGACAATCCTGACTTTTTCCTGGTCACTCTGAAGAACCTTTTGCCAGGTCATTAATGACTTAACAGATTGCATCGTTTCTTCCGTACGTAAACCAAGATGTCGCGATAATTCCATGGCGATCGCAGCACCCGCATCGACTTCACGGATTTTATCAAGAGTCTCTTTATATACATCATCAGGAATAGCGACTTTGGTACCCTCTCGGCTGGTTCCTGAAATACCTAACGCCGCGTTGCTTAATTTCTCATGCTCTGGATTAGCCATAAACGTTTTCCCCGCAGTGCGAAGTATCGCCCGGATTGCTGCCATTTCATTTTGCAACGTACGTTTGGATATGTTCTCTGAAAGCCGGCTTTTCATGTAAAGCGCAATATGCTGTGTTTTCAAGTTCCCGGCATCGCGAATTTGAATATTCATTTTTAATAAACGGTCTGCCAAACGATCGGCTATTTTCATTCTGTCGGAAACGGTCTTAAAACTGCCTCCCGCCTGGCGAGCAAGTGTGACCAGGCTTTTATTTAATTTCGCCATAAACACTCCAAATTGACACAAGGTGAGTTAGGCATTCCGTCCCGGTGAACGGAATGCCTAATTCACCGGTTCCCCGGATACTTCAGTCAAAAACATCTCACCCCGACGGCACGGTTAATTTTGCGCTTCCTGCGTCTCAACAGACATCTGTGCATCGGGGCGGCGAAATGTTGAGTTCTTGCGAGGCTCCCCAGGTCTCAGACCTGTTCGCGGCTTACGCCGGGCTGATTTACATCAGTCTACCTCCACACACCAGCTTCCTGGTGTCGCCATCGATGTCGTGTTGATTTACCTCCTCTAATTTAAAAGTTGTCTTCATACGAGTTTCCGCTGATAAGACAGTTGGTGAGTGATTAATAACCTGAATGACAGTTAAACGATCTATTATGCGTTTTAAAACCGTCACTACGTGTTGGTCAGATGGTAGAAATGTTGTTGAAGTGGCAGTACGTCAGTGCTGCCGGTTGTGCGCTGCGCGCGTCACTTGGTACTCGTTTCACTCGAACGCAAGTGACGCCGCGCTCCTCTGCTCTCAATGCGTACGTGGAAGATGCCAAATGTTCCAATTGGCATACCCACGGTCCGCAAATCTCGCAACCGGTAGCTGACGTCAAAGCATCAAAACGAAGTGAAACTGCAGTGAAAACTGCAAAGCGTAATTGCGTAAAAAATCAGCAAATTGAAGTAGAAGAGACCTTACCGCGATCCAATCGCGATCCCCATTCTCAAAGGTTGACGGGGGTACCGCCCGAAGGCGCCACCTCTCAGGTTATGGTGGCATTGGCAGTGCGATCACCCGAAGGCGCCCCTCTCAGATCGCTGGAGCATTGGCATGTTGCGTAAGCAACTTAAAGCAAAGGCATATTAAAACTAAGGCGACTGCCTTTGCAAGTAATTAAGCAGACATATAATGAGTAAACCATTGTAGAAACTTTGGTCTATTCATTTAACTGCGCTTCCTGTCTTTGGTAAGAGAAGTTACGTATTCGCTAATTTCTTTCAGATCGTCTTCTATTTCTTTAATGTTCGGGTAAGGGTCTCCCAACGCATTAGCGCTATCATGACCAGTAAAATAAGTACTGCATTTAGACATAGCATTGGTTATTTTTGATATATCATCTTGGGTTATATCTAGCACTTTCGTTAATCTTTGGGTCTGGACAGACCTTTCAAAACGAGTAATGACTTTATTTAACAACTTTTCCTCTATTAGTCGCTCCCAAGCCTCACGCAAATAACCATAAAAGTCCCTTGATGCACTTCTAAATTCGGATACAGTTCCAGTTATATCTATTTTTCTTAATGACTGCAATTTAACATTTAACTGGCTAATTCTTTTTGAAGTAGTTAAAGCGTCCCAAGGAGCCGTTTCTCTTACAATACCAGAATATTGGCGAGTACGTTCCAATGAAAGACATTTACAACTCGCGGTTAGTGCATCTACATTTTCTAGAAGGTATTTATAGAATACAATATCATGCGTAAACACAATAACCTGCCGCTCAAGCGATTCCTGAACCAATCTTTTCGCAACCCGCATCATCCACTGATGACTGAGAGAATTAACGGGGTCGTCGAAAATAACGCCAGAACGTCTATTTTCAGCCTTAATTTCAGCTAAGAAATTGGCAATAGCAATACACCTTTGCTCTCCCTCACTAGCTACTTTAGAGACTGTACTTTCACTAGCACCATCGATTATTAATTTTACCTGTTGCTCCCCCCCTCTGTTCCTAGATTGAATTTTAACCTCAAACCTATCAAAGTTAAAATTATTAAGCTCATTATTAAAACAATCAACTAATTTTGCCAATATGGTTTGTCTATTTAAAGCTGCTGACAATACAGAAATAGATTGAGTGTTGCATTGCTCATAAACCCTCCTCAATTTCTCAATTTCGATATAACGAGATATATTAGACTCAATAGCGCTTCTATTTTCTTTAATGATTTTCTTGTCGAGCAACCATTCTAATTGTTTTTGTTTGGATTCAATTATAGATTTGGTGTTTGCATCATCTTGCAACTTTTGGATCAGGTCGTTAATGTTGTCTATTATTTTTAACAGCGATTTATAAAAGTCAATACGGATTTTTTTTGGTTGCTCTTCAAATAATTCCGCCTTGAAATATTCTTTTCTCTCCAAAAATCCATCGCTAAATATATTTAACTTATCACCCAACCCATCCTCATATGAATCCAATATAGGTTTCACTCCAAAATATGGTGTGAAATCACATCCTTTATTGAGTATTTTATTCAGCTCTGTTTGGTATCTCGATTTTGCCAACCTTGAAAGAGTAGAAGCATTATTATTCAAAAAATCATGGAGTTTTGCTAACCTGGACTCGCTTTCATCATTTATTCCCTGTAAACACAAGGGACAAACATCTCCTTTTTTCATTGGGAAATGCTCGCAAGATTCACTGTTCAGGATGAAATTTTTAGCACCTTCCCATAATTGAACCCACTCCTGATTTGCTACGCCTTGGATAGGTAAACCTCCGAGAGTTAACTCACGGAGATTTTCAGCTGCAATTGACTTGGCCTTAAATTCATTTTGCAATGACTTGATATTTTCGATATTTTTCTTACCAAGTAACTCTATTATTTCATAGCAAAAATCCTTTAAGGGTGTTAATGCTAAAATTTCGCCATTTAATTTTTTCCTTATTGTTTCTGCCGATTGCAAACTTAATTCGAGAATTGATTTTCTTAATGGTTCTATAGAGGATACTTCAGCATCAGTGCACTCATGGTTTTTAATATCATCAACATTAGTTTTAGCTGATATCGAGTTATAAAAAATTGCCGATTCGTTTTGATTTTTTAAAGGATTTAAATTAATTATCCCATTCCCTGGCTGAATATCTTCTTCAATTATCCCTTTAATATAATTAATTGCGCCAACCAACTCAGTCAAAACATGAATGCCTATTGGTTTAATTGATAAGCCACCTTCATCATTGACGTAATGGAAGGCTGACGAGCTATCGAAGACTCTTATAGACTTCAGTGATGGGTTGCTTTCACAATCCTCGCCCCAAACGACAGTGGTGAGATCATCATTTACATTTATGTTTAAAGTTGCTTCTGGAGCAGGGTTGATAGTATTGAAAACATTGCTTTTTACCAATGGAGCTATTCCACGAGTTAAACAGGTATTTTTTAGTATGCCTGTGTAGCTTGATTTTCCGGCTCCATTATCCCCATAGACTATGTTAATACCTTCTTTTGCAAATATAAGAGTCTGATCTTCAGCCAGAGCTGCCACTCCCTTAACGTCACAAAGTGAGCCTAAGGTGATTTGATCCTGCTCATCAACAAATCCTGAAACATCCATTTTCCCTATGAGGGTTTGATAGTCAGCGTCAATCTCTATCAAACCATGTTCCATTTTTGCTATCGCATGAATCCTTTCATAATGTTCAACAGTTAATTTCCCTTCATTTAAAGCTAACTGCATAGCGAATCGCCACCAGTTATGCTTTGAATTGGCCCACGTGGCTATATCCTCAATCGCTGACATTTATGCATTCCTCTGCAAGAAATCTTTCTATGTTGGAAGATAAGCAATACTAAAACTCTTGATATCAAGATTTTCCTCTCAACATTATTCACTTGTCAACTTAGGCTCTAGAACTATCAAAGATCTTGTCAACATTAATGTGAAACAACCCTATATACACAAAAATATTGCAACCTAATCTCGTCGGGTTAGGCTACACCCCAATATGACATTCTTAGAGGGGAAGCTAATGCAAGGGCAACGAATTGGTTATGTACGCGTTAGTTCTGAAGAGCAATCTGTTGAGCGCCAACTGAATGGGCTCCATCTTGATAAGATTTTTATCGATAAGGTTTCTGGGAAAGATACTAACCGACCAGAGCTGAAGCTTTTGCTATCGTTTGCCCGAGAAGGGGATACCATAATAATCCACAGTATGGATCGACTTGCCAGGAACCTTGATAATCTACGCAGCCTGGTAAAGGAATTAACTACCAAAGGCGC
>OBJL01000085.1_pt1 | contig 25316 bp, 18 predicted proteins | sample 1481721 | NCBI WGS metagenome assembly OBJL01 (sample SAMN05831943, study PRJEB22555) | human gut metagenome | isolation source: Skin biopsy | host: Homo sapiens
CAGATTTACACCCAGGCATTGCCGGAATTGGGCCTGGCCCGCAGGGAAGGACCAGACCTGACGATGTTCAACTATTCGCTGAACGAGCGGGAGGAGCTGCATCTTGAGTTGCAGCATCTGGTGCCTGTAACTCCGCTTGGTTGATCGAGCGAGCGGTGGTAGTACGGTTTTTCTGCTGCACAATATCCGCCATCACCGCTAACGCGATCTCCGCCGGGGTTTTACTGCCGAGCGGCAGCCCAATCGGGGCATGAATACGTTCCAGCTCTTGCGGGCTGAATTCGGCAATCTGTTGCAGACGCTGGCGCCGCCGTGCGCTGTTGCGCAATGACCCCATGGCACCAATGTAAAATGCCGGGGTGTGGATCGCTTCCATCAGCGTCAGGTCGTCCATGCGCGGATCGTGGGTTAGCGCCACAATTGCGGTATTGGCGTGGCAGCCGCCGCCTTCAATAAACTTGGCCGGAAACTGACGCAGCAGCGTCACGTTGGGTCGGAGCTGTGGGGCGAAATTATCCAGCGCCTCTGGCCGGTTCTCACACACCAAAACTTCAAACCCTAATGAACTGGCGAAATCGGCGCAGTACAGCGCCACGCTGGACAACCCGGCGATCAGCAAACGCGGTGCCGCCGCGATATGCAGAGTGACCTGCGGGCCACGACGCTCCACCTGGGTAGCGCTGGCGAAGTCGGTTAATGTCAGGCTGGTACAGGCATCGGGCAGGGTCAGGCGTTTGACCAGCGCATGGTGTCCGTTCAGCGCACCGGCAATTTGGGTCAGATAGGCAATGCTGTCATCACCGGTTGGCAGGGATTCAATCAGCACCTCAAGCACGCCGCCGCAGGGCAGCGCCACGTTCGGTTCCAGGCCTCCTTCACCGTAACGGATCACCTGGCTGGCCGCCTGATACTCTCCGGCCGCCACGCGCCGCAGAAAATCTTCTTCTACACAGCCGCCCGACAACGAACCGCAGTAATGCCCGTCCAGGGTGGCTACCAGCAGTGCCCCTGGCGATCGCGGCGAGGAGCCATAGGTGTTCAGTACGGTGCACAGCCACACCGGTTGTTGCTTCAGCCAGCTTATCGCCTGGTTGACCACGGTGATATCGAGATGTTGCATAGGTGATTTACTCGCTGGCCGGTAGCTGTGACGGAAGATCAATATCCTGCACCACCGTGGGTTGATCAAGGGAAAGCAGGTACACCGACTGCCCTTTAAGCAGTTCACGTGCGCCATTATCACCACGCAATTGGCCAAGTTGTTTGCGCAAAAGGGCGGAAAACCCGACCGGGTGGCCCGGCTGCTGCAGGAAACTGGGGCGGACGATGGCGTGTTGCGATAAGGCGGCAGCCACCTGCTGAAAAACGCCCGGCGTGACGAAGGGCATATCCGCTAAATGTATCAACCAGCCTTGCCAGTGCGGCGTAGCCTTAACCCCGGCGGCGATGGAATCCCCCAGGCCCGCGCTGGCCAGCAGCGTGACCGGCACCTGATAGGCGGCGCAAACCTGTTGTACCTGAAGGTTATCCGGCCGAGTGACGACCCATACCGGCAGGCCCGAAGCCAGCGCCTGACGCAGCGTCTGTTCAAACAGCGAGCGTCGTCGGCCGGACTGATCCGCAAACTCGGCATTCAATTTATTGCCTTCGCCACCGGCCTGAGAGAAGCGTTCCCCACGTCCGGCGGCGGCGATCACTATGCCTGTCGTCATCTTACCCGCCCGAATTTGCGCAACTTATTATTACCTTACTAAAAATATGTGTTTTTGAGATGTGTTTTTCTTGAAAACAGCATGTTAATCATCACATAATTTTGGTTATAAGCATATGCTTATGACGTCTACGGCAAGGTCGTCAGCGTTTGCGCAACACCACCGCTGAACACAAAAATAAAATAAAGAAACAAAGGACTTTTTATGAGCAATTTTAACCCGTCGCGGCGCCGTTTTATCAAAGGCGCCGTGATAGCGGGGGTCTCCGTATACCTCGCGCCACTGTACAGCCGCGCCTACGCCGCGCTGTTTGAGCAAAAAATCCTCCAGTCCCCGAACTGGGATGCTCATGAAAAGCGTATTCGCTTTCGCATCGATGGCCGTGCCAAGGTGATGGGGCAGAAGGTGTTCGCCCGCGACATTCGCGCGGTTGATATGCCGCACTGGCCGCAACAACAGGCGCACGCGTTTATTTTACGTGTCACCAAGGCCGACCGGCTGTTCGAGGGCCTCGATCTCTCGTTACTGGGGGACGACCTGCAGCCCGACAGGCTGGTGACGGCAGAGGATTTGGCGCGCGACGGTCTGGCCTTCCCGGCGTTCTACGGCGACGATATGCTGCTGCCGGTGGGCAAAACCCCGGCCTATCTGGGCCAGGCGGTGGCGATCCTGATTTATCACGATTTCGCCCGCTTCCGCTTCGCCAAAGACAAGCTGAAATTCCGTGAAGAAACCCTCAAGTACGGGGCGGAAACCGGCCCGCTGGAGCGGGATCCCTGGGGCACCTTCCGTTATGTGCGGGTGGGTGGCGAAAAGCCGTTCGACGACGATCGCTTCTCCAGCCTGAAAGATACGCCGATTTTCCCGGTATCGATGAAGAAACACCTGCCGGTCTGGCCGGAAGGCCGCGAAGGCGGCAAGCTGGATCAGGAAGGGATGTATTACGCCGGGATGATCGCCAATGAGCTGCAAACGCCGCCGGAAGACTGGCTGGTGATGTCACGCCGTTATACCACGCAGTCGGTCGATACCTCGGCGCTGGAGCCGGATAACGCCAACGGCTGGTACGATGCGGCGACGCAGACCCTGCATCTGGTGATCCCGACGCAGTCACCGCAGGAAGTGGCCGACGAAATGCCACGCATGCTGGCCAAGCACAATCCGCCGGTGAAACAGCTGATCCTGCACCCTTGCTACACCGTCGGTTACGGTTCGAAAGATCACTATAACTTCCCGTACTACGGCGCGGTGGCGGCGATGTACGGTGACGGACACCCGGTACGCCTGGCCAATGACCGTTTCGAACAGTTCCAGACGGCGCTGAAGCGCCACGCGTTCGACATGAATTACCGCATTGCGGTCAACCGTCAAACCGGCGTCTTGCAGTCATTCCACGGCGAGATGACGGCAGACGGCGGCGGCCGCAGCAACTTTACACCGTCGGTGGTGATGGTGGCGGCGACGGCGGCACAGTCGATTTACTACTTCCCGAAAAGCGATTTGTCTTCGGTAGGGCTGGCTTCACGCGCCATCGATGCCGGTTCGGCACGCGGCTACGGCACGCTGCAAAGCATGGCCGCCACCGAGATGATGGTGGATGAACTGGCGGCCGAGCTGAAGATCGACCCGATCGAATTCCGGTTGCGCAACGTACTGAAATCCGGCATGAAAAACACGCAGGGCGCTATTCCGGCCGGGGCTATTCGTGCCGATGAAGTGCTGGAGAAGGCGGCGAAGCATGAAATGTGGCTGCAACGTGCCCAGCGTAAGGCGGAGTTTGAGAGCCAGCACCCGGGCAAACGTTATGGTGTCGGCTTTGGCTGCGTGCAAAAAGACTTCGGTACCGGGGCTGAGACCTCGTTCGCCCGCGTCGAGCTGGGAGAGGACGGGCGCATTATGCTGCATCACAGCGGCGCAGAGATGGGAACCGGCATGTCGACCTCTCAGTCGGTGTTGTGCGCGCAGTGGCTGGGTAAACCGGCGGATGAGGCGCACTTCTCGGTAACCGACTGGTCGGTATTGCCGATGGTCACCAGCGGTGATCCTTACATCATGTCGCAGGCCGATCAGGACAAGTTGCAAGCCAACCCGGCCTGGACGCCAAGCTACTGTTCACCCTCCAGCGCCAGCAACTCGGCATTTTACTTTTCCCACAGTACGCGCGAAGCGGCACGGTTGATCTTCGATCACGGCCTGTGGCCGGCGGCGATGGCCATTTGGCAATCCGGTATCGGTGGCGGCCAGGCGGCGCCATTGGTGGTGCGCAGAGAAGACGCACGCTGGGTGGAAGGCGGGCTGACCGCCGCCGGGCTGGAAGTGCTGACTCTGGAGCGACTGGCGAAACAGGCCTACCAGATGGGCGGGATCACCGGTGCCGCGGTACACGTGTTCAACCGCTGGCAGTGGGCGGAAGCGGACTTCACCCTGAGCGGTAATAACGAACGTCTGCCGATTGACGGGCTGGCGGTGCGCAATGCCAATGGCGAATTCAAAACCCTGCCGCGCAACCAGGCCTATTACCCACCGACCCAACGCAATAACGCGGCGGTGACCTATTACAGCGCCGTCGGTACCCTGGCGGAAGTGGCGGTGGATATCGCTACCGGCCAGGTGGAACTGCTGAACCACCATTCGATCATGGAGTGCGGCAACCTGATTGTACCGGAGCTGGTTTCCGGCCAATTGCAGGGCGGCTTGGCGATGGGGATTGGCCATGCGCTGCACGAATATTTACCGCTGTACGAAGACGGACCCGGTAACGGTACCTGGAACTTTAACCGTTACCACCTGCCGCGTGCCAGCGATGTGGCGGTCTGGAAACAGACCGATGACATCCTGCCCGCGCTGTCGGAAACCGATCCACCCAAAGGCATGGCCGAAGTTGTGATGATCCCGGTGGTTGCTGCGCTGGTTAACGCCATCGCCGATGCCACTGGTCACCGTTTCCGTGATTTGCCCGTTCGTGCAGAAAATATTCGTGAGGTATTACAATGAGCATTAAAACCCAGCCGATTTCCCTGACCATCAACGACAAGCAGTACGGCCCGATCGAAGTGCCGGAAGGACTGATGATGATCGACTTCCTGCACGAATATCTCGACCTGACCGGTTCACGCCTGGGCTGCGGGCAGGGGATCTGCCACGCCTGCGTGGCGATTGTCGATCACCCAAGCGGCACCAGCGAAGAAGTACGTACCTGTATCACCGGCGCGCATTTCTTCAGCGGCAAGAAAGTGCGCACCGTCGAAGGCCATGCCAAGATGGATGAACAGGGCGAAGTGGTCGAGCTTTCGCCGATCCAGCAGGCTTTCCTCGAGCATTACAGCTTCCAGTGCGGCTACTGCACGCCGGGCTTTGTTAACGCCGCTACCATTTTTGTGGAAAAACTCAAGCGTGAGCCGATTGCCCGTGAGCAGCTGGAAAGCGCTATCGAACAGGCACTGGACAGCCATATCTGCCGCTGCACCGGCTACGTGCGTTACTACGAAGCGGTACGCGATGTGGTGCTGAAAACCCCAGGTCTGGTGAAGGAGACGGCGCAATGAAAAAACGTCTCGCACTGTTGATCCTGCTGGTGGTGATTATCGTCATCGCGGTGCTGTGGTGGCGTGAAAACCGCCATTACGACGGCGCGGTGCAACAGGTGACCGCCAGTACGGAACAGGTTGCCCGGGGCCGCTATCTGGCTCAGGCCGCCGACTGTGCCGCCTGCCATACCGCCAGTGGTGGCGCGCCAATGGCCGGCGGCTATCCGCTGGATACGCCGTTCGGCACTATCTACGGCAGTAACCTGACGCCTTCGGCCGATCAGGGGATTGGCCGCTGGACCAAAGACGACTTCTTCCTGGCGCTGACAAAGGGTGTGGCACCGGGCGGCCGTCATCTGTATCCGGCGATGCCTTATACCTCGTATAAAGGGATGACACGTCAGGATGCCGATGACATCTACGCTTATCTGATGACCCGTCCGGCGGTGGATGTTGCCATTCCGGAAAACGCCATGCCGTTCCCGTTTAACCAGCGCATGGCGCTGATTGGCTGGAATCTGCTGTTCCGTAGTCAGGATCCGCTGCCTGCCAGTTCGCAGGGTGATTCGGCGCAGTGGCAACGCGGCCGTTATCTGGCGGATACGCTGGGCCACTGCGGGGAATGCCATACGCCACGCGGCATGCTGGGCCAAATGGAACTGGGTAAACCGATGCAGGGCGGTGATCTGGGGCGCTTTATGGCACCGGACATCACCCCGAACGGGCTGGCGAAACGCGGCTGGACGCCGGACGATTTGAACCGCTTCCTCTCGACCGGCATGGCACCGCAAGGCTCTGCCTTCAGCGAGATGCATATGGTGGTGGATCTCAGCACCCGTCACCTGACGCCGGAAGACCACCAGGCGCTGGCGACCTATCTGATGGGCGAACAGCCGCCGGCCGCTGTGCCGGTTAAAATCGGCCAGGGCAGTGATGCCGGGCGCATCAGCTATCTGGATCAGTGCTCCGGTTGTCATGCGCGTGAAGGCGAGGGCAAACCGCACGTGGCGGTAGCGATGCGTGATAACGCCACGCTGCGCCAGCCGGATGCTAAAAACCTGATTGTCTCGGTGCTGGACGGTTTACCGGCACAGCAATTCCCTGACGGGGAAAGCATGCAGAGCATGCCAGCCTTTGGTGAACGGCTGGACGATGCGCAGGTGGCGGAGCTGGTGAACTATCTGCGGGTGGCCTGGGGTGGGTTGCCGGCGGATGTGACGGCCGATCAGGTGAAAGCGTTGCGTCACAAATAGGCTGAGTTAAGCTAAAAAAATGGCCCGCAGAGGATCACTCTGCGGGCCATTTTGTTTTGGGAAAGCTTACCCGCGACCAGATGCGCTTACTGCGCGCTGGCTACGTTGTTTAACGGCATAGCCGATACCTAAAATGGCTACCCACACCGGGATCAGCAGCACCGAGATTTGAATCCCCGGCGTCAGGTACATGATCACCAGGATAGCGGCCATAAACACCAGGCACAGGTAGTTGCTGAACGGATACCAGAAGGCTTTGAACTTCGGCTCAACGCCCTCGCGGTTCTTGGCTGCACGGAATTTCAGGTGCGCCAGACTGATCATCGCCCAGTTGATCACCAGTGCCGATACCACCAATGCCATCAGTAGTTCGAAGGCCCGACCGGGGATCAGGTAGTTAATCAGTACGCAGAACGCCGTAGCCGTGGCGGAGACGGCGATAGCAATCACCGGTACGCCGCGCCCGTCGACCTTCAGCAGGCTTTTCGGCCCGTTGCCCTGTTTTGCCAGGCCGTACAGCATGCGGCTGTTGCAGTAGACGCAGCTGTTGTAGACCGACAGCGCGGCGGTCAATACCACCACGTTCAGTACCGTTGCGACCAGGTTGCTGTTCAGCGCGTGGAAGATCAGCACGAATGGGCTGCCGCCTTCAACCACTTTGCCCCACGGGTACAGCGACAGCAGAATGGTCAGCGAGCCGATATAGAACAGCAGGATACGGTAGATCACCTGATTGGTGGCTTTAGGAATGCTTTTCTGCGGGTTGTCGGCTTCGGCAGCGGTAATGCCCACCAATTCCAGCCCACCGAACGAGAACATGATCACCGCCATCGCCATCACCAGCCCCATGATGCCGTTCGGGAAGAACCCGCCCTGCGCCCACAGATTGGTCACGGTAGCTTCCGGGCCGCCCATGCCGCTGAACAGCAGGTAGGCGCCGAACACGATCATGCCGATAATCGCCACCACTTTGATGATGGCGAACCAGAATTCCATCTCGCCATACACCTTCACGTTCGCCAGGTTGATGGCGTTAATCGCCAGGAAGAACACCGCCGCAGACACCCAGGTCGGGATCTCCGGCCACCAGTACTGCACATAGATGCCCACCGCGGTCAGTTCCGCCATGGCAACCAGCACGTACAGCACCCAGTAGTTCCAGCCGGAAGCGAAGCCAGCGAAGTTGCCCCAGTATTTATAGGCGAAGTGGCTAAAGGAACCGGCCACCGGCTCTTCGACCACCATTTCACCCAGTTGGCGCATGATCAGAAATGCGATAAAGCCGCCAATGGCATAACCGAGAATGACCGAAGGGCCGGCCATCTTTATTGTTTGCGCGATCCCGAGGAATAGCCCGGTACCAATAGCGCCCCCTAGTGCAATAAGCTGAATATGGCGGTTTTTAAGGCCGCGTTTCAGCTGGTCGCCATCATGCTGTTGACCATCCATCAATGAAACCCTCTGTCGTTGCAGAATTACTCACATGCTGTAAAGCAGTGGTTACGATGTGTGTTTTGTTTTATTTACGGCGTTATATCTATTAATTCCACGGAGCCGCTACCGTTTGGCAAAGAATAATGTTATGCGCGCCAGTTTGCACCTGCTTTATGTGGTGAGTGATTAAGATTTCAGCAGTTTAGGAAACAAAATGCGGGTTGTGTGACGACAGGGGGGATTCAATGCATGAAATAAGCATTAACTCACATAATGCGCAAAAATAATTTAGCTCTGGCGGATGGTCGATGGCGAAATATTGACCGGATGAGCGCACCTTTTGCGATGCAAATAGGTATTCGTTAAAGCTTAATAAACATGCAATAGAATTCTACTTTAGAGACTTCAGTCTGCCTGACGGTAGGTTTCGCAAAAGTTAAATCAAAAACCTACCTCGTAAATGGTATTACCAAGCGTGCGTTAGCGGTTTGCAGCAGCTCTGGTATTGAGGTGTTAAAATGTGCGGGTAACCTGATTTCGATCAAGGCCCATATGGACAGGAGGTGAATACTTTGTTACTTTACCGTCACGTTTTTGAAATTGGTATTACCAATTGACTCCGCGCCATTCGCAGAGAAGAAATCACCCATGGCCTACAGCAAAATCCGCCAACCCAAGTTGTCAGACGTTATTGAGCAGCAGCTCGAACACCTGATCCTCGAGGGAACACTGCGCCCAGGCGAGAAACTGCCACCGGAGCGTGAACTGGCGAAACAATTTGATGTTTCCCGTCCTTCTCTGAGAGAGGCCATCCAGCGCCTGGAAGCCAAAGGGCTGCTCCTGCGCCGTCAGGGCGGTGGCACCTTTGTACAAACTAATCTGTGGCAGAGCTTTAGCGATCCGCTGGCTGAACTGCTGGCCGACCATCCTGAATCACAATTCGATCTGTTGGAAACCCGTCATGCCCTCGAAGGCATTGCTGCCTATTATGCGGCATTGCGTGGTACCGACGAAGATCTGGCGCGCATCCGCGATTGCCACATGTTGATTCAGCAGGCCCAGGACAGCGGCGATCTCGACGCCGAAGCCGACGCGGTCATGCAATATCAAATCGCCGTGACCGAAGCTGCCCACAACGTTGTGTTACTGCACCTGCTGCGCTGTATGGGGCCGATGCTGGAACAGAACGTACGTCAGAACTTTGAATTGCTCTACTCGCGCCGTGAGATGTTGGCAAAAGTGAGCAGCCACCGCGCCGGAATTTTTGAGGCGATTGTGGCACGTGAGCCTGAAAAGGCCCGCGAAGCCTCGCACCGCCATTTGGCGTTTATCGAGGAAATCTTGCTGGATCTCAGTCGGGAGCATACCCGACGCGAGAGATCGCTGCGGCGTCTCCAGCAACGCAAGGATTAAGAACGGTTCTCTTCAGGGCACACCAGCCTGCGGGGTTTGCGTTCGAAGTGCTTAATTAAGCATTTAAGTAAGCGGCAACTAAACTGATGGGCCTGTCTTCGTGTGTTTTGTTTCAGAACACAGGAAGACAGGCTCCAAAACAAACCATTAGACAGATAAGGAATACCACCATGTCAGAACGTTTAAACAATGACGTGGATCCGATCGAAACCCGCGACTGGCTGCAGGCGATCGAATCGGTCATCCGTGAAGAGGGTGTTGAGCGAGCTCAGTTTCTGATTGATCAGGTTCTGGGTGAAGCCCGTAAAGGCGGTGTTAGCGTTGCAGCCGGTGCTGCGGCTCACAACTACGTCAACACCATCGCGGTGGAAGACGAACCTGCTTACCCTGGTAACCTGGATCTTGAGCGTCGTATCCGTTCAGCTATTCGCTGGAATGCGGTGATGACCGTTCTTCGTGCTTCCAAAAAAGATCTGGATCTGGGCGGCCACATGGCTTCCTTCCAGTCTTCTGCGACCTTCTATGAAGTCTGCTTCAACCACTTCTTCCGTGCACGCACCGAGCAAGACGGCGGCGATCTGGTTTACTTCCAGGGCCACATCTCTCCAGGCGTTTACGCACGTGCCTTCCTTGAAGGCCGCTTGACCGAAGACCAAATGAATAACTTCCGTCAGGAAGTTCACGGCAAAGGCCTGTCCTCTTACCCGCATCCTAAGTTGATGCCGGAATTCTGGCAGTTCCCTACCGTTTCTATGGGCCTGGGCCCAATCAGCGCCATCTATCAAGCGAAGTTCCTGAAATATCTGGAACACCGTGGCCTGAAGAACACCTCTGCCCAAACCGTTTACGCCTTCCTGGGCGATGGCGAGATGGATGAGCCGGAATCCAAGGGCGCGATCACCATCGCTACCCGTGAGAAGCTGGACAACCTGGTATTCGTCATCAACTGTAACCTGCAGCGTCTGGACGGCCCGGTCACCGGTAACGGCAAGATCATCAATGAGCTGGAAGGCATCTTCGCGGGCGCTGGCTGGCAGGTACTGAAAGTGATCTGGGGTGGTCGTTGGGATGAACTGCTGCGTAAAGATACCAGCGGCAAGCTGATCCAACTGATGAACGAAACCCTGGACGGCGACTACCAGACCTTCAAGTCCAAAGACGGCGCTTACGTCCGTGAGCACTTCTTCGGCCGCTTCCCGGAAACCGCTGCGCTGGTCAAAGATATGACCGACGAAGAGATCTGGGCACTGAACCGTGGTGGTCACGATCCGAAGAAAGTCTTTGCTGCACTGAAAAAAGCGCAGGACACCCAAGGCAAACCAACCGTTATCCTGGCCCATACCATCAAAGGTTACGGCATGGGTGAGACCGCGGAAGGTAAAAACATTGCTCACCAGGTGAAAAAAATGAACATGGAAGGGGTTCACCACTTCCGCGATCGTTTCAATGTGCCAGTTGCCGATGCTGACATCGAAAAACTGCCATACATCACCTTCGAGAAAGAGTCCGAAGAGTACAAATATCTGCACGAACGTCGTCAGGCGCTGAAAGGCTATGTGCCTACCCGTATGCCGAAGTTCACCGAGAAGCTGGAAATGCCGGCTCTGGCAGACTTCAGCTCCTTGCTGGAAGAGCAGAACAAAGAGATCTCTACCACCATCGCCTTTGTGCGTGCCCTGAACGTGATGCTGAAGAACAAGTCGATCAAAGATCGCCTGGTGCCAATCATCGCCGACGAAGCGCGTACCTTCGGTATGGAAGGTCTGTTCCGTCAGATCGGTATCTACAGCCCGAACGGCCAGCAGTACACTCCGCAGGACCGTGAGCAGGTTGCTTACTACAAAGAAGACGAGAAAGGCCAGATCCTGCAGGAAGGCATCAACGAACTGGGCGCAGCCTCTTCATGGTTGGCCGCAGCGACTTCCTACAGCACCAACGATCTGCCAATGATCCCGTTCTACATCTACTATTCGATGTTCGGTTTCCAGCGTATCGGTGACCTGTGCTGGGCAGCAGGCGACCAACAGGCGCGCGGCTTCCTGGTAGGCGGCACTTCAGGCCGTACCACCCTGAACGGTGAAGGTCTGCAGCACGAAGACGGCCACAGCCACATCCAGTCCCTGACTATTCCTAACTGTATCTCTTACGATCCAGCTTACGCGTACGAAGTGGCAGTGATCATGCACGACGGTCTGGTGCGCATGTACGGTGACGCGCAAGAAAACGTCTACTACTACATCACCACGCTGAACGAAAACTACCACATGCCGGCTATGCCGCAGGGTGCAGAAGAAGGTATCCGTAAAGGTATCTACAAGCTGGACACTCTGGCAGGCAGCAAAGGTAAGGTTCAGTTGCTGGGTTCAGGTTCTATCCTGCGTCACGTTCGTGAAGCGGCGAAGATCCTGGCAGACGATTACGGCGTGGGTTCTGACATCTACAGCGTGACTTCCTTCACTGAACTGGCGCGTGATGGCCAGGATTGTGAGCGTTGGAACATGCTGCACCCAACCGAAACTCCGCGCGTACCTTACATCGCTCAGGTGATGAACGAAGCGCCGGCGGTTGCGTCTACCGACTACATGAAGCTGTTCGCCGAACAGGTTCGTACTTACGTTCCAGCCAGCGACTATCGCGTTCTGGGTACTGACGGCTTCGGTCGTTCAGACAGCCGCGAAAACCTGCGCCACCACTTTGAAGTTGATGCTTCTTACGTTGTGGTTGCTGCACTGGGTGAACTGGCTAAACGCGGTGAAATCGAAGCTTCTGTGGTAGCTGATGCGATTAAGAAATTCGACATCAACCCAGAAAAAGTTAACCCGCGTCTGGCATAAGAGGTACAGAAGAATGTCTATCGAAATTAAAGTACCGGACATCGGTGCAGACGAAGTGGAAATCACCGAAATTCTGGTGAAAGTGGGCGATAAAGTTGAAGCTGAACAATCGCTGATCACCGTTGAAGGTGATAAAGCTTCCATGGAAGTCCCATCTCCGCAGGCGGGTGTGGTTAAAGAAATCAAGGTTTCCGTCGGTGACAAAACCGAGACCGGCAAACTGCTGATGATCTTTGAAGCAGAAGGGGCGGCGCAAGCCGCACCAGCTGCCAAGGCTGAAGAAAAACCGGCCGCAGCACCTGCTGCACCGGCTGCCGCTGCGGCCAAAGACGTTGCGGTACCGGACATCGGTGCTGACGAAGTTGAAGTGACCGAGATCCTGGTGAAAGTGGGCGACAAGGTGGAAGCCGAGCAGTCCCTGATCACCGTTGAAGGCGACAAAGCTTCAATGGAAGTCCCGGCACCGTTCGCGGGCACCGTGAAAGAGATCAAAATCGCCACCGGCGACAAAGTCACCACCGGCTCTATGATCATGGTGTTCGAAGTGGCTGGCGCCGCTTCTGCTGCTGCTCCGGCTGCGGCACAAGCTCCGGCTGCCCCAGCGGCACCGGCGGCTTCTGCGGCCAAAGACGTTGCAGTACCGGACATCGGCGGCGACGAAGTAGAAGTGACCGAAGTGATGGTGAAAGTGGGCGACAAAGTTGCCGCTGAGCAGTCACTGATCACCGTTGAAGGTGACAAGGCTTCTATGGAAGTGCCGGCACCGTTCGCAGGTACCGTGAAAGAAATCAAAATCAGCGCCGGCGACAAAGTAAAAACCGGTTTCCTGATCATGGTGTTCGAAGTAGAAGGCGCTGCGCCTGCTGCCGCTCCTGCCCAAAAAGCAGAAGCTGCACCGGCGGCTCCGGCTGCAAGTTCTGCACCGGCCCAACAGGCTGCACCTGCTGCCAAAGGCGAGTTCGCTGAGAACGACGCTTATGTACACGCTACCCCGGTCATCCGCCGTCTGGCGCGTGAATTCGGCGTAAACCTGGCGAAAGTGAAAGGCACCGGTCGTAAAGGCCGCATCCTGCGCGAAGACGTTCAGACTTACGTGAAAGACGCGGTCAAACGTGCAGAAGCGGCTCCGGCTGCTGCTGCCGGTGGTGGTTTGCCAGGCATGCTGCCATGGCCGAAAGTGGACTTCAGCAAGTTCGGTGAGATCGAAGAAGTTGAACTGGGCCGCATCCAGAAAATCTCGGGTGCCAACCTGAGCCGTAACTGGGTGATGATCCCGCACGTCACTCACTTCGACAAAACCGATATCACCGATCTGGAAGCTTTCCGCAAGCAACAGAACGAAGAAGCTGCCAAGCGTAAGCTGGATGTGAAGTTCACCCCGGTGGTGTTCATCATGAAAGCTGTTGCTGCCGCACTGGAGCAGATGCCACGCTTCAACAGCTCTCTGTCCGAAGATGGCCAGAAGCTGACGCTGAAGAAATACATCAACGTGGGTGTTGCGGTTGATACGCCAAACGGTCTGGTGGTTCCGGTGTTCAAGGATGTGAACAAGAAGAGCATCACTGAACTGTCTCGTGAACTGATGGCTATCTCCAAAAAAGCGCGTGACGGCAAGCTGACCGCAGGCGAAATGCAGGGCGGGTGTTTCACCATCTCTAGCCTGGGCGGTATCGGGACGACTCACTTCGCACCGATTGTGAATGCACCGGAAGTGGCCATTCTGGGCGTCTCCAAGTCTGCTATGGAGCCGGTCTGGAACGGTAAAGAGTTCGTGCCGCGTCTGATGATGCCAATGTCGCTCTCCTTCGACCACCGTGTAATTGACGGTGCGGATGGTGCGCGCTTTATTACCATCATCAACAACATGCTGGCTGACATCCGCCGTATGGTGATGTAATGAAAAAGGGGCGCAGTTATGCTGCGCCCTTATCACTTCATTAGCAGTTTTGTCGGTTTTTGCATGACTCGACAAAATTGTTGAGACACGGGTCACTCGAACACGCTTTGCAGATTATTAACAATTCTGTAAACTGCTGGCGGTGTAAGCGTCCCGGTGGATGAAGGGCGTTATGAGATCGATTAGTAATAAAAATGACGTCAGACCCGCCGGACAATCAATTAAGAGGTCATGATGAGTACTGAAATTAAAACTCAGGTCGTGGTACTTGGGGCGGGCCCGGCAGGTTATTCTGCTGCCTTTCGTTGCGCTGACTTAGGTCTTGAAACCGTTCTGGTTGAACGTTATTCCACTCTGGGCGGTGTTTGCCTGAACGTGGGATGTATCCCTTCCAAAGCCCTGTTGCACGTTGCCAAAGTCATCGAAGAAGCCAAAGCCCTGGCCGAACACGGCATCGTTTTCGGCGAGCCGAAAACTGACATCGACAAAGTGCGCGTCTGGAAAGAAAAAGTCATCAATCAGCTGACCGGCGGTCTGGCTGGTATGGCTAAAGGCCGTAAAGTGAAAGTGGTTAACGGTCTGGGCAAGTTCACTGGCGCTAACACCCTGGTTGTTGAAGGCGAAAATGGCCCAACGACCATCAACTTCGACAATGCCATCATTGCCGCAGGTTCCCGTCCGATCCAACTGCCATTCATTCCTCATGAAGACCCACGCGTGTGGGACTCAACTGATGCACTGGAACTGAAAACTGTCCCAGAGCGTCTGCTGGTCATGGGCGGCGGTATCATCGGCCTGGAAATGGGCACCGTATACCATGCGTTGGGTTCACAGATCGACGTGGTCGAAATGTTTGACCAGGTGATCCCGGCCGCTGACAAAGACGTGGTGAAAGTCTTCACCAAACGCATCAGCAAGCAGTTCAACCTGATGCTGGAAACCAAAGTGACCGCGGTAGAAGCCAAAGAAGACGGCATCTACGTCACTATGGAAGGCAAGAAAGCGCCTGCAGAACCACAGCGTTACGACGCAGTGCTGGTGGCTATCGGTCGTGTGCCGAATGGCAAACTGCTGGAAGCGGGTAAAGCCGGTGTGGAAGTTGACGAGCGTGGCTTCATCAACGTCGACAAACAACTGCGCACCAACGTGCCGCACATCTTCGCTATCGGCGACATCGTCGGTCAACCGATGCTGGCGCACAAAGGCGTGCATGAAGGCCACGTTGCCGCAGAAGTTATCGCCGGCATGAAGCACTACTTCGACCCGAAAGTGATCCCATCGATCGCGTACACCGAGCCGGAAGTTGCCTGGGTGGGTCTGACCGAGAAAGAAGCGAAAGAGAAAGGCATCAGCTACGAAACTTCCACCTTCCCGTGGGCAGCTTCTGGCCGTGCTATCGCTTCCGATTGTGCAGACGGCATGACCAAACTGATCTTCGACAAAGAAACTCACCGTATCATCGGTGGCGCGATTGTCGGCACCAACGGCGGCGAGCTGCTGGGTGAGATTGGTCTGGCTATCGAGATGGGTTGCGACGCAGAAGACATCGCGCTGACTATCCATGCTCACCCAACCCTGCACGAATCTGTAGGTTTGGCGGCTGAGATCTACGAAGGTAGCATCACCGATCTGCCTAACCCGAAAGCCAAAAAGAAGTAATTCTGCTGGTTTGAACGGTTGATAAGCGGCTCCTGAAAAGGGGCCGTTTTTTTATGGATGGCGTTCAGTAAAAGGCCGCTCAACAACGCCTGTATCGCAGTAGTTGCAGTGCTGTTCTCAAGCCCGGTGACCGGGCGCTCAAACCGGCAGAACAGACCCGCTGAGAGAGTACGTTGAAATGGATTTTAGGGCATTCTTTTTGTTGATTTTTTAATCAGCATTGCGCACAATCTTTCTGCTTTGTGGCGCTTGTATCGTTCTTTAACGATGTAAGAAACCCGTGAGGTGCCTGCTAACACCTAACGGAACAAAAGAACCGCCTTTATGGCGGTTTTTTTGTGTCTCCGTCTCCCAACTTTTGATCTTCACACCCAATAGCCATTGTAAATGCATGGCTATTATGTTGTGCTCGTCAGGCTTAATCTTGTTGTAGACGGACCCAACTTGCAGCCCCGGCTAGCCTGTGCCGCAGCCGATTACACTGTACTCAACGATTCAGCAAAGATTTAATGTTGCTTTTATGTGAACGAATTAACAACCAATTCAAATCCTGATATGCTGGCTGAGCGGAACCGGGCACTGTAACTTACAGTCCAGGACATCGACAGCAGTGCCCCGTCAGGATCAATGGCATCAACACCGTGCGCTAAACCCGGTTTGAAAATATATACCCTACGGCTTTAAAGACGACGGGTATAAACGCCAGGCACAATAAATGACAATGAGAGCGAGGAGAATGTCGTGCTAGAAGAATACCGTAAGCACGTAGCCGAGCGTGCTGCAGAGGGCATCGTCCCTAAGCCGTTAGACGCCACCCAAATGGCAGCGCTGGTTGAATCATTAAAAAATCCGCCAAAAGGCGAAGACGAATTCCTGTTAGACCTGCTGATTAACCGTGTACCCCCGGGCGTCGATGAAGCCGCCTATGTTAAAGCCGGTTTCCTGGCGGCCATCGCCAAAGGCGAAGCAACATCCCCTCTGATTACCCCTGAAAAAGCCATAGAACTGTTGGGCACCATGCAGGGCGGCTATAACATTCATCCGCTGATTGACGCGCTGGATAACGAAAAATTGGCTGCGATTGCAGCTAAAGCGCTGTCCCATACGCTGCTGATGTTTGATAACTTCTACGACGTGGAAGAGAAAGCCAAAGCGGGTAACCCACACGCCAAAAAAATCATGCAGTCCTGGGCCGATGCCGAGTGGTATCTGTCACGTCCGCAGTTGGCGGAAAAAATCACCGTTACCGTGTTCAAAGTCACCGGCGAAACCAATACCGATGATCTGTCACCGGCACCGGATGCCTGGTCGCGCCCGGATATCCCGTTGCACGCTCTGGCGATGCTGAAAAACGAACGTGAAGGCATAGTGCCGGATCAGCCGGGCAGCGTGGGCCCGATCAAGCAAATCGAACTGCTGAACAAAAAAGGCTTCCCGCTGGCCTACGTCGGTGACGTGGTCGGTACCGGTTCTTCCCGTAAGTCCGCCACCAACTCGGTGCTGTGGTTTATGGGCGACGACATCCCGCACGTGCCTAACAAGCGCGGCGGCGGTGTAGTGCTGGGCGGTAAAATTGCGCCAATCTTCTTCAACACTATGGAAGATGCCGGTGCACTGCCGATTGAAGTGGACGTTAATGACCTGAACATGGGCGACGTAATCGACATTTACCCGTACAAGGGTGAAGTGCGTAACCATGAAACCGGTGAACTGATTGCCAACTTCGAACTGAAAACAGACGTGCTGCTCGACGAAGTGCGCGCCGGTGGCCGTATTCCGCTGATCATTGGCCGTGGCCTCACCACCAAAGCGCGTGAAGCGCTGGGCCTGCCGCATAGCGACGTGTTCCGTATTGCCAAAGAAGTGGCCGCCAGCAGCAAAGGCTTCTCACTGGCGCAGAAAATGGTTGGCCGCGCCTGTGGCGTTGCCGGCGTGCGTCCGGGGGAATACTGTGAGCCGAAGATGACTTCCGTCGGTTCTCAGGACACCACCGGCCCGATGACCCGTGACGAACTGAAAGACCTGGCTTGCCTGGGCTTCTCCGCCGATCTGGTCATGCAGTCGTTCTGTCACACCGCCGCGTACCCGAAACCGGTGGATGTGACCACTCACCATACGCTGCCGGACTTTATCATGAACCGTGGTGGCGTCTCGCTGCGTCCAGGCGACGGCGTGATCCACTCCTGGCTGAACCGCATGCTGTTGCCGGATACCGTAGGTACCGGTGGTGACTCCCACACCCGTTTCCCGATTGGTATTTCCTTCCCGGCGGGTTCTGGTCTGGTCGCCTTTGCTGCCGCCACCGGCGTAATGCCGCTGGATATGCCTGAGTCGGTGCTGGTGCGCTTCAAAGGCAAAATGCAGCCGGGTATCACCCTGCGTGACCTGGTGCATGCCATCCCTTACTACGCTATCCAGCAGGGTCTGCTGACCGTAGAGAAGAAGGGCAAGAAGAACATCTTCTCCGGCCGTATTCTGGAAATCGAAGGTTTGCCGGAACTGAAGGTTGAGCAGGCGTTCGAACTGACTGACGCCTCTGCCGAACGTTCCGCTGCCGGTTGTACCATCAAGCTGGATAAGGCGCCGATCGAAGAGTATCTGAACTCTAACATCGTGCTGCTGAAGTGGATGATCTCCGAAGGCTACGGCGACCGTCGTACGCTGGAACGTCGTGTCCAGGGCATGCAGAAATGGCTGGCGGATCCGCAATTGCTGGAAGGCGATGCGGATGCAGAATACGCGGCGGTGATCGACATCGATTTGGCGGAGATCACTCAGCCAATCCTGTGTGCACCAAACGATCCGGACGACGCGCGTCTGCTGTCTGATGTGGCCAACAGCAAGATCGATGAAGTGTTCATCGGCTCCTGCATGACCAACATCGGCCACTTCCGTGCCGCCGGCAAGCTGTTGGATCAGCACAAGGGGCAGTTGCCGACCCGTCTGTGGGTGGCACCGCCAACCAAGATGGATGCGGCTCAGTTGACCGAAGAGGGCTACTACAGCGTGTTCGGCAAGAGTGGGGCTCGCATCGAGATCCCGGGCTGTTCACTGTGCATGGGTAACCAGGCGCGTGTGGCCGACGGTGCGACGGTGGTTTCCACCTCTACCCGTAACTTCCCGAACCGTTTGGGGACTGGCGCTAACGTCTATCTGGCGTCTGCAGAACTGGCTGCGGTGGCTTCATTACTGGGCCGTCTGCCAACGCCGGACGAGTACCAGACGTACATGGCACAGGTTGATAAGTCTGCGGCGGATACCTACCGCTATCTGAACTTTGACCAGTTGGGCCAGTACACTGAAAAAGCCGACGGCGTGATCTTCCAAACCGCTGTTTAAGTCGCTATATTGCGCAACTGTTTAACGGGAGGCCTTGGCCTCCCGTTTTATTTTTCTCAGTTGCCAACTTTGCGAGCGCTCACTGAGTTAGTCATGAATTAATGTTTACACTAAGAGAAAGGGCTCAGGAGGACGTGCTATGGATTACGAATTTCTGCGTGACGTGACCGGACAGGTGATCGTCAGATTTTCGATGGGGCATGAGGTGATTGGCCACTGGATCAACGAAGAACTCAAAGGTGATTTTAACCTGCTGGATCGGATCGAAGCCGGTGCGGCTGAGGTCAAGGGCAGTGAGCGTCAATGGCAGTTGGAAGGCCGTGAATACACACTGCTGATGGACGGGGAAGAAGTGATGATCCGCGCCAATCTGCTGGAGTTTGAAGGCGACGAAATGGAGGAGGGGATGAATTATTATGACGAAGAAAGCCTCTCATTCTGCGGCGTTGAGGATTTCCTGCAGGTACTGAAGGCCTATCGTTCTTTTATGCTGAAATACTAAGCGTAGGGCGCGGCAGTATGCCGCGCCCGTTATACATTACAGATGCGGAATATTGCGGCCGTAATAGATTTCCTGCATCTCTTTCCACAGCAGATCGGTAATCTCTTTACGTTCGGCGGCGCTCAGCGTATCCGGTTTGGCATTAAACAGGTAATGCTTCAGATCGAAATCCTTCAGCAACATCTTGGTGTGGAAGATGTTCTCCTGATAAACATTCACGTCCATCATGTGGTACAGCGCCTTCATATCATCAGACATAAAGTTCTGGATCGAGTTGATCTCATGATCGATGTAATGTTTCACGCCGTTTACGTCGCGGGTAAAGCCGCGTACGCGGTAATCCATGGTAACGATGTCGGATTCCAGCTGGTGGATCAGGTAATTCAGCGCTTTAAGCGGTGAAATCACGCCGCAGGTCGATACTTCAATATCGGCGCGAAAGGTGCACAGGCCGCCTTCAGGATGGCTTTCCGGGTAGGTGTGAACGCAGATGTGGCTCTTGTCCAGGTGCGCGACCACCGTTTTTGACAGTGGACCAGGGTGCTCCGAGGTATCGACATCGTTCGGATCAACCGGTTCTTCACTGACCAGAATGGTGACGCTGGCGCCCTGAGGCTCATAGTCCTGGCGCGCGATATTCAGAATATTAGCGCCAATGATCGAGCAGGTTTCGCTCAGGATCTCGGTCAGCCGATTGGCGTTGTATTGCTCGTCAATGTAGGCGATATAGCCAGCGCGATCGTCCGCGGTTTTGGCGTAACAAATATCGTAAATACAAAAACTCAGGCTCTTGGTCAGGTTGTTGAAGCCGTGCAGTTTTAGCTTATGCAATTTGGTTCACCTCCTTTATCTTCTCGCTTAACGTGTCACGTTCAGTGCGTCGAGCAAATACTGCGGCAGAGCAAAGCTGCCCGCGTGAATTGCCGGGTTGTAATAACGACAGCTTAAACCGCTTTGATGAAAGCGATGTTGCAGCGTGGCCAGATCGAGCTGGCGCAGCGCCGGATCCTGGCTCGCCCAGGCGAAGGTCATGATGCCGCCGTAATAGGTCGGGATCGCCGCCTGGTAAAAGCTAACGTCGTTGAAGTACTGGCTCAGTTTGGTGTGGCTGTTGACCGCTTCGTCTTGCTGCAGGAAGCACACGCCGTTCTGCGCAACAAAAATGCCGCCTTCGTTGAGGCTGCGCGCGCAACCTTCGTAGAACGCTGAAGTGAACAGGCTTTCGCCAGGGCCGATAGGGTCGGTACAGTCGGAGATAATCACATCGAATTTTTCATCGGTCTGATTAACAAAGTTGACGCCGTCGTCGATCACCAGCTTGAAGCGTGGGTCGTCGTAAGCTCCGGCATTGTGGTTTGGCAGGTATTGGCGGCAGAACTCGACCACGCCGGCGTCGATCTCGACCATGGTGATCTGCTCTACGCCCTGATGCCGGCTGACTTCGCGCAGCATGGCACCGTCGCCGCCGCCGATAATCAGCACTTTCTTCGCCTGACCGTGGGCAAGCAGCGGTACGTGGGTCATCATTTCGTGATAGATGAACTCATCACGTTCGGTGGTTTGTACCACGCCGTCGAGCGCCATAACGCGCCCCAGAACCGGGTTTTCAAAAATCACCAAATCCTGATGCTCGGTCTTCTCACGATACAGTACCTTCTCTACCGAGAAGTACTGGCCGAAGTTGGCATGCAGCGTTTCATACCAAATTTCTTTCTGGGTCATGTGCGGGAACTCCGTAATAACAGCCATGAAAAATTGGCGCAACATCATAGCTAACTCTGCCTGGTGATGCACGGCTGAATTTCAAACAGAGGTAGCGCAAGGCGGGGGATTAGTTGGCGTAAGCCAGCAGGCTAAGCGAGTCGCGTGCCAGGGATTTGCACTTGTTGGGGGTGGGGATGGCGATACCACTGAGATCGCGATAGCTGTCTTCACCCAGCGCCTTCATATTAAAGCTATTATAGTTGCTCAGATCCCAACGGTTTTGCTGGGCAAAATAAACGATGGCGCGTTTGATTTGGGCATTGGGCAAGTCGTTATAGCCGCAGTCATTTTTCAAATAAATAAAGACTGCCGTCAGATCGGCCAGATCTTCCGCCTCGGACTCATTCAGCGCCAGACTGGCGTTGGAGAACCCCAGCATGGTGAGCAACAGCACCAGTAACGTTGTTTTTTTCATCATGAAAATAGACCTGTTTATTGTCCACAGACGTTATCACACTTGCCTGTAAAGGCACCAAATTTTATTACCCGCAGGTAACATAACCGGCAGCAAAGGCTTGACCTTCCGCTTAGGGGAGGGTTTAGGCTGTGCGCAGATAAAGCTATACCCATAATCTTTCAAGGTGCAGGCTAATTGAAAGGGCTGCACCTTGCGCCGCAATAAGTGCCGATCACTGAAAAAGGGAGTCAGCGATGTTACGCCGTGATTTTATCAAACTGACCGCTGCGCTGGGCGCGGCAAGTGCATTACCCTTGTGGAGCCGGGGCGTGTGGGCTGCAGAGCTGCCGGCGTTGCCGATCCCGCCATTGCTGATGCCGGACGCGCAGGGGAACATTGCCCTGGCGCTGCAAACCGGTGAAGTGAACTGGCTGCCGGGCAAGGCAACCCAAACCTGGGGGGTTAATGGCGCGTTGCTGGGCCCGGCAGTACGGCTACAGCGCGGCAAGCCGGTCACGGTGGATATCCGCAATGGCTTACCGGAGGCCAGCACCGTCCACTGGCACGGTCTGGAAATCCCCGGCGATGTCGATGGCGGCCCACAGGCGCTGATCCAACCAGGTACCACGCGCAGGGTGCAGTTCACGGTGGAACAGCCCGCAGCCACCTGTTGGTTCCATCCGCACACCCACGGCAAAACCGGCCAGCAGGTGATGATGGGCCTGGCAGGGCTGGTACTGCTGGAAGATGAAGAGAGCAGCAAGCTGCCATTGCCGAAAACCTGGGGGCAGGATGATATTCCGGTGATCCTGCAGGACAAACGGCTGGGCAAAGACGCACAGATTGAATACCAACTGGATGTCATGAGCGCTGCGGTAGGCTGGTTCGGTGACCGCATGTTTACCAATGGCGCCCAGTATCCACGGCATGTGGCACCGCGTGGCTGGCTGCGTCTGCGTTTTCTCAACGGTTGCAATGCGCGTTCGTTGAATCTGGCAACCAGTGATAACCGCCCACTCTACGTAATCGCCAGCGACGGCGGTTTTCTGGCCGAGCCGGTCAAGCTGACCGAGCTGTCGATGCTGATGGGCGAGCGCTTTGAAGTGCTGGTGGATGCCTCCGATGGCAAACCCTTTGATATCGTCACGCTGCCGGTTAAACAGATGGGTATGACGCTGGCACCGTTCGACCAGCCGCTGCCGGTATTGCATATTCAGCCTTCGCTGGCGCAGGGCATCAAGACCATGCCGGACAGCCTGGTGAAACTGCCTGTATTACCGGCGGTGAGTGGGATCCAGGAGCGCTGGCTGCAACTGATGATGAACCCGCAGTTGGATAAGCTGGGCATGCAGGCCTTGATGGATCGCTACGGTCATCAGGCCATGGCCGGCATGAGCATGGATCACGGCAATATGGCTAAAGGCGGCGGTGAGATGGCCGACATGAAAGGCATGGACCACGGCGCGATGAAAGGCATGGATCACGGTAACATGAAGGGGATGGATCAGGGTGCCAAGCCGTTCGACTTCAGCCATGGCAATATGATCAACGGTAAAGCCTTCGACATGACCAAGCCGATGTTTGAAGCCAAGCGCGGCAAATACGAAAAATGGACCATTTCCGGTGAAGGCGACATGATGCTGCACCCGTTCCATATTCACGGCACTCAGTTCCGTATTCTGTCGGAAAACGGCAAGCCCCCGGCGGCCCACCGCAGCGGCTGGAAAGACACGGTGTTGGTTGAAGGTTGGCGTAGCGAAGTGCTGGTGCGTTTTGATCACCCAGCCAACAGCGATCATGCCTATATGGCCCACTGCCACCTGTTGGAACATGAAGATACCGGCATGATGCTGGGCTTTACCGTAACCGACTGATCCACCACTCTGGAACAACGGGCGGCGCGCTCGCGTCGCCACCGGCTTCAGGCTATGCTAAACTCTGCGCCCTTCTTCCGGCAACTGACCTGAAAACTATGAAACACACTGTAGAAGTAATGATTTCCGAGCAGGAAGTTAAGACCCGTATCGCCGAACTTGGCCGCCAGATCACCGAAGATTACCGCGAAAGCGGCAGTGATATGGTGCTGGTCGGGCTGCTGCGCGGCTCCTTTATGTTCATGGCCGATCTGTGTCGCACGATTGAAGTGCCGCATGAGGTCGACTTTATGACCGCTTCCAGTTACGGCAGCGGCATGTCCACCACCCGCGATGTGAAAATCCTCAAGGATTTGGATGAAGACATCCGTGGTAAAGACGTGCTGATCGTGGAAGACATCATTGATTCCGGCAATACGCTGAACAAAGTGCGCGAAATTCTGGCGCTGCGCGGGCCGAAATCTCTGGCGATCTGTACCCTGCTGGACAAGCCTGAACGCCGTGAGGTCGAAGTGCCGGTTGAGTACGTGGGCTTCCCCATTCCGGACGAGTTCGTGGTGGGTTATGGTATCGACTACGCTCAGCGTTATCGCCATCTGCCGTACGTCGGCAAAGTGGTGCTGCTGGACGAGTAAGATGCTGTGGGCGCGGTTTACCGCGCCCGTGGCAGGATTAAATGCCCTTATCCTGCTGCAATGTGGCCATGGCCTTGCGATAGCCCATCTCCAGGCTTTCGCGGCTGGTGGCCGCCACTTCAAGATCGCGCAAGCGTCCGTCCTGGATGCCGTATACCCAACCGTGAATCATGACTTTCTGGCCACGTTTCCACGCTGATTGCATGATGGTGGAATGACCCAGGTTGTAGACCTGCTCAATCACGTTGATTTCACAGAGTACGTCGAGGCGTTGTTCCGGCTCCAGTTCACCTAACAGTGAGCTGTGCTTGTACCACAGGTCACGAATGTGCAGCAGCCAGTTGTTGATCAGCCCCAGTTCCGGATTCTCAACCGCGGCTTCCACACCGCCGCAGCCCAGGTGGCCGCAAATAATGATATGTTCAACTTCCAGCACGTCGACGGCGTACTGCACCACTGACAGACAGTTTAAATCGGTATGAATCACCAGGTTGGCCACGTTACGGTGAACGAAGAGTTCACCCGGCTCCAGTCCGGTCAGTCTTTCCGCGGGAACGCGGCTGTCTGAACAACCTATCCATAAAAAGCGGGGCTTTTGCGCCTGGGCTAAACGTTCAAAAAAGTCCGGGTCTTCCTTGCTGATGTTAGCTGACCAGGTATGGTTATTAGCGATAAGCTTTTCGATTTCTTTCATGGAGGTTATAGACCTGTAACGAACAGATTGCGTTGGGGTAATATAGGACAAGCGTCACATTTTGGAAATCGGAACAGTTACGCAAGAGGATATTCAGCCACTTTTTATACAGCATGGCGGGATGGAGCCTGAATTTTCCGCACGGATTTGCCTCAGTGAAAACGCTGCTGATGATAACATCACCTTCATTACAAGACGCAGCAGCATACTCATCGTCACAAGGTACTTTTTAACTTATGAATTATGCACTGGAAATAGCGCAGTTAACCAAGACTTACGCCGGTGGCGTCAAGGCGTTGCGCGGGATCGACCTGAACGTCGAGGCAGGGGATTTCTACGCTTTGCTGGGGCCTAACGGCGCCGGAAAATCCACCACCATCGG
>OBJL01000089.1_pt1 | contig 23958 bp, 20 predicted proteins | sample 1481721 | NCBI WGS metagenome assembly OBJL01 (sample SAMN05831943, study PRJEB22555) | human gut metagenome | isolation source: Skin biopsy | host: Homo sapiens
ATTGTTGGATCTGCGATCCATTCCATACGCCCAATTTCACCTGTAAGTTCGACGGTTTATCCCGCATGCGAATGATGGGTGTTGAGCCGGGAAAATTCAACTTTAAAACAGAAAGCCTATGTGTGACATGAAAAAACCAAGCAAAAATAATGCATAAAAAATCATCTCTGCAAGGAGCATTCAGAATGCGGTACCTCATGAAATAGGGGATTTTCTGAAAAAAGAAGTCTATCAGTATAACAAAGCGACACCTGCCTGCTGATAAAAACAGCGGAAATATAATTTTTAAAAATCAATCCGTTATAGATTAATCCTACTGCTACACTTTGTTCAGTCCAGCCTTGTGGGTAGTCTTATTCTGAAAAGGGTACCCAATAGGTATCTTAGGCTTGTATCGATAAGGCAATAGTATAAGAATCTTAGCCACATAAACATTTACAAGTATCATCGTTTGGTTATAAGGGTGTGCTTTTTTGTTTTTTCTGTGATCTAGCTATCGCTTAGCAAAAGAGTATGACCTTCAGTTTACATTCCAATGCGATTGGAACCCGCAGTCGCAGCATAAAGAACGATGACAGTGCATTGGTAGCTGAAAGCCAGGGGCGGTAGCGTGCCTGAATGAAAATAAATTATTGCATGTTTGTTGGTTTTGTGGTGGGTCTGCGTTTTACACAATCACATTGTAAACAGCGTTGGAAGAGGCAGTCTATATTGCCTGGTGTCTGCCTATAGACGTTCCTAAAGTATGGGTAAGTAAACTTTGCCAGGTGATTTAAGGGATGGGCAATTTGAATCTTAGTAAGAAAGTGAAATCGGCGGCACTATGGTCAGCACTTGAAGCGTTATCATCTTCACTCTTAAGTGTCATTTCTATCATATTTTTAGCAAGGATCCTGATCCCCGAAGACTATGGACAGATTGCTACTGCACAGATTATTGCTGCGTTGGTGCTGATGTTGTTGAGTTTTGGTATAACCGAGGCTGTTATTCAAAAAAAGGACCTCAAGCCTGAACATATGTTTTCCGCATTTTGGGGCAGTTTGGTGCTGGCAACAGTTGGTTTTCTTGTTTGCGCGGCTATTGCTGCTTACTTCAATCTGACAAGTGAAAACAAGAACATACCAATTATTTTGTTGTTTGAAGGTATCGGCGTCTTTCTCAACCTACTCGTTATGTTACCGACAGCGCTGTTGTTGCGTAATCTTGAAATGAGTGCTTTTACGAAAAGAACGATTTTCTCTAGACTAATGTTTTTTGCAGTGGCAGTACCAATGGCACTAAAAGGCTTTGGTCTATGGAGTATCGTATTTGCCAATTTGGTACAGGTAGTTATAGCCACGGTGCTGGTTTTCTATGCTGCCAGAAAGCTCCTGCCTAGAGGGGGGCGGTTTAGTCAGGAGCACTTCTTTGAACTAACTTCATTCGGTGTGTTTGTCATGATTGAAAATTTACTATGGAGTGTTATGTCCAGAGTATTTAGCCTTCTTATTTTCAATTTCCATGGCACATCGGCACTTGGTTTGTTTAATATGGCAACTCGATTAACAGATGCTATCCTGGCTATATTAAATACGGTGGTAGGGCGTATTGCTTTGCCTCTATTTTCATCTGTGCAACATGATACTGATAAATTGAAATTGGCTTTTAAAAAAGCAACATTTATCTTTAACCTGGTCTCGATGCCTGGCTTCTTTGGTATCGCATTGACTTGTGAACATTGGTTACCAATAGTATTGGGTGAACAATGGCGTGATGCGATCCCTGTGATTCAAATAATCGCAGTAATGAATGGTATTATGTTCAGTCGAACTTTTGTAGGTACGCTAATGAAGGCCATCGGAGAATCACGTCGATTCCTTTATTTGTCGGCGGTTGCTGCTGCAACAACGGTAGTTGCTGCTGTTGCTACACGTGATATGAGTTTGATCGATACTATAGGGGCATGGTCGGCTGCAAGGGTACTAATCACTATTCCTGTTGGTATTTGGTTGATGAATAAGATATTCGGCATGACCGGGTATCAGCAACTATCGCCGGTATTAGTACCTTTTGTATCCAGTCTGTTTATGGCTGGTGTGATCGTGGCTACTAGTTTTCTCATTGAGAAGTATACAGTTGATGCTTTGGTGTTGTCTGTGGCGCAAATAACAATAGGCGCAATTAGCTATGCGATTGTTTGTCTTTTATTAAATAAAGCAAAATTAATCACAGCAACAATAAAATAATGTAGTTTTCCATTTTTAATATTAATTTTTCGGTGCTATATGAATCAAACAATGATTGAACTTAAAAATAAATTACGAGATATCCTCGAGTTTATCGAGGATAAAAATGATGTGGTTTATCTTGATTATCCTTTTCATTATAATGTTGGTGATTTATTGATCTACCAGGGGGCGATGAAGTTTTTTTCAGAAAATAACGTAAGATTTAAATTGTTGCGCAATGCACATGATTATACTTTGGCAGAACTGAAACGCTACATAACACCTAAAACCACCATTCTGTGTCACGGCGGTGGGAATTTTGGTGATATATATCGGTTGCATCAGGCTATGAGAGAAGATGTGGTAGAGGCTTTTCCAGAAAATCGCGTTATTATTTTGCCCCAAACGGCGTTTTTCAGTAATGACGAAACGTTGGAAGTGTCAGCGAAAAAATTCAGAAATAATAAGAATGTCATTATTTATTCGCGAGACACTCGTAGCGTCGAGGTGTTTAAAAGTTTTACTGATAAAGTTTATTTAATGCCGGACATGGCTCATCAATTATATAGTGAGTTGAAAAAAACAGTACCTCCTAGTAATGATACACTTTACTTCCTCCGAGTGGATTGTGAGATAAGTGCTGATCAGGAAAGACTGAATCTGACGAGTGATATAAAAACTATCGACTGGGAGCATGTTATTCAGAAAAAAGATTTAATACTTAAAAAAGTGCTAATGAAAATGTTGTCCTTAGCCATGCGTACCGATTCGACGATATTAAAAAATATGGTAGCTAAACTCTGGCGCTGGCATACCTGGAATATGGTAAATCGTTATTCTGAATTATTCTCTAGTTATGCCAAAGTTATAACCTCCCGCATGCACGGTCATATTCTCTCATGCTTGGTTGATACGGATAATACACTTATTGATAATTCTTATGGTAAAAATCGCGGTTACTACAATGAATGGACCAAGAATATTGATAACACTCGTTTATTGTGATTTTTACCCGGAATATATTGAGGTTGTTGACGAAGGCTGAATATGATACCAATTTATGTTGTTTCAATGGAAAAAGATACTGATCGTCGACTTTTAATTGAAAGAACGTTCGAGAATCTGGGCCTTGATTTCCGCTTCATTAATGCTGTTGTTGGAAAACTGTTGACTAATGAAGAATTAAGTCAAATAAACTTCTCAGGTAACCTTAGCCGCAAGGGTAGAGCACCAACTTCGGGTGAAATTGGCTGTTCGCTTAGTCATCAGAGTGCTTATCTGGATATCGCCAGACACCATGACTGGGGCATCATTCTCGAAGATGATGCAATTATTGACGAACGCTTTAAAGATTTTTATTTGGCGCTTCATCTGCCAGATGTCCTTAATCAGTTCAAACAGGAAAACCTCTATCTGCTCGGTGGCCAAGATGGTTTACGTCATCAACATCTGGTGGCGTTGAGCCAATGGGGGAAAGTCAGTCTGGGCGGAGTAACATTTAGCCGTGCAATCCAAAGTAATCATTATATCTTTCGTACTTGTTGTTACTTGATAAGTCGTTCAATGTCTACTCGAATGATCGAACTGTTTGCCAATGATTTTTATATTGCTGACGAATGGGCCCATTTTGCGAAAATTGGTATTATCGATGGTATTTACCTTTCCGATTTTGTTAGCCATCCGGTAGAGCTGAATACCAGTAGTATTGAACAAGAACGTCTGATTGCAAATGCTGATCTCGATAAAAATCAAAATATTGCAGTTGGAAAAAACACGGATATTATAAAGCTTAGGATTAAAGACGGGCTAAAAAAACACTTTAAGCTTCATTACGTGAAGAAAGTTTATATTAAAATTAAATTGTTTTTATTATCTTTACGTTTCCGTTAAGTATTCAGAGCGAAGAAAACTATGAGTTATGGTAGCAAGGTCAAAATTTGTCCTGTTTCTGTTGTGATACCGGCATATAACGTTGCTGGATTTATCGTCGAAGCTATTGATTCATTGCTTAATCAAGTTTTTTCACCTCATGAAATTATAGTAGTGAATGACGGTTCTACTGACAATACTTTGGATGTCTTACGCGAAAACTATGGTGATAACAGCCTTGTAAAGGTTTTCTCTCAGTTGAATCAAGGGGCTGGGGCAGCAAGAGATAAAGGCATCGAGTTGAGTTCAGCTGAGTATGTTTTTTGTTGCGATCCTGATGATGTAATAGGCCCTGACCTTTTCGTCGAATTTCAAGAAAAAATAGAATTAAACCCATTATTAGATCTGTTTTGTTTTAGTTCGATTCAGTTTTTTGAAGATGGGTCGACGGCCCCCAAGGTTAGGCATAAAAAAAACGGATGGCGGAAACAAGGCCGTGAGGTGCTATGTGAGATGATCACTCGAGGTGATTACACCTCAGCAGCCTGGACCTACATATTAAGGCGCAGCATAATTTTAGATAACAATCTGACTTTCATTGGCCGCGTTCACGAAGATCATGTGTATACAGCAAGTGGTTATTTGTTGAGTAATTTAGCATTCGTGACGGAAAGCGTTTGTTACTTTCAGCGTTCACGACTTGGCTCCCTTACCAAATCAAAAAAAAATGACAAGTACATTTTCGACAGATTCGATGCATTGTCCGAGGTGTTGAGTATATTAGATAGTAAGCTCCCTCGCGAAGAATACTATGAGCAAGTCAAGCTTAAATATGTTCGTAATTCATTGTTAGCAGTGGCAAGCATTTGTGCGGAAAATTACAAAATTATTCCTTCGGCAATCGTTGCGAAATTCAAAGAGTATTCTTATTACTCGGTGAGTAAGATGAAAGATATAATTATATTCCGCTGCCCACGTGTCTTGGTGCTGATTCGGAGATTTCTTGGTTAACTTGTGATTATCATTGAGATAATGTTGTCTGAATGATGGAAATAATTTGTTTTAAGGTGTGAATATGCAAAAAAGATTAAAAGCAGTAATCCCTGTGGCAGGATTAGGAACTCGTATGCTACCGGCAACAAAGGCAATTCCAAAAGAGATGTTGCCTGTCGTTGATAAACCTCTGATCCAGTATATCGTTAATGAGTGTGTTGCCGCTGGTATTAAAGATATCGTCCTGGTTACCCATTCTTCAAAGAATGCCATTGAAAACCATTTTGATACCTCCTTTGAGTTGGAAGCTGTATTGGAATCGCGTGTTAAACGTCAGCTGCTGGCAGAGGTGCAAACTATTTGCCCATCTGATGTGACCGTGATGCAGGTTCGTCAAGGGCAGGCTAAAGGGTTGGGGCATGCCGTATTGTGTGCAAAGCCGATGGTTGGAGATGAACCATTTATTGTGTTGCTGCCTGACGTCCTGTTGGATGATTCATCCGCGGACCTACGCAAAGAAAATTTGGCGCAAATGATTGAACGTTTCAACGAGACTGGGCGTAGCCAGATAATGGTCGAACCCGTTCCTGAAAAAGACGTATCCAAATACGGAGTGGTCGACTGTGGCGGCGCCAATTTGAAGGCTGGCGAAAGCACGCCAATGACTGCTGTCGTTGAAAAGCCAAAACGTGAGGATGCTCCATCAAATCTGGCGGTTGTTGGCCGTTACGTTTTGTCTGCCGATATATGGCCGTTACTGGAAAAAACTCCACCTGGTGCAGGCGATGAAATCCAGCTCACAGATGCGATCGCAATGCTTATGGAAAATGACGTTGTTGAAGCTTTTCATATGAGCGGTGTATCCCATGATTGTGGTGATAAGCTTGGCTATATGAAAGCTTTTGTACAGTATGGGCTGCGGCATGCTACCGAAGGGGAAGCATTCAGTAAATGGCTGAAAGGTGTTTTATAGCACCATATTTTATGTAATAAAGACTCGCGCTCTCAAGTTTAACGAGGATCATTATGAGTAAATTAAAGGCTGTAATCCCGGTGGCTGGTTTGGGTATGCGCATGCTGCCTGCAACCAAAGCAATCCCTAAAGAAATGCTCCCAATTGTTGATAAGCCTCTAATCCAACATATTGTTAATGAGTGCGTAGCGGCGGGGTTGAAGGAGATTATTCTTGTGACGCATTCTTCAAAGAATGCCATTGAGAACCACTTTGACACTTCGTTCGAGCTGGAAGCTATGCTGGAGGCGCGAGTTAAACGGCAACTTTTGGACGAAGTACAGTCTATTTGTCCAAAAGGTGTCACTTTAATGCACATACGACAGGGGCAACCCAAGGGGTTAGGGCATGCGGTGCTTTGTGCCAAACCATTGGTGGGTGATTCTCCCTTTGTGGTAGTACTGCCAGATATTTTGCTGGATGACGCGAAGGCTAATCCTAAGCAAGATAACTTGGCCTCAATGATTGAGCATTTTAACCAGACCGGTGTGAGCCAGGTTTTGGTCCAGGCTGCTGATGACAGTGTGCTGCATGATTACTCTGTAGTCGAGAGCAACAATAATCATCTCCAGCCGGGTGAAAGAGCAGGCATGCTCTCAATTATAGAAAAACCAGAGCGTGAAGTTCAGCTTAAATCCAACTACTCAGCCGTAGGCCGTTATGTTCTTTCCGCTGATATCTGGCCAATTCTGGAAAAAACCGAGCCGGGGGCTTGGGGACGAATTCAACTGACGGATGCTATTGCCGAACTGATTAAGTCACGTCCTGTTGAGGTTCAGAGATTAGTTGGCGAGACTTTTAACTGTGGTGAGAAAATGGGCTATTTACGAGCATTCGTTACGTATGGGCTCCGTCATCCAACGCAGGGAGAAGCCTTCCGCGAGTGGGCTGAAACATTGAAACTGTAATTTAGCTAGAACTTAATCTCGTCCGTGAGCTATTCTCCTCTACATTCAGAGAGTCGGGGTGAGTTAGTATTTTTGTAGCCTATTTTTGTATGTGTTTGGAGCGGCATACGCCCCTGGTGACGAACTGTATTGTGCTTTGTTCTCATTCACTTAATGAGACTACGGTGGTTTAAACCGAAATTCTTGTTAGTTGCAGAAACAAATGTCAGGATGCCGCCATGATTGATGATGCAAGAGGATTAGGTATAAGTGATTCTATTCACGTTGACTTAAACCCTAAGTCAACATCTGATACTTTGTTGATAACTTGTCGAAGTGGTTGCTATGTCATTAATATACCAGACTATTTTGACAGTGGCTGTTAATGGTTGTTCGGCAAGGTCAATGAACGGCAGAAAATTTACTTTGAAAGTGATGATAACTCGATGGCAAAACGACAATTGAAAATGGTATCGCTCTTGATAGCCATAGGATTAGTTAGCGGATGTACCGTTATTCCTGGGCAGGATTTAAAAACATCAGGAAAAGAAATTGTAAAACAGGATGATAGCGACTTTTCTCTCAACGATGTGGTCAATATCTATCCGCTAACACCTAAGCTGATTGATAAGATGCGTCCTACCATCTCCGTCGCTCAGCCGAATCCTAAGCTGGACTCTTCATTACAGACTTATGAATATCGAATTGGCGTGGGCGATGTGCTTAGCGTCACCGTTTGGGATCACCCTGAATTAACAACACCTGCAGGCCAATATCGCAGCGCCAGCGATACGGGTAACTGGGTTCAATCCGATGGCACCATTTTCTATCCTTATATAGGTAAAGTTGCCGTTGTGGGAAAAACAGTTGGTCAGGTGCGTAGTATCATAAGCAGTCGGTTAGCTCAATATATCGAAAGCCCGCAGGTTGATGTTAACGTTGCAGCATTCCGTTCGCAGAAAACTTATATTACCGGTGAGGTTGCCAAATCGGGACAACAACCAATCACCAATATTCCACTTACCGTACTGGATGCCATTAACGCCGCCGGTGGCCTGACTGATAACGCCGACTGGCGTAATGTGATCTTAACGCATAATGGTAAAGAGCAACTGGTGTCTCTGCAGAAGCTTATGCAGAACGGTGATTTAATGCAGAACCATCTGCTTTTCCCTGGCGATATCCTTTATGTGCCGCGTAACGATAACCTTAAAGTATTCGTTATGGGTGAGGTCAAAGCGCCTGCAACCATGAAAATGGATCGTAGCGGCATGACTTTGACAGAGGCAATTGGTAATAGTGAAGGCTTAAATCAGAGCGCAGCCGACGCGACGGGCGTTTTTGTCATTCGTCCACTTCATGGTACTCAGGGCAAAAAGATTGCAGATATTTATCAGCTCAACATGTCTGATGCGACTGCAATGGTTATGGGCTCAGAATTCCACCTTAAACCATACGATATTGTATATGTTACAACTGCGCCAATTGTGCGTTGGAACCGCGTGATCAGTCAACTGACGGGGACCATTAACGGCTTCAATAACCTGACTGAAGGAACGCTGCGGATCAGAACTTGGCCATAGTGGAGCGTAGGAATGTTTGATTCAATTTTAGTTGTATGCATCGGTAACATATGTCGTTCCCCGACAGGAGAACGCTTGTTGAAGCAAGCATTGCCCGATAAAAAAATTGCTTCAGCAGGCATTAGTGCACTCGTGGGGAAGCCGGCAGACGCCAGTGCAACAAATGTTGCTAATGGACATCAGCTTTCCCTTGAAGGGCATATTGCGCAGCAGTTGACCAAAGAATTGTGTCGTGAATATTCTTTGATTCTAGTAATGGAAAAAACGCATATCGATGCCGTGTGTCGTTTGGCACCTGAAGTTAGGGGAAAAACGATGCTTTTTGCGCACTGGTTGGGACAGCAAGAAGTTCCCGATCCGTATCGCAAGAGTACGGAAGCTTTCGAGTTTGTTTACCGCCTGCTGGCTGAATCTGCTCAGAAATGGGTGCAAGCATTAAATCGTTAAACAGAGATAATGATGACTGATAATAATAGATTGAGTTCGCCAGCGAGTGGGACCAGTGGTGAAATAGACTTAGGTCACCTGATTGGAACCTTACTAGATCATCGTTGGTTAATTGTAGGAATAACAACTTTATTTGCTGTGATTGGTATTATTTACAGCATCTTTGCTACTCCTATATACCAGGCCGACGCAACGGTGCAGGTAGAGCAAAACAGTGGTAATTCCATTGTGAATGATCTTGCTCAAGTCTTACCTAGCAGCTCACCTGGATCGGCAACTGAGATCCAGTTGATTAAGTCGCGAATGATTGTTGGCAAGACAGTAGATGACCTGCATCTTGATACTGTTGTACAGCAAAAATATTTCCCAATCGTTGGTCGTGGCTGGGCTCGCTTGACAGGACAAGTCCCTGGGCAAATTGCCTTATCACGTTTAAGCGTACCCAAATCTCTTTCAGATGCTCCGCTGGAACTGGAGGTTGTGGATAAGAATACGTTCACCTTGAGTAGTGATGGTAATAAGCTGTTTAACGGTAAAGTAGGGCAGTTAGCTAAGCATAGTGGTGTGACTTTATTGGTGAGCGAATTAGATGCGGAACCAGGGACTGTATTCACAGTAGTCAAATTGCCTAAGCTATTAGCTACCATGAATCTGTTGGATGGGTTATCTGTAGAAGACCAAGGTACAGACACTGGGGTCTTGTCTTTATCGTTGACGGGTGATGACCCGATCGCAATGCAAAAAATTCTGGATTCTATTAGTAAGAATTATTTAACGCAAAATGTGGAGAGAAAGTCTGAAGAGGCAGCTAAGAGCTTAGATTTTCTGAAAGAACAGTTGCCGCTGATGCGTACTTCTCTTGAAACGGCAGAAGATAAACTTAATCGTTTTCGTCAAGCAAATGACTCAGTCGATCTCTCGCTTGAAGCTAAATCGATGCTCGATACTATTGTCGGAGTTGAAGCTCAGTTGAACCAATTGACGTTCAAAGAGGCAGAAATTTCGAAACTCTTTACCAAAGAACACCCGGCTTACAGGGCTTTGCTCGAGAAGCGCGCAACTTTAGAGCAAGAAAAAGTTGCACTGAACAAACGTGTTAGTCAAATGCCACAAACGCAGCAGGAAATCCTACGACTGACCCGTGATGTCGATGCAGGTAAAGAAATATACATGCAATTGCTGAATAAGCAGCAAGAACTTTCTATCACCAAAGCAAGTACTGTTGGTAATGTTCGTATTGTTGACTCAGCGGTGACACAGCCTAAACCGGTTAAGCCTAAGAAGACGATTATTGTTTTGATTATTACTCTTCTTGGTGGAATGTTGTCCGTAGCTATCGTCTTACTGAAGAACATGTTGCATCATGGTATTGAAAGCCCTGAGCAACTAGAGCAGCAAGGTATTAACGTTTATGCCAGTATTCCATTATCTGAGTGGCAACAGAAAAAGGATATTGAAACAGTTATCAAAACGAAGCGGAAGACAAATACACGATCGAATACTTTGCTTGCCGTAGGCAACCCTGCCGATCTGGCTGTCGAAGCGGTACGTAGCCTGCGAACCAGCTTACATTTCGCAATGCTGGAAGCTAAAAATAATGTTCTGATGATTTGTGGTGCCAGTCCTAATATTGGTAAAACATTTGTAAGTTTGAACCTTGCCGCTGTTGTCGCTCAAACTAACCAGCGAGTGCTAATTATTGATGCGGATATGCGTAAAGGCTACTCACATACGATGTTGAATGTTGATTGGAAAAATGGTCTGTCAGATATTCTTTCACAACAAATCTCTATTGATAAGGCTATCAAGAAAACGTCAGTTGATAATTTGGACTTTATTTCCCGAGGCCAAATACCGCCAAACCCTTCGGAATTGTTGATGGGAAGTCGTTTTAACGAATTGATTAAGTGGGCAAGTGAAAATTATGACATCGTTATGATTGATACCCCGCCAATCTTAGCTGTAACTGATGCTGCTATCATTGGGCATGTTGCAGGCACTAGCCTGATGATCGCGCGTTTTGCTGTGAACACAGTGAAAGAAATTGAGATCAGTGTCCGTCGATTCAACCAGAATGGTATCGAGGTGAAGGGCGTGATTCTGAATGCTGTGGAGAAACGAGCAAGCAGCTATTACGGGGATTATGGCTATTACCAATACGAGTATCGTTCTAAAGATAATGCGTAATTAATCTAGGCAGAGGCTCAAAAATTGAGCCTCTACAATTTTTGGTAAATATCTAAATAGGAGTCAGGGATGAAGGTGACTTTTTTTTTGGAACGGTTCCCTAACTATTCTGAAACGTTTGTGATTAATCAAATAGTCAGTTTCATAGATAAAGGAATTGATGTAAACATCGTGTCAATCTATCCTGGTGATACAGATAAGAAACATGCGGTTGTTGAACAATATGGACTTATCAATAAAACGACATATCTTCTCCCTAAAGAGAAACTAAGTGGTGCAGTGCGTATCATAGCGCGTTTAAAGAATGTAAAACCTAAATGTGTTGGCGTTAAGTTTTTAAGATCATTGAACGTTTTTAATTACGGAAAACATTCTTTAAACTTGTTATTACCTTCGATTGTTGGACATAATTCAAAAGTAATAAGTGCTGATTTTTTCATCTCCCACTTTGGTACGGTAGGGGTGATTGCGGATAAATTACGTGAAATTGGTTTTTTGAAAGGAAAGTTAGCAACTATATTTCATGGCTTGGATATTTCGCACACGAAAACACTGAAGGATTCAAAGGCCGACTACATCAACCTTTTCAAACGTAGTGAGCTGGTATTACCTATAAGTGAACTATGGGCACATAAGTTAATTTCTCTTGGGTGTCCTAAAGAGAAAGTTCATATTTCCCGTATGGGTATAAATGTAGATTTGTTCAAGTTCAACGAGCCTCAATATTCGAATGACTCACCATTGCATATTGTAAGTGTTGCGAGATTTGTAGAGAAGAAAGGACTCGAGTATGCGATACAAGCCTGCGATTATTTGAAACGAGAAAACATAGCGTATAAATACTCGATTATTGGCGATGGTCCATTGGCACCCATCTTGAAACAGAGAATTACAGAGTTAGGACTAGAGGAAGATGTGAGAATTCTTGGTTTCCAACCACAGGAAAAAATCCGAGAGTTACTTGCAAAGGCTGATGTTTTTCTGTTGCCTTCTGTAGTCGCCACCGATGGTGATATGGAAGGGATACCTGTTGCGCTCATGGAGGCAATGGCAATTGGCCTACCGGTGATTTCGACTTATCACAGTGGAATACCTGAGTTGATTGAAAATAATATCTCCGGTTGGCTAGTCAAAGAGCGTGATGCTGAGGCTATTGCCGAGGTTCTGAGTTCCCTGGCTCGTCTGCAGTATGATATTACAGCAGTCACAGTCCCTGCTAGAAAGGTTATTGAACAAAAGTTTAATCAGGATGCTTTGAATAGAGAGTTATGCGAGTTGATAGAGCGCTCTTTATCATAACTAATAATTGCACCTCCAATAAAAGTGGCATGATGAAAATATTGATCATAAATACACTCTATGCTCCATATCAAATCGGTGGCGCAGAGGTTTCCGTTCAGTTACTTGCTGAACAACTGGTGGGGAATGGCCACCAGGTTAAAGTACTATGTCTTCATGCAGACACAGTGAGTAAATCTGACACAATTAATAGTGTTGAGGTTGAATATCTTCCGCTAAAGAATATTTACTGGCCATTTGGAGATGAGGAACAGGGGCGTTGGAAGAGATTGTTCTGGCATGCTTTGGACAGTTATAATCCTTTTATGGCTAAATTAGTTGATGTTGAAATTGAAAAATTTAGACCCGATATCGTCCATACTAACAACCTGACAGGTTTTTCCGTTTCTATCTGGCCTCTGATAAAAAGAAAAAAAATAAAGCTGGTGCATACCTCTCGAGATTATTATCTTTTCCATCCTAATACTACGTTATTTAAAAATGGTAAGAATATCGATGAGAATAGTTTTACTATTAAGGCTATTTCCTTTATTAAAAAACGGATGAGCCAACATATAGATGATTTTGTTGGGATAAGTCAGTTTATTTCAATGTTTCATAAAAAAAATGGTTTTGCAAGTAAAGCAAATCATAGTTATATATATAATCCGATAAATATAAACTCACTGAATGTCGAAAAACAAAATGTAATAGCTGATGTTATCAGCGTGGGGTTTATTGGACGATTGAGCGTAGTAAAAGGCTTTGATGAGTTTTGTAATCTTGCCAGAAAATATAAAGATGATCCTGGTGTGGTTTTTCGCGCTGCTGGACGTTTTCATAATGATGACGAAGGCCGAGATATGGAAGCATTAGCTAAATCTTGTGGTGTTGAACTATTGGGCTTTGTTCAGGTTAATGAGTTCATGAGTAGTGTCGATGCCGTTGTTCTCCCAATTAAATGGAATGAACCATTCGGACGGGTAGTTCTTGAAGCTGCGTTGGCTGGTAAAGCAGTATTCACTACATTTAGAGGCGGGGTCACTGAAATTGCCAAGATTTGCCCAGGCATCTATGAATTGAGCAATTTTAATATGCAAGCGATTATTAATCATCGAAATCACAGTTGTGATACTGGACTTCCTGAGGATTTTAATGTTGATAAAGTTGCAGACAGATATGTAGAGGTCTATAGAAAATAAGATGAAGATATCATTAAAATCATTTTTCTCATCATATCTTTCATGGTACTTATTTTTCGTTTCTATCAGTGGTATCGTTGCCGTTGTTGGTTACTCTACCAGCCGAGCATTGATCTTATATAAAGACTTTTTCGCTATACTGATTCCTTCTTTATTATTAATTTCTTTCGTTGTTTTACGACAAAAGTTAGCTGCGAGTTTTCAATATTATTTGATCGTAATAATATTTGGTTTGATATTTGTTTTTACATTTATTCTATTAACTGCATTATTTAGTCGGTTTGATGTATTAAGAACAATAATTCAGTTCAGACTAGAGTTATTTATTGCTTTTTCTTTACTGACGGGAGCATTGTTACTGGCACTGACACCAGATGAACAGTATGAAATACTGATGAAGTTGGTTCGCCTGTATATAATTTTAGCCGTTGTAAATGCACTTATTACTATTGGTGAGTCAGTTTTTGCCCAAATAATTTATAGTGTCATTGGGATTAACCCGGGGCCAAAATTTACTGAGTTTGGTAAGTCTCACGGGTTACTTTTGCGTTCTGTTATGGGCCGCTTTAGAGCCATTGGGTTATTGACCGGACCTTTTAGCCTCAGCGAGTATCTGTTTTTTGGTATGCTATTGGTGAGATATGTTCGGCCAAGCAGGCAGTTAAAGTATATCATACTGATGGCTGTTGCTATCTACTGCTCAACATCCAAAACTGCAGCAATTATGACAGCGCTATTTTTGATTTATTTCTTTATGAGGAAATTTTTCTCAGAGCGTTTCAGTCTGTCAATTACGACATTCGGTACTATAATAGTGTTTATTGTTTCATTTATTATTACTACCGATAAAGATCTTTATCAAAATACTTTCTCCCGTGGGGATGCCACTGCGGAAAATAGTGTTTTGTTCCGAATGCAAAATGTGGAAAAAGTAATGGGTAGCCCCAATTACTCTGATTATTATGGGGCAGGCTATGCGGTTAACGGAAACGCAATGGTTGGTGCTGATAATGCCGACACAGTTGCATTAGATAGTGCCCATATATATATATTATCAAGTTACGGAAATGTCGGCGTAATTTCTTGCCTGCTCTTATTCTTAATGATGTGTATGCTGATGTATAAGTTTACGATGGAAGGGATGCCGAGTCTTGTTTATCTTTATTGGGTAATATCCTTCTTGACTAACTTTATGTATAACAATCCAATGTTAAACTATCCAGGGTATGCCTTCCCTATTATCATGAGTGCGCTATTTATATCATTAAGACGTTATAGACCTAGTCCTGCTCATTAAAGAATATCATTAAGGGATCCGCCTTAGCTATGACGATTTATGTGAACGCTCGATTTCTAACGCAAGAGTTAACCGGGGTGCAGCGTTTTGCTGAACAGGTTTCTTTGGCGTTAAATGCTCAAAGAAACGATTTAATCTTCGTATCACCAGATGGGATCATCAGAAAGGATGTCGCGGAAAAGTTGAACGTGAAAATTATCCCTGGTGGGTCTGGACATCTTTGGGAGCAGTTCAATTTACTATCTTATTTACGAATGGAAGATTCGCCTCTATTACTTAACCTGGGAAGTACGGCTCCAGTATTTTATAAAAACAAAATCATGACGCATCATGATGTTACATATAAACGTTTCCCCCAAAGTTACTCTCGTAAATTTAGACTACTATATAACTCATTAATTCCTCTCATGCTTCGCAGTAGCAAGCATGTCATTACTGTTAGTGAGTTTTCAAAACAAGAGATAGCTAAAGTATATAACTTCCCGAATGAAAAAATATCTGTAGTTTACAATGCTGTCGGCGATGAGTTTTCTCATTCTTTTGATAATAATAAAGAAAATTATCTTCTCGCGGTATCTTCACCAAATTTCCATAAGAATTTCCATGGAATGATAGAGGCATTCATTGCTTTAAATAAAAAAAATGGTGTTAAGCTTAAGATTATAGGCAAGGCATCTACCAGTTTTTCTGCGATGGATTTCAGTGAATACCTTTCTACTTCAGATAAGGTCGAATTTATGGGGCGCGTTGATGATGCGCAATTAATAGCTCTATATCAGAATTCATTGGCTTTTATTTTCCCTTCGTTCTATGAAGGTTTTGGCTTACCACCACTTGAGGCTCAAGCTTGTGGTTGTCCCGTAATGTCATCCAATCAGGCTTCAATGCCAGAAGTATTGAAAGGCAGTGTTTTATATTTTGATCCTGCCAATATTGATGATATGACGCGAGTAATGGAGAGAATAATATCAGATGCTGAAGTTCGCAATGATTTGATAAGCGCGGGCTATGAGAATGTTAAACGATTCTCATGGGAAAAGTCAGCAAGTAAAGTGAGTGAATTGCTTAACTCTGTGAGTTAGTTTTTCTTTTTAGGCTTATGTTTAGACGATTATATTTCAGTTCACGATGAGATTTTGAAATAACTATTTAGAGCGGAGATTTTTATGTTGGACGATGATGTGAGTATTGGGGTCGTTATGGATTGGCTAGTGACCTATGCGGGGGCCGAAAAAGTTGTAGAAGAATTTATTAAGGTATACCCCGATGTTGAGCTTTATTCCATAGTTGATTTCCTTTCTGATGAGTCGCGACAGAAATTTAATAATAAAAAAGCAAATACCACATTTATCCAAAACTTGCCTAAGGCCAAGAAAATTTATCAAAAGTACTTACCGTTAATGCCCGCAGCCATTGAGCAATTAGATGTGTCTAAACACAATATAATTCTTTCGAGTAGCCATGCTGTTGCTAAGGGGGTTTTGACTGGGCCTGATCAATTACATATCAGTTATGTACATTCTCCTATTCGCTATGCTTGGGATTTGCAGCATCAATACCTCCGAGAGGCCAATCTGGATAAAGGCTTTAAAGGAATGCTGGCTAAATGGTTGCTGCATAAAATTCGTGTTTGGGATTGTCGAACCGCAAACGGAGTAGATCATTTTATTGCTAACTCGCATTTTATTGCACGCAGAATAAAAAAAGTCTATGGGCGGCATGCCGATGTTATTTATCCACCGGTTGATGTAGAACGTTTCGAGCTCTGTGAAGATAAAGATGATTTTTATTTTACGGCATCTCGTATGGTTCCTTATAAGCGTATGGATCTTATTGTTGAAGCATTCAGCACTATGCCAGATAAGAAACTGATAGTTATTGGCGACGGTTCTGAAATGAATAAGATAAAATCCAAAGCTACTCAAAATATTGAAATTTTGGGATATCAAAGTAATGAAGTCCTGCAAGATCATATGCGAAGGGCTAAAGCGTTCGTTTTTGCTGCCGAAGAAGACTTTGGTATCACAGCTGTAGAGGCTCAGGCTTGTGGTACTCCAGTTATTGCTTATGGTAAGGGTGGGTCGCTAGAAACTGTTCGCCCGCATGGCAGCGTTAAGCCAACCGGAATGTTTTTTAAACAGCAGACGGTTACCTCTTTGGTCGATGCTGTGATGTTGTTTGAAAGTATTAGTGATGAATTTATTCCACAGGATTGTCGGACACATGCATTAAAATTTTCTGCTGACCGTTTTAGGCGTGAATTGTCAGAGTATGTTAATGATAAATGGGCCTCATTTAATGAAGCAAAAAAAATAAATTATTAACTGTGGCTGGTGTAATTGAGTGATTAGTGTTCTGTTATCATAGGTATATAGTGTTAAATACTAGTCTAATGAATTGGAACTTTATGGTTTATAATGCATTGGTTGGTGATAAGTATTTATTTGAATAATCATAAAGTGTAATTTAAAAACTATAAATAAGTACCACTGTAGGCGTCTTCATTTCTCAAACAGACGAACTTGGCTTTGGATTTGATGGTTGGCGTTTCTCTAAGATGAGCCAGCCGTTCGATTAAATGTTGAGTTGCATGGTTGTATTGAGCTCGTGCAGAGAATGTGGGTGAAACTCTCGGTATTTTTCGTCGAAAAATTTGACATAAATAAATGTTAAATAGCTGCGATATAAAATACTCGTTAATCGTAGGAAAACAAATGAAGCAGACTAGTGGGCTGTTCGGTAACATAACATCAAAATTGATGCTTGCCGTATCTGATATGCTATTCTTTAATTTATCTATTTATTTGGCATATTTTTTTATCAATAAAGTTATGGGTGGTATTGATGAGTTTCTACCCCCAGAGGAATTTAGTGTTCGAATACTTGCCCAATTTATATTGTCATTAACTTGCGTATTTTGGTTTTGGACGAGGTTACGCCATTACACTTATCGAAAACCATTTTGGTTTGAACTGAAAGAAATTGTACGTACCCTACTTATTTTTGCTGTTCTCGATCTGGCTTTGGTCGCGTTCTCTAAATGGCATTTTTCACGCTATGTGTGGATGTTCTCCTGGGGAATAATGATTGTATTGGTTCCATTGGGACGGGCCATGACCAAAAAATTACTTAATCGTTTGGGGATGTGGAAAAAACAAACGGTGATCATTGGTTCTGGTAAAAACGCATTTGAAGCTTATGCCGCTTTGCAAAGTGAGGAGGTGCTGGGCTTTGATGTGGTTGCTTTTGTTTGTGTTGATACTCCTTGTGAGAAGAGTCACCATGGGGTCCCTGTTATTAGCAGTGAACAGGAGCTCTGGGATTGTACTGATACTGAGAACACGCAATTCATCGTTGCTTTAGAGTTTGAACAGCATGCATTACGGGACTGGTGGCTGAAAAATCTCGCCAAACATGACTGCCGCTCAGTGTCAGTGATTCCCACTCTACGTGGCGTGCCGCTTTATGGTACGGATATGAGCTTCATTTTTAGTCATGAGGTGATGATTTTACGTGTTAGCAATAATCTGGCTAAGCGCTCTTCACGAATAATAAAACGCACATTTGATATCATCGGCTCGTTGTTGATCATGATTATGCTATCACCGGTATTGTGTATTCTTGCCTTTCTAGTCTCTAGGGATGGAGGCAAACCGATATATGGTCATGAGCGAGTTGGCCATAATGGCAAGAAATTTAAATGCCTTAAATTCCGGTCAATGGTATTGAATTCTAAAGATATACTTGATGAGCTGCTAGCTAGAGATCCTGAAGCTCGTGCCGAATGGGATAAAGATTTTAAGTTAAAGAACGATCCTCGTATAACTCGCGTTGGGGCTTTTATTCGTAAAACAAGTCTCGATGAGCTACCTCAACTGTGGAACGTATTCCGGGGGGAGATGAGTTTGGTTGGGCCGCGCCCAATTATCGAGGCTGAGTTAGAACGCTACGCTGGCGACGTTGATTATTATCTGATGGCAAAACCTGGCATGACGGGTCTTTGGCAGGTAAGTGGGCGTAATGATATCGATTACGACACACGTGTCTATTTCGATTCTTGGTATGTTAAAAATTGGGCTCTATGGAACGATATTGCCATTTTGTTTAAGACAATATCTGTTGTTTTAAAACGTGATGGGGCTTATTAATTTTAATCAATATATGCAGAAAGCCGGTGGCGTGGTGCTTACCGATAGTTTACATATCTTGAGGGAAAGAAATGGAAGTAGTTAGCAGTTCAAGAACTGATTATAGAAGAGATATAGACGGGTTACGTGCGCTAGCTATATTGTTAGTTGTTGCATTCCACTCTGGAATAACTTTTTTGAAAGGAGGATTCATTGGTGTAGATGTCTTCTTCGTTATTTCAGGCTTTTTAATCGGTGGGATAATTTACAGCGAGATGTTGGTAAATAAATTCTCATATAAAACTTTCTATGTTAGAAGAATAAAACGTATTGCACCTGCCTTAATCGGCATGCTGGTAACTTGTACGCTTATTGCCTATTTTCTTTTGTCACCTGATGAATATCGCCTATTCTCTATATATTCGATATCCACATTGGCATCTATTCCAAATATAATTTTATGGTGGAAGGTTGATTATTTTTCGGCCACATCTGATTATAATCCATTGCTGATGACCTGGTCTTTAGGGGTGGAAGAGCAATTTTATATAGTATTCCCTATTTTACTGGCTGTTATTTTTAAGTTTAGAAAACATGTTGTTGGCTTACTTGTCTGTGGTGTGATTTTTTCTTTTGCACTTAGTGCCATAATTACTAAGCTATACCCCTTGGCCGCTTTCTATTTGCTTCCGACCAGAGCATGGGAGATGGGGGCTGGTGCCGTTTTGGGTATTCTTTATAAGCAGAATAAAATCCCTAAAATTTCCACTTGGTTGAAAGAGTTGATCTTTGTCGTTGGGCTTTTGTTTATTATCTACCCAGCGTTTACTTTTAATAAGTTTACCGAGTTTCCTGGTGCTGCAGCTATATTCCCAGTCGTAGGTTCTTTGTTGCTCATACTTGGTAATGGTCAGTTAAGTAAGTTGGTTTTTTGTAATCGTCTAATGGTGTTTATTGGTTTAGTATCTTATTCTTGGTATCTTTGGCATTGGCCTCTGCTTAGTTTTGCCCGGTTATCAATTAATGGTGCTTTACCTTGGTATCTTGGTTTGTTGATTTCACTATTGGCATTGGTTATTTCTTACTTGTCATATTTGTTCATCGAAACGCCTTTTAGGCGGAAAAATAATGTCTCACACAATAAGGTTATATACGGTTATATAGCCATTACGGGTGTGCTTTTTGTTCCGTTGTTTTTACTATTTCTTTCGTCTGGTGCGCCTTATCGAGTGAGCCCATTGGTGAATCAGAATGAAAGTGATAAAAATATCGGTGTTAGGGATCCTTGCTTGATGGGGTATGGCGTTAGCAAGTTTAATAAATCATCACAATGCATACCACAAGATAAAACGCAGGAAGGCATAGCAATACTTGGTGATAGCCATGCAGCTGCGTTGCGAGGGGGAATTGATCAATTGGCTAAGAATGATGCGCTGGCCGTTTATCAATTAACGAAGGCGTCATGCCCTATGCTATTGGGAACCTCGCGTGTTATTAATTCTATCCCTGATCACCGCAGCGAATGTAGTAATTACAATGCTGAGGCGTTAAATTATGTCATTAATAATAAGTCGATAAAAACGGTATTGTTGGCAGGGTACTGGGATACGGGGCTTCTTATTTCTGCCGGGGGCTATGCAAGAGACGGTGGATCGGTTGGGAATAAAAATGATGCCGAAGAGTCATTCAAGGTTGGGTTGCAAGGAGTCATAAATAAACTCACTGAGAATGGAAAGAAAGTTATAGTATTTAATGATGTCCCAGTTATCCGGTTTGATGTTATTAAAAAAATAAATATCGATCAGATTCCATTAAGAAATTCAGTGAATAAATTGCTTGAAGCTAATGTCAATGATAGTGATTTCACGACCAGTGTTGTGGTGAAGGATAATAATATCGTTGAGATCCTTCGTAGTATGCAAGGAAGGGATGTGACTTTTTACGATATGGATAAAAACCTTTGCGATAGTAATGGATGCCGTTTTAGGATGAATGGCCGAGCGTTCTATTATGATATTCAGCACCTCACTGCTTTGGGGGGAGAGTATGCCCTGAGGGGACTACCAATAAAATAATTCAGGTATGGGAACATTCAATAAGAAATGCTGTTCTTAGGTTTGTTAGAATATTTCATTTTTATATCTATTGGAGGTCAAGCTGTGTTAAAAAATCTTTATGAAACAGAAGTGAAAATATCTCGCTTATTTTCAACTTTTGGGTTAGCAGCTGTATGCCTCTTTCCTTTTAATTATGCCTCTGCATTTGAGGTTGGTATACATAGCCACTTTCGCCGTTACTCTCAACCCAGCGACTATTACTTACAGGAGATCCGTGAGCTTGGTTTCAATTCTTTCCGCAGTGATTATCTTTGGGAAGGTATGGAGGAGAAAAAGGGAGTCCTGGAAGTCAGCCCTTCACTACGCAGAGAGGATGCTGCTTTCAATAATGGTGAAAAGTATGGTTTAAGCGCTTTGGCAGTATTAGCCTATGGCAATAAGCAGTATGACCCTTCAGGTTACCCAACGACCCCAGAGGCGATCAAGGCTTATGCAAATTATGCTTATTGGTCTGCAAGCAGGTTAAAAGGTAAGGTTAAGTATTACGAGGTGTGGAATGAATGGGTGAATGGTACCGGCATTCAGACTCGGCCGCTTAAAGTTCCTCCCCCTCAAGTTTTTGTGGAGTTAGTGAAGCAGGCTTCTATCGCCATTAAGCGTGCAGATCCTAATGCCATTGTTGTTGCCGGCTCTATTAGTCCCTTCAGTAAACGCGATATGGATTGGTTTAACCAGGTTCTATCCCTTGGAGTATTGAAATACTTGGATGGTGTATCAATTCATCCATACTCCTACAAGGACGGTAACTATAAGTTGCGTTCTGCTGAAGGCAATTTGGCCGGAATTGATGCTTTTGAAACCAAATTAAGTCAAGTCGCCGGACACTCTGTGCCAATATATATCACTGAAAATGGTATACCAACATATACCGGTGATGGAGGGTTGTCTGGTAACGAGGTTGCGCAGTATGTCATAAAATATACTTTACTAGCAAAAACCAGGCCCTATATCAAAGGTGTGTGGTGGTATGACTTGATTGATGATGGTAAAAGTGACCATGTTAATGAGGACCGATTTGGGTTCTATGCGCAAGGTGGTAAACCCAAGCCAGCGGCGGGTTACTATCAGAAAATTGCTGATATAGCAAAAAACTATCAGGTTCAGCAATACAAAGTGGATAATAACGGGATTGTTAACATCACTCTGAAAAGTCCAGAAGGTATGTACGCGCTTTTGAGATGGCAAGAAATTATCCCGCAAAAGGCGTCTGTGATTGATCGTGGTTTAAGCAAGCTAAAATCCTCCGGCACTGCTTCTGCAAGTGATGTAATGCTGATTGAGAGTAAAGATAGCGCCGCCGCAGTACGTAATGATGGCGTGCCACTTCTGATTCGTTCAACCGAACCAATTAAACTTCAATAAATATTTCTATCAAAAATTGAAAGCAATTATTTAAAAAATGGCTTTTGAGATAGTCACCTCCACCCTGTGAGCGCTACGCTGACAGGGTGTTTTTATTTTTGGAGGGGGCGACAATGTAAAAGTTTTCGTTCATAAATATCGATTTCGGTAAATCTTCGTTCCATTTCCCTGCTCAAAAAATACAGGCATATCTTGCCTGGTACCCACCAGTTAAGTACCTCTCCTTCGACCTATACTGTCTATACCGTTCTTAAGGCGCCTCCTCCATAAAAATTTATCTACATTTATATTAACAGCAAAAATACCAGCCGGAATAAACCGACTGGCATAGGGTTTTTTGCTATTTGCTGGCCTACGCATAACCGCTTCAGTAAAAACGATTATTTAGCGAGGGTTACACTCACGCGTAGTGTAATGTATCCAATAGTTGCTGATGGTTTTGACCAGTCAGGTAAACCACGCTATCACCGGTATCCAGCGTGTGGTTATTGTTGTTATCAATAATCACATAAGAACTGGCATTATCACCTGTTCCACCGAACACCACAGACGCCACACCCACTTTCGCGGTCAATGCGTTGCTGCTGCCCAGACCGAGGATACCGCCCAACAGACCGATAACGCCGTTAGTCAGACCGCCAACCAGAGTCCCCAACAGGGCATCCAGAGTATCGGAAGCACGGGTACCGTAATCCGCTACCGCAGTACCGCTGGTGTTACCAGAAATGGTTAAAGCAGAAGCAGCGTCAACAATCTTGTCTTTGGTGCTGTCAAAATCAGTAATGGTGACACCGGCCTGAGTGGTACTGGATTTCAGGTCATAAGTGTTCACCCCAGCGCCACCGGCCAAGGTAGTGTTACCCAGTACGTTGAAGCTGTCAGCAGCCCCGGTACCTTCTACCGTCAGTTGATAGCCGTTCAGACCCAGAGCAGTCAGTACAGGCGCCAACAACGTCGTGGTTACTACGCTCAGTGGCAGAATATTCAGCAACTGGATAATGATACCGTCACCGGTACCGGCATGGCTGGAGTCCAGATTCAGACCTGCGGTATTAGCCGATGCATTCACATCGCGTACGTTGCTAAAACCACTGCCCAATGTCAGATCCAGCACATGATTGCCAGTAACGGCAATGTTCTGTACCTGCGCGTTAGTCCCGGTCAGTGACAGGATATTGTCAAAGTTACCGGTACCACCAGAGGCAATATTCACATTGGTCAGAGCCGTGCCGAGCAGCGCACTGCTGCTACTGTTCAAGCTAACCTGGCCGGCGTTAACGTTGGCGGAACTCACTGCATCAAAATTAATATTGAAGTGATCCGTCGCATTCTGCACAAAAGTAAAGCTTAAAGTGCTGGCAGCGGTTGCATCACCTTTTACTTCCAATTG
>OBJL01000149.1_pt1 | contig 15222 bp, 10 predicted proteins | sample 1481721 | NCBI WGS metagenome assembly OBJL01 (sample SAMN05831943, study PRJEB22555) | human gut metagenome | isolation source: Skin biopsy | host: Homo sapiens
TCCATTCTATCCGCATTGATCATCCCATTTTGCGCAATTTTTTCTTTGCCGCTAGACGAGTTTGCATTTCAGTCATCACTTGTTCGTGTGAAATTCTCGGTTGTTCACTGTTAATTGCGCTCTCAACCTTGGCCCGGTACCAACGATCGTAACTCTCTGTTTGCTCAGCCGAGCCTAGCACCGGCAAAGTGGAGAGTGGAGGTTTTATCGCCATGGAATACGCCCTCTCTGGGTTGTCTATATTTCAGGCAGTATAACGGCTTTGTTTACGAAAAAATACGCGACTCAGAGCTTCATCCTGACCATAATGTATTGTCCGGTATTATCATTGGTACCCATCCACGACATTAAGGAACCCCCATGTCCAGCCCTACCAACGTCAAGCTACGCCCACTGGAACGGGATGATTTGACGTTCGTCCATCAGATGGACAACAACGCCAGCGTGATGCGCTATTGGTTCGAAGAACCCTACGAGGCCTTCGTGGAACTTTCCGACCTGTACGACAAGCACATCCACGACCAGAGCGAACGCCGCTTTATTATCGAACACCAGGGGGCCAAAGTCGGCCTGGTGGAGCTGGTAGAGATTGACCATATTCACCGCCGCGCAGAGTTCCAGATCATTATCGATCCTACTCATCAGGGTAAGGGCTACGCCACTATCGCCGCCAAGCTGGCGATGGAGTACGGCTTCTCGGTGCTGAACCTGTATAAGCTGTATCTGATCGTCGACAAAGAGAACCCGAAGGCGATCCACATTTACAGCAAGCTGGGCTTCGAGGTAGAAGGCGAGTTGATCGACGAGTTCTTCGTTTACGGTGAATACCGCACCGTGCTGCGCATGTGTATTTTCCAGCCGCAGTACATGGCGAAGTTCAAAACCGCTGCCAGCGATAAGCCCCTGGTGAAGTAAACAAAAAACCCGCGAAAGCGGGTTTTGGCATGCTAAAGACCTGAGTTCTATTTCACCGGCAGAAAGCGATGCGGCGCCTTAACCATAGCGCCCGGTAATGTAATCCTCGGTACGGCGCTGGCGCGGCGAGGTGAAGATGTCGTCGGTGTCGTTATATTCCACCAATCGGCCCTGGTGAATAAACGCCGTGTAGTCCGATACTCGCGCCGCCTGCTGCATGTTGTGCGTTACCAGCACCACGCTGTAGTGTTGTTTCAGCGCAGAAATCAGCTCTTCAATGGTGAGCGTGGAGATAGGATCCAGCGCCGAGGTCGGCTCATCCAGCAGCAGAACTTCCGGCTCGATAGCGATCGCCCGCGCAATCACCAACCGCTGCTGCTGGCCACTGGAAAGGCGAAACGCGTTCTCACGCAGCCGATCTTTCACTTCGTGCCAAAGCGCTGCCGCACGCAGAGAGCGCTCTACCGCTTCGTCCAGGATCCGTCGGTCACGCACGCCCTGCAGGCGCAGGCCATACACCACATTTTCGTAAATCGACTTGGGGAACGGGTTCGGGCGCTGGAACACCATACCGACCCGCCGTCTCAGTGCCGCGACATCGATTTGTGTACCGCTGATGCCCTGGCCGTTAAGCTGCAGATCGCCTTCAATTCGGCAGTTATCCACCAAATCATTCATCCGGTTGAAACAACGCAGCAGTGTCGATTTACCGCAGCCAGAGGGGCCGATCAGCGCCGTCACCCGATGTTTCGGAATTCGCAGTGAAATATCGTGCAGCACCTGCTTCTCACCATAAAACAGGTTGAGATCCTTTACCGACAGCGCGGTATCTTCATCACCAAGATGCTGGACATCCAGCCGGGGCAAACTGCCTGGCGTCATCAAACTCATTAGGCACTCCCCACGAATAGCTTCATTGTTACTGCGACCATGCTCTGTACCGCTCCCTTAGCGAATGTCGAATACCCATCGCCGCCAGATTCAACCCCACCACAATCGCCACCAGCAGGAAGGCGGTGGCAAAGACCAGCGGCCGGGCGGCTTCCACGCTCGGGCTCTGGAAGGCCATATCGTAAATCTGGAAGCTCAGGTGCATAAACTTCCGCTCCAGATGCAGATACGGGAAAATATCATCCACCGGCAGTACCGGCACGGATTTCACCACGCCCACCAGCATCAGCGGCGCGGTCTCACCCGCGGCGCGCGCTACCGCCAGGATCAGGCCAGTCATCATTGCCGGTGCGGCCATGGGCAAAACAATGCGCCACAGAGTTTCCGCCCGGCTGGCCCCCAGGGCCAACGATCCCTGACGCAGGGAGGCAGGAATACGCGACAGCCCCTCTTCGGTAGCAACGATCACCACCGGCAACGTCAACAGTGCCAGCGTCAATGCCGCCCATAGCACGCCCGGCGTACCAAAGGTCGGGTTGGGCAGCGATTCCGGATAGAACAACTGATCGAGCGTGCCACCAATCATATAAACAAAGAAGCCGAGACCAAACACCCCGTAGACGATCGAGGGCACGCCGGCCAGATTCACCACCGCAATACGGATCAGCCGTGTCAGCAGATTATTCCCGGCGTATTCGTGCAGATAGACGGCGGCAATGACACCAAACGGCATCACCACGATCGACATCAGGATCACCATCAATACCGTACCGAAAATGGCCGGAAATACGCCGCCTTCGGTGTTGGCCTCACGTGGGCTGTCACTGAGGAACTTCTTCACCTGCTCGCCCCAGTGCACCAACTTCTGTGTGGTATTCATCGCATTGGGATACCAGGCATCGCGCACCTGGCTGAGAGAAATAGTATGGACCTGACCATGCATATCACGCAGCAGCAGCGCATCACGCTGGCGATCGCGGTTCAAGCCTTCCAGTCGGTCAGACAGCAAGCGATACTGGCGCTGCAGCTCCAGCCTCTCTGCCTTGATGGATGCCTGCGCACGGGCGTCGAGCTGGTCGTCATGCAGCAGACTTTTCTCCCGCAGCCGCAACGCGTCAAACCGTTGGTTGATGCGCGCCATATCGCGGAACTGAATATCATGTGCCTGCCGCGAAAGTGCGGCAATTTGCGGCAAACGCTGTAGCAACGCCTGGCTGAGGTTACGCCCGGTCAACGGCTGGCCGTCCTCCAGCATGCCCGCCAGATAACCATAGGCGGTGCCATTACTGTTGCGTTCCAGTACCAGCAAATTGCGCGGCGTGCTTTGGCTTAGAATGTCACCGGCCAGCAGTGTGCGGAAGTCCTGCCCTTCGCTCTCTCGGTTGCCCACTTTAATCAGGTAACGTTCAAAACTCTGCGCATCCCCCGGCGGCAAGGTAACGCCAGACTCCTGCAATTGACGGCGCGGAATACTCTGCTGCTGATACAACTCGCCGATCATCGTCACCGGCCCGGCAGCGCTCTGATTGAGCTCAAACTGGTAGACCGGGCTGGGCCAGAAATAGCGCATCCCCTGCCCGGCCAGCAACAGCATAATGCCGATCAACGCCAGCAGGCTGACGGCCACCGATCCGGCGGTCAGCCAGATCCACGGCGAACCGCTCTTTGCCCAAAGCCTCATGGCGCCTCCTGATTCAGGGTATAGCGTTTACGCAGGCGCAGACGGACTGCCTCCGCCAGCGTGTTGAACACAAAGGTGAAAATAAACAGCACCAGCGCGGTCAGGAACAGCACCCTGTAATGGCTGCTGTCAGCCACCGCCTCCGGCATCTCGATAGCGATATTGGCCGCCAGGGCGCGCAGCCCCTGGAACAGGCTGCCGTCGATTACCGGCGTATTGCCGGTCGCCATCAGCACAATCATGGTTTCCCCCACCGCTCGGCCAAAACCGATCATCAGCGCCGAGAAAATACCGGCGCTGGCCGAAGGCAAGACCACCCGCATCACGGTTTGCCACTGGGTCGCGCCCAGCGCCAACGAGCCCTGGCTCAGCGTCGCCGGCACGCTGAACAAGGCGTCTTCCGCCAACGAGAAGATGATCGGCACCAACGCAAAGCCCATCGCCACGCCGACCACCAGCGCATTACGCTGGTCATAGTCATCGCCCAGCCAGAAATGCAGCGGTTCGCCAAACAGTTTGACCTCCAGCCACGGCCCCACGCTGAACGCCAGCCAAACGGTGAGTATCATCAACGGCAGCAGGATCAGCAGATCCATGCCCGGTGGCAAGCGACGCGGTGCCAGCTTGTTCACCAGAGCGCCGCAGGCCAGTACCACTACCGCCAACAGCAGCGGCAGCGACAGCACCGCCAACAGATAATGTTCAATCACCGGCGCCAGCCAGATACCTGCCACCAGCCCAATAACTACCGTTGGCAGCGCGCCCATCACCTCGATCGCCGGTTTAATCACCCGTCGCAGCCCGGCCGACATGAAATAGGCGGTATAAATCGCCCCGGCCAATGCCAGCGGGATGGCGAACAGCATGGCGTAAGCCGCTGCCTTGAAGGTGCCAAAAATGACCGGCATCAGGCTAAATTTGGCCTGATAGCTATCCTCACCGGAGGTAGATTGCCAAACATAGGCCGGTTCGGGGTAATTCTCATACCACACCTTGTGCCACAGCGAGCGCCAGGTGACGTCGGGATAAGGGTTATCGATTGGATAATGCTGCCAGCCCTGCGCCGTTTCCAGCAGCAGACCGTCACCGCGTGGGGCGAATGCCATTTGCCGTACGCCGGTGCTCAACCTGCCGTTCAGCAGCGGCTGCGGCTGAATGCTGGAAAACAGAGAGAAGCCGCCGTCAGGTCTCAGGGTGGCAAACACCCGACGATAGGGCTCGGCCACCAGCAAATCCTGTGGCTCGGACTGGTGCTCGAAATGCTGCACCGGGGTCAATTGCCAGCGCTGATCCTTTTCAACATCGAACCATTCACGTATGCCACCGTCAGCCGCTTCGATCAATAACGCGCTACCGCCGGGCAAGGCCGTCAGTTGATAAGGCGTGTGATCGCCGAGGATGCGCGTTTCTTTAAGCTGTAACTGGGTGTCGTTAATTTGATAGCGCGCCAGTCGGTTACCCGACAGTAGATACAATTGACGGCCGTCCGGCGTTAGCACCAACTGCTGCACCGCGCTCTCCAGCGGGCTTTCGCTCAACTGCGGCGCTTGATCGCTGCCAAAACGGCCAAATACCAAACGGTGGTCATCAGTGACACCAGCCAGCAGATAGTGACCCTGTCGCACCTCGGACAGTGCCAGCAACGCCAAAGGCCGGCCCTGCTTATCCAGCGCTAGCGGCCGTTGCCCCAGTGGAAATAGCCACTGTGGAGCAGAGGTGCTCGCGGCAGCAAAATCCGCGCTGGCAACGATAACGCGGCCATCAGCCTGCGCCAAAGCAAACAGATCGCGTTCACCGGCCGCCTGGGTCAACAACGTCGGTTTGGTCAGCAATGGTTGCTGCGATAACGGCGTGCCCGCTGCGGCGGCGTCCTGCGGTACCAATCGGTAGAACTGCCCCAGCCCCTGCGCATCAATGCGGTACCCAATACGCTGCTGCACATCCATGCCCAGCGCCAGCGCAGGCGCGGTGGCGCTGATCGGCAAAGGCTTGGCCTGCCCCATCGTTGCCGGTTTAAACAGCGGCAGCACGGCAAACAGCAGGTAAACGAAGATCAGCATTAGCGTCATCAGCACCAGTAGCCCGCTGACGGTCACGGCCGCCTGCACGCTACGGTCGATGCGCGCACGCAGCCGATCCCGGGGATGTTGGTTTACCGTAGTCTGTGCCATGTCTCTCGCTGTCGCTGATGTAAGCAGGCTTGCGCCATAGAATAACCGGGCATCTTATGTCAGTTTTATGACGTTTGCATGACAAAGTTACCCGCCAGGCGCAGCGCATTTTGCGCTACCCATCAGCATTATTAATGCTATATATTGCTGAAAAATGATGATAAACCCGATCACATCTATAAATATAAAGCATGAAACACGCCATTTTATGCCAGTTGGTGATGACCAACAGTTCCCACGCCGCAGAAAATATATTTACCGCTCAAAATGCCTCACACCAAGGTAATGGATGTGTTGGACTTTCCTGTCAATCTCTCGCAATAATGATGAAGGACACTAGAGCGGCATCCGGGCTGCGTCCCGGATCCTTTTCTAAAATTGAACTGGAGTGGCAATGGGTCAGGAAAAGCTCTACATCGAAAAAGAACTAAGCTGGTTATCCTTTAATGAACGCGTATTGCAGGAAGCCGCAGATAAGAGCAATCCCCTGATTGAGCGCATGCGTTTTCTGGGCATTTACTCCAATAACCTTGATGAGTTCTATAAGGTCCGCTTTGCCGATCTCAAACGACGTATCCTGATCAGTGAAGAACAGGGTTCTGGTGGCGCTTCACGTCATCTGCTGAAAAAGATCCAGGCCAAGGTATTAAAAACCGATCAAGAATTCGACAGCCTGTATAACGATTTGCTGCTGGAAATGGCGCGGAATCAAATCTTCCTGATCAATGAGCGTCAGGTGTCGGAGAACCAGCAAATCTGGCTGCGACAATACTTCAAGCAGCATCTGCGTCAGCACATCACGCCCATCCTGATCAACCACGAAACCAATCTGGTGCAGTTTCTGAAAGACGATTACACCTATCTGGCGGTGGAGATTATTCGCGGCACGCGCATCGATTATGCGCTGCTGGAGATCCCGTCGGATAAAGTGCCACGCTTCGTCAATCTGCCACCGGAAGCACCGCGCCGGCGCAAGCCCATGATCCTGCTGGACAACATTCTGCGCTACTGCCTGGATGATATCTTCAAGGGCTTCTTCGACTACGACGTACTCAACGCCTATTCGATGAAAATGACCCGCGACGCAGAATACGATCTGGTCACCGAAATGGAATCCAGCCTGCTGGAACTGATGTCCTCCAGCCTGAAACAGCGTCTGACCGCCGAGCCGGTGCGCTTTGTTTACCAGCGCGACATGCCGAATGAAATGGTGGAGCTGCTGCGCGGTAAGCTGGGTATCTCCAACTACGACTCGGTGATCGCCGGCGGCCGCTATCATAACTTCAAAGACTTTATTGGCTTCCCGAACGTCGGCAAGGCCAATCTGGTCAACAAACCGCTGCCCCGCCTGCGCCATATCTGGTTCGAAAAGTTCCGCAACGGTTTTGACGCCATCCGCGAACAGGACGTGCTGCTTTACTACCCATACCATACCTTTGAGCACGTGCTGGAGCTGGTGCGCCAGGCGTCGTTTGACCCCAGCGTACTGGCGATAAAAATCAATATTTACCGCGTAGCGAAAGACTCACGCATTATCGAATCGATGATCCACGCCGCCCACAACGGCAAAAAAGTGACGGTGGTGGTGGAGCTACAGGCACGCTTTGACGAAGAGGCCAACATCCACTGGGCCAAGCGTCTGACGGAAGCCGGGGTACACGTTATCTTCTCTGCGCCGGGGCTGAAAATTCACGCCAAACTGTTCCTGATCTCGCGCCGTGAAGGCGACGAAATTGTGCGCTATGCTCATATCGGTACCGGTAACTTTAACGAGAAAACCGCGCGTATTTATACCGACTATTCGCTGTTGACCGCCGACTCACGCATCACTAACGAAGTGCGCCGAGTGTTCAACTTTATCGAAAATCCGTACCGGCCAGTCACCTTCGACAACCTGATGGTGTCGCCGCAAAACTCGCGCCTGAAGCTGTATGAGTTGATCGATAAGGAAATTGCCAACGCCGAGGCCGGTCTTCCGGCTGGCATTATGCTGAAAATCAACAATCTGGTGGATAAAGGGCTGGTAGATCGGTTATATACGGCATCCGGCGCCGGCGTAAAAATCCGCCTGTTGGTGCGGGGTATGTGTTCTTTGATTCCCAACCTGCCGGGGATCAGTGACAATATTCAAGTAATCAGCATCGTCGACCGCTATCTGGAACACGATCGGGTTTACGTTTTCGAAAACAAAGGTGACAAACTGGTTTATCTGTCCTCTGCCGACTGGATGACCCGTAACATAGATTACCGCATCGAAGTCGCGGTCTCGCTGCTGGATCCAACGCTGAAACAACGGGTTCTGGATATTCTGGAAATCCTGTTCAGCGACACGGTCAAGGCTCGTTACCTCGATAAAGAACTGAGCAACCAGTACGTACCACGCGGCAATCGCCGTAAGGTTCGTTCTCAGGTTGCCATTTACGAGTATTTAAAAGCTCTGGAACAACCAGGACAGTAGGCCAGCCACTATGCCGCTAAAAAGCACTGCAACAAACAAACCGCAGGAAATCGCTGCCATCGACCTCGGGTCGAACAGCTTCCACATGGTGATTGCCCGCGTCGTCAACGGCGCCTTACAGGTGTTGGGCCGTTTAAAACAACGGGTCCACCTCGCCGATGGATTGGACAGCAACAATGTGCTCAGTGAAGAGGCAATAGAACGCGGCCTGGCCTGCCTGGCGCTGTTTGCCGAACGGCTGCAGGGCTTCCCGGCAGATAACGTCACCATCGTCGGGACCCATACCCTGCGCCAGGCGGTTAACGCCGAAGTGTTCCTCAAGCGTGCGGCTAAAGTGATCCCCTACCCGATCGAAATTATCGCCGGGCAGGAAGAAGCGCGTCTGATCTTTATGGGTGTGGAACACACCCAACCGGAAAAAGGCCGCAAGCTGGTGATCGATATCGGTGGCGGTTCTACCGAACTGGTGATCGGCGAAGACTTTGAACCGCTGCTGGCAGAAAGCCGCCGTATGGGCTGCGTCAGTTTCGCCCAACAGTTTTTCCCAGGCGGTGAAATCAGCAAAAACAATTTCAAACGTGCACGCCTGGCGGCGGCACAGAAGTTGGAAACCCTGGCCTGGCAATACCGTATTCAGGGCTGGCAATATGCCCTGGGCGCGTCAGGCACCATCAAGGCCGCACACGAAGTGCTGGTAGAGATGGGCGAAAAAGACGGCCTGATCACCCTGGAACGGCTGGAGATGCTGGCGGAACAGGTGTTGCAGTTTAAAAGCTTCAGTTCCCTGAGCCTGCCGGGGCTGTCGGAAGACCGTCAGTCGGTCTTTGTACCGGGTCTGGCGATCCTGTGCGGCGTATTCGATGCGTTGGCGATCCGCGATCTACGTCTTTCCGACGGCGCGCTGCGCGAAGGCGTACTGTACGAAATGGAAGGCCGTTTCCGCCACCAGGATATTCGCAGCCGTACCGCCAAAAGCCTGGCCGATCACTACAATATCGACCGTGAACAGGCCAAACGGGTGCTGGATACCACCGAGCTGTTATACGCACAGTGGATGGCACAAAACACCAAGCTGGCGAATCCTCAGTTGGAAGCGCTGCTGAAATGGGCCGCGATGCTGCATGAAGTGGGGCTGAGCATCAACCACAGCGGCATGCACCGCCACTCGGCCTATATTCTGCAAAACACCAACCTGCCTGGCTTCAACCAGGAGCAGCAGTTGCTGCTGGCGGCGCTGGTGCGCTTCCACCGCAAGGGCATCAAGCTGGAAGAACTGCCGCGCCTGAACCTGTTCAAGAAGAAGCATTATCTGCCGCTGATCCAACTGTTGCGCCTGAGTACCCTGCTCAACAACCAGCGCCAGTCGACCACCACGCCAGAGACCCTGCGCCTGAGCACCGACGATAACCACTGGACGCTGCGCTTCCCGGCCGGTTATCTGGCACTGAACAATCTGGTGCAACTGGATCTCGAACGCGAACAGGCCTACTGGAACGACGTGGTAGGCTGGAAACTGATTTGCGAAGAAGAAGGTTCACAGAACGAGCAACGCTCGGCCTGAGTCTGTGCCCCCTGACAGCCGGGGGGCACAATTCAATCTTGTACCGGTAACAACGCCGCCAACGGTTGTGGTTCACCGATGAAATAACCTTGCATATAGTCAACACCGACCCCCTTCAACGCAGCCAACTGTTCCATGCTTTCGACGTATTCCGCCACAATGGTCAGCCGCTTCATCCGTGCCACCTTGCAGATAGACGCAATCACCTGGAAATCCACCGGGTTGGTCAGCATGTCGCGGACAAACTCGCCGTCGATTTTCAACATGTCGACCGGCAGTATCTTCAGCCGTTCGTAGCTGGCATAACCGGTGCCGAAATCGTCCAGCGCGATGCGGCAGCCCATTTCGCGCAGCGCCTGCAGGTTCGACCTGGCGTAATCAGTATCCTGCAGCAAGTGCGATTCCGTGACCTCCAGCGTCAGCTGATAGGGCTCAATCCGGTACTGCTCCAGCAGGCTGTTCACATCGTGGCACAGCATCGGTCGGCACAGCGAAGAAGGCGACAGATTCACCGCAAAGCGCGCGCTGGGGAGATCTGCCCGATGCTGATCCATAAATTTCAACGTATGGCGCAGTACCCAAATGTCCACCCGATAGGACAGACCGAACTCGTGCGCCACCGGCAGAAAATCATTCGGCGAGATGATTTGCCCCCGTTCGTCGTGCATACGCAGCAAAATTTCATGATATCGGTCGCCACGCAGGCCAACGATCGGCTGCGCCATCAGGATAAACCCATCGTTATCCAGCGAATATTGCACGCCGTGCAGCAACGCCACCTTGCGCTTGATTTCCCCCTGCACCAGATGACCACCGTTTTGCACGCTCTCCGGTTTGCCGCTGGTCAGTGATACCTCCGCCAGCGAGCTCAATTCCCCCAGCAGAAGGTACAGATGTTCAAAATCGGCCACCACGCTGCAATACCCTAACCCCAGCGGGGGGTGGAGCGGCAAGCCGTTCCATATCAGGCGAAATTTCTCCAGTGCGCGGTAAACCTCCGCCACCTTTGCTTCGCTGTCTTCGGCGTCCACTCGCAGCAATAGATCATAACCCGGCAGGTGGTAAACCCCCTCGCCAGGTGCCAACACCTGATGCAGTAGCGCCGCCAGCTGTTGCTTAAAGCGAATGCGTAACTGCATGCCGTAGTTACGGCTCAGCAAATCCAACTCGCTGACCCGTAGAAAACACAGGGTTGAAGGTGGCGACTGGGCCAGATCGCGCTTGAGGGCACGCAGGTTAGGCAGGCCAATCACCGGATCCTGCAGCGAGGCGCTTTGTGCTCTGGCGTGGCTCAAACGCTGACGGGTATTGAGTGCCGACATCAGGTAAATGCACAGGGTAAACACCACCATCATCGAAGAGATCACCGCCAGGTTAAGCAGCAGATTCTCGCGCTGGGTATACCCGGGATAATTGAAAAACAGTACCAGCAGGGTGGCGGACCAGATAATACAGATGAATTGATAGCCAAAACGCATCGCACCGTACAACATCACCGGCAGCAGCAATATCAGGCCGTAACCCCCCAGCAGCAAAGGATTGGCGCTTTTGGCCTGATAAGACAGCAGAGCCACCATAGCGCCCAGCACTGACAGCCACAGCACCAGTTCTTTTTTATTGACGTTTGGCGCCATTTCGCGGCCAAAACGCCGCCAAAGGGTCAGAGCAAATCCGGGCTTGTTCAGAATGCGTAACATGAAGTAAAACAGCGGCATGGCGGAGAGGCTACCCAGCAACAAAGCCTGGAAATTAACCAGGGCCAACAGGTGGCTGCTATCGCCCGGCATCATTCCCAGTTCATCAGGCAATTGGGCAAGACTGACCAGCAGCTTCAGGCCGAAGATAAACAGCAGCGCCGGCAACACCACCAACCAGATTAGGCGCGCCTTGACCAGCGCCGGTACCCCCGGGGCCGCACACCAACGCCGCTGGGTTTGGCTACGGTACCCCAGCCAGCACAGGCCCAGACAAAACAGGTACAGCAACATCACCAACATGCCGCTTTCCAGGCCCAGTCGAAGACCGTAACGCAGCATGATAGCCAGGGTAATGCCCGGCAGCGCACGCCAGTCATAAACCATCAGCAACGCCATGCAGGCCGTCAGTGGCAGATAGAGCAAATAGACTTTGCCCTCGGGCAGCATAATGCGCGGTGACAACCAACCGGCGAACGGGATCAATAACAGGCCCCAGATGAGGGGACAACCCCACCAGCGCTCGCGCAAAAGTTTCCAGAATATTGGCTTAACCATAAAAATAGCGAATCCTTCAGAGCGTAATTCCCTTCACGCGTTCAGGTAATAAGGCAGGTTCCTTTACGTACCTCTCTCCATTCATGAGGCAAAGTGAAAATAACATATGCGACAGGGGAATGGGGGGAATTTTAGGCGCTGGGGTCAGCGGAGGCTTGACTGCGATCAATCAAAAAAGAAAAGTTGGGTAATAATGTGTAAAGCCCTATTTTGTATTGCCTTAACCCGCTGATCCCAGAGAGAAACTAAAACCCGAGCTAAACACCGGTGAAATACCTTGTTTTGCCGTCCGGAAATAAATAGACAATATTTGTCATCGATAGCTAAAATTCCGGTTACAATTTATCGGCTTTAATCCCCCGCCATCCCCAGACAGGATCGAGGCAATGTATCCGCCCCCTCCCGCTGGCAAGACGCACGGGTATAACACAGGAAACCGGCATGGCCGGGTGATATATGCGTAAAAAAACCACCGGACAAATGACGAAAATAGTGCTGTTTATCAGCTTTATCATTTTGGTCGGCCGTCTGTTGTATGCTGCGGTTGTCGCGGTGCCCCATCATCAGGAAAAACAACTCGCCCCTTATCAAAGCACCACCGAGATCGGCGGTGAAAATCAGGACACAACCCCCTGAACCCACAGACTCGAGCTCCTCTGCAGGGCTTGCGAATAGTTAAGCAGCCTGCCGGCATTTCGGCATGCCAGGCCCCTTACTTATTCCTCAGCTTCTGCACCCATATCATAAAAATGACGCCTGCATTCACTATGCTCTATGTTGTCCAGAGTCCGTCTGTAAGGATCACCGAGTGCCAGTAAGGAATACCATGTCAGCCGCAACGCATAACGTTCAAAAAGTCGCTGAGTATCGCCAGCGCATTCTTTCTCTGCTGTTAAACAACAAAGACCTGGTCGACGGCATTCTCGGTCGCCCAGGGGATGAAAATGCCCTCAGCAAAAGTGAACTGCTAAACCAGACCGCTGAAATCACCGGCCTGCTGGACGACATGCACGCCGCTGACCTGGCAGACTTGCTGGAAGCCCTGCCGCAGGACGAGCGCCTGGCAGTATGGCGATTGATCGGCAACGCCAAACGCGGTCAGACGCTGGTGGAAGTGGCCGAACCAGTGTGGGACAGCCTGATCGAAGAGATGAGCGACAAAGACCTGCTCAAAGCGATCAAAACGCTGGACGTCGATGAACAGGCCTATCTGGCACAATACCTGCCGCGTAACCTGATGGGTCGCCTGCTGACCTCAATGGATCCGGAGCAACGCGCTCAGGTACGCGAGATGATCCACTACGGTAAAGACACCGTCGGCTGGATGATGGATTTTGAACTGGTCACGGTGCGCCCGGACGTCACCCTGGGGGCGGTGCATCGCTTCCTGCGCCTGCGTAAAACCATTCCGGCGGCCACCGACAAACTCTTTGTCACCGATCGTAAAAATACCCTGTTGGGCGAATTGCCGCTCACCGCCGTGCTGCTAAATGACCCGGAAACGCTGGTGCAGACGGTAATGGACAGCGATCCCACCCGTTTTCTGCCGGAAGATAAAGCCGAGGCAGCCGCCAGTGCGTTCGAACGTTATGACCTGATCAGCGCCCCGGTGGTTGATGCCAAAGGCAAGCTGATGGGCCGTCTGACCATTGAAGAAATCGTTGACGTGGTCAACGAAGAAAGCGACAGCAACCTGCGCCGCATGGGGGGCTTAAGCCCGGAAGAAGACGTGTTTGCCCCGGTCAGCAAAGCGGTGAAAACCCGCTGGGCCTGGTTGGCGATTAACCTGTGTACCGCGTTTATTGCCTCACGCGTTATCGGTCTGTTTGAACACACTATTTCGCAACTGGTGGCGCTGGCCGCGTTGATGCCGATTGTCGCGGGTATCGGCGGTAACACCGGCAACCAGACCATCACCATGATCGTTCGTGCGCTGGCGCTGCATCAGATTGAGGTCGGCAATATTTCCCGCCTGATGTTCCGAGAGCTGGGGGTCGCCATCATCAACGGCGTGGTCTGGGGCGGGATCATGGGGATAGTCACCTGGCTACTGTATGGCGACTGGGCGATGGGCGGCGTGATGACGCTGGCGATGATCCTCAACCTGCTGGTAGCGGCGCTGATGGGGGTAGTGATCCCGATGACCATGCTAAAAATGGGGCGCGATCCGGCGGTCGGTTCCAGCGTCTTGATCACCGCACTGACCGACACCGGCGGCTTCTTTATTTTCCTCGGTCTGGCCACCATTTTCCTGCTCTGAATCCTGATGGCCGGCGGCAACGCCGGCTTTTGCTACAGCTCACTAAAACCGCCTGATCCAGTAGGCTTTCTTGCCGCACTGTACTACCCTTTGGCAATAAACTTTCCACCTCATCCGCGTCATGACGTCGTTCAGTGACAGATGCCAGTATTAAGGTTGTCTATGGATATCAGCGCACCGAATCATCTCACCACGCGCAAAAGCGCACTGCTGACGCATACCTTACTGGCGGCCGCCGTGGTTTTCCTGTTGGCGCTGCTGTGCCTGACGTTGTCCAACGAGCCCAGCCACTTTACCCCGCTGTGGTTCCCGACCGCCGCCATCATCATGGTGCTATATCGCTACTCACCACACCAGTGGGGCTTGCCCTTGCTGGCCAGTGGAGCCGCCATTGTCACCGCCAGCTCGCTCCTGTACGGCTTTAGCTGGCTGCCGTTCAAACTGTCGCTGATCAACCTGCTGGAGGCCGTGGTCTGTACTCTGTTGCTGCGCCGTATGCTGTTACCGGACGATCCGCTGAACAGCCTGGCCAGTTGGCTAAAATTTGTGGTCTGTGCGGTGATCTTCACCCCGTTATTCAGCGCCTTACTGGCGGCCTGGTGGGCTCCGATCCCCGGACAAAGCTTCTGGCAGCCGTTTAACACCTGGTTTATTTCGGAAGCCATTGGCGTACTGTCGCTGGCCCCCATCGGGTTGGTGTACCGCCGTCGCATGCTGGAACAGTTAAACCTTTTCCCGCTGTTATTGGCGCTGATAGCGTCGCTGGTTTTCGGTTATCTGGCGCTGGCCCACCTGCCCTTTCCATTTACCTTCGTCATCCTGCCGCTGCTGTGGGCGGCGATCGCTCTGCCACGGCTGGAAGCCTTCACCATCTGCTTTTGCACCACGCTCATGATCACCGTAATGATTTCATTGGGGTTATTGCATTTCCGTACACCCACTACGCCGCTCAGCGACATTGAAATCTACCTGCCGATCCTGTTGATTCTGATCCCGGCGCATTCGATGGCGATGGTGATGCACGCCTTCCGGG
>OBJL01000188.1_pt1 | contig 10885 bp, 6 predicted proteins | sample 1481721 | NCBI WGS metagenome assembly OBJL01 (sample SAMN05831943, study PRJEB22555) | human gut metagenome | isolation source: Skin biopsy | host: Homo sapiens
CGCGCATCCGTGCATTCCCGCTGACCCTGGTACTGCTGCTGTTGGCGGCAGCGGGTGGCCTGACGATCTACAACCTGCTGCAACAGCTGCCGTGGGCATTGTGGGGGCAGGCGTTGACTACGCCGAATATCGACGATGTACGCCAAATGCTGTTCCATTACAGCCTGCTGCCAAGGCTGTCGGTCTCCTTGTTGGCCGGTGCCGGGTTGGGACTGGTTGGCGTGCTGTTCCAGCAGGTCTTGCGCAATCCGCTGGCGGAGCCGGCGACGCTTGGGGTTTCTGCCGGGGCACAGCTCGGGCTGACTATCGTCACGTTATGGATGTTGCCGGGCGGTGAACTGACCCGCCAGTTGGCCGCCATGGTGGGGGCGGTAGTGGTCGGTGGGCTGGTGTTCGGCGTGGCCTGGGGCAAACGCATGTCACCGGTGACGCTGATCCTGGCTGGGTTGGTGCTGGGGCTTTATTGCGGAGCGGTCAACAGCCTGCTGGCGTTGTTTAATTACGATCAGTTGCAGGGCGTGTTCCTGTGGAGTACTGGCGCACTGAACCAGCAAGACTGGAGCACGGTGCAGTTTATCCTGCCGCGCCTGCTGGTAGCCGGGCTGTTGGCGGTGTTGCTGCTTCGCCCACTGACGCTGCTGGGTCTGGATGACGGCGTAGCGCGTAATTTGGGGCTGGGCCTGTCGATGGCGCGTTTCTGCGCATTGGCGCTGGCGATTATCTTCAGTGCCATGCTGGTGAATGCCGTTGGCGTAATTGGTTTTATCGGCCTGTTTGCCCCCCTGATGGCGAAAATGTTGGGCGCACGTCGGTTGGCGCACCGCATGATGTTGGCCCCGTTGCTGGGGGCGTTGCTGTTGTGGCTAACCGATCAAGTGATGATCTGGCTGACGCAGGTATGGCGTGAAGTCCCGACCGGTGCGGCCACCGCGCTGTTTGGTGCACCGTTGCTGCTGTGGCTGTTGCCGCGGCTGCGCAGTGCCTCTACGCCACCGCCAATGAATCTGGGCGATAAGGTGCCGGCTGAACGTGGTCATCTGCTGGTGTGGGTCGCACTGGCGGGGGCTGTGTTATTCGCTGGTTTGACTGTGGCACTGATGTTTGGGCAAAACGCTGCCGGTTGGCATTGGAGCCAGGGTGCTGAGCTGGAGTCACTGATGCCGTGGCGCTGGCCGCGAGTGTTGTCGGCATTGGCAGCGGGCATGATGCTGGCGGTGGCCGGAACCTTGATTCAAAAGTTGACTGGTAACCCAATGGCCAGCCCGGAAGTGTTGGGCATCAGCTCTGGGGCCGCCTTCGGCGTGGTGATGATGCTGCTGATAGTCCCGGGGGATGCCTTTGTCTGGTTGCTGCCGGCCGGAAGTTTGGGCGCTGCCGGTACCCTGTTGATCATCATGGTTGCTGCCGGGCGCGGAGGTTTCTCCACCGAGCGCATGCTGCTGGCCGGTATTGCGCTCAGCACGGCGTTTACCACCACTATTTTCCTGCTGTTGGCCAGCGGCGATCCGCGCACCGGTGGGCTGCTGACCTGGATTTCCGGCTCTACCTATTCGGTGACGCCGGAACAGGCGGTGCGAACGGCGATCATTGCGGCAGTGCTGATTGTGCTGGCACCGCTGTGTCGGCGTTGGCTCAGTATCCTGCCGCTCGGCAGTGCCACTGCCCGTTCGGTGGGCATCGCCCTGACGCCGGTGCGCTTGAGCATTCTGCTGCTGGCCGCCACGCTGACCGCCATGGCAACGCTGACCGTGGGGCCGCTGAGCTTTATTGGTCTGATGGCACCGCACATGGCGCGTATGTTGGGCTTCCGCCGCGCGTTACCGCAGATGGTGATTGCCGCACTGTTGGGCGGGTTGCTGATGGTGTTTGCCGACTGGTGTGGACGCATGGTGATGTTCCCGTACCAAATTCCCGCCGGGCTGCTGGCGACCTTTATCGGCGCACCGTATTTCGTTTACCTGCTGCGTAAGCAAACCTCGTAACCGACATCGCAACGCCCATTTCTGCCCTCAAAGGCTCAGCATTGCTGGGCCTTTGTTCAGGGTGTTGCAACGCTTTGCGTAAGGTTGCGCAGAAACGGAATTTAACGAGGAAAGGGCCGCTGAAACCAGAGGGAGATGAATATACTGCGCGCGGGTGCTCTGGATCTTTCGTCCTGAGCATACGCAAGGGATAGAAAGAGAAAAGCCCCGTGTCGATATACATCAACCCGAGGCCAACTCTAACGCCAGAGAACGTTAGGTTAGCTTCTTACCTGCCGAGAGGCAAGGAAAAGGAGGTCAAAAATGCAGCAGGGACGGATCGTTCTCAGGCTGATGATTATCAGCATGACGCTTATCGCGCTTATGTGGATCACCCGCGGTTCGCTGTGTGAATTGCGCATCACAAGCTGGGCGACACGGAAGTTGCCGCCATTCTGGCTTACGAATCCCAAGGGTAAGGCAACCCAACGGCGGGGGCATTGCTCCCGCCTGTTGGTTGTTTGTGCGTTGATCCATGAGCACCCATCCAATAAAAACAAAAACGGCGAGCACCAGGCTCGCCGTTTTCACACTCGATACGCGGGCTTATTTCAGGCCGGCAGCATCGCGCAGCAGGGCTGCTTTGTCGGTCGCTTCCCAAGGGAAGTGCTCACGGCCGAAGTGGCCGTAGGCGGCAGTTTCGCGGTAGATCGGCTGCAGCAGGTCCATCATCTGGATCAGGCCGTATGGGCGCAGATCGAAGAACTCGCGCACCAGCAGCGTCAGTTGTTCGGTAGGGATTTTCTCGGTACCGAAGGTTTCCACCATGATTGAGGTCGGTTCTGCCACGCCGATAGCGTAGGAAACCTGGATCTCACAGCGGTCAGCCAGACCGGCAGCAACGATGTTTTTCGCTACGTAGCGCGCCGCGTAGGCTGCTGAACGGTCAACCTTGGACGGATCCTTACCGGAGAATGCACCGCCGCCGTGACGAGCCATGCCGCCGTAGGTATCAACGATGATTTTACGCCCGGTCAGACCGCAGTCGCCCATTGGGCCACCGATAACAAAACGGCCGGTTGGGTTGATGTGGTATTTGGTGCTGGCGCTCAACCATTCGGTAGGCAGAACCGGCTTGATGATCTCTTCCATCACCGCTTCTTGCAGGTCTTTCAGCGAAATATCTTCGGAGTGCTGGGTGGATAGTACCACCGCGTCGATGCCGACGATTTTTCCGTCGTCATACTGGAAAGTAACCTGGCTTTTCGCATCCGGACGCAACCACGGCAGAGTGCCGTTCTTACGCACTTCGGCCTGGCGCTGCACCAGACGGTGGGCGTAGGTCACCGGTGCAGGCATCAGCACTTCGGTTTCGTTGGTGGCATAGCCAAACATCAGGCCCTGGTCGCCGGCACCCTGTTCCAGCGGATCGGTACGGTCAACACCCTGATTGATATCCGGGGATTGTTTACCGATGGCGCTCAGTACGGCACAAGAGTTGGCGTCAAAACCCATATCCGAGTGCACATAACCGATTTCGCGCACGGTTTTACGGGTGATTTCTTCGATATCTACCCAGGCGCTGGTGGTGATTTCACCGCCGACCAGTACCATGCCGGTTTTCACGTAGGTTTCACAAGCTACGCGTGCTTTAGGATCCTGTTCCAGGATGGCGTCGAGAACGGCATCGGAGATCTGGTCAGCGATTTTGTCAGGATGCCCTTCGGAGACGGATTCGGACGTGAAAAGGTGTTTAGCCATTGTATTCTGTACCTTGCATAAGACGGGTTAGAAATTACTGCACAGCGCTGGAGATCCGGCATCAAAGCGAAGGGTCTTCCGCTGATGGCGCGAGATGCATCCTGCAACGCCCCTCAGGCAAAGCCGTTAAGCAGTTTCTCTGTTAATCAGTATAGATGGATTAACATCTGGACGTCTATTTTAGGTCAGGCCTTAGCCGGATTGCCAGTATTTTTTTGCCATTTCGCTCTTTTGCGCAAAGCCGCCGACGCCATTTTCATCGCTTGAAACAGTTTCCGGCAAATTTTCATTTTGCATTTTCCCCGTGTTATCGGTATAAACTGCGCGCGCGGCTCATTTGGTGCACAGCGTGGGGCAAGAAGTTGTAAATTTCTGTGACGCCTCCGTGAGTGGCCGGATACTCAGCCGCAGACGCCGACCTTTGGTGTCGCCGCTTCATAGAACGGTCACGTTCTTACACTATTAATAGAGGCTCAGTCGTTCATTGAGGACGGCGTGCGTGGAGGTGGTTGGATTAATGATCCGTTGTCTACCGGTTGTTGGTTCTCAACAGCAGTGCCGTTCTGGCGCATATTCTTCTGCTATCTCCCGTCTTGTCTCTACACCACCTTTCAGGTGTGATAAACACCTGGGCGCTACTCAGGATCCTCGGGCCGGTTAACGGTCGTCTGAAGAACTGAACAAGGGTAGCCTGCAGCCTTCCTGTGGGATGTTTCTTGACCCGATTCACGAGGTTTGAACAGGGTGTCTTACAATTATATGAGTAATAAACCGATCGCTGACCGCGAACGGCAGTTTTATTCGCTGCCGCAAGGGCGGTTTGTTGGGTTGTTCTCGCGGGTTGTAGCTGCGATAGTGGCTGACTGTATCGTCAGTACGGGATGTGAGGCGAGTAATGTCTGATGATCTTTTGATTCACCGTCCGTCAGCAACGGGCGAATCTAAATCTTTGCGCTCCATGCAGGAGGTTGCCATGAATGACCGTGATGCCAGCAAAATGCTGCGCACTTATAACGTCGCCTACTGGGGCAACAATTATTATGACGTCAATGAACTGGGCCATATCAGCGTGTGCCCGGATCCGGACGTCCCGCAGGCACGTGTCGATCTGGCTGATTTGGTGAAGCAACGCCAAAAAGACGGTCTGCGTTTACCGGCACTGTTCTGCTTCCCGCAGATCCTGCAGCATCGCCTGCGTTCGATCAATGCCGCGTTCAAACGCGCGCGTGAGTCGTTCGGCTACGAAGGTGGCTATTTCCTGGTTTACCCAATCAAAGTAAACCAGCATCGTCGCGTGATCGAATCGCTGGTCAACTCCGGCGAGCCGCTGGGGCTGGAAGCCGGCTCCAAAGCTGAACTGATGGCGGTACTGGCGCATGCCGGTATGACCCGCTCGGTGATCGTGTGTAACGGCTATAAAGACCGTGAATATATCCGCCTGGCGTTGATCGGCGAAAAGCTGGGACACAAGGTGTACCTGGTGATCGAGAAGATGTCCGAGATCAACATGGTGCTGGAAGAGGCCGAACGTCTGAACGTGGTCCCGCGCCTCGGTGTGCGTGCGCGTCTGGCGTCACAAGGTTCCGGCAAATGGCAGTCGAGCGGTGGCGAAAAGTCCAAGTTCGGTCTGGCAGCCATTCAGGTGCTGAAGCTGGTGGAAACCCTGCGTGAAGCGGGTCGTCTCGACAGCCTGCAACTGCTGCACTTCCACCTGGGCTCGCAACTGGCCAACATTCGCGATATCGCCACCGGCGTGCGCGAATCTGCACGTTTCTACGTTGAACTGCACAAGCTGGGCGTTAACATCCAGTGCTTCGACGTGGGCGGCGGTCTGGGCGTGGATTATGAAGGCACCCGTTCGCAGTCTGACTGTTCGGTGAACTATGGCCTGAACGAATATGCCAACAACGTGATCTGGGGTATCGGCGACGCCTGTAATGAACACGGTTTGCCGCACCCGACGGTGATCACCGAATCCGGCCGTGCGGTTACCGCACACCATACGGTGCTGGTGTCTAACGTGATCGGCGTTGAGCGCAACGAATTCAGTGAACCATTACCTCCGGCAGAAGACGCGCCGCGCGCGTTGGAAAGCATGTGGGAAACCTGGCAGGAATTGAACGAGCCGGAGAACCGCCGTTCACTGCGCGAATGGCTGCACGACAGCCAGATGGACCTGCACGACGTTCACACCCAGTACGCTCACGGCATGCTGGATTTGACCAAGCGCGCCTGGGCCGAACAGCTGTACCTGAACATCTGCAACAAGATCCAACAGCAGCTGGATCCGAGCAACCGTGCACACCGTCCGATCATTGACGAACTGCAAGAGCGTATGGCGGACAAGTTCTACGTCAACTTCTCGCTGTTCCAATCGATGCCGGATGCCTGGGGTATCGATCAACTGTTCCCGGTGCTGCCGCTGGAAGGGTTGGATAAGCCGCCGGAAGGCCGCGCGGTGCTGCTGGACATCACCTGTGACTCCGATGGCACTATCGATCACTACATCGACGGTGACGGCGTAGCGACCACCATGCCAATGCCGCCGTACGATCCGGAAAACCCGCCGGCGCTGGGCTTCTTTATGGTGGGTGCCTATCAGGAAATCCTGGGCAACATGCACAACCTGTTCGGTGATACCGCTTCGGTTGACGTGTTTGTGTTCCCTGACGGCTCGGTAGAAAGCGAACTGTCTGATGAAGGCGATACCGTTGCCGACATGCTGGAATACGTGCAGCTGGATCCTACCGCGTTGCTGGCCAAATTCCGCGATCAGGTGAAAGAAACCGATCTGGACAGTGAACTGCAGGCGCAGTTCCTGGAAGAGTTTGAAGCCGGTTTATACGGTTATACTTATTTAGAAGATGAGTAAGTAGTTCTGAAAGGCCGGGCATCTCTCTGATGTCCGGCCTTTTTTAATGGTTTTTCCCCGCAATTCCCTCAATACCTCTTTTCCCCCTATCAGTTATCACAAATTTGTTAACTCTCCGTGAGGATTCGGACAGGGTTTTCTCTGTAGTTTGTCACTATCGGTTGGATTGGTTTCCGGGGTGACGATGATGATCAACAGACGGCAATTTATTCTGGCTGGCGGCGGCCTGTCCGCAGCGCTCGCATTCGGGCTCTTGCCGAGAAAGGCAGCCCTTGCGGCGGCCTCTGGGCAATTTGAAGTCAGCTACACTGATCAACAGTGGCATCAGCGACTGAGCGCCGCGCAGTATCATATTTTGCGGGAACAGGGCACAGAAGCGCCCTATAGCAGCCCGCTGAATGATGAACATCGTGACGGCCTGTTTTCCTGCGCGGGTTGCCAGCTACCGCTGTTTTCCTCTCATACCAAATTTGACAGCCATACCGGTTGGCCAAGTTTCTACCAGCCGCTTGAACAGGCGGTCGCACAGCAGCAGGATCGAACATTTGGCATGGTGCGCGATGAGGTGCACTGTCGCCGCTGTGGCGGGCATCTGGGGCACGTGTTTGACGACGGTCCGCAACCTACCGGATTACGTTACTGCATGAACGGGCTGGCGCTGCAGTTTGCAGTGCAAAAAGCCTAATGGGGAGAGCGATATGTTGATCCTGATACTGGCTTATCTCGGCGGCATTCTGACCATCGCCAGCCCGTGTATTCTGCCGGTGCTGCCGTTCATTTTTTCGCGCGCCGATCGTCCTTTCTTACGCTCCGGTTTGCCCTTGCTGGTGGGCATGGCGCTGACCTTTGCACTGTTCGCCACGCTGGCCGCCGTTGGTGGTGGTTGGGTGGTCGCCGCCAATCAATACGGTCGTTGGCTGGCACTGGTGCTGATGGCGGTATTTGGGGTCACACTGCTGTTCCCGGCGGTTGCCGAACGTGTGATGCACCCACTGGTCTCGGCCGGCAATCGCCTGTCTGACAAGATTGCCGCAGACAAGCAGCACCAGGTTGGCCCCTCGCTGTTGCTGGGGGTCGCTACCGGGCTGCTTTGGGCACCTTGCGCCGGGCCGATCCTCGGTCTGGTGCTGACCGGTGCCGCGCTGCAGGGGGCGAATGTCGGTTCAACTTTCCTTTTGTTAGCCTATGCCGCTGGGGCGGCGACCTCACTGGCCTTGGCGTTATTGATCGGCGGCAAGGTCTTCAGCGCCATGAAACGTTCGCTGGGTGCCGGTGAATGGATCCGTCGCGGCTTGGGCGGTGCGATGCTGGTTGGGGTGGTGGCGATTGCTCTCGGTCTGGATACCAGCGTGCTGGCACGCATTTCAGCGGCCTCCACCGGCGGGATTGAACAACGTTTGTTGCAGACGTTCACCCCAGCAGCTGCCCCAGCGCGTCTGCCGGTGCAAACCGCTGTCGATTCAACGCCGGTTCTGGAAGATTTTGGTGAAATGCCGGCGTTGTCAGGGGCGGTGCAATGGCTGAACTCTCCGCCGCTGACCGCTGAGTCTCTGCGCGGCAAGGTGGTGCTGGTGGATTTCTGGACCTATTCCTGTATCAACTGCCTGCGTACTTTGCCTTATGTGAAGGCCTGGGCAGAGAAATATCGCGATCAGGGGCTGGTGGTGATCGGCGTGCATGCTCCGGAGTTTGCCTTTGAGAGAGACATTGGCAACGTCACCCAAGAGGCTAAAAAGCTGGGGATCAATTACCCGATCGCCATCGATAACAACTACAGCATCTGGCGTGCGTTCAACAATCAGTATTGGCCTGCCCACTATTTTATTGATGCCAACGGGCATATCCGTTACCAGCATTTTGGCGAAGGTGATTATGCGCAGTCTGAGCGGGTGATCCAGGCGTTGCTGCGTCAGGCCGGGGCTAAAAATATCAGCACCGCCGTCAGCCAGGTCGCCGGGCAGGGCGTTGAGCAGGCGGCCGGTAATCAGGCTGGCATTTCGCCAGAAACCTATCTGGGCTATGCGCGGGCACAAAACTTTGCCTCCGGCGAGGCTACCCAGGATAGGGTCGCCCGCTACGGCGTGCCTGCAAGTTTACCGCTCAATGATTGGGGGCTGGCGGGGAACTGGACCGTCGGTGGCGAAAACGTGACGCTCAATGCCCCTAAAGGGCGCATCGTCTACCGCTTCCATGCTCGCGATTTGCATTTGGTATTAGGCCCGACAGCGGCGGGTAAGCCGGTGGCTTTCAAAGTGACGTTGGATGGCCAGGCGCCTGGCGAAATGCATGGCGCTGATGTCGCGCCGGATGGGCGCGGCGTGGTCACCGATCAACGCCTTTATCAACTGATCCGACAAACCGATGGTGCGGGTGAACACACCTTCAGCATTGAATTCGAACAGGCGGGCGTCGCTGCCTACGCCTTCACTTTCGGCTAATCCCGTGGGGAATACGATGAAACTTTCAAACAGGCTCGGTAAGGGGTTGCGGTCTTATGCTTTCTCTGGTGTGGTCGCGCTGGTCGGTGTGGGGCTCTGGCAGGGGAGCGCATGGTCATTTGGCGGTGCGGAAACCGCGGTGGTGATCCCGGCACCTGCGGTTGATGAGCCGGCAGTGACGTCGCACAGTGAGACCGCTATTTTTGCCGGCGGTTGTTTCTGGGGTGTGCAGGGGGTCTTTCAGCATGTGAAAGGCGTCACCAACGCGGTTTCAGGTTACACCGGTGGTGCAGCGCAAACCGCCGATTACCAGCAGGTTAGCGGGGGTGATACTGGCCATGCGGAATCGGTGAAAGTGACTTTTGATCCGACTCAGGTTTCTTATGGCACCTTGTTGCAGATCTTTTTCTCGGTGGCTCATAATCCTACCGAGCTTAATCGACAAGGACCGGATAGTGGCACGCAGTATCGTTCGGCGATTTTCCCGCAGAGTGACTCACAACAACGGATTGCCAACGCCTACATTGCCCAGTTACAGGCCAGCCACAGTTATGCTCAGCCGCTGGTGACTCGCGTCGAGGGCAACGGGCATTTTTACCCGGCAGAGAGTTATCATCAGAACTTTTTGACCGATCACCCTGATTCCATGTACATCATGATTAACGATCAACCGAAAATAAAACAGCTCGAGCATTTATTCCCGGCGCGTTACAGCCAGCAGCCGGTATTGGTGAAACAGTAGCGACGTAATTATTTTTCGAAGCGTTGGTAAAGATAATCCACCAGGAGCATAGATACGGGGATATAGATAAGAATGATTTCCAGGGAAATATCATTCATTGAATCAATTTGAGAACACAGATAACCCAATGGGAAACATGATAAAAATGTTATGGCTTGCAGTGCCAAATAAATCCTCTGGTGTTTGATAATCCGTTTGTGCTGCCTTGGCATGATTGTTAACATTTTATTTGTTAGCCTGTTTTTTAGCTGAATATATAAGGTGAAATCGTTAGTGAAAGTATTTTTTCTTTTTTAGGGGTTTTTTAATTTAATAAACACCTATTTCTTAAATACTGGAGTAACAAACTTATATAATTTATAGGCCAGGTTAAGGGAGCCAAATCACAAAATTTAGTCACGACAAACGGCAACGATCACATAGCTGAAGGATGCAGGGTCTATACTGGGTGACGACGAGCTGCTGGGATGATGATGCGCGCTCTTGAAGCGGGAACGAAATACGGCGATAATCTGCCGTATCAGCAGTACTAAACAGATTTCGAATGGATCCCTTTCTCGTCGGGCTAACGACGCGGGAGGGATTTTTTTTTGCCAGCGCCTGTGTGATTTTTCAACAGGCGAAACGTTGAAATATGAGGGTTTACTATGAGTACCTTAGGCCACCAGCCCGATAATTCTTTAGTGTCCAATGCCTTTGGTTTCCTGCGCTTTCCGCTGAACTTTATGCCTTACGACAGCGATGCAGAGTGGGTCATCACCGGCATTCCATTTGATATGGCAACCTCCGGCCGTGCCGGTGGCCGTCATGGCCCCGCGGCGATCCGTCAGGTTTCCACCAACCTGGCCTGGGAAGGCAACCGCTGGCCGTGGAACTTTGACCTGCGCGATCGTCTGAACGTGGTCGACTGTGGTGACATTGTGTTCAACTTTGGTGACGCTCAGAGCATGAGCGACAACCTGCAGGCGCACGCAGAAAAACTGCTGGCGGCCGGCAAGCGCATGCTCTCATTCGGCGGTGACCACTTTGTTACCTTGCCGCTGCTGCGCGCACACGCCAAACATTTCGGCAAAATGGCGCTGGTGCACTTCGATGCCCATACCGACACCTA
>OBJL01000192.1_pt1 | contig 10538 bp, 10 predicted proteins | sample 1481721 | NCBI WGS metagenome assembly OBJL01 (sample SAMN05831943, study PRJEB22555) | human gut metagenome | isolation source: Skin biopsy | host: Homo sapiens
CGCCGGTGCAGGGCGAACGGGTGAGCCGCCCAACGCGGCCAAAGGCACCATCCCATTAGGGTCTGGTGCGGGAACGGGGCCACTGAGTTGTTCCGTCCTCCCGCCTCCTGTTGGGGCGAGCATGGCTTGTGCATCCGGGGTGACGACGACAGGCAGGCGGCATCGTTTACTGATGAAGGCGCTGACCTCTGCCAACGTAATGCTACCGGGGCGGTTGATGGCGACGGCACAGGGCGGTAGTAAGCCATTACCCCCGGCCTGCGCATTTAATGGATAGGGGTTGATCCATTGTGATGTCAGATCACGAACGACAGCGCCGTTTTTTATCGCATGCAGGTGTTTATCGGCTTGTTTTTCATTCTGTGAGACGGTGTTGTCGATTTTGTCGATACGTTCAAGTGGTGCACATCCGGAAAGCAGCAAACACAATGTCGCCGCCAACCCGGTTAAGGGGAGGTGTTTTTTCATTTTTAACCTTGGGGGAGAGGGATTAGTTGAGGTACACCAGGCTACCGTCAGTAATGCTATCCGGCACATTGACCTGCATGTCGTTGCCAAAACTGTCTAACAGGCGTCTTGCAACAACTTTTCCAACTAAGGCTGAGTGCCGGCTTTGTGCTAACAGCGCAGACATCAGCCCAGGTTGGTCAGGTTGGTAGACATAGACACGGTCAGCCTGCAGTACATTGTGTAACGCAGGAAGGGATGACCAGCCGAAGGCGCTGTCCGGGATTACACCGTCTTTTTGCGAAGGATTGTTATAGCGCCAGTCATTGATATCATTGATATAACGGACGGTTTGAATAGCGCGCTGGCTCAGCGTGCTATCCTGCAACTGTGTACCCGTTTGGTCATGGGGTGATATGTTTGACCAGACGAGGAAACCTATAAACACCGATAACAGCCAATAGACCATCAGTGGATCTCCTTATCGTCCACCGATATGACGCATTGTTCGTTACGCACACCTGCATACAGTGGCACTTTTGCCGTACCGTATAGCGTGAACAACCCGTTCAGCGCATCTCTGAAACTGCCCTCAAACTGCAACGGAGCATCGATACGATAGTTAGCTTGTGTCAGCCACGCCACAGTCCAATTAGCGACTCCCGGAGTAGAGCACGTTTCACTTGCAGCCCAATTAAACAGGGTGTCTTTCAGCGTGCTACCGGCTTCTATCCGCCAGACCTTTGGCTTAATAACTGTTTTAGGCAAGGTCACAAATGCAGTGGTTTTAACCGCTGCAGCAGGACGTGGCACTGGTAATTTTCCACCGAATGGATTGCGCCCAGAAGCAACCGCACCTTGTTTACTGGTGCTCGTTGGGGCTGTAGGCGTAGGTCCTGACGTTTTGATTTGTGGTGGTGTTACTGCCATTCCTGGTGTAAACGCGGCCGATTTGGACGCGACGGAAACGCGCTGGGCTTGCCAATCGAGCAAGGCCACCTTGCTTTGTCGCTGCAAGACGTCGTCCAAAACAAATGGCCATTGATCATTACCGGCCCACTGTAGTGTTTCGCGAGTATCCGGCTTAAGTTCTTGCGAGAAAGCAACTTGCCACCCTGCCGGCACTATCTGGCGCAAAGCCTGACGAAGTGTCTGGGATTTACCTGCACCCGCCAGCGCAGGTGTTCCAACGCGTTTCCCGAGATAACGAATAGCATGCAATGTGGGAACAGCCTGACCCGCCAGTGCAGGTGTCTCAGTTGCATTTCTTGCCGGCAGGACTTTTGATGAAGCAGGTAAAGGTAATGGCGTGCCCGGTGAGAGATTTACACGGCTGGCTTTAGCGAGTTCTGCCTGTGCCTGTTGGATAATGGGGAGCTGTTCCTGGATCAGCGTAGTGACAAACTGCTGTGCCGGTACTGTCGGCGGTGTGTGGGTATTAAGGGCACACCCAGTCAACACCACCGGAAGAGCGACGGGGAGGAATGATTTCATAGGCGGTTTTTCCTCGGGCCGGGGCGTCGACCACGCTTTGGTTCATTGGCACGATCAAGAACTCGCTGTGCCAGGGCGTTATTATCCAGCGTTGAGGTCAGGTCCAAAATGGCCTCAAGCACATCACGACAGGCTACTGGACGACTGAGGATCCCCGTCAAATTTACCGCTTGCTCATTAAGCATCTGATTATGTTTGGCATTCAATGAGTAGTTTTTCCGTTGTGTCATAAATATCACCTCGGTTACGTAGAGACGTAAGCACGTAATCAATAAAAAAGACCGACCGGGGTACCGGGCAGCCAAGGGGGGTGTTAATTAGGGATGTCTTTGCTGCTGGCGTGATGTTTGGCGCAGTGAGCGGCAACGGCTCAGCAGGGATAAATATTGAGGGAGGAAATTTTCACCGCTGTCAATTTCAGCTCGGCAAGTGCTCCGGGCATCGTCTTCAAGGGCGAATGTTTGCAAGACAAAATCTTCGGGTTGCCAGTCAACGGCAATGGTTTTACTCAGGGCTTGCTTCGACATCTATCCTCCGGTTGTACAGAGAAATGCTGAAATCAAATAAAGCGGGGATAGCGGTTAGCGTAGTGCTTCTATGAAGGCAAAGAAGAGGGCGCTGCGGGTGTCGCCATCATTTGTATCAACCAACGCCTGTATTTGTTGGCGCTGTTGCTGATTAAGAGGTGTTGCCCCTTTATCCCAGCGTCGTTTGCCTGGGTTCTTACGGGAAAAGGCTTGCACGCAAACAGGTAACTGCATTACGTCATCCACAACAGCATCTCGAATTGGAGTGATTTCACCGGCAAAACGTACCAGGTGACTTATCCCAGGGCAGAGTTCGATTTTTGATGAATGGTGGATTTCGGTATCAAAGAAGATGAAGAGGTACCCAGGAAACATTTGCTCCATCACCGGCCGCAGCTGGCCTGGACGATCGGAACGGGGACGGTATGTACGCATGACAGGGCTGAACGCCATGATATTCATGCGTTCTAACGTCATTTGGGCTTTAAAGACATTGTCTTTACCCGCTTTATGGCAGGCGAGATACCAGCGTTCCATGACATTCCCCGTTGATGAGCGGCAGAAAAATGATAAAGCGCAGCGAGACAGGCAGGCTCCGCCAAAATCAATCCCATGTTGGATGATTGGCAGAGGCTGTTGTAAGAGGAAACGGACATCGCGGTTTCTCCTGACTGCGCTTTAGCCTGGACTGCACCCGACACCCGGGGCAGGGAGGTGCCCGATTAGGTGTAATCAGGCGCAGTCCAGGCTAAAGCTAAATTACAAGGTTCAATGGGTTGCTAGTTGGCGGACTGGCGATCCTTTGAAGCCTGTGCTTAAGTATGCCGCGAAGTGTATTTGCAAAGTTAAATTGTGTAAACGGTTTTTTTAACGATCTTAAATGTTGTGAAATATGCCATAAACAGAGCTAAAATCCTGTATAACTCAATTTTTTGAATCAATGATCTGGAAAAGATCCTTTTTTCAGATCATTAGATCGACATAACTATCAAAACAGAATAATTAACTATATTAATCAATTGTTCATTTGCTTGTTTATTGAACAATTTGCCGTGAAAAAGCAATTTCGATGTTATTATTTAGGTGGATTCTTATTGAATTGAGTTTGATAGATAAAGGGTGGCTCTATTGTGGTATGAAAATCACTCAGGACATCTTTCGATTAGGGGGGGGTATTGCGGGAAGACGTGGCTAGTTTTGTTGGTCAATCATCAGAAACGTAGGTGAACTGCACAAAAAAAGATCGCCAGAGATCCTTTTGTTGCAAGGACGCGAAAATCGGGTAGTATTTACAGCGATTTGTACTGTTTTAAAAAGGTACTAAGTACCTGAGCAGTCGACGTAATTCGATCAGTGTGTAACGAAAATTACAGGCTGTAGTGGATAGGGCATATCCTAAATGTCCAGGGAACAAGGCTTGGAAGGTACAGGCCTTGAATGCAAAAACCCCCCGAAATCTGTCATCAACTTGGCGGAAGAGTCAGATATCAGGGGGTCAAAAGCAGGCGCTGGCCTGCAGAGATTATAACGCATGCTATTTAGAAAACAATACCTGTCCGCCATAAGTTCAGGACAGGGTGACTGAGCAAGCAATCAACTATCAGGTTCGCCCTGAACCTGTCTATTCTCCAACCCGTCGCGGTGAATCAAACCGTTTACGGAAAGGACAACCCAAAATCCACTGTCACCATGTAGCAGTGTTCTCCGGTACCGTACCTCGTGGCGCCGCTGCTAAAGTCGTTGCTCGTATTCGTCAGCATGACTGGAACCGGAATTCTGCGTTGGTTGCATTGCGTCAACGTGGATATATCCCATATCGACGTCGAAACGATCCAAGTTATACCCCGAAACCTATGCGAGTGAGCACACGTGAAGAAAGCCGGCGTGCATTGACCGCACTTTCCTTAGCATTAGCAGCCAACTGCGACTATAACCCGGATGCTGATTACCCGTTTGAGATTATTGCTCCGTTCGAGGAAATCGCTCGCGCCATCGGCGTGCTGCATATTTATGAGAGTGGCCGTAAATCTTGTGATGTGGCGACCCATGCCAGGGATGTGATGGAGGAGTTGGATTACCTGGTTGTGCATCGGGCTTGGGATACTGATGCTGGCCAATATAAAGCGATGCGTATTTTTCTTACAGAACGCTTTTTTACCAGCCGTGGGATCGCTGTTGAGGAAATTCGCTTATGGCTTCATGGCTACCGCCAGTGGGCGATGGTGAACGGCCTAACAGAATCCCTGCGCAAGAAGCACGAACGTCATCAACTACGCATGGCCCGACTTGGAATTGATATTGATTCACACCATTCATTGAAAAATCGCCTGCGACAGATTAAGAGGTGGGTAGTGAGTCCCGATCTGCTGCAAGAGAAGAAGGCGATCGTTGAAGATCTAGGGAAAGAACTAGATGAAATGGCCTCTAAAATGCGAACGCGCAATGGAAAAATAGTGAACAGGTATCAAATGACTTGGGTTCGCTGGTCTACTAGTGCAGAGGCTCATCCAATAAAGATTATGCAGCTCAAGCGCGGCCTAACTGATGAACACCCGTCTTTAGAGCGGGATGATCCTGAACAGTATTATCGGCTGTTGCTGGAACGAGCCGGTGTACTCCACTAAGCATTATTTTCACCGTTCAATACAATGACCCGTGCGCCAGCGCGGGTTTTGTGCTGCGTGTAAGAGCTAAAAACCCATTTGTATATGTCTAAGGTACCCTTCAAAAGTCTGCCGGAACGATAAATTAGACGTAGTTCATGGTCTTCGACCGTCAACTCAAACAGTTGATGAAATATCATTCAGTTAACTTCGAACGAACTCACAAAAAATAGTTAATTTCGAAGGTTATTTCTGAACAAAACAAGCCCCAAAAAAGGGGAGTATATTTCGTGCCGGCTAAAGCCAGGCTCTCGAAAATAGCTCCCTCCGCTTTGCTTCGGGCTATAACACTCCATCCCATAAAGCACGAAACCTCGATAGGCAGAAAAATCCTAGTTCAATCGTTTCTTCAAGCTACAATGCCCACCCACGAAAGTCGGCTTCGCCTCCAAGGTAGCTCACCGATTGCAAGGTACAGCTTCGCAACGGCACGTTGCGATCTACACTACAGTAAACTTTTTAATCACCGAAAAAGACCGGCTTAGCAGGATGGGGGGCCGTTTGGGGTAGTTGTGGACAATAATTGCGGATGAATCCACAGCAGCAATAGTTGTCCTATAGATATTGAACAAATCCATTGATCGATTACTGATCAATCAACATTAAAGCGTGCAGAAAGTAGGGTTTTACGGCGAATAGAACGGGTATTTTGGGATGCTATTCACGGAAATCTTGAGTAACATTATAGGTTTAGTCACGGTATACAGACTGATAGGCATTTATGGCGACGTTGTTTATTGATTTACTTATCAAACCGCGTAAAAGATTCAGACTCAAAACAACCTCTCAGGATGATTTGACTCAGCAATTAGTGCGATACGTGCAACATCACTACATCCGACAGACTGGTTGGGAGCTCTATAAATATGGTCGCAGCTGGGGAAATTTGTGCCATGTTGTACCGAGTCCATTTATCGCCTGGCTAGAAACGCACAAAGATAACCCTCGAGCTGTCGAAATCGTTGAAAGCTGTAAGGTATACCTTAGTTCAGAAGAAGGGGTTGTTGACCCTTCTATAGCCGTGTACATCCCTCTCAGTTGGTTATGTATTACGATCCCTCCAATGAACGAAGCATTGCGCGAACATTGGCAAACCCGGATTGGCACTGTTTTGTCTGATCCGCTGCCCGTGAGTGTCCCAACGCTTAAACCTTCCGATTATTATCTATTGTGTGAAGGACGGGCAATTCCCAATGTCTGGCAGCACCATTTTGAGCTGTGCATGAGAAATAGCATGCCGTTTATTGTGTTGTGGCACTTTCCACCCAAGCAAGCCCGTTTTGTTACTCGATACGACATCTTGTTTTCCTGGGAGCCCTTGGTAAAAAGCCATCTGCACGTTTTCGAAAACCCCGAGTATCCTGACATAGCAAAGATCATCACCAAGCGTATTACTCAGTTATTGAAAGAAAGGCGTCACTTGGAAGGGTTCAAACGAGTCACATTGCAAAATGTGTTGGGTGAAGGGCAAATCAACATTCTTAAACTCAGTTTTGAGGCTGCTGAACAATTGACGTTAGACCTGGTGAAAATGCTCCAGCTGATGATCGACGAAATAGAATTAAAGCTTAAGAAAAAGACGATTCGGATGCCTTGAAAAGCATGGGTATGGGAAATAGCTAAAGTTACTATCATTTCTGCATGCCGTTCGGCAGAAGATGAAATTTAGCCCAACGACTATGGGATACAGCACAAGTTCGTTAGGCTCAATGTATGGGAAAAAGCTAAAGTTCAAACGTTAGGTAAGGCTGGCTCCGGGTTTTTAGTAATGATGGTAAAAATCAGTTTGCCATCGTCGGTCTCTGACATCGAGGCCGTCAAGGGGGTTTCTTTACTGATCTTATCCAGGGCCGGCTTGATGAACGTCCGTTTCATCTCAGCAAAATTATCTCGTTGCGATTGTGGGAGTTGGTAACGTTCAGCTAACCAATTTGGTGTTGTGATCCATATGCCGGATTTTCTAAACTGACAAAGGCTTTCGTAAAGGCGGATAGCTCTCACACTGTTAATGCGGCCACAATCATAAAGATTGTAAGTAGTGAATTGACTACTAAGATCAAGAAGGTAGGGCATCACTTTATTATTGAATTCAATGTTCCATGAACCTCGGCCTCGTTTTAAACCAGCTTCTGCCAGCCAAGGGCGTTTCCGTTCTTCATACTCCCCATCAGATGGAAAGAAGGTAACAGAGCTGTTTGACAAGGCATCAATGCCCTTCCTGACATCTGTACTGGCCGTAGCTTGGCTCACCTTGAACAATCGCTGGTAATCAGCAACTCGCACTGTAAACGTACCTGGATGGTCTTCTTGCCGATAGGTTTCCATGAGGCATAACCACAGTACTCGTTTTGCCTGCAGTGAGAGATAGTAAGCTGCCTCGGTCAGTTCATTAGATTGTGCTATAGCTGGACGACTAGTTTTAACAATCCCTTTATTTTCATTCATATAACTATCTATGGGTTGTTTGTAATGTACCCATAGTTGCATCAGCTAGATGATGTGGTCAAGGCAAACTTATGTTGTTTCCCATAGGGATTCACAGAAAAAACTAACTTTAGCTATTTCCCATACGTTCTTTAGCTGTTACCCATAACAACTTTAGCTGTTACCCATAGTAACTATAGGTTTCACCCATAGTTAGTTTTGGTATATCCCATATTGACAGGGCTGAGGGCCGCACCACGAAAGAGCTCACGCGTTGTCTAAAAAGCTTTTAAAATGTTTTAAAAAACATAAAAAAAGGACTTAAAAAACAATCCTGTAGATATGTGGATAACTCTATTATGGGAAACACCTAAAGTTTAATGATGTAAACTGCGGTAGCCCCCACCGGAAAACCGGCGGGTCCCATAAAAAATTTGAACTTCATAAATCGTTGCTAGAAAGGCCAATGTAGCTCTTTTGCCGGTAAGACCATCATCGCAACGGCTCGTTGCGATCCACACCTCTGAGGAGTGTCCAGCGTTGTTAAAAGACCAAGTCTAGCAAGAGGTGGGGAACAGAGAGGATCGTTGTTGATCCTCTCAATATAGGTATTGTGGCTACACCTTTCTTCTCTACAGAAGACTATTTGAAAGGGTTTCCATTTGAGCGTAAATATATTTCTCCTAATTTATACGCTGCAAAATCGTTCAAATGACCTACATCACGGAAAATAGAAACCCCATCAATTTCAGTTTTACATTTATTCCCGGCACATTGGGCATCTTTGATATCGATAACTATCAAAGACGGGTAGTCTTTTTGTAATTCAATAAATTTTTTATCAAACCAACCCATGTTGGACTGTGACCATTCTTGGCTATTGCATTCTCCATGTGTATATTCCTGTCTTAGAACTACCTTTTCTTTCAGACATGTTTCGTATCCTTCTGGCCGAGTGTAGATCTCTTTCATTATTACAGGCACAGAACCGGATTTAACTATGATATCCAATGATTTTCTCAGAGCTTCGTCTAATCTTTTCATTGAAAGTTCTAACGAGCGATCATCTCCAGGTTGGTTGATTATTTTATCGCTTACATACATTGGCCATAGTTCACCAATAATAACATAGTTAAATTTGTTATTTTCTATTTTATTATAATACGTCTTTGTATTGTCATAGCATGCTTGATATACAGTGTTATAAAAATGCCACCAATCAAATTGATAAATCCCAGGCAATGTTAAGCAAGATGATGTACTTAGTGACGTTATTGCAAGGTTTGAATTTTTAGCTAAAACATCCAAGAACATCCAATAATGGTTTGAATTAGAATCACCTATGAATAAGGCTTTCTTTTTAGATGATATTTCCCCGAAAGTACAAAGCACATCATTGTTTTCATTATCAAATTGATCTGTTAAGCAGTCTGAGCGATGACCGGATAGAGATTTATATTCATCAATAAGAGCGGATGATCTTGAAAACTCACTTCCGAACCGCCAAGGAAAATTGTCGGTTTTTTTTGCTATCGAGTAAATTATTACAGACATTAATAGAGGAATGACAATTAAGATCGTTACTGTAAAAGAAAGACTTTTTTGTACTTTACGTAACGGCATTTCGATGTATTTGTAGGATATACAAGCAAGTATACATGATCCTAGCAAAGTTAATAATAACATCATCGTATTATTGAACAAATTAAGGTAATGTAGCAAGGCGATCCCTGGCCAATGCCATAGATATAAAGAGTATGACCTTTTACCTATACCTACTAAGATGTTTGACGATAGTACAAAAGATGAAATGGAATCTGTTTTTTCACCGGAAAAAATAATCATCCCAGTAGCTAATGCTATTGCCACTGTGTAAATGTTAGGATAACCATTTATAATTCCAGGATAAAAACCTATGGATATTATGCTTAGTAGACCTAACAGACCAAACAAGTTAGTAAACTTATTACTTTTTTCGTTGAATTTGTAAAATGCTAAGCAGCTGCCAATTTGCAATTCAAAACAACGTGAAATGAAATCATAATATCTGTCAATGTTAGAATGATATGATAAGTATGATGATGTGATTAATAACGAAATAGTGATTATATGATTTGCTATTATAACTCTCTTTTCTGGAAAGTATTTTAATGCCATATGTAATGCTATTGGGAATGTTATATACCACTGCCATTCAATTGATAGTGACCAAGTGTGCAATAGTAGCAGGTAATTAGAATCTTGTGATGCATAACTTGTGGTCACATCAGCAAAATATTTGTTTGATGAGAAATACAATGCGTTCTTTACACTGTGAAGATATGTATTGTAATCTTCTGGCAAATAGAAAACACTGCCAATTATTAACGTAAATATTATTGCGCATAGGAAAGAAGGTTGAAGTCTCCAAATTCTACGTATAAAAAAGTTTTTTAAGTTAAATTCATTATTGTTTGTTCCGCCCAATATTATTTTTGTTATTAAATATCCTGAAATAACAAAGAAAACATCAACGCCGATGAATCCAGAATTGATAAAGATGCATCCAGCATGAAATAAAATAACTAAAGTAACGGCAATAGCTCTTAAGCCGTCAATGTCGCTGCGGTACTTCATTATAACCTCTTATTTATTATGACTTCAAAAACATTATACAATTAAAATTATGTGAGTGATATAGAGATGATTGGAAATTTCAATGTCTGTTGATGTGTTGTTAACTTTTTATTTAAGTGATTTTAATAGTATTAGATGAAATAATAAATGATGATTAGTGCGTGAGATTTAATTTCGAATATTTGACTTAATTTAATTAATTAGTACGGGTGAACTTAAGATAGCTTGGCTATAGGGATGTCGCGAAGCCTCGTTGTGTAACTTGGAGAAAGTAGTTCCCTGCGCATTGCCCAGATCTTATTGGGGTCAGTTTGGGGTCCGCTTGGAAAACGGAAAATATCCCACGTTAAGCCTGTTTTTTAAGCAG
>OBJL01000205.1_pt1 | contig 9492 bp, 9 predicted proteins | sample 1481721 | NCBI WGS metagenome assembly OBJL01 (sample SAMN05831943, study PRJEB22555) | human gut metagenome | isolation source: Skin biopsy | host: Homo sapiens
AGCGCGATTTTGAGCGTGCCGGCGGTATCGCATTCAGCAGCAACTATGAACTGTAGTAAGTTAAGTGGAATGCAACATCTCCGGTATAAACTTTAATCAGTTGTTATGAGCTGAAAGGGGAAGGCCGTGAACACCACCATGCATTCCGCATCTGCACTTCTGCTGACTGAGCAGTGGCTTAAAATTCTTTCGAATTTAGGAAGAGCCAGCGCAACTATTAAAGCCTATCGAAGTGCCCTGACGCATTTTTTTGCCTTCTGTGAAATACACGATATTGCTCCTGAAAGGGCTTCCTTTGAGGACATTGCAGGATATATCCGCCCTCAGCTCCCTGATATGCCGTCCCCCGTTGCCAGCGCCACACTCCAGTTGCGCATTTCAGCTCTTCGCCTCTGGTATGACTTTCTGATTTACCAGGATATTTGCAGTCTCAACCCGTTACCCCGTTCGGGTTTGCCTGGTGCCATTTATACCGGGCGTGGCCTGATCCCACGTATCACCCGCCTCCCCGTGATTCCCGATGACAGGCAGTGGCTCAGGTTCCTGAAACACGTTTCTGCCGCGTCTCTGCGTGACCGGCTGATGCTTGCGCTGGCTTATTATGGCGCGCTCCGGCGCACGGAAGTGACGGCTCTGAGGCTTGAGGACATTGATCTGGCTCACCGCCTGATACGAATCCGCGCAGAGACGACGAAAAACAGACGGGAAAGAATGGTCTGCTACAGCGCTGACGTTGCGCCGGTACTGGCAAACCATTTTCGGCAGCTACGGCTGGCAGGCTGGTCAGGCGGTGCTGTGTTCCGTTCCGCTTCTGACCGTAATTACGGCGCTCCGCTCTCGTTCTGGAGCTGGAGTAAAACCGTGCGGCAATGGGCGACAGAGACTGATCAGCCAGATATCACCACGCATACTTTTCGTCACCTCCGGCTGACGCACCTGGCACGGGCAGGATGGAAACTGCATGAACTGGCTACGTATGCAGGGCACAGGGACCCACGTACCACACAAATTTATATTCATCTGTCGGGAACGGATATGGCTGCCCGCATGGCTGCTGCTGTCGCTGAAACCGACCGGAAGATCGCAGGGCTTATCTTTCAGGCGGGAACCGTGTGATGAAAGCAGAAACAGGAATTCATAACATTTATGTCCCCTTCAGTCGTTCAAATTATCAGCTGAATAATGTGTTAAGCACTGAAGAGCGCGAGGCGTTAAGCACCGGGTACAAACGTACCTCTGCTCTGAGCCAGCAGGGTCCGCTGTCATCTTTACTGCGTCCTCTTCAGGATATTGCCGACCGCAGCGGCACCAGTGACAGGCTCGTAAGGATTATCATTCCTGCCGTTCTGGCGGAAATACACCGGACAGGGGAGCCCTGCTGGCTGTGGGGATCGGAAAAGTGGCTGACACTGTGCCAGCAGCACCGTTCAGGCAGGCCCCTTATTGCGGCTTTTGCCTTCCATCTCGGTCCATTTCCCTCACCGTTCAGCCTGCCGCATCATGGTGCCCCGTCGCTGTACGCCTCTGCCATCTATGGTCGGGAATTTTTCACACAGGAACTTAACCGGCTGACGGACAGTCTGGTTTCACTGGGATACAAACGCAGGAACCAGAAAAATCAGCTGTCAGCCCTGCTGGGCATACTGATGATGATGAACAGTAATCCTCAGCTCGAAAGCTTTACGACTGATCTCCTGTGGCGCGCGCAGAAGTACCACGATCGGGGGATCGCAAGGACAGTGGGCAGAGTTTCGCATGCGCTTGCCGCAATGGGCATCATCAAAAGCCCCGTGCGTATGCGCAATTACCAGGAGTGGCGCGAAAAACCGACAGAAGACATCGCACAGGCCTGGGTAGCATGGTGTCGGCGATGGAGGGAAACCTCAGTGCTTCGTCCCCGATCCAGAGAGAGCCAGTACAGTTTTATCCTCCGCTGCGGCCTGTGGCTCGCCCGGGAGCATCCGGAAATACGCGAGCCATCCGACTGGACAATGGAGATCTGCGCAAGCTTCATTGCAGCAGTCGGAAGAATGAAGGTCGATGAACTTTCTCTGGGCACGGCACAGGGAATGCGCCGGTCTTCCCGTTCCGGAGAACCCATGCTGCCAAACTCCCGCGCCGGTTTTTTGTATGCCGTTCGCCGCTTTATGATCGACTACGAAAACTGGGGATGGGGACGGCTGAAATTCAGTCCGTCCCGCCATCTCTCAACGCCAGATACGCCGCTGTTTCGTCAGGGCGTCAATCCCCGGGTTATTGATGATCCGGTCTGGCTGAAACTGGTCTGGGCAAGTCTGAACCTGCGTCAGGAGGATTTGCTGAGTGAAATTCATTATCCCCTGTCAATGCTACAGGCTATGGCGGTCATCTGGACGCATGCAGGACTGCGTCAGAATGAGCTGATGCGCCTGACCGCAGGCTGCATCATTCCACAATCGGAAGATATTAACCGGGACGACGGCAGTACTATTCCAGCCGGGACTCTTTGCTACCTGAATGTACCAGCTGGCAAGACATCTAAAGCCTTTGTTAAACCGGTTTCTGCTGCAGTGAAAAAGTATGTCGATATCTGGCTGGCAGTGCGACCAGAAGAGCAGGCAGCGCTGACGGATGAACGCACCGGTGAAAAGGTCCGTTTTCTGTTTCAGTTTCGTGGCAAACCGGTGGGAAGAGACATAGTAAACCGCACCGTCATTCCGGTTCTCTGTGCCAGGGCAGGAATGCCGCAGGAAGACAGCCGGGGTCCCATTACCAGTCACCGGGGACGAGCATCGGCCGTGACTGCCCTGGCCAGCGTTCCTCAGGGCATGTCGTTATACGAGCTGATGCAGTGGTCAGGTCACTCTTCGCCGCAGTCCACCATGCATTATATTCGTATACGCCCGACACAGCTGGCGGCCTCTTTTGTAAAAGCTGACCGTGTGGCGCATATGATAAGCGTGCTGATTGACCATGACCCGGCAGCAGCCAGCCTCATGGGGCCTGCAACATATTATGATCTGGGCGACTCTTTCTGTACTAATCCCTTCTGGAGCAGCTGCCCGCACAGAATGGCCTGCATCGGCTGTGACTTTAATCTGCCAAAACAAAGCGCAAAAGGGATGTTACTGGAGAGCAAGGCTTCCATAAAAAGGTATCTGGAAGAGGTCCCGCTGACGCCGGATGAAAAGGCAATTATTGATAAAGATGCACAAAAACTGGAAACGGCACTCCGAAAAATGAAGTGAGTGACCGGCAGTACAAAAGCTTTCATTGCACTGCGTGTCGGCCACTGTTAATGCATCAGGTTGTCAGCATCAGCGCCTGTTTTCAGGCAACGTAATTCTGATTCGGGTCGCCAGCAGACTACTGCCGAGAATATATATCAGACAAAACAGGGCCTGTATTCGCATTGGCACGTGATGGTCAATCAGCACGCTCATGATCACCGGCGATGTGTGCCTGCGATACCGGCAAGGATAATCCGTCCGCTGTTTTCGCGCACATCCATCCGGTTTAATAGCAGTGAATTGATATGCTGAAAGTGTGGTGCAGTGGAGATTATTATCAACGCATCAATAACTTACAAATTAAACCGCCATTTGCATTACTTTCCTATCCCCCCGCCCTGGATAAAGATTGCCCTTGCCATAAAACTCATTTATTATTTTTATCCCCCTAAGGGGGATATTAAAACCATAAGTGAGATCAAGAGATGCAAACTTTTATGTCAGTTAAATCAAGCCGCTTACAGTTTATACCTCGATTTTTAACCTGCTGTCTGTTTGCAGCTTTAACGCCCGCCGCTTTCGCTGCCGAAGGGGGTTTTGACGCGGATAAAGAACCCGCCCCGCTGGAACAGCAGTATGCAGGCCATAAAGTTGAACAGGACAATGCACAGGCGCAGACTAACAGCATCCGCGATTTGTGGGAGGGAGCCTGGGTCACGCTCGAAGGCAATATCATCAGTAAAGGGTCCGATGACTGGTATGTTTTTCGCGATCAGACAGGAACGATAAATGTCAGGATTTCTCAGGAAGCCTGGCTGGGCCAGCATTTTAACGCCGTTGATCTCGTCAGGGTCAGCGGGCGGGTGAGCGGAAAAGGTGAAAACACCACGGTGAGTATTGAACGGGTGCGCAAGCCATAAGCTGTATGACCCTGAATGATGCGGGTAAACTGCTGTTCTCTTTTTCCCGCATCACTGGTCTTTCTTTTTCCTGCCCTCCGGCAGCACTGTTTCTGGCGGGTAACGCGCTTAACGGCTCAGAAAACTCACGTAAAACTGTGAGTAACGCTCCTGCTCCTGGTAACCGCTTTGCAAACTCCCTGCCTGCCAGAAAACCAGTCAGAACTGCAGGTTAAAACCTCGCTTGCCCGGCGGACAACAATATTCTTCAAAAGCGGCGAGTTTGCTTCACGGAAAGGAAATTGCTTGTCCGGAGAAAGATAATCAGGGTAGATTAGCATCATTATTTATCCTACCCCCCTGGATAGCAGACAGCGTGTTTTTACGTCGTGGTTTTTTAAGCATTATCATCGTTTTTATCATGGCGGCAGCCGTGATAAGTTCGTCTGCTTATGGCGTAAAAAAGAACAGCACCACAGGTGTACCAGAGTCGTCTGCACATATACATGATGATTCTGAACTGAATGCTGAGCTCTCGCTGAACCTTCATAGCCATGGCAGCGTGCATCATTTAAATTCTGACCATACGCATGACGTCAACAAGCTTTTTTCAATATCCACGCTGGTACTGCCCTGCCTGACCGGGACTACACTGTACTCTGGCTTAACACATTTCCCTCAGACCCGCGCACTTCCTGTCCCGGAGCGCCCACCACGTCCTCATTCTGCTTAACCCGTTAATTTAAAAATTTTTCAAAAAGGTTGAGGACACGTTATGTCATTTACTTCTGTCTTTTCAGGCAGGGAGCTTTCGCGCATCGCATTCTGGCGAGCGCGGGTTATCAAACTGCTGTGTATCGCTTTTGCGGTGACCTTCAGTCAGTGTGCGCTTGCACACGGCGTGGCTGAAGGTGACAAAGGTTATATTCAGGAAATTACCGGAATAAATATTATTCCGTTCATTTACTTAGGCGCTAAACACATGATGACCGGTTACGATCATCTGTTATTCCTTTTTGGCGTTATTTTCTTCCTCTACAAACTCCGTGACGTCGGACTCTATGTCAGTCTGTTTGCTCTTGGGCACTCAGCGACACTGCTTATCGGCGTATTTTTCAACATCAACGTCAGCAGTTTTGTAATTGATGCCATCATCGGCCTCTCTGTCGCTTACAAAGCGCTGGATAACCTTGGAGCATTTCAGAGGTGGTTTGGTTTTCAGCCCGACACAAAGCTGGCCACGCTGATTTTCGGACTGTTTCATGGTTTCGGCCTTGCAACAAAAATCAAAGAGTTTGAAATTTCACCAGATGGCCTTTTCGTCAATCTTATTGCATTCAACGTCGGCGTTGAGATTGGCCAGCTACTGGCGCTCAGTACCATTCTGATAATCATGGGCTTCTGGCGACAGACAGCCGGTTTCTTCAGACATGCTTACACCGCAAACGTAGTCATGATGAGCGCAGGTTTTCTGCTGATGAGTTATCAGATTTGTGGCTATGTCTTAGCCTGAGGAATGAAAAATGTATAACGAAGATCTACCTAAACGCGCAGAGCTCCCGTCGGCAATGCAACTCATGCAGTCCACTATTATCGCCGCTATCGTCGCACTTTCCCTGCTGATCACGGTTGTCATGCCTTCAGAATTTGGCATTGATCCTACTGGTGTCGGGCGGGTTCTGGGGCTGAAACAGATGGGTGAAATTAAGTCCTCCCTGGCGTCAGAAGCCCAGGCAGCAACTGTGGCTGAAAATAGCGCACCTGCAGCTGAGCTCAGTGAAAAACCTGTACCTGATAACCCGCCGGTGATCACCCGGGAAATCTATACCGATTTAAATAAGCCGGCAGAAACGCGTACTTCTGTAGCTACGCTTCCGGCCACTCAGCAGCACCAGATGGTCATTACATTACGTCCCAATGAAGCCGCTGAAATTAAAATGCAGATGCTGAATGGTACCCGGGTTTCTTATAACTGGACCAGTACCGGGCCGGTAAATGTTGATGCACATGGTGACCCGGTGGATGCGCCAAAAGGTTTTTATCATGGCTACGGTAAAGAAAGACAGATTATGTCCGGCAAAGGGGAATTACAGGCCGCTTTTGATGGAAAACACGGCTGGTTCTGGCGTAACCGTGGGAAAGATAATGTCACGATCCGGCTTAACACCAGCGGTGACTATCAGGCCATTAAGCGGGTAATTTAGAAATCCAGGGCCGCTTTACTCCGGGCCCACGTTAAATCCCTTTTACATACAGGACTTTACATTATGGCTATTAACATCCCCCTACGGGGGATGTTAATCTCAGCCTTCCTGAGCAACGCTGGAATCTGTCTGATATGTTTGTATGCCGCTATCGAGTCATTCGAAACCTGCTGATGATTACCATCATGGCATGCGGCATGCTTTTTTCTTCAGTAAATGCTGTCGCTTCGCATGGAACTAATGGATTTACTGTAAACCCGTCCGGCTTCCACGAGACTGAAGCAACTGTATTACTTTCTGATGACTTCCATCATCACGACATGTTTCAGCGAAGTCATGGCGGCCATAATGCTGCCGATCATTTCCACGAAACACCGGAACGTCCGCCTGTTATTGAGATTGAAGTTCCTCATGTAGCCGACAGCTGGATTATGTTACCGGATACCCGCACGCCACGCAGGCCCGCTGAGTTTCGCTATCGCCCTCCGACACTGGTTTTTCTCTGATACCGAATAACCTTTTTCACTCTGCTGAGAAAGGATCTTTTATCAATCCGGATTTATCGGGAGAAACTATGTATACCGACTCTTTGCAGGCGCGTCGTCAGATCGCGCTTAACCTTTCTGCACTTAATTATCATATAAGCCCTGCAAACTGGCAGGCACTCTGCATGGGAATCAATCGTGATTTGCAGGCAAAAAAATTGCGTCCTAATGTGCCTGTTCCTTCAAGGCGACAACTGCTTTCCTACCTGAAACTTATGCGTAAAGAGACGGGCTCAATGCTGAAAGCCATACTCGCCTATGGTTTTGACGGTCCCTGGACATCAAGCGGAGGATCATTTCGTCTGGCAAGAGAACTGGGATTTGAAATTCCGCAGCACATCCGTCAGGTCCATCACAAAAACGGAAGCGTGAACTATCTCGAGATAGGCGCAGCCTGGGCGGGTTACCACCCGGAAAGTCCGGTACAGCATGAAGAATCGGTTGCCGGATTAGCGAAAGCATTCAGGCCCTTGCTGGGTCAGAGTATCAGGCTGCATTTCACAAACCTCACGCCATGGCATCAGGCACTGGAAGAAGGTGTCACTGAGCACCCATGGGTAACAGCATCAGGTCTGCCGCTGCTCGAACAGCGCGGGCTCGCTGCCGGGAGTGTCGATATTATTTACTCACAGGCAGCAGCCTATTTTGAACAGGACTTTACTGCATTTTTGCAGGGTGCTGCAAAGCTGCTCCGGCAGGATGGTGTGATGTTATTTAACCACGAACCCAATTACGCCACTGAAATGGATGATGTTGCGTGGGAATGTGGGCTCAGGATGGTTCGTCGCAGGCAGCTTGGCGACATGAACGGTGCAGTTGTCCGTTACCAGAGGTTCACCGGCTCAGCGAAAACCGCCGCGAAGCAGGCAGAGACAATGGATGACAAAGTTGTATGTCAGTCGCTGGTAATGTCTGCCCTGCGGCGCAGCGCGGAGGTTTAACAGAACATCATGCTAAGCAGGCGCACATTTATCTGTAAGACAGGAGCGATATTTATGATCCCACTACTGCCGGGGGAAACCCTGGCAGCCTCGCTGGCTGACCAGGTAACGTTCACACAGCAAAAAATTGAAGCTGCACGCGCGGCCGGAGATAACATCAGTGCTGAATGGATCCTTCGTTCTCTTGGGTTACCGAAACGTTCGGCCGAACTGCGGCGCGCGATTTTTGAGCTTGTCCGTCGGGTTCCTTACCGGTCCGGCAACTGGAATAACGACCCTTTAAGTCTTTTTCAGCAGGGATACGGTGACTGCAGACATAAAGCGGCATCTGCCACACAGCTTTTACAGCTGGCCGGCGAGAATGCTCAGCGTTCGCTGGTTATGTTTGACTGGGCGGATCTTCCGGTTCCCGGCTCGATCTTATCACTTCTGCCTGACACGCGAGGCTTTCACGACACGGTGAAATTCAGCCTGAATGGAAGAACATACTGTCTGGATGCGACATGGGACATGGCACTGCGCAGTGCCGGCTTTCCGGTAATGCCTTCATGGGATGGTCATTCCGATACCTGGTCCGCAACGCTGGCAGGTTCAGCCCTGCCCCGGCAGGTGGCCTTACCTCAGGCAGGGCAGGACATTTATGCCGCGAACAACATGAGCTGGCCGCAGCGGGAAAAAACCATGGCGTTCAATCAGGCACTTAATGACTGGATGGATGATATCAGACGCAGCCGTGACGACCGCTGTACCATCATCCACAGTGATCCTGAGTCCACTAAACTCAGTCTCAGAACCTGCCTGGGACTTCTGACCTGATGAGTCATCCTGACCCGGCAAGGCACTGACAGGGAAGTCATTCTAATGCACCGGTTATAAACATTTGCTTCAGATAGTCTGGCTGGGATATCTGAAGCATTTTTTTTGCAGTGAATACATAAAGTTGATTAATTTTTATCAGATTATGTAATTTCTCAGGTTGTAAAGTTATGTAGTGTGCCATACTCTTACCTTATCCCCCCAGGGGGGATATTAATGGCAAACCTGAGAATGCAATAATGTTAACTATTCTGTCAGACCGCACCTACAGACATCTTTTCCTTGCCCAGATAATTGCCCTGGTCGGCACCGGCCTGGCGACAGTTGCCCTGGGTCTTCTGGCCTATGATCTAGCAGGCGATCGTGCCGGAGCAGTACTCGGAACCGCTCTGGCTGTAAAAATGACGGCCTATATTGTCGTGGCGCCCGTCGCTGCCGCTTTCGCAGAAAAACTACCACGCCGGGCTATGCTGGTATGCCTTGATCTGATTCGCGCCCTCGTAGCACTGGCTTTGCCTTTCGTTACGCAGATATGGGAAGTTTACATTCTTATCTTCATATTGCAGTCAGCTTCAGCGGCCTTCACGCCAACCTTCCAGGCCACTATTCCGGATATTCTGCCCCGGGAAAGTGATTATACCCGCGCACTCTCATTGTCACGGCTGGCTTATGATCTCGAGAGTGTTATCAGCCCGATGCTTGCCGCGGCTTTACTGACCGTGATGAGTTTTCACAGCCTCTTTGCGGGTACGGTAGTGGGTTTCCTGGGGTCCGCCGCACTGGTTGTATCCGTGAAGCTTCCTCAGGCTCAGCAGGTGACAGTCCGTCGAAGCATCTATGAGCGCACTACGCGGGGAATGCGCATCTTTCTCAGGACT
>OBJL01000209.1_pt1 | contig 9184 bp, 7 predicted proteins | sample 1481721 | NCBI WGS metagenome assembly OBJL01 (sample SAMN05831943, study PRJEB22555) | human gut metagenome | isolation source: Skin biopsy | host: Homo sapiens
CACACGCCGGGGTGCCTTTATGGGGGAAGTGGAAAGTTTCGATTATGAGTTCTTCAGCGTTCCGCTTGCCGAAGCGCGCGTGATGGATCCTCAACAGCGTCTATTGCTGGAAGTGGCTTACGAGGCGTTTTACCACTCGGGGTATGACCTCGATAAGCTGCGTTCTCAATCGATCGGCGTTTTCGTCGGCCAGATGAACCATGATTGGGCGCACATGCACGGTGATAACTTCCTGACAGATCCCTATTTTGGCGCGGGTTCTTCGTCTTCTATCACCTCTAACCGTATGTCCTACCTGCTGGGTCTGACCGGGCCAAGCATGACGCTGGACACCGCTTGTTCTTCCTCCCTGGTGGCGGTCGATCTGGCGGTTGAGAAGTTGCGGAGCGGCGTCTGTTCCGCCGCGCTGGTCGGCGGCGTGAATGTCATGTTGAGCCATCGTTCATTTGTCGGCTGCAGCGCGTCAAAAATGCTGTCGCAGCAAGGCCGTTGCGCCACGTTCGATGAGGCGGCGGACGGCTATTGCCGCGGCGAAGGCGTCGGCGCGGTGGTGCTGAAGCGCCTCAGCGACGCGGAGGCTGACGGTGACACCATTCTGGCAGTGATCCGCGGGACGGCGGTGAATCAGGACGGGCGCAGCGCTTCACTCACCGCGCCTAATGGCGGCGCTCAGGAAGCGGTGATCGAGCAGGCGCTGAAGGATGCAGGGTTGCGCGGCCAGGACGTGGACTATATCGAATGTCACGGTACTGGCACGCCGCTGGGTGACCCGATCGAGGTTGGTGCCCTGAAGAATGTGCTGGGCCGTCATCGCAGCAAGCCGGTAGTGCTGGGAGCGGTAAAAACCAACATAGGTCATCTGGAAGGGGCCGCCGGGGTCATCGGCCTGATCAAGGCGGTGGAGGTGCTGCGACACCGCCAGGCGCCGGGCAACGTGCACTTCCGCACGCTGAACCCGAAAATCGATCTGAACGGTTTTGACGCTATCATTCCAACCGCGCCGTTGTCGCTCGGCGGCAACGGTCCGTTGATCGCCGGGGTCTCGTCGTTCGGCTTTGGCGGCACCAATGCGCATGTGGTGCTGGAATCCTACGATCGGCCGTCAGGCAAGACGCGGGCGCGCCAGGACGCCTGGCTGTTCACCGGGCAGGGAGCATTACAGTCCGGCGCAGCCGCCGCGCTGCATGCGGCAAATCCGGTCTTCCGCGATGCGCTGGAGGGTTACGCCGCACAGCTGGCTGCGTGGGTGGATGCGCCGCTGCTGCAATGGCTGCTGGAGGCGAACCCTGAGTATTCGGCGCGTCTGCAGGAGACGCAATACCAGCAACCGGCGCTGGTAGCACTGCAATTGGCGCAGGTGGCGATGTGGCAGGCGCGCGGTTTGGTGCCGTCGCAGGTACTGGGGCATTCGATAGGCGAATTTGCGGCGGCGGTGGTCGCCGGGGTCATGGCAATCGACGATGCGCTGATGCTGGCGGCGCGGCGCGGCCAACTGATGGCCGACTGCGAGCCGGGAGGCATGGCGGCGATACGCGATTCTGCGGAGAACGTGCGTCGTGCGTTGCCGGCAGACGTGGTTATCGCGGCGGAAAATGGCGAAAGCATGACGGTGGTGGCGGGGCCACATGTGGCGCTGGCGGGGTTCGTACAGCAACATTATGCGCATGAGCACACGCTGCTGGCGGTTTCGCACGCCTTCCATTCGCCGATGATGGCGTCGGCGGCATTGGCGTTTGGCGATGTGGTGGGAACTGTGGCATTGCGCGCGCCGGAAGAAGTGCGGTTTATTTCCACGCTGACGGGGGAAGCTGCAGGCGAGGCGCTGCAGATGACGGAGTACTGGAGTGAACAAATCACCCAGCCTGTGCGTTTCTTACAGGCGGTGCAAACGCTGTTGAGGCAAGGCGGTGCGCCGGACGGTGTGTTTGAGATCGGGCCGGGTGCGACGTTGATCAATATGGCGAAGCGCATTGCACCTGATGTGCGAACGCAGTGGGTTACCTCTAAAGATGAATCTTATTTCAATTAATACAGGGAGTTATTTGTGAGTAAACGATCACCTTTGTTTAAACATAAGCCATTAGCTTGGGCTCAGCCGGAAGTAAAACATGCGACGCACACCGATACGCCAGCGGGGAAGACGTCGGACCCGCTTTACACGATGGTTTGGGTTGATCAGGCACTGGCAGAAAAGGGAGAGGTTAACCCAGGCCCCAATTTGCTGTTGTCACGCCATACGGTGCCAGCGAACCTGCCTGAGGGATGGAGCGGTATGGTTGCTGTGGGGGCAGAGGCGATAGGCGCCGTGCTCGATGAACAAGCCTGGCAGACCGTGGCGGTATTGAGCGAAGGAGAAGAGGAAGATGTCGAGCAGGCCTTAGCCGTGTTGCAGGCAAAACCTGTACCGCGTTTAGTCCTGTTGAAACGAACCGGTGCACTGGGTGATGCGGGGTTAAGCGGGCTGATTCGCACTGCACGACAAGAACAACCGGAACGGGTTTTTCGGTATATCGAGTGTTTGCCGGAACAATTGGCACTGGCGCTGTCACTGTGTCTTCGAGGGGATATTGAGGAAGAATGTCGCCTTAGTGATTCAGGTAGCGTGCAGTCGCCGCGGCTACAACGTTATCAAGCGCAGAAGAGCGACAGTATGGGAATTCGGGCGGGCGCAACCTATGTCATCAGCGGCGGTATGGGGGCGCTGGGGCAAGTCGTCGCCGGCTATTTGGCGGCACAGGGGGCGACGCATATGCTGCTGTTGTCGCGAACCGCTTATTCTCCGGGGGATTTACCGACGCTGGGGAACAATGTCGCGGTTGCTAGCCTGACGTGTGATGTGGCGGATCGTCGGCAGGTGGAGGAGATCCCCGCCTGGCTGCATGCGCAGGCGTGGCCAGCGGTCGCCGGCGTGATTCATATCGCGGGTCTGTTAACCGATGGCACCTTGCTTAAGCAGACGCCGTCAATGCTGAACCAAGCGCGGGCTGTGAAAGTGAATGGTGCGAAACTCCTGCATGACATTCTGGCGCCAGTCGATTTTATGGTGCTGTATTCCTCCGCCGCTGCGGCGTTCGGTTCCGTTGGCCAGGCGAGTTATGCTGCGGCGAATAGCGGGCTGGACGCTTTAGCGAATCAGTGGGCGCAGGCCGGTGAAAAAGCGCTTTCAATTCAGTGGGGAGCCTGGTCTGAAAATGGCATGGCGGTGCGCCATGATGCGGTGCGTCGTGCCGAAAACGCCGGTTTTGGCGCCATCAGCAATGCGCTGGGTTGTGAAATGCTCGACAAGCTTCTGTCATCAGACAGCGCCGGTACTTTCTTTGTCTCGCCGATTGAGTGGGCGCGCGTCAAACTGACAAGCCCGCTGATTGACGGATTGAAACCGCGCCCGAGCGTATCTCCGATGGAGGTTGTCCAGGACATTCGTCAGATGATACGCGAGGCCGTTTGGGAAACGGTCGGGGAATCTGTCGATGACGATGTCGCTTTGCTGGAGAACGGCCTGGACTCACTGGGAAGCATGTCTTTGCGCAACCGGATCGCGTCCTCTTTGAAAATGGGGCTGCCGGCGACTTTCGCGCTTGAAAACCCCGATATCAACGCCATGGTGCGCTATGTCATGGCGCAAAACCCGGCAGTCGGCGCTGCCTCGCCCAACGCGCAACCAGAGCGCGCCGTCTCATCGTTGCCGGTGTTGGTCATCGGGGCCGGTGTCGGCGGATTGGGCTTTGCGCGGCAACTGGAGAAAAACGGTCTCTCCGTTTTGGTGCTCGAGAAGAACGACTGGGCGGGCGGCGTCTGGAAAAACCTGGCGAATGACGATTCGAAGTTGCAAATCGACTCTCCGGCGTATGATTTCGACAGCAACCACCTGCCATTGATCGGCGATCATCGCTGGAAAAAAGGATTCCCTAGCCGTGCCGAGATCCTCGAAGGAACGGGAACGATCGCGGAAACGTTAAAAGGCGACGTGCTCTTCGGCTGCGAAGTGCAGCGCGTAGAAAAGAGAGGCGATAACGAATACCTCGCCACTTATCTGAAAGACGGGCAATCGCACGTTGTGCTGGTGTCTGGGGTTGCGGCGATGACGGGAGGATTGCACCGCCCGGTGCAGCATCGTTTCCCTGACGAAGAGCGCTTTAGCGGACACATCGGACAGGGCATCAGCAACGATACGGCGGTGACTACCTTTAACGGGGCTTCCGTAGTGATTGTCGGGCACGGAGCATTTGCGATAGAAAATATGCGCACGGCCCTGGAAAACGGCGCCAAGCACGTCACGCTGCTATGCCGCCGTCGCAATCTCGTTCTGTCAACGTTTTGCAATTGGCTGCTCAATTCCAGCAACGGCGTGATGCCGGTTGCCGACGTCGTCGAGATCATGCGGCCCTTTTATCGGGCGTGCGGCACCGATATAGAGACGCTGCCGTCGATCAGCCGCGACAAGAACGGCGATCTGCTGCTTGATCAAACCACGGTTCCGCCGGGCTCCGATCTGTTTTTCCTCGCCCAAATGCTTGGCAAACTCACCATCGTCGAGGATGAAGTCGACAGGATGACCGGCCATGGCCTCATTACTCGGAAGGGGAAAGAGATTGAGGCGGATGTGTTCCTGAAGTGTTTGGGATCGGATACCGACACATCCTTATTGCCGGGCATTTTCGGCCAGGACATGGCGGTGAAAGGCCTTTGGATCAACGGCGATCCTAACCTCTTGACTTACAATGACGGGGCGCAGGTGCCGAGGAAAGTGCGCACTTTGCTTTGCTCCAGTTATGCGTTCTTCGTACAGGCGTTTGCACGCGCCTATGTTCATTTCCGACAAAATCCGTCGACATTCGACAATTCTTTATCGCGCATCATGACGGAGTCCCAAAAAACAACCAATGCCGAACGCATTTTTATGGAGCTGTGGGACTTCATTGAACCGGCCAAGAATTCGGTGGCGGCGCGTACCGCCGAGCTTTATCCCTTAGATCGCTTCCAGGTTGAACGTGAAAATGAATGGCGAAACTATGCCCAACTGCTGGGCGCGACAGAAGAGGATATGACGGCGCTTTGGCAATTGCTGGAGCCCGCCATGTCGATCTTGCACCGCCGGAATCCCGCAGCGCCGGTAGAGAAACGTTACACCCATGAGCGATTCGGGGCGATGTCCGTATATGTGCCGCGCCGCCGTCGGGTGTTGTTCTTGTCCGGTCAGGGAACGAATGCCCGGTTAGCGAAATCGTTGCTTGAGCGCACGGGCTGGAGCACCCGCACGGATCTTGAATTCGTCATTCCGGATGCGCCTTATGAAATGCCGGCGTTTACCAACGAAATTCAGCTGCAGCAAATTGGCTTAACGCAGCTTGTCGAGAGCGGGGTGTATGACACGCAGGGGAAATACAAAGAGTGGAAAGCGGGGTTCGAGCGGCTGTGGGAAGAGTTCCATGGGACCGAGCACCAGGCGATATCCGCGCAAGAACGCGACATATGGCGTTCAACGCTGACTTACGTCAAAGAGCTGGCGCAGCATTACGGTCCTTTTGAAGGCATTGCCGGATTCTGCGAAGGGGCCGCCGTGGCGTCCGTTGCGCTCCACCGCCAGCATCTGGGCGAAGATCTGGGCTTGCAGGACATTAAGTTCTTTATTGCGATGTCGCCCTGGCGCTCGCCGATTCATGAGCGCGAGGGATTATTCGACAAAGTGGGCGGATTGCCGCTGCCGACGTTGCAGATCGTCGGCGATAACGATATGCCGGTATTTCTCGCCGAAGCGCCGCACTTCAAACGCGGCTATGAAGGGGCTATGGAGTATCGGCACACCGGGCAGCATGTGTACCCGCCGTTGACGACGGCATTGGCGCAAAAATTGAACCAGTTGATCATGCAAAGCGAGCAGTAGCCGTGAAATGAGCCTCTCCAGACGCGTCTGCATCGGGAGAGGGTCTTGTAAAGGGGACGTATGAAAGTTTACGCAATCTCAGATCTTCATATCGACTTTGATGGCAATGCCAAGTGGCTCTTTAATGCATTTGACGCTGACTACGCCGAAGATGTGTTGATTGTAGCGGGGGATGTGAGCGATGAGTTGAGCAGGCTCGAGCAGTGTTTTACCTATCTTGCCCGCCGTTTCAAACAGGTGCTCTTCGTGCCGGGCAACCATGAGCTGTGGGTGGTTCGTGACCGCATTCCGACATCGATCAAAAAGTTTGAGGAAATTTGCCTGCTTGCTGAGCGGTGCGGCGTTTCAATGGATGTCTGTCATCATACCGGCGTCTCGATCGTGCCCTTGCTCAGCTGGTATGATTTTTCCTTTTCGCCGCCTACGGATAAGCTGCTCGGCAGTTGGATGGATTTTTATGCGTGCAAGTGGCCCGAGCATTGGGATCTGCCGCGCGTGACGGATTTTTTTCTGGCTAAAAACATGTCGCGACTCAATACGAAAAATGATTTCGTCATTTCGTTTTCGCATTTCTTGCCGTCGTCGAAACTGTTGCCGCATTTCGTCCCCGAGGCGTTCAAATATATCTTCCCGGTGTTAGGTTCAGAAAAGCTGGCGGAACAGGTGTCTATTCTCAAGCCCGACGTCCATGTTTACGGCCACAGCCATATTGCCAGAAGCATCAGGGTCGATGATGTTGACTATGTCAATAATGCGCTGGGGTATCCAAAGGAAAGAAGGCTGGGATGCAATGGCCTGTATTGCCTCTATGACTCTGACGAGGTGAGCCGCAAGATGGCCGGTTGATGACGGAGAAAGCCGCCGCGAAGGGGTGGAAAAGAGCGCTGGCGCCGCGCGATGTTGTGGTAGTGTTACGCGCTGGTTTGCATTCTGCGCGAATCTTCCTGAGCAAGCATGGCGATTAAAAAGGTTGGTTAGAGAGCCACTGATACGAAAGAGGGAAATTAAATATGTTGGGAACGAATAAAGGCGTTGAGGGGGCTTGGTTTGCCGATCCGGGGAAGGGGAGCATCCCCGTTCAACTTGCCGATATCATAAACGACGTGTTATTGCCGGCCGGCATCGGCATATCGCAACCTCAACGAGAAGCTGAGAGCGGCGAGTATGGCGCCTGTCAGTTTGAGGTAGAGGGCAAGCGAGTTTTGTTCCGCGTCGCCAATACTACCCCAACCAAGATCGGGCAATTTGTGACCATGTGGAAAAGACCGTGTGCGCAGGATGAAATTATGCCCATCGATTTTGACGATGGCATCGAGTTCATATTGGTGAGCGTTTTTGACCATACTCATAGAGGGCTCTTTATATTCAACAGACATGTGCTGGCGAAAAAAGGGGTCATGTCAGTTAAGGGCAAAGAGGGGAAAAGGGCTATTCGCGTTTATGCTCCTTGGGTTAAACCTATTGTAAAACAGGCGGTTATAACGCAGAGGTGGCAATTGCAGCACTTTGTTTCTGCAACTGCTGATGAGGTCAATGTCAACAAACTCAAAGCGCTGCTAACAATAGACAGCCTTTTCTAATCTATTTGTGGCTTTGTTGAATAAATCGAACTTTTGGCCGTAGTCAGGATCAGATCACCACACTCCTGATCCTGCAGCGATATCACGTGGCAAAACAAAAGTTCAAAATCACCAACTGGGCTACCTACAACAAGGCGCTCATCCATCGGGGCTCACTGACATTCTGGCTTGATGAGTCGGCCCTTCAGGCCTGGTATGACGAGCCCAACACGTCTTCACGTGGTTGTCCTCAACGTTATTCTGAGCTCGCTATTTCTACGGTACTGATGCTCAAACGCGTTTTTCGCCTCACGCTGCGCGCCGCACAGGGATCTATTGACTCCATTTTTACCCTGATGAAGTTCCCGCTCAGGTGCCCGGATTATTCCTGCGTCAGCAGGCGGGCTAAGTCCGTCAACATTCTGTTTAAAACCCCCACACGCGGCGAAATTGCCCATCTGGTTATCGACTCCACCGGATTAAAAGTCTTCGGTGAAGGGGAGTGGAAGGTGGAAAAACACGGTCAGGAAAAGCACCGCGTCTGGCGGAAACTTCACCTGGCGGTGGACGCCGGTAGCCATGAGGTTATCTGCGCTGACCTGTCCCTGAATAATGTGACTGACGCAGAGGCATTCCCGGGACTTATTCGTCAAACCCACAGGAAAGTTAAGGTCGCTTCTGCCGATGGCGCTTATGACACAAAACTTTGCCATGACGAACTGCGGCGAAAAAAATCAAGGCGCTAATCCCGCCGCGAACCCGGGCGGGTTACTGGGCGGCGGAGTATGCGGACAGAAATTAGGCGGTGGCCAGGCAGATGCTAACGGGGAGCAATGCTTACTGGAAATGGAACACGGCTTATAACCGGCGGTCGTTGGCCGAAACGGCGATGTACCGGGTTAAACAACTGTTCGGTGGGCATCTAACGCTGCGTGACTACGATGCGCAGGTTGCATAGGCTTTGGCCATGGTGCGTGCGCTGAACAAAATGACGAAAGCAGGTATGCCAGACAGCGTGCGTATTGCCTGAGCGTCAGAATTGTTACAGGGATACTCGCCTAAATCTGATTTATTCAACAAAGCCATGATCCACATTAGACTGAGAGATGTGAACCTTGAACAAGGCTGGATCGAGCTTCGGCTTGAAGGCAGCAAAACACACCGAGAGTGGAAGGTGCCGCTGGTTCGTCAATAAAGAGAACGAATAAAGCTGCTCATTATGTGCGCAACTGAGCGAAGCGCTGGCCAGCATAACCTGCTTTTTGACATCAAACGGTTCACCAACCCACGGCATACTCATTACATCTATGACTATGACGAAAAAAATGTTCTGCAGTCGTTTCGTAGCTTTTATCGTCGTTTGTCGAGGGATAGTGGCTTTGATATTTCCTCACACCGTTTCCGTCACACGCTTGCCACGGAGCTGATGAAATCACCGGACAGAAATCTAAAACTGGTGAAGGATCTGCTGGGTCACCGTAACGTCAGGACAACGATGAAATATATTGAGTTGGATATGGAAGTAGCGGGGAGTGCGCTTGAACAGGGGTTTGTTTTACATACGGGTATCATTATTACATTCAGCGTTGGCCCGTAGGGTGAGGCCTCTGGCCGAATAATCGAACTTGTTCGATGAAGAGTCTCTACGTCAGAAAGCAAAAAACCCGCCATAGGCGGGTTCTTCTAAATTTGGTGCCCGGACTCGGAATCGAACCAAGGACACGGGGATTTTCAATCCCCT
>OBJL01000212.1_pt1 | contig 9027 bp, 9 predicted proteins | sample 1481721 | NCBI WGS metagenome assembly OBJL01 (sample SAMN05831943, study PRJEB22555) | human gut metagenome | isolation source: Skin biopsy | host: Homo sapiens
ACCGTGCCAGACGAAAAGCCGTCTGAACCAGTGTTGCTGAGGTCTGACAATCATAGGTGTGGGGCTGACTGGGGAATAGAAGCCGCAGTTGTAACAGATTTGCGGCCTGTTCATCAACGGTCTGAGCCTCAAAAGTTAAAAAGCTCGCAGCAGGCTGAATACTGCCCCTGTTAAGTTTCGGGAGCGAAAAGGTAAGTTCTGTCCGTGCCAATCCTCGACGCTATTCAGCATAACCCCCAGATTTTTATTTCATTTTCTGATGACGCATAGGCTAAGGTAATAGCGTGGGCGCGGGATGCTCCCGTCGAGCGGGGGAAGGCGACCTGCGGTCAGACTGTCTGCTCGGTATCAACATAGGAGAAGATAAATCTGCTTAGTAAGGTGAGACTATGGTGAAGCAACGTAAATATTTAACCCGCAATGAGATTGAAAAAATCTTACGCGCTGCGGTACAAGGGCGACACCCGCAACGGGATGCCTGCTTGTTAAAAATGTGTTTTATTCACGGGTTTCGGGTCAGTGAATTGGTTCGTTTGACGTTGTCAGACATTAATCTGGAGGCCGGCATCGTTCATGTCAGGCGGTTGAAAAACGGCTTTTCCACCACCCACCCATTAACTCAGGAGGAATTGCCCTATTTGCATGCCTGGCTGGCACACAGGTTTACGCTGGACGACCGGTCAATGCCCTGGCTGTTTTTATCGCAAAAGGGCGGTCCGCTTTGTCGGCAGGCGGTGTACAGCTTGCTCAAGCGACTCGGCCGATTGGCCGGCGTGGATGTGACCGCTCATCCGCATATGTTGCGCCATGCCTGCGGGTTTGCGCTGGCCGATTTGGGGGCAGATACCCGACTGATACAGGATTATCTGGGTCACCGTAATATCAACCATACGGTGCTCTACACCGCCAGCAATTCGCAGCGTTTCAATGAAATTTGGAGCCGAAATGTGGCGAGAAACTTAAGGGCAAGAGTTAAAGCGGAATAGTTGAAATTCATTATTAATCAGTAGGTTACTTTAATAAAAATGTGTCATTTTGTATCAAAGTGTCGCCATATTAAGAATGCCCCTGTCTTTTGTCAAGCCTCCCCCATGATCACTTTCTAATCCTTTGATAAATAATCATTATTTATAAACCCCACCCACCTCTTAGATCTGTTGTGTCCCCGAACATGTTCGTTACACCTGTCAAAATCACGCCTGCCAATGCTACTTATGCCATTTTAATGAATTTAAATCCCGATTAAATAATATAAAAAAGATTTTAATTCTAAAAATATAAAAATAAACAGTCGTTAATAATTAATGTGTCACTTTGATACAAAATGGAACATTGCCTGGATGGCATAGCCGCTTTTGTTTCGGGGTGAATTTGGTGGCGGCGGAGGGATGCCCGTCTGCCGGAATTTATCACCAACTTTATTCCCGGTTCATTGGGAACCGGAATCGAAAATCACGTCTTTTAAGGGATTACAAAGCATGAACATGAACAAAAATCTGATTGCAGCAGTACTGGCTACCATGGCGATGGGCTCAATGGTTTCTACGGCTAATGCGGCTAACCAGGGCAGCGGCTCTGTAACCTTTACCGGGTCTATCATCAAAGCCCCTTGCTCTATTGCGCCAGAGTCTGTTGACCAGACCGTCAATCTGGGTAGTGTGGCCAACAAGGCACTGGAGAAGGGGGGCAAATCCGCACCACAGAATTTCAACATTAAACTGCAAAGCTGCGATATCTCAGATCTGGTCGACAAAACCGTTACCACCACCTTCACTGGCGCGCCGTCTAAAGGCAATGCCAATAATCTGGGGCTGAGCGGTACCGCCAGCGGTGCATCCATTGTGTTAACTCAGGGAGGATCCGATATTAAACTCGGCGAACCTACTAGCGCCATTAAAGTCAGTGACGGCACTAATACCCTGGCATTTGCCGCCTACCTGCAAGGCGAGTCCACCACCACCGCCGCCAGTGGCAGTACTCCAGCTTCAACCACCTATTCCACGATTGTCCCGGGTGATTTCAAATCGGTCGCCAACTTCACGCTGGCCTATCAGTAAGCCTCGTACGGGCGCTATTGCGCCCGTCCCTTTCTGTCGCCAGCCCGATTGAAGTGAGGTCACCTCATGTTCCGCTTTAGGTCTTCATGCTTCATGCCTTGCCTGTGGGCTATTTGCGGGTTTTCCATTACGGCTTCTGCCCATCAGGGGCAGGGGTTAGTCAATATGCAGGGCTCGATTGTCGACGTGCCCTGTGCCATTGCCGTCAGCAGCCGCGATCAGGCTATCGATCTGGCGGTGCTGCCGGTTGGCCAAATCATGCGTGACGGTCAGGGGCCGGCCAGCCCCTTCAGCATTCAATTAGTTAACTGCTCGTTGCAACAGATGCGCCCCGGCCGTGCCGACTGGACGCAATTCCGCGTGACCTTTGCCGGTGATGTGACTGACGGCGCCCTGTTTGGCAGCACCGGGCAGGCCGAAGGCATGGGGATACAAATTACCGATGTCGCCGGCAACGTGGCGCAGTCCGGCGTGCCGATGCCGTCCGGTGCGCTGACGCCCGGGGATACACGGCTGGACTACAGTCTGCGGCTGGTGGGGACACACAAGATACTGCGCGCGGGGGCCTATCGCACCACGGTGCGGTTCAAAATGGATTATTACTGATGAAGGAACATGCCGTGTTGTTGTTTTCCCCACGGGCAAAATGGATATTGCGTCCCCTGGCGGTGTGGATGGGTTTGATGCTGGGCCATACCGGGCAGGTGCTGGCGGCTGACAGCATTGAATTCAACACCGACGTGCTGGACGTCAAAGACAGAACCGCCATTGATCTGAGCGAGTTTTCACGCGTCGGTTACATGATGCCGGGCAAGTATGCGCTGGTGTTACGAGTCAACAAACAGGAACTGCCAGAGCAGCAGGTCACCTTTTTGGCCCCCCCGGACGATGCCAAGGGCAGCGTCCCCTGCCTGACACCGGCGATGGTGGAGCAAATGGGGCTGAAAGCCTCGGTGCAGCGCAATCTGTCCTGGTGGAACCAGGGGCAATGTCTGGCGCTCGACTCGTTGAAGGGCATGCAGACGAGGGCCGATCTGGGTTCCGGTTCGCTGTATCTGAATGTGCCACAGGCCTACCTGGAGTACACCGACGAGAACTGGGATCCGCCGTCGCGCTGGGATCAGGGTATCGCCGGCATGCTGTTTGACTATAACGTCAACGCGCAAACTGTCCGCCAAAGCCAGGGGCAAAACAATCAGTCGCTGAGCGGCAACGGCACCACCGGGGCCAATCTTGGGGCCTGGCGCTTTCGTGCCGACTGGCAGGCGCAGTATGACCATACCACCGGCCAGAACAGCAACTCGCAGCAACGTTGGGACTGGAGCCGTTATTACCTGTATCGCGCTATTGCGGCACTGCGCGCCAAGTTGACGTTCGGTGAGGATTACCTCAGCTCCAGCATTTTTGACAGCTTCCGCTATACCGGTGCCAGCCTGGTGTCGGACGATAACATGTTGCCGCCCAACCTGCGGGGCTATGCACCAGAAGTGACCGGGGTAGCGAAAACCAACGCCAAAGTGACCGTCAGCCAACAGGGGCGAGTGCTGTATGAAACCCAGGTACCGGCGGGGCCATTTCGCATTCAGGATTTGAACTCCGCCACCATGGGGAAACTGGATGTGCGCATTCAGGAACAGGATGGCAGCGAACGCACTTTCCAGGTGGACACGGCGGACGTGCCTTACCTGACGCGCCCGGGCCTGGTGCGTTACAAGATGATGGCCGGCAAACCGTCCAATCTCCGGCACAACAGCGAAGGGCAGGTATTTAGCGGTGGCGAATTCTCCTGGGGGGTCAGCAACGGCTGGTCATTGTTTGGCGGTGGGCTGCTTTCCGCCGGCTATAAAGCGCTGGCGCTGGGGGTCGGGCGTGATCTGCTGGCCTTTGGTGCGTTGTCGCTGGACGCCACGCAGTCGCGCGCCGAGTTACCAGGCAAGGGGACGCCGTCCGGCACCTCCTGGCGGCTGAACTATTCCAAGCGTTTTGACGAGTACGACAGCCAGGTGACCTTCGCCGGTTACCGCTTCTCTGAACGTAATTACATGAGCATGTCGCAATATCTGGACGCGCGTTACCACGGCGGCAATTACAGCAACAGCAAGCAGATGTATACCGTCTCGCTGAACAAGCAGTTCCGCACCCTGGGGCTGAGCGCGTTTTTGACCGCCAGCCATCAAACCTATTGGGATAGACCCGCCAACAACAACTACAACCTGTCGCTGTCACGCTATTTCGACATTGGCTCGTTCAAGAACATCAGCCTGAGCCTGTCGGCCTACCGCACGGTGTTTAACAACAGTCACGACGACGGGGTTTACCTGGGCGTCAGCGTACCCTGGGGCAGAACCGGGACCATGAGTTACAACAACCAAACCACCCGGGCCGGCAGCACCAATACCGTCGGTTATTACGATCGCATTGACGACAACAACACTTACCGTCTGACCGGTGGCGTGGGTAACGCGGGGCGCGGTACGGCCAGCGGTTACTTCACCCATGACGGTGATATTGCCGAAGTGACCGCCAATGCCAGCTACCAGGGGAGCCAGTACAGCTCGCTGGGGTTGTCGATGCAGGGCGGTGCGACGGTGACGCCAAAAGGGGCCGCATTGCACCGGGTTACCACCCTGGGGGGCACCCGCATGATGGTCGATACCGCCGGCGTTAGCGGCGTGCCGGTTCAGGGATACGGCGGGACATCGAACACCAATATGTTTGGCAAGGCGGTGGTCAGCGACATCAACAGTTATTACCGCAACAGCGTGTCGGTGGACGTCAACAAGCTGCCGGATAACGTCGACGCCAACCAGTCTGTGGTGCAGGGCACCCTGACCGAAGGGGCGATCGGCTACCGCAAGTTCAGCGTAGTAGCAGGGGAGAAAGCCATGGCGGTGATCAAACTGGCCGACGGCAGTTCGCCGCCGTTTGGTGCCGTAGTGGTGAATGACCACCACTATCAGACCGGCATCGTCAATGACGAAGGCAGCGTCTGGCTAACCGGACTCAACCCGGGAGAAGGCATGGACGTGCGCTGGGACGGACAGACCCAATGCCGGGTGCGTTTGCCTAGTCCGCTGCCAACATCGGCCCTGTTACTGCCTTGCCAGACGGTGTCAGGCCCGGTGGCGGCTAAAACCGCAGAGACACCCGCTCTGACGCCGGTTGAATCATAACCCGGCCCCTGAAAGCCAATAACAGTGAGTACAGAAATGAAATTAATGACTTCCCTGGCGATGACTACCGCCTTATTGACCGGCGTATTGGGCGTTCAGCAGGCGGTGGCCGCCATTTCGCTGGATCGTACCCGCGTCATCTTTAACGGTGACCAGAAATCTATCAGCCTGAGCATCAGCAATCAGAACAAGGAATTGCCCTATCTGGCGCAGGGGTGGATAGAAGATGCAACGGGCAACAAAGTCACCTCGCCATTAATGGTGTTGCCACCGTTGCAGCGCGTTGAACCGGGGGCGAAAAGCCAGGTAAAAATCCAGGCTAGCCCTGAAGTAGCAAGCCTGCCGCAGGATCGGGAGAGCCTGTTTTACTTCAACCTGCGCGAGATCCCGCCAAAAAGCAGTAAGCCGAACACCCTGCAAATCGCGCTGCAGACGCGCATCAAACTGTTTTACCGCCCGGCGACGCTGGTGACACGAGATGCCAAGGCGTGGCAGGAAAAACTGACGCTGACGCGGGTGGGTGACCAGTACCAGGTCAACAATCCGACGCCGTACTTCATCACCCTGGCGAGTGCCTCAGCCAGCCTGGACGGCAAAGACATTCCGGGCGTTAACCCGGTGATGATCGCCCCCAAGGCTAATGTGATGCTGGGCGGGTCGGCGGCGGCGCTGGGTGCTGCCCCGGTACTGACCTACATCAACGACTACGGCGGTCGGCCAAAGCTGGTATTTGGCTGTAACGGCAGTACCTGCAGCGTACGCAGCAGCAAGGCCGGCTAAGCGCGGCACGGAACGCGGCAATCAACAAGGAGAAGTGTATGAACAGGATTGATCGAACCCCGCCCGCCTGGATTGCCGCGCTGGCGTTGATGAGCACGGTGATGTCGGCGCAGGCCGCACCGGATAACTGGGGAGTAGAAGGTGCACACGGCGAGTTACATATTAGCGGCGCGTTGTCGGCCGGGGCCTGTCGGCTGGATATGACGTCGCTGTTTCAGCAGGTGGAGATGGGGGTGATCCCGACCGCGACCCTGCTGCGCCCGGGCGACCAGGGCGAGCCGGTGGCGGTGCAACTGCAACTGCGCGACTGCCTGCCGGTCGGCGGACGCCAGCGCGATGACCGCATCGGCAGCCTGACCTGGGACAGTATTCAGCCGGTGGTTTCGGTGTCTTTTGCCGCCCGCATGGATGATGACAACCCGGATTTGGTGCAGGCGCGCGGCGCATCAGGGCTGGGCCTGCGGCTGCTGGACAGCCAACGACGCGATGTGCGGCTGGGGTCGCGCGGCGCACCGCAATTGCTGACGCCGTACAACGACCAGTTGACCTATTACGTGGTGCCGGAGCGCACCCGGGCAGCGTTGGCGCCGGGGGCGTTTCGCGCCAGCGTGGATTTTCGGCTGAATTATGACTGAGGCGAGAATGATGCAAAACACCTTCAGGCGGCGACGCAGTCAGGTCGCGCGAGTGTGGGCGCTGGCTTCATTGCTGCTGTCCGGCATTGCGTTAGCCAAGATGGATGATTCGACGGTGAATGTGAAGATCAGCGGCACGGTGGTGGCGAACGGCAGTTGCACCTTCACAGGAACCGATCCTATTGCGGTCGAATTTGGCGACGTGATCATCAACGACATCAAGGACAAGGCTTACAAACAAAACCTGCCCTACACCCTGGTTTGCAAGGGCGATCCGGGCGGCAAAGCCATTCAAATGAAGCTGACGGGCACTGCTGCAGATTTTGACGGCACGCTGCTGAAAACCGACGCCAAGGGGCTGGGGCTGAGTCTGCAGAAAGATGACACAGCCATGGCGCTAAACCAGTGGGTGGACATCGACCCCGCCAGCCCGCCGAAGTTTGCTGCGGTGTTGGTGAAACAGAAGGACGCCAGCTTTCAGAATGGTCAGGCGTTTAACGGGGCCGCGACCTTAATTGTCGGCTTTAACTGAGGGCAGTGGGATGAACCAATATAGAGGGCTATCAGCGGCGATGCTGGTGATGGCGCTGAGCTTTCAGGCCGGAGCGACACAAACCGGCGACCAGATAGGCGTGACTTTTCACGGCGTGTTGAAACAGCGCCCTTGTCACATCAATGGCGACCGGGATATCGAGGTGCATTTTGGCAACGTGGGCATCAACAAGGTGGATGGCAGCCGTTATCTGCAGAAGGTCAGTTACAGCCTGCTCTGTGACGATCCGGATGCCGGCGTGTCGCTGATGTTGTCGGTGAAAGGCACGCCGACCAGTTTTGATCTGGCCGCGGTGAGCACCAGCGCCAATGGTCTGGGGGTCCGAATTTTACAGGATGGCAAGCCCTTTACCCTCAACGGCCGGATGAGGGTGACTTACAAGACCCCGCCGAAGCTGGAGGTGGTACCGGTCAAGGATCCTGGCGTGACGCTGGTTGAAAATCCGTTCACGGCCACCGCAACTCTGCTGGCGGAGTATGAATGATGCAACGACAACACAGAAAAAACTCGTGGTGTGGGGCGCGTATGCCGGCTTTGTTGCTGACCCTGTTAATGGTGACAGGCGTGCAGGCGGCAACCACCGATAACCTGCGCTTTGACGGCACTTTGGTGGCCGATCCCTGCGAGCTGGACCCGAAAACCACCGATATCTCACTGGATTTTGGCACGGTGATCGACAAGTACCTGTACCTCAACATCCGCACCCACAGCAAGCCGATCGTTATCCGGCTGCTGGGCTGTGATTTGTCGCTGGGAAAGACGGTATCGCTGACCTTCAAGGGCACCGAGTCGCTGGTATTGCCGGGCTTGCTGGCGGTGAACAGCGGGGGCGCGGGCGGTATTGCCATCGGCATGGAGCTGGCAGACGGCACGCCGCTGCCGCTAAACAAGGCCACGCCGTTAATGGCGTTAACCCAAGACACCACCACGCTAACGCTGATGAACTATGTGCAGGGTGAGCCCACGGCGATAAAGGACCACAAGATTGTGACCGGGGACTTTACCGCGGTAGCCACCTTTAGTCTGGATTACCTGTGACGGGTCATAGATTTTTTACGCTTGGTAGGGCGTTTGAATAAGGATAAAGGAATGAGGATAAAACGCCGTGGATTGTGGTGGATAGTACTGCTATGCACTTTGGGATTATGGAAAGGGAATGTTAAAGCAGCCTACCAGGGGATGGGCTATGCGTCTTGTTTGGGCTCCGGCACAAAATATGGCCTAAGTGGTTATTCAACAGGCCCGTGGATCGATTGTACAACAAAGGCTCTGTACGCAGGGGCTGCGATTGCCGCTGATTACATACTGGGGGATCCCATTGGGTACACCCCGGCAGGGAGTGAACAATTTTTTCCAGTGCTAATGGCGTGTAAGGGAGAGTCTGGACCAGGGGGAGCATTGTGCCCAATAGGCGCGACTGGACGTGAAATTGGAGTCGGAGCCTCTTTCCGATGTGTTGCAGGAGAACCATGGGTGACATGTATTGGAAGGGCTACGGGGTCTGTTGAAGGGGCATTCATACCTGGTGAACAATCAGCCTGCATTATGTTTCGCGATCAACTAGGGAGATATTGGGGGTTAACGACCACTTGGGGTAAGTGTGGGACGTCGCAGACTCCCCCTTCTAATCCAGATAACTGTACGGTAACCACGACTAGCAATTGGGATATCCCCTTTGGCAGCGTGGAGCGTATGGATATCCCCACTACCGGCGGGATCGAACAAACCAAGGCACTCACTCTGGCTTGTACCGGTGCTACCGCCCACGACTTCTCCGTCAAGCTGAATATGACCTCAACCTCCTGGTCAACGTCGCAATTGGCGACCAG
>OBJL01000217.1_pt1 | contig 8792 bp, 4 predicted proteins | sample 1481721 | NCBI WGS metagenome assembly OBJL01 (sample SAMN05831943, study PRJEB22555) | human gut metagenome | isolation source: Skin biopsy | host: Homo sapiens
AGCTTCGAAGAAGAAATATGGCGAGGATTTGCCTCAATCCACCAACCCCTTTGCCCGTCCTTCAGCCGAGGATTGGATAAAGCATAAGGTTAGCCGAATACGTCGCCCGGACATTATTCTGGTAGAAAAAGAGGATAAGCGATGGCCTGGGCGCGCAGCCACTTATTTTGATGGCAAGTTTCATAATAATAACTTGAAGATGTTGATCGAAGTGAAATTTCCAGGGGACACATTGTCAGATGGACAACGTATAGATTATTCATCAATAGCAACGGATGCACGTTTTGGGGTTCTGCGTGTTGATGATAACCGTACCGAGAAACAAAAGCAGTACGATAAAGAATACAATACTGCGACTCGACCCAGTGCGGAACGGTATATTTTGCCTCCGTTGCAAGAAGGTGGCAAAGACAGTGAGCACCCACAGCCTGTAACTCCGCCCGAAGGAACACCAGGAAGTATCCCGCAGCCACTGCATAAAAATCTGCCGTTATTGAGCACCTCACCCTGGGATTTTATGCCCTCCGTGGAAGACTGGGTAAGATTTGGCCATGAGGTTTCCAGCCTGGCAGAAGAAGGCTGGGAATATGTCAGCGAGAGTACCCGGCAGATGTTTCGCCAATTTGGTGCCTGGGTCTCCGAGAAAGGGGACTGGTTCTGCGAGCAAGTGCTCGACCCCCTCACCCAGCAAACTCATTATGTGTTCTCCTGGGTGAGCAAAAAAACAGGTGAAATCATCACCTGGAGCGTAGAGCAGTGCCAGGACTTATGGCGAACCGTGGTGTTAGGGTCGGAGATGACCCTGGAGTATTTAAAGCAGATCGATTGGGTGCAGATACTTTCCGATATTGGTAAGGGTACGGTGCAACTGCTTATTCAGGCTGCTGAGGTTGTGGCTGTCATTATCGTTACGCTCGCTGTGGCGGCTGCTCTGGTTGCTTTGGTGGCCATTGTCGCGGCGGCCATAGCAGCAGGCGGAGCCGCCGCCGCCGCGCTGTTTTCTGCACTGGCGGCGGTGGGCGGCGGTACCCTGGCCGTAGCGCAATAATTTATTAGGAGCAACTATGCAACACCACGAATATGCGGCATTGCTGGAACAACGGGTGCCGGAATTTACCTTTACCGACAATAACGATGTGGTCGTCAGTCGGTTGGGCTTGTCGATCACCCTGTTTTTTAAACAGGGCTACACTCTGGAAAAGCGAGAAAAGATACTGGCCTGCTTTAGCCGCTTCCGTGACGAGTTTGCTACACATTTAAGTTTTCATGCCCATGAATTTAAAGGGATGAAGAAGTACACGCCTGAAAATATCGCCAAAGTGGAAGGCTGCATCCGTAATAAAGGTGTTTATGACTACGGTGGCTGGTATATCAGCGATGCGAAAAATATGTCAGAAGCCCCCAACTGCCTGATGCACTATATCGATTCTGGTGATGATGATGATGATGAAAACTCTTATCTCAGTTTGATTTTGCCGTGGTTTTACCTTAAAGAAACCCAGGGGATGGCGCGTTTCAATGACTGGTTAACTTACCTGTGCCAACAACTGGAGCCCGACAGCGGAGACTGCGGATATTGCTTAATCTTACCACGAGATTATGATGACTATTGCTCCCTAGAATATGAATTAGCAAGACGTTTTCCACCGCTACAAGTAAATACAAATGCCTTTGCTACGAAAAGGCATTATAACCACAGCACTCGTGGTGTTAATTGGATCACCGTTTTAGACAAGCGCTATATCAAACGGTTAGGCGGTGAGGACTGGGTACGCCAGATGCTGTCCCATGACCCGGAGATCGGCGTTGAACATTATCCTGGTGGGCTGTTAATCCGCGCCGGACAATACCCAGATTTAACCCCATTGGCGGCAGGATTATCACCGCAATATCTGGCCGTCAACCAGTTGATCCGCCCTATACGTGTTAAACACCAAGAAGGCCATTCCCTGCACTTCTACGGGGTCAATCATTTTGATGAGCTATCTACCCAAGCTTGGTACGCCCGTTATGACCAGGGGCCATTATCACTGTCGCCATTAAAATCGGGTACCCCGGCGCTGGTGAGCGGTAACTGGACTACTCCTTCCTTCCCTCACACCATGCGAATTATCAAGCAAGGCGAAATGGCCCCGGCAGGAAAAGAGGGGGAAGTGATTTGGTGGGATTTGGCGAGTGAAGTCGAAGACGACAGCCATGGTCAGGCCCTACGGTCATGAGAACGATCATACAGGGGAAAAAAGTGATCCTGGTGGGGGATACCACCTCCACCGGGGGCAACGTGCTCAGTGGTTCCCCCTTGGCCAATCAAACTCAGGCGCTCGCGCGCAAAGGCGATCCTGTTTTCTGCCCGGCCTGTAAGGTAACCGGCATGATCAGTGAAGGCAGCACACTGGCCAATATTGCCGGTGTGGAGATTGCCCTTGAAGGACACAAAGTTACCTGTGGTTGCCCTGGTGGCTGCAAGTTGGTGGCATCAGCATAGAGGTACACCAGAGACGGTGGTTTAGGTTTTCTCGATGGGCTTACGTGCTCTCTCTGGGGTTCTACGCCGGAATCCTAGATTTTTCTGCTACCCAGTAACTGCAGGTGTTGTCACACAAACGACCGGTTGAGTGACCATCACAAAACGACGGTTTTGACGTTAAAATCTGTCACATAACCCGTTATTTATTCAACGTCATACAAATCAGGCAGTTTTTAGCTTTGGTGACGGAATTTTCTGGGGTTCCGGCATACAACCCCAACATCAACTTAATGCGCAGTTAACAAAGATTGACCGGGAGCGTTCTGATGGAGAAAAAAGATAGTATTGACTGCGATGACGAGGGGGCATTAATCAACGGGGAGCAGTCATCTATGGACTGATGGAACTAGACTCCTTGTTTTTTCTCCTAGCTCACAGATAAGTTATCTGGGCACAGAGTATTTTGAGGTTTCAATTGGGGGCAGTGACTATCTCGTTGTATGGTCATTGTAATACATAATAGAAAACAGTGGCGATTTACATGGCCCAAACCTAACTAGAGATTGTTATATGAGCCTAGACTTTGGCAAGCTGAATGCGGGTATCGGTGCAAAGCAAACTGATCCGAGAAAAATATTTACTACGCTCAAGAGAGACGCCCGTTTCAAGCGGCCTCTGGATGAGCAGGCTGACGTACTCGACGCTTGGTATGCACGGAGGAAGGCCAAAGATTTGACGCTTAAGATGAATACCGGCGGCGGCAAGACTGTAGTGGGCCTGCTGTGCTTGCAGAGTTCGCTTAACGAAAACATCAAGCCCGCCGTATACATCACGCCCGATAGCTTCCTTGTCAATCAGGTACTACATGAGGCGAAGGAGCTTGGAATTCCCGCTACAGATGACGAGAAGGACCCCGACTTCCTTGCAGGTCGAGCCATCCTTGTTGCCAACGTGTGGAAGCTCTTCAACGCACGATCGGTTTTTGGAGTCGGACAGAAGAAGATTCCGATCGGTTGTGTTGTTGTCGACGATGCGCATGCATGCCTTGGCGTGGTTCACGACCAGTTCTCGATTAAGGCCGATGTCGGCACACCGGTATATGACGGCCTACTCAATCTCTTTGAGAACGACTTGGAAAATCAGTCACCGGCCGGTCTGCTCGACGTGCAGGCCCTAGACCCTAGTATCGTGATGGAGGTGCCCTATTGGGCTTGGCAGTCTCATCAAAAGCAAGTCATCGAGCTGCTGCATAATCAACGGGCTTCCGCAGCGTTGGAGTGGAGTTGGCCCTTGCTGCGCGATTGTATCCCGCTTTGCACCTGCCTGTTCGGCGGTGGCAAACTAGAAATCTCGCCACATTTCATCCCGATCGATCGCATTCCGTCCTTCGACACTGCACAGCGGCGGATCTATATGACGGCCACCTTAGCGGACGACACAATCCTAGTGAGCCACTTCGGGGCCTTGGCGGATGAGGTCGTTAAGCCGATTCGACCTAAAGGAGGTGGCGATATTGGAGACCGCATGATTCTTGCTCCACAAGAGATCAATCCGGACTTCAAGATGGAGGAGATCCGCAAACTTGTGTCAGCGATCGCAAAGAACCTGAACGTCGTTGTTATCGTCCCCTCTAAAGAGCGAGCGAAATTCTGGAAAGATGTCGCGCATCAAACTCTTGACAAGGACAACATTCAAGCAGGTATACAGCATCTTAAGGACGGTATTCTGGGTTTAACCGTGCTGATCAATAAATACGACGGTATCGACTTGCCAGGAAAGGCCTGTGAGTTGCTCGTTATTGACGGCTTGCCGGAGGTTTACGGGCTCGGCGAACGGCGCGAAATGTCACTGTTGGACGGAACCAAACGCCAGCTTGTGCGTCAAGTTCAGAGAATCGAACAGGGAATGGGTCGTGGTGTACGGTCCAGTGACGATCATTGTGTCGTACTATTGCTTGGTGGCAGGCTGACGCAACGACTCCATCAACCTGAGGCCGAAACGATGTTTTCTTCCGCCACTCGCGCTCAGATTGACCTCGGCAAAAGTGTGGCGGAGCAGTTGCGTGGGCAATCGCTCGAGAAGCTTGAAGAGATTATGAACCTATGTCTGGCCCAAGACGACAACTGGGTGCAGGCTGGCCGTAATGCGGTTGTGAACGCGCCTCCTATCGCAGAGGGACGCATTGACGCTAATCAGGTGCTCTTGCGGGAGGCCTTCGATGCGGCACGCGTGTCGCGACCTGATATCGCCAAGAACAAGACTCAGATAGCGGTGAACGCAACGAGTGAGCGTCAGATCAAAGGCTACCTGAAACAGCAGCTAGCAGCGTACACGAATTTTACTGACCTTTCAGAGGCGCAGGAACTGCAACTGGCTGCGCTCAGCGACAACTACCGGCTTCTTAAGCCATTGGCAGGAACGACATACCATCGTCTCAGTGCACCAGCCAGCGGACAAGCGGCCGCAGCCGTTAACTTTATGACGCGCTTTCTCGAAGGTAACGACCTCATCATCTGGGTCAACGGGTTATTAGATGATCTACAGTGGGGTGAAGAAGGGTCAAAGCGGTTTGAGGCTGCCATAAAGGAACTAGGAGTATTTCTCGGTTTCGGATCAGAAAGGCCAGAAGATCTAGTAGGTCGAGGACCAGATAACCTTTGGGCTCTCGGTAACTCACGATATTTCGTGATCGAATGCAAGAGCGGAGCTGTACTGGCCGAACGAATTTCCAAACATGATACGAACCAGTTAAATGGGTCCATCGTCTGGTTTGATGAAAAGTACGGCCACACCTGTACAAGGACGCCCATCTTGGTGCATCCCAAGACCATCTTTGAACATGCTGCATCGCCCCATTCCGATATTCGAATCGTCAACGGACAAGGGCTTACTAGGATGCGCAATGCGATTCAAGCATATTCGATCTCGTTGGCCAGTAATGGCGGGTATGCTGACGCGCAAGTAGTGCATAAACAACTTAAACATCACAAACTTTCTGCGGAAGATATTGAGGCGTTGTGCACGGTCGCACAAGGTGCCAAGTGACGTATATCATTTTGGCCCGTTATTCGGTGTCGGGTGATGCACGATTAAAGTTCGCTTGCGAGCCACCGTCATCTTGCCCCGACTGATAAAACGGTTCTGTCGCATTAAGGCGTCGTCAGGTAACATGCTGTTTTTTTTACGATGTTGCCTGCCCATGTCTCTCATCCGAAAAGCCTTCCGTCGCCTGCATACCCCACTGATGTTATCGCTCAGTGTGTTCGCTGGTATCTCGCTTATGCCCTGAGCCTGCGTACCCTCGAAGAGATGATGGCAGAGCGCGGTATTCTTGTTGACCACTCCACTCTGCATCGTTGGGTTATAGATGATGCAGTTTTACCTGAAGCTGGCGCATGTCATACCGTTCGCCCGTGTCAAGGTCTTCGATGTGCCAGTCTGGTGGAAACTGATCCAGGATCTGCATTGCCTCCTGCAGATGCTCCTCAGTCAGCCCTTTGCCGTCAATTTCAGGGGAAAAATGCGTCAATGAGGGCGTTGAACTCATCGTACCTCGGAGGTGAACGGTCTGCAGGAACGGCGTGCCGTCCTCATCGATCCAGTCTTCGTCTCCGGCTTCATCAATAACTAACAGCCTTACGTTGTTTGCGCTGGCGATGGTAGCCATTACTGGAGACTGCGGTATAATCTCTTGAGTATCAGACGCCTGCACGTCTGCATATGGGGTGGCGGCGGTAACGGGGGTGTTGCTGACCGCCTTATACCCCAGCTAAGTGATAAGACTTGGGGGGTTACCTGCTTGCGCAGCGGCAGTGAGTCGCCCCACTGCTCACGTACCTCACTCAGTAGCCGATCGCGTTCGGCGAGCACTTCCCGCAGTACCGCCAGTTCGGACTCCAGCTGTGTCACCGTTGCCAAGGCAGCGTCGCGTTCCTGGTCGGCCCGATCGATGCCGTAGTCAGCCTACTTGGGGGCAGTTTGGATATCGAAAATTATTTTACGTTATGGATATTTTTTGACCTTTTAGATTTTGCTAGGCTTCAGCCTAGGGGGTTGAAGGCCAATTCCGCTTTTTTACTCTGAAAATAAGCAATCTGAAAAATACATGCACCACACAGTACCTGGATGATGGACAGCCAGTGCTGCCCACCGTCTGATAACGCTAGAGAGCTGGCCTCAGCAGACCGTATTTACGTTCACGCTGTTCAAAAGCAAGATGTCCGCCTTCCAGCACGTTGCAGATGGCCTGACGCATGGTGTTTCCGTGCGCCAACTCTCCTGCTTCCAGCGCTCCGCAGCGATAGGTGATCACCTCATCATTGTTGCTGGCCACCAGAACCTGCTCAGCGTCGCAGTTCACTACCAGATTGGCATTGTGAGTCACAATGATGACCTGCCTGTACTGCTTTATCTTACGGAACAGTGGGACGAGATGGTGCATGATAAAGTCGTTATCAAGGTCGTCCTCGGGCTGGTCGAACACAAAAGGTGAACCAAACGGATCAGTAGCGAGCTTGAGGCAGACATAGAACGTACCTCTTTGACCAGCAGAAAGCTTTTCGACGGTCTTACCTTTATAGGTAAACTGCGCCTTGACGCCCAGATAGGCGGAGATCCTGTCCGGACTGAACAGGTGGGCCAGAAGCTCGTGAGGCCCCGCACTGTTAAAATATTCCTGCTTCCACAACAGATTATTCAGAGACATGTCTGTCATTGTCTGTTTGTCGTCCTGAATCTTCAGGATATTTTCATTGCTGATCAGGCGAGTGTAATCTTCAACGGAGTGAACGTTGAAAAGTGCTGCAAGTTTGTCGGTCTGGGTTTCACCCTCCCTTGAGGCGCGAAATTTTCCACCGTTCATGCATCTTAGGGCACCCGCATAAAACGCATCCCGGTCAAACGTCACCTCACCATAAATCCCGATATCCTGCAGGATTTCCACCACAAGAGTCTGCTGATCAGCAGTATAATGCTCCTTAGGTTCAGTAAGGGCATTGAACGCCGCATCCACCGTTTCCTTTTCCTGCCGGATATGTGATAGAACACGATTAATAAGCTCTTTTCTGTTCTCGAGATTTTTCTTACCCAGTTCCAGCCTGCGCTGCGACTCTTCACGCTCAAGTTCAGCACGGTTAATCATCTGCTGATATTCGGTGACTTTATCGAGAAGACCGGATATGTCTTGTTCTATTCCCTGTTGCCGGAACTGATTAATAATATCATGATTTATCGCTCCCTTTACTTCAGATTCTGACTTCGCCAGTATGATCTTATTATTGATAACGCCACGCTGTGGTTCGAAGTTGACATGAGGTATGACGTGTTCTTCAGCTCCCTTCGCATTGATGAAGTCAATTTGGTCGTTTAATTCGCTTTCTTTATCTGATAATTGTTTAAGGAAGTTATTTAACCAGTTTAGATTAGAGTTAATATTCGAAAGGCTTTTACCATTTTCCTGAAATATTCTAATTAGTTCGCGATTTTTCTCGCTGGTCAGTGTATCAATATGTTTCTGTACAGCAGAAATAGTCGAGGTATGATATTCCTCGCGGTTTATAAACTGACCTTTCTCATTCTTCATATTGAAGAATTCGAACAGGCTGCGGAATTCATTCAGGTTCGATTCCAGCTCGTTTCTGAGCGGTACAGGGAAGGACTGGGGGGGAAGACGGAGCATTTTCTTTATCTCATCGCTGATTTTTTCAGGCTCCTGACACAGATCCTTAATTTCACCCTGAGAAACGTGAAGATAGCTGTAAGAGTTATCAATGCCGTCAAACTCCTTAAACTCCCCATCTGTTTTACTGAGCTGGACAGAAAGCCGTTGCGGCGATACAGGACGTGCGCGTACGTTTTCAGGGCGTGATGGCGTAAACCGCGACTGCAGGCCATCCAGTATCAGGCTCTTACCGGTACCCCGGCCGCCGATAATAGCGACCATGTCCTCATTAAGTGGAATTGAAAGCTTTTTGAAGCGGATTTCCTGACCATCAAAAATCTTCCCCTCGACCTCTATTCTGCTGAAATGCACTTTCGCAGTGCGCTGCCGCGGCCAGTCTTCCTCAAGTTTCAGGCGGGCCTCTGGTTCTAGCAGCGTCTGGCGGAGACCTTCAAAACTTGGCTTTGCTTTTACCCAACTAAATAACGTGCCTGTTTTCTCAAGGCCATGTGCATCTGAACACCTGAAGACCGGTTTTTTATTAGCGCCGGGATAGCGATCTGTCATTAAGAAAAACTTCCTAACAGGTAGAGAGTCCTGAGAGCTGTCGAGAATTATATGCCCCTCACGATCTATCTGTGTTGCCACCGCTTTGGATCGCCCCTC
>OBJL01000224.1_pt1 | contig 8325 bp, 8 predicted proteins | sample 1481721 | NCBI WGS metagenome assembly OBJL01 (sample SAMN05831943, study PRJEB22555) | human gut metagenome | isolation source: Skin biopsy | host: Homo sapiens
AAAGCAAAAAACCCGCCATAGGCGGGTTCTTCTAAAGATGGTGCCCGGACTCGGAATCGAACCAAGGACACGGGGATTTTCAATCCCTGTGTCGAGTTGTTAGATTTCATAAGTGATTGTGGTATATATGTAAATTCGCATCCTGAGATAATTATCAGGTGCCTAAATGCATGTTATACCAGTGATTTCTACCAAGGGTGGGGAAGGTAAATCCACTCAGGCCGCTAATCTTGCCGGCTTTCTAGCCGATGCAGGTTTAAAAGTCCTTCTTATTGATGGAGACTATGCTCAGCCAACTGCGAGTAGCATTTTCTCTCTTTCCTATGAAGCCCCCAAAGGTTTGTATGAATTGCTCATGCAGACTGCAGATCTAAACCAACCTTCGAGTCTCATATCCCACAGCGTCATCAGCGGGCTAGACATCATTATTTCAAACGACCCTCACGCTCAGCTTCCGACGGCCATGCTTCACGCTCCGGATGGTCGTTTACGCTTACGCAATGTTCTGCAACACCCTCTTTTCCAGTCATATGACGTCATCATCGTCGATTCTCAGGGAGCCCGCTCCATCATGCTGGAACTGATTGTTCTGGCAGCAACGCGAACGGCCGTGGGTGTTGTAAAACCCGTACTGCCTGATGTAAGGGAATTCATTCGCGGGACCATCAATATGATGGAAAACTTGCTGCCTTTTTCAGCCCTCGGTCTGAAACTCCCAGAAATACGCATCCTCATTAACTGTATGAAGTACACCCGCCTTGCCCGTGATACTTACCAGCAACTTGAAGAGATCATCAACGATGGCCGGTATAGCGCGCACAGCGAACAAATCAAAGTCTCGCTGCTCAGCACCTTCATTTATGACCTCGAAATTTACGTTGAAGGTCACGCAGCTGGTCAGCCTGCCCATCGCCTGGAAAAGAAAACCGGCCGAGTAAGCGACTCTGCGTTCGCCACGATGTACAACCTTGCAAGCGAACTTTTCCCTGAATGGAAACCGCAGTTCGACCGCATCGCCTTGAAAGAAATGGAGGCGAAACATGGCTGAATCCAACATTGAAGCCTTGAAGGGTCTTGTTTCTGTTGAAGCGGAGCAGGGTGTGCTAGGTGGTTTAATGCTCGATAACGATCGTTGGGATGACGTTGCACTTGTCCTTACTGCAAATGATTTTTTCAGTAGGACGCATCAGACATATTTTCGTGAAATGAAGCGCCTGATTGATGCTGGCAAACCAATTGATCTTATCACCCTAACAGACACGCTTGATCAGCAAAAAACGCTGGAGACAGTGGGAGGGTTTGGTTACGCAGCAACGCTCAGTAAAAACACGCCAAGCGCGGCCAATATTGTCGCGTACAGCGAAATTGTTGCGCGTTATAGCAGAGCGCGACAGCTTGCTGCTTTGGGTAACGATCTGAGTCGGGATGTCGCTGCACCCCGTGCAGATATCTCTTGCATCCTCGAGCAGGCTGAAAAGCGGATCATTGATATCGCTGAAAAAGCAGAGCCTGAAAAAGGTACTTCCGTAATCGAAGGGTTAGAACGTCTTCTCAGCGATTTGGAAATACGTAATCAGTCAGGTAACGGGATAACCGGAACACCTACAGGTTATGACGATCTTGATACCCGCACATGCGGGCTTCAGGACAGTGATCTTGTGTTACTGGCTGCACGCCCATCGATGGGTAAAACGGCGTTGGCAATGGGCATGGTGACGGGCGCTCTTGAGCAACAGAAGGAACATATCGTTCAGGTTTATAGTCTCGAGCAGCCGACAGAACAGCTTCTCATGCGCATGATTTCCTCATTGGGCAATGTGGAGCTTCAACGCCTCAAAAGTGGACTGCTGGAGGATGAGGATTGGGCTCGCATAAGTCATGTTGCTGGCCTAATCGCTAATGACTGGCGGGATAGGCTGATCATCGACGATACCAGCTATTTGACGCCGTCGATGCTTCGAATTCGCGCACGTCGCAGCGCGCGTAAGTACGGTAAACCTTCACTGATTATGATCGATTACTTACAACTGATGCGGTGTCCCGATCAGGAGAATCGTACGCAGGAAATCACCGAAATCTCACGTTCTCTTAAGGCGCTGGCGAAAGAAATGAAGTGCCCGGTTTTGGCTCTCTCCCAGCTCAACCGCTCTCTTGAATCCCGCGCAGACAAACGACCAAACAACGGTGATCTCCGTGACTCCGGCGCGCTGGAGCAGGATGCTGACGTTATCATGTTTATTTATCGCGATGAGGTCTATAACCCCGACACAGAAGACAAAGGGCTGGCTGAAGTGATCATTGGAAAGCAGAGGCAGGGACCTATTGGGATGGTCACACTCCGTTTTGACAGCCGCTTTACCCGCTTTGAGTCTCTTCGAGCTCCTGCCTTACAAGGAGGAGTTTACAGATGAGCAAGTTCACAAAAATTAATCTTTCTGATGCCATGCTACAGCGCGGTAAATCACCGTCACAGCTCACTACAGGCGATAACGTTTCACCATCAGTTCTTCCTCTTAGTGAAATGCCGATGGTGCTTACATTAGATCAGTTGCGTCCAAATCCTGATAATCCGCGCACGTCGCGCAATCCCCGTTTCGATGATATCAAAACCTCTATTCGCTCGCGTGGATTGGACTCTATTCCCAAAGTAACGCGCGATCCGGATGGGGAAGATGTGTATATCTTCAGCGATGGTGGGAACACCCGTTATCAAATCCTTTGCGAACTTTGGCAGGAGACAGGGGACGATCGTTTCTATCGAATCCAGACCATTGTTAAGCCCTGGCCTGGACGTCTCCAGTGCGTGATTGGGCATCTTGCTGAAAACGAAGTTCGCGGTGATCTTACCTACATCGAAAAGGCTTTTGGTATCCATAAAGCCCGGACAATCTGGGAGGAACAGCTCGGCAAGAGTGTCACATTGCGTGAGCTTTCCGATTTGCTTAATCAGCAGGGCTATCCGATACATTTCTCAGGAATTAGCCGGATGGAAGATACCCTGACCTATTTATACCCTTCTATGCCGATTCTTCTGGAGTCAGGGTTAAGTCGATCTCAGGTTATACCTTTACTTAGTCTGCGTTCGACAGCTGAGAAAACGTGGAAGATATTTTCTCCCGACGTATCAGCCAATCGTGATTTTCATGAAGTTTTCACCGATACCTGCTGTTTATTCAATAACCCAGAAGTGTACTCCTTTGATATGTTTCGCGATGAACTCATTGGCGAGCTTCTCAAAGCATTACCGCACCCATCCCTTAACTATGATCGCTGGCTGATTGAGCTGGACCCGAAAGAGCAGCAGCGGCGCGAGATGTTTGGTGAACCGCCTGCACCGCCCGTAATGAGCCCAGTTCAGGATACGTCCCTATCAGTATTTCAAGAAAAAGAAGTGAGGCAGTTACCATCACAGCCTGTTGATAAAACGCACTTAACCGGGCTGCGCTCCGGCACGCTGACAGGAACGCATAACAAACCTGAACCTGCTCCGGATAACAATGCTGAAGTAGAGGTTCCAACATTACCGGCTTCTTTGCAGTCTCTTACATATGGGAGTCAAGTGCGCCCTGCGGAACGAACGGAGACACAGCCAGATCTTTATGGGGGGCCAGCTGTTCTCAGCGGTGAGCAGAGTGGGCTATCAGCATTTAATGATATTAGTTTGTTTTCAGCGTTGTCGGAGTCATCTGATGAGTCTGCTCAGTCGGTGGTTCATGGGTCATCTGTTGCTTTTGCCGCGACGGGGCTTGAGCCGGTCACTGATATCTGGCACATCCCGGTACTACAGGATGATATCGAGCACCTGCAGGACATGGCCTACCGTCTGGCCTTTGAACTCGCAGAGGCTATGGGATGTGAAGAGAGCATTTATGAAGATAAATCCAATCAATCAGCGGGTTACAACGCTTCAGAACAGAGTAGCAATGAGTTCGTCCTGTTCCTGGCGGGAATGACGGGTAATCTTCCGAAGCAGCCCTTCAATATGTTTATGTTCTGCCTGAATTTTTTCGGCTCACCAGTCATCAGCGACCAGCCCGTTTTTGGAGATCAGCACGTCGTTAAAGTCATGCGCCTGATCCGCGTTTTACGTCGCCTACGTGAGTTACAGCGTGATGCCGCGAAGGGAGGTTCTGATGACCTTTGATCTCAATGATGAAATGGCACAGGCGGTCACGGAGCAGCAGCTCAGGGCAAGTCTGAGTCTTATTCTTGACGAAGTCCGTTCTGATAAACCGTCACATCACTTTTGTGAGGACTGTGGAGCAGCCATCCCGGAAGCGCGCCGTAAGGCGGTTCGTGGCGTCCGTTTTTGCATCGGTTGTCAGGAAGTCCGGGAGCATCATCAGCACATTGGTATGGGGAAACGCTATGACAGCCGGAGATAATGAAAGGCTCTTGCGCCGTATCCGTAAGCTTATGGCTTTAGGAACCCGCAATAACAACGCTTATGAGGCCGCGCGCGCCGTGCGTCTTGCACAGGTTCTTATGCAGCGACACAACCTCTCGCTAGAGGATTTAGCACTCGGCGACGTCCAGGAAGCGGTCAGTTATCAAATCTATTCCGATGCCATCAGTATCCCGGGGTGGCTGAATGCACTGGCTGCCGTGGTATGCATGGCAACGGGGTGCCGTTGCTGGTTTAGCTGGCATCACTCCACCACCCGAACCGGCCAGGCCCGCCGTCGGCGCTCACTGCATTTTTATGGACTGAATGAACGTCCTGAGGTGGGGTTGTACGTGTTCACTGTCCTGTCCCGCCAGCTCAGGGAGGCCACTGATTTGCACATGCACTCAGCCTACCGGCTTAAGCGCCTCAAGGTACAAACAAAGCGAAACCGGGCTGACCAGTTTCGTGAGGGCTGGGTAGTGGGGGTTTGGAACGTTCTTGAGTCGTTTGAACCCTCAGAAAAAGAATCGGGAGTTTTGCGGAACTGGCTGACACAGCGATGCGGAAATCAGGCGCTTTCTGAGCTTAATGTAAGGGAGGCACGCAGTTGCCGCGGTGACTCAAAAGCCCGCGAATCAGGCTGGATGGCAGGGCGGCAAGCCCAGCTGAGTCAGGGGCTTAACGGTCAGGCGTCGCAGTTGAAAGCCTTGTCCGTGATCGGAGGGAAAGATGATGAGTAATGCGCTGATTTTCATAGCATGCACTGCCTGCTGGATGACGAATGCTTGGTTACTTGCGGATTTGGGGATGAACGGGGGGGTACTGTGAGCCAAAACTTATCTCAGGCAACGAATGCCATATTGACACACCTCCTTATGGAGCTGAAATCAGGGAATATTCGCCGGTGCGAGTCTTTAGGTATGACAATCGAAGAGGTGCGTCAATTGAGTCAATTGACCGTCGACGACCTGCATTACCTGATGCAAAGCAGCGTGTCGGTACTGAATCTTAGCATCAATCATGACAATTTCTGGATCATTGTTCAGCAGTCCAGAACTGAGCAGAAGCGCATGCAGCGCATTGACCGGGCGTTAGCGCTCGGCGGTTCCATCGAGCTGATGCAGACTTACTTTGGCCTCAGCGCGGCAGAGGTCAGCGCCCGGCGTCGTCTCAAAGGGATTGATACCGCCCGTGGGCGGACGCAGGCACCGGATGAAGAGGCGGATGCCGGCATCTGGACGCAGTGGGATGCATCGGGACTTAACTCGCCAGACTCTCATGACGCACTGGACGTAATGATGCTCGCCGCCGAACTCCATAATGTCTCACTGACTGCCGTCTGGACGCGCGTAACCACATGGTGTCGTGAACGTGAACGTAAGGGCAATAAACGGGAGGCGGTATGACTGAGCTTCTCGATTTCAACCCGCGTCAGCACATCACCCCTGCGGTTCGTCGTAAAGCCATGGGGATGGTGAACTCTCTTGAGAACGGCCAAAAGGTGTGTAAACGGCTGGATGTAAAAGGCTATCTCAAAATTGATATTGGCCCTTTCTGGCGGATGCTTAGCAAAGACGGCGGACACCGCTGGTTCCTGATGAATCACGAGACCTATAACCGTGAAATCAGGAAGTAATGCAGAAGATTAAGCATATTTTTACGATGACGCACTCATCCAGGAACGGGGCCTTTATGGCCCCGCAGTGCTGTCACTGTCATGTATAAAGAGGACGCGAGATGGGATTACCGCCAGACAGTATCGTAGAGTTTACGCTGTCACGAATGCAGAACAGCCTTGCCAGCAGAACGCCGGAAAATGATGTCACCAGCGAACGCAGCGGCCTGCTTTTCCTGGGCAACGTGCATGATGCTTTTCCACGTCAGCTGTTTATGGATACGCGTCTTTCGCCGCTGGATAAAACAGCGTGGGTAATGATCCGCCTCTATGCGCAGCAAAATGAGGGGGCGGTGTTTCCTACTTACGATGAATTGCAACTCCAGCTCGCTTCGCCTCATGCGGAAAAGGCGTCCCGCGAAACCATCAGCAGAGTGCTTCTCATGCTTAGAATAACCGGCTGGCTGAGCCTGTGTAAGCGCGTCCGTGATGCGCGCGGCCGCGTAAGGGGAAACATTTATGCCCAGCACGATGAGCCGCTCAGTTGCCGTGATGCGGAAACTTTTGATCCCGGTTGGCTTGACCTTGTTGCATCGAGTTGCCAGCACCGTAACAAGGCAGTCCGCTTGACGGCCATGGCCGTGCTTGCCGACATTAAAAATGACCCGACCATGCGTCACCGTCATTCGCGTCTGGCTATGATTGACAGTCGGCTCGGTTCGCCATCAACGCCGCGGGAGATGGCCAGTCTACGCCGTGCTTATCAGCCGGGTTCGGTTCCCGAACTCAGTGAAAAAGAAGGGCGTGTTGAACCGGGTTCGGATACCGAACTCAGTCTAAAATCAGCAAGTTACGCCGGAGTTCGGAAATCGAACTGTAACGTACGTATTTTCACACAAGGTGTGAATAAAAAAACGTACGTACCGGATGAGAACGGTGGTAAGGGCTTGTCAGTACCGGAACTGCCTGAGTCGCTGACCAGCAAGATATCAACGGAGGATGCGGCAACGCTGTCTGCTCAGTTGGCGGCCTTGCCTGAGCCGGAGTCTTCTGCGCTTATGGGCCTACTGAAAAAACAGCTGCGTAAGGGCCAGTTAACCAACCCTATGGGCTGGATGCTGGCAATGCTCAAACGGGCCCGTGATGGACAACTTATGATGCCAGACGCTTTAACTTCGTCCCAGCCTGTCGGACAGGCAAACGCTGCCTTATCACCGATGCCAGCATTTCAAAGGCCTGCACAACGGGCCTCTGCCGAAAGTGTTTCAAGCGTTATCGCTGACATTCGGAATGCGATGTTGCGGGGCACAGAGGTGGTTAAAAAGTAATCTTGTTGCGCCCCGCAACAAGATTAATAAATAGCCAGATATTTTAGTGGTTCTATAAAACGATTATTAATTATCGCTGATCGCCTAAAAAACAACCTTGTTGCGGGGCGCAACAAGGTCAAAAAATGCACATAAACCTATTTCGCAACCGGCTTTGGGATGGTGTGGCCTTATATTCAGAAAATGAATGAAGACTTTTACGTTGTTGGGACCTCTGTATTTTAAGGACTATCAGCTCCTTCTTAACTGATAAGACGGTGACAACGATGGCGGATAATACTGAGAAAAGAACGGGTGCATTGCACTCAGAGTTGAAAATTGAACTCCACAGTCACTATGCGATTGGATTATGGCAGGGCAGGCGAGCAGAGAAAGGGGTAGAGGGTAGTAAAGGCAAGCCTGCCATCATGGGAATGCCGCGTTTTCTCAGTCTGGCATCCAAAATCAATCAGGACTCTCTTAAGAATAATCCTTGGGCAGATGCCACAATGTGGACGATGGAGGAGAAGCTCAATGCCGCGAATAAAAAGATGCAGTCGCTGATCGAAGGTCTTGAAAAAGACATGCAATGGTTACCGAAAGGGGCAACGTTGAGTGAGGCGTCCGTTTCTGAACCCCTTGATATCCGGGTGTTCAGTAATACCCCCCTGGGTTACCGCTGTGTTTTTCTGCTTCTTGGTTTTGATCAGTTTGCCAAGCAGGTCCTTCAGGCTTCGCACTATGGAATGATTTCACGTCAACAACGTTACGACATGTTAAGTGAAGGAAGTCGCCTCCTTCGTGAGATTTATGGTACTGCGATGAGTTATCGCTCAGTAAATGTTTCTAGGCAGGACGCAGTAGAAAATAACCCTGTTTGGAAGCAGACCGTTTTGGAGCTTGGTGAACCTGATGTTGAGGTGCTGCTGGGTAACCGTCGGTCTGCTTTCTCCCCGCCCGTTAATGAGTCCAGTGTTAACCTCCTGCGGATCCGCTACCGGGCTAATAATAGCGAT
>OBJL01000232.1_pt1 | contig 8117 bp, 5 predicted proteins | sample 1481721 | NCBI WGS metagenome assembly OBJL01 (sample SAMN05831943, study PRJEB22555) | human gut metagenome | isolation source: Skin biopsy | host: Homo sapiens
TTCTCACAAAGTACATCCTTCAAGCCATCTGGACCTCCAAGAGGGCATTGGGGATCAACAGAGGAAAAGCCGTCGATGTGCAGAATGGTCGCCGAGAGGCGCTCAGCACCAATTTGGTCTCCGCGCCATAATTTCAACTTGTACTCCGTGTCTGCCATGGCTTCCTAGATTACCTTTTTAGCTTGCATTCGGCGTTTCGTCATCACGCAGGGCGGAAAAAAATTTCGCATTGATTCATGGCCAAGGATAATAACGCAGCTCCTAAGCCTAGGCTATAGGCCGACACCGAGCAGTGTTCCCGTAATGCTGCTCAGTCTCCTTAACCATATAGAAAACCCAAAAAAACACGTTCAGGGTCATCTGAAAACTCGCTGTTATTTCGCTCATTTTTTAGACTACTACAACTAACCTCTTGAGGCTTATCTACCCGTGAGAACAGTATCCTTTTTGACATGCGCATTTCCAAACTTCAGAAGGCGACTGTCGTGAATGACTCGCGAACTTACAGACGAAATTAGCCTTGCCCGTGCCAATCAGGCTTAAAATACAAGAAATGCTGTTTTCGCTAACTTTGGAGCCCCACATCGCGAAGACCCATCAAGAACCCGAATGAGAGAAAGCCTGGAGTTTCTACGCCAAGATAGTGATGTGTGCTTTGATATGGTCGGAATGGCGGCCTTTACCTTGGTTGGCTTGGTGCATACATCGGAGCAGCATAATTGTGAAGGGCTGCTTCTGGCCGATAGCTGCCACTAACGAACGACTGCTTTGGGCGAATAATACCCGGTTGAAGCTGCTGAAATTGGCAGGAAGAGGAGGTATGGATCTCGTGTGACCACGATAACCAGAGTGAGTGTATCGGTGCTCAGCAAGCGGCTACCTTCTGGACTTTTCAAGCTGCGCACCCCATAAATGTACTAGGAGCTATTACCCTAAGGAGGTCTCCCATGATCAGCCATCGAACACGATACTCGCTTGCACAATTTCTTGCGCTACAGGACACATCGGTGTCCATCGCTCTTTTTGGCAAACACGACGTTTATCCGCAGACGCTTTACTCCGCTCAATTGCTGATGAGCTTGATTAACGTCGTGCGTGAACAAAGTGATAAAAGTTTGCTCCTCATCCTTCATGAGATAATTGCAACACCAGGTAGTCTTCGCGCAAATGTGTCGCCAAAGCATGTTTTCGACGAACGCATGCACGATTTAAGTCAATGCCTATTGATTGACGGCTACATAGTCGAAGGTAAGAGGCTGATACAAACTGACCCTTCTATTTCCGATGCGCCTCCACTTGAAGACGATTTGACTATTGCTCTGCGTAATTCGGGAGCTCCGCATAGCGAAGCAATCATCGACAAGATCAATGACTCTGCCGAGGCATTCCGCTCCACTCCTTCAGACTATAACGCGGCGTTAACTAATGCGCGCATAGCTCTTGAAACTTTGGCGGTGGATGTCGCAGCAGATGTGGCTTATCAATCGCAGATAGTGTCTACTTATAATCCGGCTAAATGGGGTGAGGTGATCGGCTTTCTACGAACAAGTGGCGAGATTACTATCGAAGAAGAGAAGGGGCTTGCAGGGGTCTTTGGATTTCTTAGCCCTGGCGCCCATCGCCCACTCGGCATTCCAGAAAATCAGATGGCGAGACTTGGCCGTTCCTTTGCCCTGAACATGTGCTGGTTTCTGGTACAGAATCGGCTTGCACGGCGGAACGGCTGATGCATCTTGTTTGCTGATATATACCATAGGTGGCTTTGGTCGAAAGTGGCATTCATTAACAGCAGTTTTTGGCTAGAAACGGATGGTCGTTAACGTTTGCGTTTGCCGCAGTCCAATGCCTACAATTGAGGTAGTCAATCCGTTTCACTCGCAGAATTTATCGGCTTAATACATACTGCTATGTGAAACTGAGAAGGAAGTCTTATCTTATGCACTTTGTTGAGGTTTTTATTGAGCAAGGAGGACTATCTAATAGTTGTTACAGCTCTTTATCTCCACAAGAAGCCTCTTCGCTATCAAAAATCAGAGACCACTATCGCAAGGAACATATATTTTCTTTAAGTGTTGAGGATACGCTGTTGCTTATAGACCGCGCATACGAATCTATGGGTAGGCGCTACAGAGCTAGAATTAATGCTGAGACAATTAAGTTTGGTCGATATTCTGGCGAGCTGGATGGGGTATTCTTAATAATAGCTGATGCGCTAAGAACCTATGATCACGCTACTTATTTTCATTTAACTCCAATGGAAGCTAAAGAGGCACACAGACATCATAAAAAAAACATAAGGTGCGCTAGAAAAGGCCTAGATGCTAGCTTTGCCGGTATTACTAATATCGTTAATGGCCTGATCCCGTCTGTGTGGTCTAGACATGGTGATGAGAAACTGCGCAACTCTTTAGACACTTTAAATCAAGTCCGAATTTTGCTTGACGAACATATCGACCTGATTGACTTTGAAGCCCGCTCTGACAGCCGCGCTGAGTCTTTCGTCAATGGGGTATGCATGCATCTAGTTTGGAATGCAAATATTAGACCTACTAAGCCTATGACTGACAGTCATGGGAAAACTCCTCTATTGAGATTTCTTGAGGTTTTTTATCCTATTGAAGCAAGCGCTATTTTATCCAAGATTTATGATCGAGAGCGTGGCCTACCTCTGCATAAAAGGATAGGGGCAACCTTTATCCCGCCGACATAGGGGGGATTTCCTACGCCCATTTTACCCAGTAATCCCCCCCATGCGCAGGCTCAGAAATTTTTTACATTTAGCTCGTGTCCTTCTCACGAGATGAAAAAAATGAGCGACTTGATTGATCTTGTTTTGGCTTTAGCTGTTTTAGTTCGAGCCATCACTCAGCTCCTTTCGAAATTACGACGATAGGTTGAAAGTAAGAAATTTTCTAAGCGCCTCTTATTTGTTCCTCTCGGGGGCCGGGAGGCCTACTGCCATCTTTGATACTGCATCGCTTTTGGGAGAGGGACATTTCATAAGGCGTGCGGTTGAGAATGTTTTTCAGTTTCTTTGAGGTGAGCGAAAAAATAGGGACAGATTTATTTACATTCACACCAGAACCCAACTCATTGCCTGACTACCACCCCTCACACCGGATTTCTGGCTGCCACTAGAGCCCCCCGTCGTTCTAGGACCCAAGACCCCCACCCAGACGCAACCATCCCAAACCCCCGGATAACTAAAGCCATAGCCTTAAAAAATTCGCCCACAAAAAAGCCCCAGGTCTTTCGACCTGGGGCTTTTTCATCTGTATCTGGTGCACCCGGCGGGATTCGAACCCACGACCCCTGCCTTCGGAGGGCAGTACTCTATCCAGCTGAGCTACGGATGCTTGTGCGGGCGACATCATACCCATGTCGCCCTTGGGCGTCCATGCCGGTCTTTGGCCGTTTATAGGTAGGAATTTGCTCAACCGAGGCCCTGCGCCGGGGCCCGGTGGTCAATACATTGGAACCTGGTTGAATCACGCTGATCAGAAAGATTCGGCAAATGCGCGGTTTTCGTTCTTTTTTTCGAACAGACTATTGCCCTGTACCCCCATTGATCCTAGGATTCGTTTGAGATTTCAAACGCTCTGTCTCCCGTGCGCTATTTCACTTATCTCGCGTGCTGGGGCTGATTTCCCTGACGGCAGCCCACAAGGCGCCTTTCAACAACTCTAATTCGCTCCGCGTGCGCGCGGTGCTGTTAAGGAAAGCCGACATGCAGCTCAAAGATACCCAGTTGTTCCGCCAACAAGCCTTTATCGATGGCGCTTGGGTCGATGCGGACAACGGTCAAACCATCAAGGTCAACAACCCGGCCACGGGCGAAATTCTCGGCACCGTGCCGAAGATGGGCGCTGCTGAAACCCGCCGCGCCATCGAAGCGGCTGATAAGGCCCTGCCGGCCTGGCGTGCACTGACCGCCAAAGACCGCGCCAATAAGCTGCGTCGCTGGTTCGAGCTGATCATCGAGAACCAGGATGACCTGGCTCGCCTCATGACCCTGGAACAAGGTAAGCCGTTGGCCGAAGCCAAAGGCGAAATTGTCTACGCGGCCTCGTTTATCGAGTGGTTCGCCGAAGAAGCCAAGCGCGTCTACGGTGATGTGATTCCCGGCCACCAGCCGGACAAGCGCCTGATCGTGATCAAACAACCGATCGGCGTTACCGCGGCCATCACGCCGTGGAACTTCCCGGCCGCGATGATCACCCGTAAAGCCGGCCCAGCGCTGGCCGCCGGTTGCACCATGGTGCTCAAGCCGGCTTCGCAAACCCCGTACTCGGCGTTCGCCCTGGCTGAACTGGCCCAGCGCGCGGGCATTCCAAAAGGCGTGTTCAGCGTGGTTTCCGGCAGCGCCGGTGATATCGGCAGCGAGCTGACCAGCAACCCGATCGTGCGTAAATTGTCCTTCACCGGCTCGACCGAAATCGGTCGCCAGTTGATGGCCGAATGCGCCAAGGACATCAAGAAAGTCTCCCTGGAGCTGGGCGGCAACGCACCGTTCATCGTGTTCGACGACGCCGACCTGGATAAGGCCGTCGAAGGCGCGATCATTTCCAAGTACCGCAACAACGGCCAGACCTGCGTCTGCGCCAACCGCCTGTACATCCAGGATTCGGTGTACGACGCGTTCGCCGAAAAACTCAAAGTGGCCGTGGCCAAACTCAAGATCGGCAACGGTCTGGAAGAAGGCACCACCACTGGCCCGCTGATCGACGAAAAAGCCGTGGCCAAGGTTCAGGAGCACATCGCCGATGCCCTGAGCAAAGGTGCCAAGCTGTTGGCCGGTGGCAAGGTGATGGAAGGCAACTTCTTTGAGCCGACCATTCTGGTCAACGTGCCCAAAGACGCTGCTGTTGCCAAGGAAGAAACCTTCGGCCCACTGGCGCCGCTGTTCCGCTTCAAAGACGAAGCCGAAGTGATCGCGATGTCCAATGACACCGAGTTCGGCCTGGCTTCCTACTTCTACGCGCGCGACCTGGGCCGTGTGTTCCGTGTGGCCGAAGCCCTGGAATACGGCATGGTTGGCGTCAACACCGGGTTGATCTCCAACGAAGTGGCGCCGTTCGGCGGCATCAAGGCTTCGGGCCTGGGCCGTGAAGGCTCCAAGTACGGGATCGAGGATTACCTGGAAATCAAATACCTCTGCCTGGGCATCTAAGCCGGGAAGGGATTGCAGCAAACGCAAAGGGCACGAGAGCGCTGACCCTTTGCGTGTTTCAAGACGTTATTCGTAGTGGCCGGGAAAGCTGTGGCAGTCGATCATCGCATGCTGCCGTAGTTGCCTCCCCGCCACGTATTCCTTGGACCACGCCACCCGATGAGTGGCGAATGAGGACTTTATGAGCAAGACCAACGCATCCCTGATGAAACGCCGCGAAGCCGCTGTACCACGCGGTGTTGGCCAGATTCACCCGATCTTCGCCGAGTCGGCGAAGAACGCCACCGTGACCGACGTTGAAGGTCGCGAGTTCATCGACTTCGCCGGCGGTATCGCCGTGCTGAACACCGGCCACGTGCACCCGAAAATCATCGCGGCCGTGACCGAGCAACTGAACAAGCTGACGCACACCTGCTTCCAGGTATTGGCCTACGAGCCTTACGTAGAACTGTGCGAAAAAATCAACGCCAAGGTCCCAGGTGATTTCGCCAAGAAAACCCTGCTGGTCACCACCGGTTCCGAAGCGGTCGAAAACGCCGTGAAAATCGCCCGCGCCGCCACTGGCCGTGCTGGCGTAATTGCCTTCACTGGCGCTTACCACGGCCGCACCATGATGACCTTGGGCCTCACTGGTAAAGTCGTGCCGTACTCGGCCGGCATGGGCCTGATGCCAGGCGGCGTATTCCGCGCACTGTTCCCGAACGAACTGCACGGCGTGAGCGATGATGACGCTATCGCCAGCATCGAACGCATCTTCAAAAACGATGCCGAGCCGCGTGATATCGCTGCGATCATCATCGAGCCGGTGCAGGGCGAAGGCGGTTTCTACGTCGCGCCTAAATCCTTCATGAAGCGCCTGCGCGAACTGTGCGACAAGCACGGCATCCTGCTGATCGCCGACGAAGTGCAAACCGGTGCCGGCCGTACCGGTACGTTCTTCGCCATGGAACAGATGGGCGTGGCTGCCGACCTGACCACCTTCGCCAAATCCATCGCCGGTGGCTTCCCGCTGGCCGGTGTGTGCGGCAAGGCGGAATATATGGACGCTATCGCCCCAGGTGGCCTGGGCGGCACCTATGCCGGTAGCCCGATCGCTTGCGCCGCTGCTTTGGCGGTGATGGAAGTGTTCGAAGAAGAGCACCTGCTGGACCGTTGCAAGGCGGTCGGCGAGCGCTTGGTGACGGGCCTCAAAGCCATTCAAGCCAAGTACCCGGTGATCGGTGAAGTGCGTGCCCTGGGCGCGATGATCGCGGTGGAGCTGTTCGAAGATGGCGACAGCCACAAGCCAAACGCCGCTGCCGTGGCTTCCGTGGTGGCCAAGGCGCGTGACAAGGGCCTGATCCTGCTGTCTTGCGGCACCTACGGCAACGTGTTGCGCGTACTGGTCCCGCTGACCTCGCCGGACGAGCAGTTGGACAAAGGCTTGGCGATCATCGAAGAGTGCTTCTCCGAGCTGTAAGCGGAGGCTGACGTGATCGACAGAAAAAACCCGCTTCGGCGGGTTTTTTTGTGCCGGGTGCAGCACATTCAGGCCTTGTTCATTGTACGCAGGCAGCTTGATTGTCTAAGGTGCAGGCATTGCCGATGGAGCGTGCTGGATGACTGCTGTTGATTTACCGGCTGTACCCCGAGTGTTGATTGCCGAGGCGGACCCTTGGTCGCGGGATCTGCTCAAGCAAGTGTTGTTGAATGTGCGCTGCGACGCACGGCTGGACGTGTGTGCCGATGGGCAGCAAGCTGCCACGCTGCTGCAAGAAAAAGCCTACGACCTGATCCTGGCGGATTGGGAGCTGCCGGGCATCGATGGCCTGAGCCTGCTGCGCAACGTGCGCCAGAAGCGCCGCTCGCCCGCGCTGCCGTTTATTTTGCTGAGCACTCGCAATGACAGTGCCAGCGTACGCGAAGCCTTGCCCCTGGCGCCCACGGCGTACCTGACCAAACCCCTGGACATGGACGGCCTGACCCAGCGGCTGCAAGACCTGCTGCTCAATGAAGGCGAAAGCGTGTATTGCGAAATTCCTCCGTTGGCGCCGGGCATGACCTTGCCGGTGTTCCTGGAGCGCCGACGCGACGCCTGCGACGGCGCGCCGTTGTGGGTCGACGTGAAGGCGGCGGTGCAACAGAGCCTGGGGCCGGATGGCCTGGACCTCCAGTGCCTGGAAGACCGGGTACGCATGGACCCACAAATCACCGCCGTGCTCATCGCCGCGGCCAACAGCGCCGGGCAGCATGGCTCGCCGGTACAACACCTGCCGGCCGCGCTGCATTCGCTGGTGCCCGGGCAGAGCATGAACCTGATCCTGGGCCTGACCCTCAAGCACAACGTGGTATTGGGCGATCCGGCACTGGTGGCCTACGCCGAGCGCCACTGGCAGTTGTCCCAGGCCACTGCCGACTATGCCCGCCGCCTCGCGCGTATGCTGGATCTGGACCACGAGCGCTGTTACAGCGCCGGTATCCTGCACCGGCTGGGGGACTTGGCGCTGTTGCGCTGCCTGGAAGATTGGCGCCTGGGCGGTGGTGCGTTGGATGATGAAGTGATTGGCGAGTCGCTGTTCACCTTTGGCGCGGCCTATGGGTCGGCGTTGCGCACGCGTTGGCGCTTGCCGTTGGAGCTGCGTCAGTTGATCGCAGCAACCTATTCACTCGAAGGCGGGGTGTATTCGCGCGAAGCGCTGGTGGTGAACCTGGCGGCGCAAATGGCGCGCCTGACCGAGCATGAAGGGCTCGAAGAACTCGCCAAAGGCAAGACTGCGCGGTTGCTGAAAGTGGGCCTGTCGGAGCTGATGCGGGTGCGTAAAACCTGAGAAAAAAAGACACCGATCCCCGCTTCTGATCAGTGCTAGCCGGCTACCACGCGGTTTTTGCCCTGGCGCTTTGCCTCGTACATGGCGGTATCGGCCCGCGCGAACAGGTTGTCCAGGGTTGAGTCGTCTTCACGCAGGTT
>OBJL01000238.1_pt1 | contig 7984 bp, 7 predicted proteins | sample 1481721 | NCBI WGS metagenome assembly OBJL01 (sample SAMN05831943, study PRJEB22555) | human gut metagenome | isolation source: Skin biopsy | host: Homo sapiens
GGCCAGCAAATCACCAAGGCCACCAACTCGGTGATCTGGCGGATTGGTTTGTTCTACCTGCTGTCGATCTTCATCGTGGTATCCCTGGTGCCATGGAACGATCCGACCTTGGCGGCGGTAGGTTCTTACCAGACCGTGCTGGAACGCATGGGCATCCCGAATGCCAAGCTGATCGTCGACCTGGTGGTATTGGTTGCCGTGACCAGCTGCCTCAACTCGGCGCTGTACACCGCCTCCCGCATGCTGTTCTCCCTGGGCCGTCGCGGTGATGCACCGGCCGTGGCCAAGCGCACCAACAAAAGCGGCACGCCTTACTGGGCGGTGTTGCTGTCGACCGGTGCTGCGTTCCTGGCCGTATTCGCCAACTACGTGGCCCCGGCTGCAGTGTTCGAATTCCTGCTGGCCAGCTCCGGCGCTATCGCGTTGCTGGTGTACCTGGTGATCGCCGTATCGCAACTGCGCATGCGCCAGAAGCGTACCGCTGCAGGCGAGAAAATTGTCTTCAAGATGTGGCTGTTCCCTGGCCTGACCTACGCGGTGATGGTGTTCATCGTGGGTACGCTGACAATCATGCTGTTCCAGGAAGCGCACCGGGTCGAGATCATTGCGACCGGGATCCTGAGCTTGCTGGTGGTGTTGGCGGGCTTGTATGTGTCGAGCCGTCGCAAGGCGCAAAGGGCCGGTGCTGCAGTGCTCAATTGATGTGACGCGTGCTGCTTCTGCAGCACGCCATCCACCCTGTGGGAGCGGGCTTGCCCGCTCCCACCTTTGGTTTTGTATCAGTCTTGTGCGCCAATCAGCGCTTGGGACGCGGCAACATAATCGGCCTGGAATTGCGGCGACTCGACCCACGCCAGCGCCGCGGCTTCATCCTCGGTATCCGTCGCCCATTGCCGATACTCGATCAGCGCCGCCAGGATAAAGTCGGTCGCTTCTTCCTCACCTTCCTGCTCCAGCACCACCGCCAGCAACGGGTGCGCCAGGAACACCGCACACAGTGCCTGCTGGCTGGTCTCGCCTGCGGTGCGCATTTCGACAAACAACTCGGTTAAATCGACGGACTCAAGGTCAATACGGCTGTCGTCGCCTGCGAACGCATCCGGTTTGGTCGCAACGGCGCGCTGGGTACGGTTTTGCTTGGCCTTGGCCTTGGCCCGGTGGGCACGTTTTTGCTGCTTGTTCGGCGAGGCCATGGGCTCAACGTCCTTGGGGTCTGGATCTGGGTGGCGTATTGAAGCGCAGGTTGGGGCAAATCCCAAGGGTTTCTAGACGCGCTGTCCGGGTGTGCCTTGCGCCAGTGCGCCGTGTTGCAGCCACTTCAGCGCAATTGGCCACAGCCGGTCCTGATAATCGCTGCGGAAGAAGGCGAAATGCCCGACGGCGGTTTCGCCAATGTCTTGCGGAGCAATCCGCAGATGAGTGCGCTCGCTGCTATCGAAATAGCTCAGCAACCGCTCGATGGCCGCTACCGTGCCAAAGGGGTCATCGGTGATGCTGATGGCCAGCAGTTGCGCGTTCACGCGGCTGAAGGGCAACTCACCCAAGGTGCGCCCGCTGGGTCGCGTCTCGTACCTGGGCGTGGGCGTGCCCCAGTCGCGCACCACACCGGCCGGCGTATCTTCCAGCCAGCCCAGGCGTTTACCGGGGAAATACCCGCACAGCGCCGTCACCAACGGCATCAGCACATGCCATTTGCCGACCATGCGCCAACGTCCGTTCGCTGCGTAATCGCGCCAATACGCAAACTGCGCGCCGACCGTCACGATTCGCCGAATCACCGCGCCAGAGGCGCCCAACCCCGCCGCGCAGCCACCAAAACTGTGGCCGACCACATCAATCGGCTGCCCGGCAAACTCCCGTTGTGCGCGCTGCAACATCGCTTCGAAATCCAGCACGCCCCAATCCGACCACGACGCCTTGAACCCGCGCAACGAGCCCTGGCGGGATTCGCCGATGCCACGGTAGTCGTAAGTGATGACGTCGAAGCCGTTGGCGAACAGGTAGTCGGCGAAGCGTGAATAGTGGCGGCAACGTACCGAGGTGGCGGCGTTGATGATGACGACCGGGCGTGTCGGGTCGGTTCTGATATGGCGCCAGGTGAAGCCGCTGACAGGGTAGCCATCGGCAGCCGGCTCGCGGAAGGCTTCTGGGGCAGGTCGGGTGGGCAGGTTCATGGGTCGGCTCGATCCTTACGCTTTGGGCCTGGGAGCCGCGCGCTTTTATAAGCATCCGAAACTAACAAATTTAGCCCGCCATGCGCGCAGGAAATTTTCGAGGCTCGACCTGAGCGCCCGTGGTGCTTAGGCTGGCGGTCTATTGAGCAGCCAGAGTCAGCCCATGACCCGCGACACCCTTGAGCACAACCAGATCCCTGTGTACTTTGCCGCCGTCTTGCTGGCGGCGGCATTCGGTGTGCTTGCGCCTTCGTCGGCCCAGGGCCTTGGCGTGCTGGTCACGCCCGCCATCGCCGTGCTGATGTACGCCATGTTCCTGCAAATTCCATTTCTGGATCTGCGCCAGGGCCTGGGCAACAAGCGTTTCATCTCGGCTTTGCTGTTGGCCAATTTCATCCTGGTGCCGTTGCTGGTGTGGGCGTTGACCCGTGGTCTGGTAGAGCGCCCGGCCTTGCTGGTGGGCGCCTTACTGGTGTTGCTGACGCCATGTATCGACTACGTGGTGGTGTTTACCCATATCGGCAAAGGCGACTCGCGGGGTATGTTGGCGGCGACGCCCGTGCTGTTGTTGCTGCAGTTAGCGTTGTTGCCGGTGTACCTGAGTTTCATGCTGGGCGCGCAGTCCGCCGTGGTGGTAGCGGCCGGGCCGTTTGTCGAGGCGTTCCTGTGGTTGATCGTGCTGCCGATGGTCCTGGCGGTGCTGACGACTTCTCTGGCGCGGCGCTCAAGGGTCATCAACCTGTGGAACAGTGCCTGGGCCTGGTTGCCGGTGCCGGCGATGGCGCTGGTGCTGTTTGTGGTCATCGGCTCGCAGATCACCTCGGTGGTGCGCGATATCGCGTCGTTGTTGCCGGTGATTCCGGTCTACGTCGGCTTCCTGTTACTGGCGCCATTGATGGGCGCGTTGGCTGCACGGCTGTTCGCCTTGCCGGCCGTCACTGCGCGGGCGGTCACGTTCAGTGCGTCGACCCGCAACTCCCTGGTGGTATTGCCGCTGGCGCTGGCCTTGCCCGAAGACGTGCGCGGGCTGGCCGCGACGGCGGTGATTCTGCAAACCCTGATTGAGCTGATGGGCGAGCTGCTCTACATCCGGCTGATTCCCGCGCTGGTCGGGCGCGCCGGTCGCTAGATCCATAAATAGTCGGGTTTGTTCAGCCGCTATTCAGGGGCAGAGTCGGCACCATGGAGAGGGCGCACCCTACCTGAAAGGACATTCAATGGATCACCGCAGTCGTTTTCGCCTGGAGTCCCTGGGCATTTTTCTGATCGCTTTATTACTGTTTACGTTGGGTGTCTGGGACGAACAACCCCAAGGATTTGACGGGCGCTGGGCGTTGTTCATGCAGGAGATGTTTCGCCACGGCGCGAGCCTTTTCCCCACCACCTACGGGCAGCCGTATCCCGACTACCCGGGCACCGCGACCTTCTTTAGTTTCGTATTTGCTCGCCTGTTCGGTGCGCCGAACCATCTCGCGAATGTCCTGCCGACAGCACTTGCTTCGGCGGGCGTGATCGCCCTGATCTATCGCCTGCTGGCGCCGTCCAGCCGGCCCTGGGCGTTGCTGACGGTGTTGCTCACGTTACTCACCACCCAGCTGCTCGATAAGTCACGTTCGGTGTGCCTGGACCTGATGGTCGCGCTGTTATGCGTGGGCAGTTTCTACCTGCTGCACAGTGGCGAGCGCCTGGGGTCGCGCGTCAGGCAGCTGGCCGTATTCCCGTTGTTTGTGTTGGCGTTTGCGATTCGCGGGCCATTGGGGCTGATCGAGGTCTGCGGTGTGGTGTGCGTGTACTGGGCGCTGGGCCGGCCGGGGGAGCGGGTCAAGCAGGTGCTGATCCACGGCGTTGTGGGCTTGGCGCTGCTCGTGGCCTGCTGGTGGGTGTTGATGAAACTGGCGCGGTTCAGCGGTGGCGATGCGTTTGCCGATGACGTGTTCAGGATGCAGGTCAGCGGGCGGCTCGATGAGAGTGGCGAGCCGTTCTACTTCAAGCTGAGTTTGTACCGGTACTTCCCGGTGGTGCCGCTGGCGCTGGCGACCTTGATTGCGCTGCGCAATCGCTGGTCTGAGCGATGGGTGAATGACGACGTGCAGTTGGTGGTGCGGCTGGGGGCGTGTGGCTTGATGATTTTGCTCGGGCTGTCGGTGCCGCACTTCAAACGCGCTTACTACATTCTGCCGATGGTGCCGATGTTTGCCGCTGTCGCCGCCTATGGGCTGCTCCAGGCGCAAAGCTGGCTGGTCGGCGTGCGCCGCTGCTACGAAGTGCTTGTCGCGGCGCTACCGGCGTTGTGCGTGGTTGTCCTGTTGGTGTGTCGGTCCAGTTGGCAAAAACACGGTTACTGGCCTGATGTTTCGTTGCCGCTGTTGATCGGCGCGTGGGTGATTCTGCAAGGGGCGGCGTTGATTGCCTGGCGTCGGGCAGTGCGCCTGGTGTGGCTCAGCCTGATTGCACTGGTGGCGCAGTGGTTGCTGCTGGTGGTGGTGATAGAGCCGTCCAAGGACCTGCAGTTCGACACGCATAATTTCGTCAGCCAAGTGGAGACGCTGCGTGCGTCGCAGCCAGGGCCGCTGGTATTTGTCGACCTCGGCCGCGACACCTGGGCGATACGCTACATGATGAACCTTACGCACGATGAGCAGCCGCTGTTCGTGGCAGGGAACGAGCCTGAGAAGCTGCTCACCTTGCCCCGGCCATCCTGGGTGATCGTGCCGCGCAAAGAGGCCGCGCTGCTCAAAGGCACACCGATGCAGCAGCAGGCGCCAGACTTCGAAGGGCGCTTGAACGACAACCCGCTGATGGTGTTTCTACTTAAGTAAGGCCGGCGATCCAGTGCGGGCTATTTGCACTGGTAGCCCTCGGGCATCGTAACGGTGTAGTTGCGGTGCACGCGGTCCTGGAAATTCAGGTTCTGCAGGCCTTGCTCCACCAGGAAGGTTTCAATCTTGGCGGCCTGGCAGTCTTCGTTGTAGGACATCGCCCGGAGCAGGTACACCGCGCGCTTGCTGACTTCATCCCGCGCAGTGGCGGTGAAGGTGGTGAGCGTGGTGTAGCCGGTTCGCTCGGAAGTGCCCACCGGGCCATAGGTGGTGTTTGGCTTGCTGGTGCAGGTCAACTGGTCGTCTTTTTTCTTGTTTTTCTTGCACTGGGTGGTCGTGCTGGTGGGCACCTGGCCGTAGTCGGTGGCGGTGTAGCGGTAAGTGACCTGCCGGCTGTCGACATCAAGGGTGACGGTCATTTTGATCGGTGCATGGTGCTTGGGGAGGGTCGTGTCGGTAAACACTTCCCGAAAGCCCTGGTCCTTCATGGCATTGACCATGTCCCGCAGGTAGTAGCGGGCATTCAGCGTGCTTTGCGCACTGCCGCCCACGGACGTCGTCACCAGTACCGTGGCCTGTCGATCAAAGTGATAGTCCGGATCCGGTGTCGCGTCGATCGAGACGTCCATTTGCGTGGCGCATCCACTGAGCAGCGCCGTCAGCAGCAACAGCGCGCAGAACAAGTAACGGGTCATCAAATAACTACCTTGCAACAGAAAATTCAGTAACAGCTAAACGAATCAGCCTTGCGATAAATAACCCCGGGCGGGGACAGGGATGAGCGTCGCCCGGCAACCACCAAATCGCAGGCAATAAAAAACCCCAAGGAATCATCTTCGCTTGGGGTTTTTCGGTATTAGTGGTGCCCAGAGACGGAATCGAACCGCCGACACGGGGATTTTCAATCCCCTGCTCTACCGACTGAGCTATCTGGGCAACGGGGCGCATTAAACGGGTTTTTCAGGGGGTCGTCAAGCAAGTTTTCAAAAAATATTTAATTATTACCGTCGCTTACGTGCAGACCCCGGTTTTTGATCAATTATTGAGCAGGCGGCACGTAACCGTCGGCCTTGGCGTAATCCTCGCCGGAAAAGAACTTATCCATTTCGCCGGCCAGGTATTTGCGATCTTCACCGTTCATCATGTTCAGGCGTTTTTCGTTGATCAGCAGGGTCTGGTGTTTCAGCCAGTCGGCCCAGGCTTTGGCAGAGACGTGCTCGAAAATGTCCTGGCCCTTGGCGCCCGGGTATGGAGGGCGTTCGAGGCCTGGCAATTCTTCTTTGTACTTGCGGCACATGATGGTGCGGGTCATGACGGAACTCCTGCGTTCAATACTTCAGCCGCGCGCTTCAGCAGTTTTTTAACCGGGGCGGCAAGGCCCAGGCGCGGCGGGGTGGCGAGGTTATACCAGAGCCAGTCGGCCTCGGCCACGTGATGGGCGGATTCCTCGACCTGCACCAGCCAGGGCTCAATCGCCAGCTGGAAGTGGCTGAACGTGTGGATCAGCCCCGGCAGTGCCTGCGGGTCGCCCAGCGCCAGTGAGTGCTGGTTGGCCAGGTGTTCCAGGTCGTCGAGGTCATCCAGTTCCGGCAAGCTCCACAAACCGCCCCAGAGGCCCGTGGACGGGCGGCGATAAAGCAGAATCGCACCGTCGGCATTGGCCAGCATCGGCATCAGCGTGCGCTTCTGCGGGATGGTTTTGCGCGGCTTGGGGATCGGGTAACGCGTCTCCAGGCCGAGCATATGGGCTTCGCAGCTTTTTTCCAGTGGGCACAACAGGCAGCTGGGCTTGCTGCGGGTGCAGAGCGTGGCGCCCATGTCCATCATTGCCTGGGTGTAGGCGTTGACGCGATCGTGTGGCGTGAAGCGCTCAGCGGTCGCCCAGAGCTGCTTGGCGACCCTGGGCTCGCCTGGGTAGCCCTCTTGCGCGGTAAAGCGCGCCAGCACGCGTTTGACGTTGCCGTCGAGGATCGGCGCACGCAGGCCCATGCTCAGGCTGGCGATGGCGCCGGCAGTGGACAGGCCGATGCCGGGCAATTCGGTGAGCTTCTCGACATCCCTTGGGAACTCACCTGCGTACTCGGCGACGATAATCCTCGCGGTCTTCTGCAGGTTGCGTGCGCGGGTGTAGTAACCCAGGCCGGTCCACAGGTGCAGCACTTCGTCTTCCGGCGCGGCAGCCAGCGCTTCGACCGTCGGCAGCGACGCCATGAAACGGTCGAAATAGTTGAGCACAGTGCTGACCTGAGTCTGTTGCAGCATGATCTCCGAGACCCACACCCGGTAAGGCGTGATGCCCTGTTGCCAGGGCAGGTCATGGCGACCGTGGCGGTCGTACCAATCCAGCACCGCCTGTGAAAACTGCTCGTTTCTCATCGTTTGAACAGGCCCTTCAGAGCGTCTTTCAACTGTGGGTTGACCTTGTCGAGCTTCTCTTCAAGTTTATCGCTGAGCTTATTGCCGGCCGCCTTGATGGCGACTTGCGTCAAGCCGTCCTTGTCCAGGCGGCACGCCTTGGCGCCCAGCTCCAGCGGGCCACGGCAGCGCAGCGGCACTTCGATGCCCTGGAAGTTGCTGCCAACCTGGCAGGCCGGGTCCGGCACGTCGCGCTGGTCGCCTTCGACGATGATGCCGACGCGGTAATCCATGCCCAGCACGCGCAGGTCGACGTCACCGTTGCCGTTGACGGTCAGGCCGGGGATGCGCACTTTGAGGTCAGGGTTACTGGCCACGCCGTTACGGAAGGTCAGGTTGCCGCGCAGTTCCTGGAACGGCGTGTCCTTGCCTTGTGGCGTGTTGCTCAAGGTCTTGCGGTTGAGCAGGGCGATGCCGGTGCACAGTTGCTGTTCAATGTTGGCGTTGAGCAGCGCGCCGTTATTGATCACAAAACTGGCGGTGCCATTGAGGCTGTCGATCAGCGCCTTCTGGCTATTGCCACGGCCGGTGAGGTTGCTATCAAGGGTGATTTGGCCTTTCACCGGCGGATTTTGC
>OBJL01000264.1_pt1 | contig 6869 bp, 5 predicted proteins | sample 1481721 | NCBI WGS metagenome assembly OBJL01 (sample SAMN05831943, study PRJEB22555) | human gut metagenome | isolation source: Skin biopsy | host: Homo sapiens
AGAGGCTACCGCCTCATTATCATGACCAGGCACACCCAGAATGCGGGGTTTTACACCAAGCTGGCTTTGTGCGGCCAACAGGGCTTTCATGCCGGTTTTTTTGCCTTCGGTGGTCACGCCGCCGATGATGTTGGTGGTGGTTTCCGCTTCGGTTTCACCCTGGGCGACACGCACAACGATGGTAACGGGCTTTGTCTGATCGCCGATGGCGTCCAGGGAACGGGCCAATGTGCCTGACTCGCCGGCTTTACCGCTTGCGGTCAATACGTCGGTTAGCAATACGGGCGTGTTTAACGGAAATGTTTTCGCGTCGGCATCATCACCGGTACAGACCAGCCCAACAATAGCCGTACTGACGGTGGTGATGGTGCGGGTGCCTTCGTTGATTTCCTGCACGCGCACGCCGTGGTGATAGTCTTGAGCCATTAGGTGGATCTCCTGTAACGGTGTTCCCCTATGGTGTCTGCGGCAGGTGGTTAATGCATGTGGTGGGCTTTGTGTGAGGGATGGCACAAGGTGCGCGATGGGTGCTGAAGTGGAGGTAATGAATAACAATGACTGCGTTTAACGAAAAATGAAAGCCCCGTGCGGGGCTTATGTGTATTAGCTTAGACTTGACACAGTTACAGCACAGGGCCAAAACCAATCCAACAGGCAGCACCGTGCCAAGAGCGGACACCATTTAGTGAGCAATGAGTAATGATGGGTAAGGTTATTGGTACTCGAACGAATCTTCCTCATAGCCTTTAAGAACTGACAAAGATCATTCCCAGCATCCTCAATCGTATGAAAACCAACATAGTCTATGCATTAGGATTCACATTCATTAAGAAAGTCAATGAATGGCGGTGTTGGATCTTATAGTATAAACACGTTAGCAATACCTTTAATTACAGTTTTTATGATTTTTATTTATTAAAGTAAGTAAGGTTATTGTAATGAATCGCCGGTATTTTAAATTATTAATCGAAATCATGAATGTGTTTTTTATTTATTATAGTAAATATCATTATAATAAAAATAGATGTGTGATTTTAAAATGGATTGTTTTTTTGTTGTATGATAATATACATTTAAATATAAGCGTAAATCAGAGTGATTAAAATGGAAAAAATAAATTCTTTAGAAGAAAATGCCATCACTGTTTCTGAGAATGACGATTACGAAATAATTGAGTCCAATCAAGAAATAGTAAGTGATGATCCTGTTACAAAAGAAGATATTGAAAATCTTGTAATTTACTCTCGGGACTGGACTATTGAAACAATAATCAGCCAAGTAGAGTCAGGAAATATTGATTTAAACCCTGCCTTTCAACGGAGAAATGTCTGGGAAAATGATAAGCGCTCAAAGCTAATTGAGTCATTTATTGTGGGATACCCTGTTCCAGAAGTGGTTTTAGCTGAAGTTCCAGGTAAAAAGAAACAATATGTTGTTATCGATGGTAAGCAACGCTTACTTGCTATACATGGTTTTTTTAAACCTGAAAATAAATATTGGAAAGGTAAAGCTGAGTTAAAGGGATTAACAATTCGTAAAGATTTGGAAGGGGTTTCATTTGATAAATTAGATGAAGATGATCTTAGGCTTTTGAATAACTCAGATCTAAGATGTACCATTCTATCAGGATATAAAACAACTGCCGTACTTTATGATGTATTTTATCGTTTGAATACTGGCTCTGTACCTTTGTCGATGCAGGAATTAAGGAATTCATTGCATAAAGGAGATTTCTCTATTTTCATAACCGATAAAACAAATGTCGAAATTCCATTGCATCCCATTATGTCATTGTCAGGTCCAGATAAAAGATTCAAAGATATTGAAGTAATACTTAAGTTTTTGGCCCTCAACTTTAATAAAGATAAGTATAACGGGAATTTGAAAGTTTTCCTTGACGGGTTTACCGAATATGCTAATCAATCATGGCCTTCTAACAATGATGTTATAGCCAAGGCTTGTGATGATTTTGACGAGGCGTGTTTATTATTGATTCAAATCTTTAAAACGCCAAAATTAGTCGGTAGGAAATGGGTTCCTAATAAAGATAATTGGGAGTCGAGGTTTAATAGGTCTGTTTTCGAAGTTCTGGTCCAATACTCTTTCAATATAATAATCAGCGGTGATTCTTCATTGTTTGCTGCTGATGATAAAAAAAATGATTTTATAGAGTGTTTAAAGCAAGCATTTATGATTCAAGAGTTTGCAACTTCCGTTTCGACTACAACTAAAACAGTTGAGCAGCATTCTATAAGATTTAATGTTTTATTTCATATTCTAAATGAAAAATTTGGTTTAAATTACACTATACCTCAGACAGTTCAATAATAAGGCGAGAGGGCGAAATGAGCTATTCACTTAATATAACGAAAGCCTTCGATACTCTGGTTGAGGTAAATGAATCTCTTTTTAAGCGATATATATTACCGCATATTGGAGTTGTGACCTCAACGGACGAGGAGTTTTCCTTAGATGTTAAGTCATATTTAATACTGTTACATGCAGCTATTGAAGATTACATAGAAGGGGTTAGTGTGTTCACGAGCAGTGCGGCTTGCGAACTTTTCAAAAACCAAGGTAAAATAACTTTACCACTTATTTTTTTGTTTGCAAAAAGTAAATCATTTAAAGAAAGAGTTTCTGATAAAAAATTACCTGATGAATTACATAATTCTCCGCGAGACTTTATAATATCTTCATTGGGAGATATTCATTCCATTACGGTTTCATGCGCAATTGATAATAATGGAATAAATGTCAAGTATCTCAATAGCCTTCTACAGCATTGTGGTATTAATTTCGATGTGTCTGAGAATTATTTTATTAGTTGGAAAACTTTAGCAGACTATAGAGGTGATTATGCCCACGCAGTGGTGTTTAATCATGGCAGAAAACCGAAGGCTACAAAGCTAATATCCCCAGAGATTGCTAAAAATCTTGGGAGTGATTGCATTGAATTTTCACGTAAGATAAGAGATGAAGCGTTAAATAGTTTAGAGTTGAGTTAGGTAATTAATAAGGCGAGAGAGGTTCTCTCGCTTTTATTTCCTCCCTAATCTGTAAGCATTCTAGTTATGTGATAAACGTTCATTTGCATGATGGTTAATTACCTGCTCCCTGTCGATTTATATATGGCGCGTCAGGCAAGCCTCATTCAACTGCTAGGATAATCGCGAACTTCCGCTTTTCACAAAGCCGACTGTCAGTTCAGGTCTGAGCGATACAGCTTATGCTACACGGTGCCACAGCATTTGCAGCTTGTGCCGCTCAACGATGCTGATCGCCTGTCCTTGGCCCAGCGCGTCAGTTGTCCCCGAAACGGGGTGGCCGTGCGGGCCTAACTCGATTTCGTGATCGTGTTCGCCGGCTTCATCTGTATCACCTTCCTGGTAAGGGTCGAAGAATACCCGATTGTTGCCGCCCAGCTCATAATCACTGTTTCGTTTAGGTACACCATGATGAACGTGTTTACCACCAGGCTTGGTGCGCTTCGTCCCAAGGTCGGTATCTTGTGCCGTCCCTGACACGCTGATTGCTTCCGCCGGCAGATTGGCACGCGCAATTGTCACGGCATCGCTGCCACCCAGGGTGCCAACATCTGAGCCGTCTGCTTTCGCCGTTCTGATGGTCAGGTGTTCGCCGGCATACTCCCATGTTGACCACGGCCAACGCTCATTGGGATTTAAGTTCTGGTTGAACAGACGAGAAGATCCGATCGGGTTATCCAGCTCCCATGCCTGGCTCACTGCTGCGGCGACTGCGGCTTTGATTGCAGCCTTGATTGCTGCCGGCGTTGCGGCTAAGTTTTCGCTATCACTGTCAGTGGCATTGCTCAACTGTGTGAAGCCTCTTGCTTTCAGCGTTGCGTCCGGGTGATTGCGCGATTGTTCATGGTCTGACAGTTGCTCATCGGTATAGTCTTTGACCTTTTCTTCCAGAGTATTGACGTCTTCGACCGTTGCCAAAATAACAGACGGATCAGCAATCAGTTCCACACTCGCTGTGCTGCTGACTTTCAACTGCATCCTGATGATTTGGAAGCGGCCAGAGCCTTCGGACAGCAATGGCTTATAGGTTTCCGGCATATTGCCAACCGCGATGCATTCGCCATCCTCGGCATATAGCGCTAACTCGCGAAGCCAGAAGCCGCCAATTTGTGGCGGCATAATCATTTCAGCCTCAATAACGCTGGCGTCACTGTCAGCGATCACCAGCTTATTCAGCGCGCCGCGATACTGCTCTTTGATCAGGTTTGTGTTGGCGCCATTCGGTATCGGCAGTAAGCCGCCACCGTCACCAACAGCCATTTCTGCAATTGCTACCGGTGTGCCTGTTACCGCGGCATTTGCCAGTTTTTCAGCACCGGCTGTGGTTATCAACGCGCTGAATTTTTTTTCGCTCACGGTCATGACCTCCAGATTATCCGATGTTAATGCCTTTGCCTTTCTTCATGGCATCTTTGCCTTTCTGGATCAGGGTCATCATTTCTGATTCGCTGAACGCCCCTTCGTATACGCTGAATAACCCAATATGACCATTAATACCCATGTCATGAGGAGCCACGTAGCCGCCGCCAAGGATCATCGGCCTACGGGCATAATTACGATTGCCAACTACTGGCGCAGTATATTTATCACCGTTCATTCGTAAACAAAAAATTCCAGCATCGCTATAGCTGATGGCAAACACAGTCCAGCCACCTATTGCGCCGCCGCAATCTTTAATTGTAACGCTAGGGGAAGAACCAATAGACGCTGTTAATATTCCAGTAGTCGTTATGGCAAGTCTACAGCCAGATAATGGAGACGCTGCCTCGGCTAGTGAACTAAATATTTGTGCTGTTTTTTGTGGTGCAGCCGGTACATTAATCGCTACCAAAATAGTGAAAGCACTCGGCTCGGAAATACCTGTCATTGCATTGTGTCCAACAATTCCGTCGCAGGCCAAGCCCAAGCCATCGATAATAATTTCATTTAAAATCAGGTGATTTCCGTTTGGGCTTCGATCATAGATGCTGCGCATCTCGTACAATGCCATACTGGTATCGAGCAATAACGGTGAACCCACTTCCGAAGGATTAAGGAGTGGGTTATTAAAGCCGTCAGTAACAGTTATACGTAAGCCTTGCATTATTCAACCCTCATATAAAAATGTACGCAATAGTTTTGGCGCTGATACGGCTTGCCATCCAGGCCAGTCAGTTCGGTAGTTGTAGAATCTGAGTCCCTCAACGTGGTGCGCACGCCGGTAGTTGGGCCTGCAAACCATTCTTTGTAGCGGTTATCAGTGATAGGCCCGCGATTATCAGGGGTGTAACCGGCAGCGATCCAAACCTCACCGACAAACGGGCGGCTGGCTGTTACTTTGAGTTGAGTACCTGCAATTATTTCCGTACTCGCGAGCGGTACACGTCCCTCATCGTCAAACGCTTCGATGCCGTTCTGTCCGTCCGGGAGTTGCTTCACAACGGTGTCATCAAAAACCATTGGCGGCTTCGGTACATTGAATCGCCCCAATGCTACCGTGTCTGAAATACGGCGGAAATTGATGGGTTCAAGCGGGCGGAATTTTTCACCCGTTAGCATATGGTGCCGGATCGCTTTATCGACTTGCAGACCCATTTGTCGATAACCATGATTGGATTTATGCACGTTATCGGAACCGGCGAACATATAGTTCGGGCCAAAGCACTGGATATTGTCGTCCTCATGTGACAGTTCCAGGTGCGCCAGCGGGATTTCAACTGATGGATGATCTGCCGATCCGACGTAATAGCCATGGCTAGCCATTTGATAAATCATCATTGTCAGCGGTTTCGACGGATCACGAACATCAGCCAGCGCTTCTTCAAGGTCTTTTCGAAGCTGCTTTACACGCGTTTTATACTCAGCGCCGGACATGCCGTCCGCCGCTGCACGTTCACCATGCACCCAAACCACATAATCTGGTGCATGTTCCCGACCTTCCTGCCCGTTATAGGTGTGACACCAACGAATTTGATTCACTAGGTCGTTGAATGCAGGCGTGCCTTTCTCCAGATTCTGGATCATCTCGCCATTGACACCGCCGGAGTTCAAAATCAACTGGCGTCCGCCCATGCCATTGGCATTCTCTACGTGGCTAACAAAGCTGTTGGCCAGGGCCGATGCCATAGTTTCAACACCGCTTTCTTTCAACTGGACAAGCGAAGTAGGATTTTTAGCGCGACTGAGCACGCCCGTGTTATACATCAACGCACCCGGTGCGGGTGTATTCAATACCGGTGTACCCAAAGCACCATTGCTGAGTGATTGACCAAAGAAGAACAAATGCAAACGCTCTGAAAAATCATAATATTCGGTCTTAACGATAGGGTTTTGTGGTGTTGACGTCAGTGATTCTCCTTTCCTGTTCAATCCTCCGGCAATGAAACCAAGGCTGTCCACGATTTCCAACACATTATCGATATTGGCAACCTCAATACGCATCCCCAAAATTTCAACGAATGCATTTTTCCCAATACCAAAGGCGACACGCCCCGCATCGTCATCAATAACAAAGAGGTATTCGCTTTCCGGTGGCAGGGGTTGTATTTTTACACCCAACAAATCAGCAAACCCTGCTTGTGCCATTAATTGGCCTCTGGCATTAATGCCAAAGGCAACTTCATTCCTTTCTGAACCAATCTCCAGAGGGTTTTCAGACATGCCCGGAAATATTCCGTTAGATGGCAAAATGTTTATTGCCTGAATAATATTTCTAAGTAACTGAGCATCTATGTATGCGCCGTTGGATAGAGTTTCTTCTGTTGGTATGGCAATTCCGTCTACATTCGCGTAACGCCTTGCCCAATAGTTACCTTCTTCCCTTACAGGGAAATATTTTAGATA
>OBJL01000268.1_pt1 | contig 6729 bp, 6 predicted proteins | sample 1481721 | NCBI WGS metagenome assembly OBJL01 (sample SAMN05831943, study PRJEB22555) | human gut metagenome | isolation source: Skin biopsy | host: Homo sapiens
CCATATACCGAACTGGAAGAAGCATATAACAGATGCTCAACTTTATTGTGTCGGCACCCTTCCAGCACGTTTAAATGCCCGATGAGATTCGAGTCCGCATACGCCAGGGGATTTTCCAAAGAATAGCGCACCCCGGCTTGAGCCCCCAGGTGAATCACCCGTTGGAACTGATGCTCGGCAAACAGCTGCCCCATACCCTCGCGATCGGCCAAATCCAGCTTAATAAACTGGAAGTCGGGTTTATCCGCCAGCAGATCGAGGCGAGCCATTTTCAGACTCACATCGTAGTAATCATTCAGGTTGTCGATACCAACAACCTGATGCCCAGCAGCCAGCAGACGCTCGGCAACGTGAAAACCGATAAACCCTGCGGCACCTGTAACCAGGAATTTCATATATGTCCCCTTAAATAACCGGCTGAATGGACGCACCGCGACCAATGGCATAATAGGTAAAACCGCGGCTTTCCAGACGCTCAGGGTCAAACAAGTTGCGGCCATCAAAGATCACCGGCTGCTTTAACGAGCCTTTAACCGCGTCGAAATCGGGCGCGCGGAAGTTCTGCCATTCGGTACAGATAACCAACGCATCAGCCCCTTGCAGGGCCGCTTCTTTGGTGCCTACCAGCTTTAGATCGTCGCGATGGCCATAGATGCGCTGCACTTCGTTCATCGCTTCAGGGTCGTACGCCTGCACGGTAGCACCCGCTTCCCACAGTTGCTCCATCAGCACACGGCTGGAAGCTTCACGCATGTCGTCGGTATTGGGTTTGAATGCCAGCCCCCACAGTGCAAAGGTTTTGCCTTTCAGATCTTCACCAAAGTGATGTTTGATAAATTTGGTCAGCTTATATTTCTGCTGATAGTTAACCTGCTCTACCGCCTGCAACAGTTTTGGCTGGTAGCCAATATGCTCCGCAGTGCGGATCAGAGCCTGAACGTCTTTAGGGAAGCAGGAGCCGCCATAGCCGCAGCCTGGATAGATAAAGTGATAGCCAATACGGGAATCAGAACCGATACCCTGACGCACTTTCTCAATGTCAGCACCGAGCATTTCGGCCAGATTAGACATTTCATTCATAAAGCTGATTTTGGTCGCCAGCATGCAGTTGGCTGCATACTTGGTCAGTTCAGCACTGCGAATGTCCATCATGATCATGCGATCGTGATTGCGGTTGAACGGCTCATACAGCTCACGAATAGGCTCGATCACATCTTTGTTATCGGTACCGATGACGATACGCTCAGGACGCATGCAGTCTGCTACCGCAGCGCCTTCTTTCAGGAACTCAGGGTTGGAAACCACATCGAAAGGAATTTTGCTGCCACGCTTCTGCAACGTTTCTTCCATAACCTGACGGACTTTATCTGCGGTGCCAACCGGCACAGTAGATTTATCGATAACCACTTTACTGTCGGTCATATGTTCTGCGATGGTGCGCGCTACAGCAGTCACGTATTTCAAATCGGCCGAACCATCTTCATCCGGTGGTGTCCCCACGGCGATGAACTGAATGGTGCCATGCGCGACGCCGGCTTTAGCATCGGTGGTGAAATGCAAACGACCGGCTTCATAGTTTTGTTGCACCAACGGCGTCAGACCAGGCTCAAAAATAGGGATGTTCCCTTTCTTCAGATTTTCGACTTTACGCTCGTCTATATCAATACACATCACGTCGTGGCCGACTTCAGCAAGAACCGCAGCCTGCACCAGGCCAACATAGCCAATACCAAAAACTGTTACTTTCATGGGAAAATCCTAGTTTTTCAAATTAAGACGAAAGATAAATAAATTATTTTTTATCAGCGGCCAGTAACTGCTTCAACCACTGAGTAAAATCTTGGCCCAGCCCGGCATGACGCATGCCATATTCGACAAACGCCTGCATATAACCAAGCTTATTGCCGCAATCATGGCTGATCCCTTTCAGGTGATAAGCCTCTACGGTCTCTTGCTGCATCAGCATTTCAATGCTGTCGGTAAGCTGGATTTCACCACCGGCACCCGGAGGGGTTTTCGACAACAGCGGCCAGATATCGGCGGAGAGCACATAACGGCCAACAATGGCCAGGTTAGACGGCGCTTCATCCGGCGAAGGTTTTTCGACCACGCTGACCATCGGGGCACTTTCGCCCGGCTGCAGCTCATATCCTTTGCAATCAGCCACGCCGTAGTTGCCAACATCTTTATGTGGCACGGGTTCAACCATAATCTGGCTGATGCCGGTTTGTTCATAGCGCTGCAGCATTTCGTGCAAATTGTCTTTTTTCAGATCGGAACTGTACTCATCGAGGATAACATCCGGCAAAATCACGGCCACCGGCTCGTCACCCACCAACGGATAAGCACACATAATCGCGTGCCCCAGCCCTTTAGCTACCCCCTGACGTACCTGCATCACGGTAACGCCCTTTGGACAGATAGACTGCACTTCATCCAGCAACTGGCGCTTAACACGCTTTTCCAGCATCGCTTCCAGTTCAAAACTGGTATCGAAATGGTTTTCGATCGAATTCTTGGAGGAATGGGTAACCAACACAATCTCGTTAATCCCTGCTGCAATACATTCATTGACAACGTATTGGATCAAGGGCTTGTCAACCAGCGGCAGCATTTCTTTTGGAATGGCTTTTGTCGCCGGCAACATCCGTGTTCCCAAGCCTGCAACCGGGATCACAGCCTTTCTGACTTTACGATTTACAGCAGGCATTATTTCCTCTCTTAATAGCGCTCGGTTTATGAGCTTCATCAACCATACAAAAAAACCTTCGGAGTATACCAGCTTATGACTGACTGGCATTAGCCACAGCACAAATAGAAAAACTTTAGGATAATTACCCTATGGGCTAACTGAGGTAAAAATAAGCACGTCAAATATCTAAATTCCACATGCTGTTTTAATCACGTTGGTTTATTCGGCGCTGAGCATCAAGCGCAGCCTGCCGCCAGAGCCCCAGACCTGGCACTGCCAGGCGGCACAGTGCTGGCTGATTTGATTCATATAGGTCGCACCCAGTGTCCCTAGCGGCACACCGTTGCTCAGTTGAATTTGATTATCACCGGTATTCACATTGGCATGTAGGCCTGCGGAGACCAAAATCAGGTTTTTATATTCGGCGTGATAATATCCGACCAACAGCGGGAATTGCCCTTCCAGTTTGCCCTGACGTAATAATTGATTAACTTGCTTTAACAATGATGTCATTTGCGGTAACCGATGACGCTGATTAGCTAAATGATCCTGCAGTAGTCCATTAAATAAAGCCCGCAGGAGTAATGCCGCCAATACGCCATTATCCCCTGCACGGGTCACATCCAGACAATAGAACGCCAGATCCTTATCCGATAGCGCGGCAATATCCAACACCAGCCCCGGATTTTCGCCGGTGGTTAATTGCCGGTAATTAACCCGGCAATGAGCAATGGTTTGTTGAACCGGTGGCTGTAGCTGTTTGAGCAACCTCACCGCTTCGGAGGGATTTTTACTCAGTGCATCCCAGTCCTGGAACAGTTCCACTTCTTCGATAGCCGGTGAAGTAAACATATTGGGATACAGGCAACCCAGCACCGCTTCACGCAGGCGATTGAGATCGGTCACCGGCTTTAACAACACGTCCTGGACGCCCAACCGCAACATCTTGGCGATATCCGCCATTTTATCGGTTGCCGAGATCACCAACACCGGGGTTTGTACGCCTTGCAGGCGCAGATGTTCGACAAACTCGATCCCATCCATTTCCGGCATCGCCAGATCGCACAGGATTAAATCGGGATGAACATCATCCACCAGACTCAATGCCTGCAAACCGTTGGCCGCTTCACTGGTTTCCGCCCCCAACGATTTCAAATAGCCAACAAGCACAGAACGAAAAACCAGTTCGTCCTCAACGACCAAAATGCGCTTGTGAGTCAGTGGTAATGCCATCAGCCGAGCCTCTTCCCTTTCCATAGTGTAATAGTGGCTCAAAAAGACTATTTATGCCTGCCGGAAATTTTCCCCACTGCAGGTCATACCGTTAAGAACCGTAAATTATTTGTTTTTTATCAATGGCAACAGCTTATCCAGCTGTTTTTCAACCGCCAGTCTACCCGCTTCAATCGCTTCATCGGCGCGATGGAAGTCTAATGTCGAAATCTGTGGGCAATAGGGTTGGATCAGCACGTCCGGCGGATCGCCAGCCATGCGGTTGCGTTTCAGCCGATTTTCCAGCACCTGGATCGAAGTCCCCATGATCTCCATCGCCGTCGGCGTGAAATTCGGCTTTCTGGTGGTCATTTTGCTGATACGTTCCCTCAATCGCCCTCGCCAGTTTCGGGCGGGGAAATCTTTTGGTGCCTCCAGCTCAGGACCGCGTACCGAGAACAAATCTTGCTGCATTAAATGGGCATCATGTTGCAGGTCAACGGCAATAACGATGTCTGCCCCCAAAGCCCGGGTCAATGAGATAGGTACCGGATTCACCACCGCACCATCCACCAGCCAATAACCGTCAAACCACACCGGTGCCAACAGACCAGGCATGCTGCACGACGCACGCACCGCCTGATGAATATCCCCTTCCGTTAACCACAGTTCCCGCCCGGTGCTCAGATTAGTCGCTACCGCGCCAAACTTCAGTGAACATTCAGCGATATCATCAATCTTCAACAACTGCGCTACCGCGTTGAACACACGTTCGCCACGCAACAGCCCACCGCGTTGCCAGGACAAGTCCATCAGACGGATCACATCCCAATAGCTGAATGAACGCACCCAGGTTTCCATCGCCGGTAAACGGTGGCTGGCAAATGCCGCGCCAACCAAGGCACCCACCGAGCAGCCGGCTACTATATCGACTTCAACACCCAATTTCTTTAGCGCGTTGATCACACCGATATGAGCCCATCCTTTGGCCGACCCCGCGCCCAATGCCAATCCGACCTTAATTTTCCGCATCGTTTCCGCCCTTTTTCGGTGAATTGTTTCGACCCTGCTGTCAGCGTAGATTGTCACAGCCGAATATTGTTAGGTAACATATGCGCTAAATTTGTTTCAGCATCGGCCCGTTCACTTCGTTCCGGCCATTTTAGGAGTTACCTTGCCCGAATTATGCCCCTGCGGCAGCGGCCTGGAGTATAGCGTATGCTGCGAGCCCTACATCAACGGCACCCAAACGCCTGCGACCCCCGGTAAATTAATGCGTTCGCGTTTTAGCGCTTACGTAAAACACAATGTGGATTACCTGATAGCCACCTGGCATCCCGACTGCCATGCCGCTGAATGGCGCAACGGGATCGTCGACAGCTTCAAGAATACCGAATGGCTCGGTCTGACGGTGGTGGAAGAAAAACAGGGGCATGAAGTCGAAGAGGGTTTTGTCGAGTTCATCGCCCGCTTCGTCGACGGCAGCACCGGCGAGCACAAGGCGATGCACGAGCGTTCACGCTTCCTTCAACTTGAGCAACGCTGGTACTATATTGACGGAACCAAGCCCCAGCCAGGCAGAAACGCCATTTGCCCCTGCGGCTCAGGGAAAAAATATAAAAAGTGCTGCGGGCGTTAGTCGGCAGTCATAGTATTCAATAGATTTCAGGCCGCGGCCAATCAGGCGTTGCTTGAAAATACAGATGATAAAAACTCTCGCCTGCGAAGACAGGACGTTCAGTATCAGACAGGATCCTCACTCCCATGCCACACCAAAATGTACAAAGAAAAGTTTTGCGCACCATTTGTCCGGATGCCAAAGGCCTGATCGCCAAGATCACCAATATTTGTTACAAGCATGAACTCAACATTATTCAAAACAATGAGTTCGTTGATCACCGCACCGGCCGTTTCTTTATGCGTACCGAACTGGAAGGCATTTTCAACGACACCACTTTGCTGGCGGATCTCGACAGCGCGCTGCCGGTGGGCTCGGTTCGCGAACTGCATAACTCTGGCCGTCGTCGCATTGTGGTGCTGGTCACTAAGGAAGCACATTGCCTGGGCGACCTGTTGATGAAAAGCGCCTATGGCGGCCTGGATGTGGAAATCGCGGCAGTTATCGGCAACCATGATACCTTGCAAACGCTGGTCGAGCGTTTCGATATTCCGTTCCACCTGGTCAGCCATGAAGGCCTGACGCGCGATCAGCACGATCAGAAAATGATGGCCCAGATCGATCAGTATCAACCGGACTACGTGGTATTGGCCAAGTATATGCGGGTGTTGACGCCGGCATTCGTCCAGCACTACCCGAATCAGGTGATCAATATCCATCACTCGTTCCTGCCGGCGTTTATCGGTGCTCGTCCTTATCATCAGGCTTACGAACGCGGTGTGAAAATCATCGGCGCTACCGCCCACTACGTTAACGATAATTTGGATGAAGGCCCCATCATCATGCAGGACGTGATCCATGTCGATCACACCTATTCTGCTGACGATATGATGCGTGCCGGACGTGACGTTGAGAAAAACGCACTCAGCCGCGCGCTGTACCATGTGCTGGCGCAGCGGGTATTTGTTTACGGCAACCGGACGGTTATTCTGTAATTGCTCAATAAAGCGGTGCCTTTCGTTCAGGGATGCACCGCCGCGAGTAAAAAATCGGCAAACGATTCATTTTCTGCATTTCAATACTTTACACGCCCGTTTCATTTGATATGATGCGCCCCGCTTACCGAGACAGATGTTTCGCAAGCAAGGCCAGTGGTGGGGTTCCCGAGCGGCCAAAGGGAGCAGACTGTAAATCTGCCGTCACAGAC
>OBJL01000275.1_pt1 | contig 6602 bp, 4 predicted proteins | sample 1481721 | NCBI WGS metagenome assembly OBJL01 (sample SAMN05831943, study PRJEB22555) | human gut metagenome | isolation source: Skin biopsy | host: Homo sapiens
CAACCGGCGGCGACGTGAATATCGTGGCCGGCGGCAAGGCGCATATCGGCGGCGCAGACGTGATTGCGGATAAGAACCTTAACGTGGTGGCCGGTGAGATCAGTGTCGATCCGGGCAATGATCTGCTGCGGCGTAAAGAGCGTTACGAGCAGAAGCAAAGCGGGTTGACGCTGTCGGTCTCCAGCCCTATCACCGATACGTTGCTGGCGATTAATGATTCGCTCAAGCGTGCGGACGATACCGGCGATGGCAGATTGAAAGCGTTGTATGCGGTGCAGGCTGCCCGTGCAGGATGGGTTAACTCGGAAGCCAGTGCCGATCAGGCGCAGGGACTGGCGAAAGGTGAGCTTTCCAATAGTGTGAAGGTGCAGTTGAGCGTCGGGGCGAGCAAGAGTACCTCCGAGTCGGAGCTGGCTCAGAATCAGGTACGTGGCAGTAACCTGACGGCAGGCGGTGACGCCACATTGGTCGCAACCGGGTCGAAAGGCACCAGTGGCGACCTGCATGTCAGCGGCAGCGGTATCACCGGCAACAAGGTGACGCTGGCGGCGAAAAACGATCTGTTGCTGGATGCCGCCGGTAACAACCGCGATCAGACCAGCAAAAATAACAGCAGCGGCTGGAATGCCGGGGTGCATATTTCGCTGGGGCAGGAAACGGGGATTGGGGCATCTGCCAGTGGTTATCAATCGAAAGGCGCGACAGACGGCAAGAGTACCGAATACGTTAATACACGGGTGAATGCAAGGGACGAACTGAGCCTGAGCAGTGGACGCGATACCACGCTTTCCGGTGCACAGGCGCTGGGTGACAAGATCAAGGTGGACGCCGGGCGTGATCTGTCGATCAGCAGCCTGCAGGATACCGACGACTACCACAGCTGGCAGAAGGACGTGAGCGGTGGCGCGAGCTTTACCTTCGGATCGATGAGCGGCTCTGCCTCGTTGAGTATGAACCAGACCAAAATCGACAGTGAATACGCCAGCGTGGGTGACCAAAGTGGCTTGTTCGCGGGAGATAAAGGCTTTGATATCAACGTTGGCAACCACACACAGCTGAATGGTGGGGTGATTGCTTCGACGGCGGACAGCATCAAAAACCAGCTCTCTACCGGTACGCTGGGTTGGAATGCCATTGATAACAAAGCGGAGTATAACGCCAGCAGCAGTGGATTCGGTATTTCTACCAGTGGGCCAACCGGAGGCGGTGTTGCCAAAGAGAAAGGCAAGGCTTCCGGCACCACGCAGTCGGCCATCGCCACAGGCAATATTGATATTCGCAATACGGCGGACCAGACTCAGGATGTTGCCGGTTTAAGCCGCGATACGGACAACGCCAACGGCCGCATCGATAAAATATTCGATGAAGCGAAGGTGAAAGACAATCTGGCGTTTACCCAGGGCGTTACACAGCTGGCGACGCAACTGGTCAGCGACTACGGTAACAAGCAGATGCTGCAGGCGCAGCGTGCTGCGGCGGAGAAATTGAGTAAGGATCCGGCCTATCTGAGTGCCAGCGCACAGGAACGCCAGAAAATGCTGGAAGCGTCACCGGAGTATAAGGCGGCGCAGAAAGAGTATGGCGTCGGCAGTAATTTCTGGGCTGCGGGCACGGCCATCAGTGCGGCGTTGGCGGGGGTCAGCGGCAGTGATATTGGGGCAGCGGCCGGCGGCGCGCTGGCGCCGTATCTGGCACGGGAAATCAAAACTCGTACGCAGGGCAACACGGCAGCGAATGCGGCCGCGCACGCGGTAGCCGGGGCATTGGTGGCATTGGTCTCGGGCAATAATGTGGCGGCGGGTGCAGCCGGTGCGGCAAGTGGAGAACTGGCTGCTAAAATCATCAGCGAGCAGTATTATGGCAAGGATCCGTCCGACCTGACGGAAGCAGAGAAGCAAAATGTCAGCGCGCTCAGCCAGTTGGCGGCGGGACTGGCAGGTGGATTGGTAGCGGACAGCACCGCAGGGGCCGTGGGCGGTAGCGTGGCCGGTAAGAATGCGGTGGAGAATAACTATCTGAGCGTGTCTGAAAAGACGGAGTTTGAGATAGCGAAGCAGACTCTTCAGAAGAGCAAAGACCCGGCAGAGCGCGAGAAAGCCCAGCAGAAATACGATGCGTTACGTGAAAAAGATATAGCTAGCGACCAGAAGGTGATTGACGCCTGCGGGAATGGAGCGGCAGCAAGTGCAGCCTGTGGTGCGGCGAGGCTGGAAGTTATCGCGGCGAAAGGTGAGTACGAGAATACCGGTAACTACAACTCGAAAGCCAGCCAGCAGTACTCGGATGCCTACGGTCAGATAGTGAACCTGCTGAATATCACCAGCGTTGATGCACAGAATCAGCAGCAGGTGAAAGATGCGATGGTGAACTATGCTATGGCGCAACTTGGAGTTGATAAAGCCACTGCTACGGCGTACATCGAAACCTATGATGGGATGAAGATTGTAGCGGCTTCAGTAACACCTATTTTGGGAACCGCAGCAGCAAACAAACTAAGTTCTTTGACGAATAAAGTCGTCTCGGCTGAAACGTCTCAGTCAGCGCAAATAATTAAATCTTATGGGCCACACGAATCTGGTCCGTTAGGCAACCCAAATGATCAGCGCGCGCCAGCTTCGACATTCAGAAGTGGAACATATACTGAGAAAGTAGCGGAAACGGATATTTATCTATATCGTGATTATGGAGGATCTGCGAAAGCTGATGGTCGTTATTGGACTCCAGAGCCATCAAAAGGGCCGTTGCAATCTCAGCTAGATAGTGCCGTTCTTCCTGAATGGGGAAACACTTTTCAAAATCAATCAGTTATCAAAATACCTAAAGGAACGACGTATTACGAAGGTGCAGCAGCACCCCAAACAGGCACTCAAGGTACTAACCCTACACTGCATGGCGGTGGTGCTCAGATATTTTTGCCTACACCAAGAAATGACTGGATTATAAAAAAATGAAATCAAATGAATTAGTTACGTATTGGGTGGGTAAGCGGAGTTCATTTTACTTCTTTCTGCCGGATGGTCCTTATGGAAGGCCTTTTGATAATCAGTACTCGATTAAAAAAATAGAAGAAACGTCAGATGGTTTTAGTATTTTTCTTTCTGATGGTTTGGTTCTTCATTTTATCGGGGAGACAGATGTTGTTGATGAGGGATGCAATTTATTAATTAAGAATTTTGAGCAGTGTATTTTTGAAGGAAATAATAAACTAAAGCATTATGACTATGGTGAAGTAGTTTTAAATGGCTTCTGAGTAAGAATCCCGGTCCCCGAGCCGGGATTTTACTTTTAAGTCTTATCCGCCAGTCTCAGCCCTGATAACCAAACACCCATCCTCAGCGGAAATTATCACCGGTTGGCCGGTGGTAAATCCCAGCTCCTCCAGCCACTGGTCAGCTGCGGGCTGGGGGCGGGTCTGCCGTCGTTAGGGCTATAAGAACCGTCTTGATACCGGCACACTGGGCTTCAGCGATATCCATAATCAGGCGGATTTCAAGGCCGAGCACCAGGGGGGGAGTATCAGCAGCGGTGGCCCGGTGGGGTCAGATCTGCTGACCAATCTGGCAGGCGCAGCCCTTTCCGGTGCAGGTAATAAAGGGCACGCAGAAGGCACCACGCAGGCGGCGGTGTCGGGCGGTAGCGTGGTTATTCGGGATCAGGCCAATCAAAAGCAGGATGTTAATCAGCTCAGCCGGGATACCGAGAACGCCAATGGCAGTATCGGGCCGATATTCGACAAGGAGAAAGAGCAGAACCGGCTGAAGCAGGCGCAGCTGATTGGCGAGATAGCCGGGCAGACAATGGATGTTATCCGCACTCAGGGTGATATCAATGGGCTGAAGGCGGCGAAAGCGGCCAACCCGACTGAAAAAGACGTCAAGGTGCTGCGTAACAGTGACGCCTATAAAAAGGCGATGGAAAGCTATGGTACCGGCAGCGATATGCAAAGAGCCGCGCAGGCGGTAACGGGGGCATTGCAGGCTCTGGCGGGGAACAATCTGGCCGGAGCCTTGGCGAGCGGCGCAGCCCCTTATCTGGCGAGAGAAATCAAAGCGCGTATCGGTGATGACAACGTAGCCGCCAACGCGATGGCACATGCGGTGCTGGGTGCAATAACAGCGCAGTTGAACAACCAGTCGGCGGTAGCCGGAGCTGTGGGTGCCGGTGGTGGCGAGCTGGTAGCGCGGGTAATACTGAGTGAGATGTTCCAGGGCCGTAAAATCTCGGACCTGACCGAAAGCGAGAAACAGCAGGTGAGCGCGCTGAGCCAACTGGCCGCAGGGCTGGCGGGCGGTCTTGCTGCCGACAGCAGCGCAGGCGTGGTGACAGGTTCGCAAGCCGCTAAGAATGCGGTAGAGAATAACTTCCTGTCTGGCGATATGTATGCGCTCGACACAAGAGTTAAAGCAGCGAAAGAAAAAGGTGAAGATATTGAACCTATTCTAGAAGATGCGCGGAAGCAGTCTCTAAAAGACAGAGAGAAAATGGAGGCCTCCTGTAAAGCCAGCCCGGACACGTGCGGATTCGCTCGCGATGTGGCTAATGACGCTTACTCTGAGATTCTAGAAAATGGGACTTACCTTGGAATAGATCCTGATGTAGCCAAATTGGTTGCACAAGAGACAGCAAAAGACAATGCAGTAATTAATCAAAATACGAGCGAGTTTGGCAAAGGGTTAGTTGTTGCTTCTGAAGGATTATCAATCATTGCCGGTATGGGGACCAGTGCTGCGCTAAATGTGCTGAAAACCGGTGGGGCAATCAGAGATCCGAAAACAGGATCTACAGTTACGGTATATAGGGTTGAGGGTACGCCTAACACACGAGTTCTGATCGGCGAAAAAGGACAAGTCACAATAACAGGCGAAACTACCTTATATTTGAACTTTGGTGATAAGGCCAGGGCTCAGGAATTTTTGCAAAAGCGTATTGTGCAGAATATGGAGGGATCTACAGTAAAAACATTTGAAGTTCCTCGAGTACTTCTAGATGATCTAAGAAATTCAGCAGTTAAAGAGAGTGTTGCTAGATTGCCGGAAAATAAGGGTAAACCAGTTATTGCCGACCCAACAAAGGCTACTGATCAGTATGGAATTAGACCTGATAAGTTAAAGGAATTACAGGATAAAATCATTCAAGGGTCTGGAAAATATGAAAGTAGGCATTGAAATGACTAAGCAGATTTTATTAGAAAGGGAGAGGTTAGTTGTACCTCCAAAATCAACACAGAAAGCAACTGGTATAGGTATTGCTAGGTTTATTGTATCGTGTGAATCGGATGCATCATTAGTGTTAGAGTTAGCAAAGGAGACTTTGCTTATTGTAAATGAACATTCAACTAATGAATGGCCATCAATTGATAGTTGGAAAAAAATTCTTCCATCACAGTTTTTAAATAATTTTCTTCCAGAGTTAACTGAGGCGGAAAAAATAGAGGTGAAAAGAAAATGGAATCAACTTCCGTATAATGAAAAAGTTAAAAATGCAGCGCAAGAAGAAAAATGGACTTTGTCAAGTTGGCTGTCTTGGTTAGAACCAACAGAAAGAGAATGGTTTTGGTGGAATGCTGTCTTATTTGATGAGCCATTAAATGATAGCCACTTTATAATTGAAGTTACAACTTTAGACTCGTATTTTATGTCAGGAGCTCTTAAGTGGTTATTCAAAGCTTGTGGCGCAAGTGATGTTGTCTCCGAAGACGATATATAAAAGTATACTTTTTTTATAGAGTATAGAGGGAGTCTATTTTCGGTGACTGGAAATAAAATTGTGTAAAAGGTAGCATGCAGGCGGTAGTATCGGGCCGATATTTGATAAGGAAAAAGAGCAGAACCGGCTGAAGCAGGCGCAGCTGATAGGCGAGATAGCTGGGCAGACAATGGATGTTATCCGCACTCAGGGTGATATCAATGGGCTGAAAGCGGCCAACCAAAAATAACAGTGCTTCAGCGGGTGCTGTTACTATTTCGAAACATTGTAATTGGTAAATAATATGAATAAGTTAGAGGTCTACATAAAAATGTTTGAACTTGTTCTGCCTTATGTTAGGAGTATTCAGTCACAAAATTCAAGGGTGAAATCAAGGGATGTATCATGTTATTTAGAAACGGAACTTATACACAGCCTTCCTAAAAGCTTTATGGATACCAGTATAACTGAGCATGATATATGGTTTTTGAATTACCAGGCGAAATATTATTTTGAAAAGTGCAATGATGATATATCACCAAACTATAATCAGCACGTGGATTATATCAGGGTGTTGTTTAAAATGGTTCCTGAAAAATTAAAATCTAAGCTAATATGGGCTGGCCCATAAGTAACAAGCCAGGATAATTTTGACATTGTTACTTCTAAGCCCTAGATCTCGCCTCCGTAACCGACTCGCTCTGGGGACGACGATATCGGGATTTATAATCTAAAAGCATGATTATCATAATGTTTATCTTATGAATATTTAATCACTCAAGATTAATCATTAAGAAAAGCAATACCTTTATATTAAAGATAAACGATATGAATAAAAACCCAACATGATGTTGGAGTATTACTAACAAGGAGCAGTAATGAAAAAAGTTCTGTGTGTTTCCATGGTGAGCAGTTTG
>OBJL01000285.1_pt1 | contig 6354 bp, 2 predicted proteins | sample 1481721 | NCBI WGS metagenome assembly OBJL01 (sample SAMN05831943, study PRJEB22555) | human gut metagenome | isolation source: Skin biopsy | host: Homo sapiens
TTTCCAAGGCCGGCAGTTGCGCGAGGCGGTGGCCATGGACTTCTTCGGCGCTGTACTGGGTGATTGCGGTAAAGCTCGGGTTGACGTACTCCACCACGCCGTCACAGTTGACCAGCAAAAAGGCGTTGGCGCTTTGCTCAACCGCACGCTGGAACAGGTGCAACGCGCTGGTGGCGGTGCGCCGGTTGTGGTTGTTGATCACTTGTGCGAACTGGTCCGCCAGCTCGCCGGCAAAGGCGATCTCATCGGTCTGCCAGGCGCGCGAGCTGCCGCTCTGTTCCAGGCACAGCACGCCGATGACCTGGCCATCAACGCGGATACTCGCGTCGAGCATCGCGTGCACATCCTTGGCGCGCAGGTTCTCCGCCATTTCCCGGGTGCGTGGGTCACGCATTGCATGGGTGGCGTCGATGGCGCGGCTCGAATGCAGGGCTTCCAGGTAGTCCGGGAAATTACTGGCGTCGATCGCTTCGGGCAGATGATGCTGTTGGTCGGCGCGGTGGTAGGCCGAGATCGGTACCAGGCGCTGGCCTTCAAGGTTCCAGATGCTTGCGCAGTCGATCTGGTAGATGTCGCACGCACTGCGGGTGATCAGCTCGGCGGCTTCTTGCAGCGAATTCGGCGTGGTGTAGCGCTGGCGCGCCAGCAGCAGGATCAGCTCCTGTTGAGCGCGTACCCGTTCCAGGTGCTGCAACTGTTCCTGTTGGGCGCGCTGGTTGAGCTCCAGGGCGATCTGCAGGCGGCTGTTCTGGTTTTCCAGGTCTGCGGTCGGGGCGGTTACGGGCGCTTCGCTGAACAGCCCGTCGACCACCATCAGGTAGCCGCGCACCAAGTGACGATTGTGTTGTTTGTAAGCCTCGCCCATTTCCAACAGGCTCAGCGGGCCGTCGCTGGTGTGCAGGGTGTAGCGCACCAGGTAATGCGGGCTCCGGGACAGTTGCTGCTGGATCGCATCGTGCAGTTGATAGCGCACCTGAGGTTCCATCAGGCTGGCGTAGGGAGTGCCGACCAGCGCGCACAGTTCGACCGCTGGCAGGCCGAATTGGCGCTCGCAATTGGGGTCGAGGTACAGCAGCGCCCAGCTTGCCTCATTAAGCCGCTCGAAACGCAGCATACCGAGGCGCGAAGGCACCGGTAACTGCGTCACTACCTCGGCCGCCATACGGGCGACATCGGGTTGGCTTTTCATGGGGAAACTCGCTTGGAAAAATGCGCACGGCGCCGGGCTCACGCCCTCTTTACTGTCGCCTGCGGCAAGGTTGCATCATGCAGCACGCACTGACAAGAGAGGATGAAGGCTAAGTGCTATAAGGCTGTTATCGGCCGCGAGAGCGGTTTCTGCAATCGGGGTGATGGGTGGCGTATTGACGCAGCCTCGACGCGCCTGGCGCGGACAAAAAAAGCAGGCGAAAAAAAGCCCCGCCAATTGGCGGGGTTGAGGTACGAGCGTGGCGCTCGGAAATCGGTGCAGCCAGGCCTCCCCGGTGACAGGGAGGCCCGTTGATGCTTACAGCAGGATGGTGCGGATGTCGTTCAGCAGTTGGCTCAAACGCTGCGTGAAACGTGCAGCGGCAGCGCCGTTGATCACACGGTGATCGTAGGACAACGACAGCGGCAACATCAGTTTCGGCTGGAACGCTTTACCGTCCCACACAGGCTGGATAGTGGCCTTGGAAACACCCAGGATCGCCACTTCCGGCGCGTTGACGATTGGCGTGAAGCCAGTGCCGCCAATGTGACCGAGGCTGGAGATGGTGAAGCACGCGCCCTGCATATCGTCTGCGGTGAGCTTTTTGTCGCGGGCCTTGGCAGCCAGCGCAGCCGCTTCGGCAGCGAGTTGCAGCAGGCTCTTCTGGTCGACGTTCTTGATGACCGGTACCAGCAGGCCATCCGGGGTGTCGACGGCAAAGCCGATGTGCACGTACTTCTTGCGAATGATCGCCTTGCCGCTGGGTGCCAGCGAACTGTTGAAGTCCGGCAGTTCCTTGAGCAGGTGCGCGCAAGCCTTGAGCAGCAGCGGCAGCACGGTCAGTTTCACGCCGGCCTTCTCGGCCACGGCTTTCTGCGCAACGCGGAAAGCTTCCAGGTCGGTGATGTCGGCCTGGTCGAACTGGGTCACGTGCGGAATGTTCAGCCAGCTGCGGTGCAGGCTCGACGCGCCGATTTGCATCAGGCGGGTCATCGGCACTTCTTCGGTTTCGCCGAAGCGGCTGAAGTCCACGACCGGAATCGGTGGAATACCAGCACCACCGGTAGCGCCGCCGGCAGCCGGAGCTTCCTTGGCTTTCTGCATCATGGCTTTGACGTAAACCTGCACGTCTTCCTTCAGCACGCGACCGTGAGGGCCGGTGGCCGACACAGCGTTCAGCTCAACGCCGAACTCACGGGCCAACTGACGCACGGCAGGGCCGGCGTGAACCTTGGCACCGCTTGGCGCAGGTGCGGCAGCAGGGGCCGGAGCGGCCTCGGCTTTTGCAGCAGGCGCAGGAGCAGCGGCAGCCGGTGCGGCTTCAGCCTTGGCGGCTGGAGCCGCGGCCGGTGCTGGAGCGGCAGCAGGCGCAGCGCCTTGTACTTTCAGCTTGAGAATGAAGTCGCCAGTGCCGACTTCGTCTTCCAGCTTGACTGCGATGCTTTCCACCACGCCGGCAGCCGGCGAAGGGATTTCCATGGAGGCCTTGTCGGACTCCAGGGTGATCAGCGACTGGTCGGCTTCGACGGTGTCGCCGACCTTGACCAGCAGCTCGATGATCTTGGCCTTGCCCGACGAACCGATGTCCGGAACATGAATGTCCTGGACAGTGGCAGCGGCCGGAGCAGCAGCCGGGGCCGCAGGGGCCTCGGCAGCAGCAGGTTTTTCAGCGGCAGGTGCGGGTGCAGCAGCGGCAGCCGGGGCTGGCGCAGGGGCCGCATCAGCGGCGCCTTCGATTTCCAGTTCCAGCAGTTCGTCGCCTTCTTTCAGGCGGTCGCCCAGCTTCACTTTCAGGCTCTTGACCACGCCGGCCTTGGGAGCAGGGATTTCCATGCTCGCCTTGTCCGATTCCAGGGTCAGGATGCTCTGGTCGGCTTCGACTTTGTCGCCGACCTTCACAAACAGCTCGATTACTTCACCTTCACCGCTGCCGATGTCAGGTACGCGAATGAGTTCGCTCACAAAAAGTCTCCTCAGCAGTCCAGTGGGTTGCGTTTTTCCGGGTTGATCCCGAACTTGACGATAGCGTCAGCCACCACCTTAGGTTCGATCTCACCACGGTCAGCCAAGGCTTCCAGGGCTGCCAACACCACGAAATGACGGTCGACTTCGAAGAAGTGACGCAGCTTCTTGCGGCTGTCACTGCGGCCGAAACCGTCGGTGCCCAGGACTTTGAATTCCTTGGACGGGACCCACTGGCGAATTTGTTCAGCGAACAGTTTCATGTAGTCGGTAGAGGCAATGACTGGACCCTTACGGCCGGCCAGGCACTCTTCGACATAGCTCTTCGCAGGCTTCTGACCTGGGTGCAGGCGGTTGTTGCGCTCGACCGCCAGGCCGTCGCGACGCAGTTCGTTGAAGCTGGTAACGCTCCAGACGTCAGCGCCAACGTTGAACTCTTCACGCAGGATCTTCGCCGCTTCACGGACTTCACGCAGGATGGTGCCGGAGCCCATCAGCTGCACGTGGTGCGCCGCTTCCTTGGTGTCTTCTTCGAGCAGGTACATGCCCTTGATGATGCCTTCCTCGACACCGGCCGGCATGGCTGGCTGCTGGTAGGACTCGTTCATCACGGTGATGTAGTAGAAAACGTCCTGCTGCTCTTCGGTCATCTTCTTCATGCCGTCCTGGATGATCACCGCCAGCTCATAGCCGTAGGTTGGATCAAAGGTGCGGCAGTTCGGGATGGTGGCAGCCAGGATGTGGCTGTGACCGTCTTCGTGTTGCAGGCCTTCGCCGTTCAGCGTGGTCCGGCCGGCGGTGCCGCCGATCAGGAAGCCACGGGTACGGCTGTCGCCTGCTGCCCATGCCAGGTCGCCGATACGCTGGAAGCCGAACATCGAGTAGAAGATGTAGAACGGCAGCATCGGCTGGTTGTGGCTGGAGTACGAAGTACCGGCAGCGATGAAGGAGCTCATGGCGCCCGCTTCGTTGATGCCTTCTTCGAGGATCTGGCCCTTCTTGTCTTCCTTGTAGAACATCACCTGGTCTTTATCGACTGGCTCGTAGAGCTGGCCGACGGAGGAGTAGATGCCCAACTGACGGAACATGCCTTCCATACCGAAGGTACGGGCTTCGTCCGGGATGATCGGGACGATACGCGAGCCGATTTCCTTGTCCTTGACCAGTTGCGCGAGGATTCGCACGAAGGCCATGGTGGTGGAGATTTCACGGTCGCCCGAGCCGTCCAGGATCGCCTTGAGGGTATCCAGTGGCGGTGTCGGAATGTCGAAGGACTTGGCGCGGCGCTGTGGCACGAAACCGCCCAGTGCAGTGCGACGCTCGCTGAGGTAGCGGGCTTCGGCGCTGTTTGGCTCTGGCTTGAAGAACGGCAGGTTCTCCAGCTCTTCGTCCTTGACCGGGATGTCGAAGCGGTCGCGGAACAGCTTCAGGCTTTCAACATCAACCTTCTTGGTGTTGTGCGCAGTGTTCTTCGCTTCGCCGGCACCGGTGCCATAACCCTTGATGGTCTTGGCCAGGATGACGGTCGGTTGTTCTTTGTGGTTGACCGCTTCGTGGTACGCCGCGTAGACCTTGTACGGGTCGTGGCCGCCACGGTTGAGTTTCCAGATCTCGTCGTCGGACAGGTCTGCAACCATTGCCTTGAGTTCAGGCGTGTTGAAGAAGTGTTCACGCACGAACGCGCCGTCTTTGGCTTTGTAGTTCTGGTACTCGCCGTCGATGACTTCGTCCATGCGACGTTGCAGGATACCGTCGACGTCCTTGGTCAGCAGTGGGTCCCAGAAACGGCCCCAGATGACTTTGGTCACGTTCCACTGAGCACCGCGGAACACGCCTTCGAGTTCCTGGATGATCTTGCCGTTGCCGCGCACCGGGCCGTCGAGGCGCTGCAGGTTGCAGTTGATGACGAAGATCAGGTTGTCGAGCTTCTCGCGGCCGGCCAGGGAGATGGCGCCCAGGGATTCCGGCTCGTCACACTCGCCGTCGCCCAGGAAGCACCAGACTTTCTGCTTGCCTTCAGGGATGAAACCACGGGCTTCCAGGTACTTCATGAAGCGTGCCTGGTAGATCGCCTGGATCGGGCCAAGGCCCATGGATACCGTCGGGAACTGCCAGAAATCAGGCATCAGCCAAGGGTGCGGGTACGACGACAGGCCGTTACCGTCCACTTCCTGGCGGAAGTTGTTCATGTGTTCTTCGGTGATGCGGCCTTCCATGAACGCACGGGCGTAAACGCCTGGCGAGGTGTGGCCCTGGAAGTAGATCAGGTCGCCGCCGTGTTCGTCGGTCGGGGCCTGGAAGAAGTAGTTGAAGCCAATGTCATACAGAGTTGCGCTGGACGCGAAGCTGGAGATGTGACCGCCCAGGTCAGAATCTTTCAAGTTGGTGCGCATTACCATCGCCATGGCGTTCCAACGTACCAGCGAGCGAATGCGGCGTTCCATGAACAGGTCGCCAGGCATGCGTGCTTCGTGGGTAACGGGGATGGTGTTGCGGTATGGCGTAGTGATGGCGTAAGGCAGTTGCGAGCCGCTGCGGGTCGCGAGTTCGCCCATACGGGTCATCAGGTAGTGAGCACGGTCTTCGCCTTCTTTGTCGAGAACCGATTCCAGGGCGTCCAGCCATTCCTGGGTTTCGACGGGATCGAGGTCTTGCATGGCTTGCTCCAGGGCGGAAAGGCTACCAGAATCGGTTGCCTGAAGTTTGCGACTGGCCTTGTGGGCAGACGACATAAATTCTTGGATGGCCGAAGGTTGCTTCGGCGTCCTGTAGTTTTACTACAAATCGTCGGCCATTTCAGCCTTTCGAATGTATATACGAGTAGTAAAACTACACAAGACTGAGCGGATTGCTCGGTCTGGCTGGTGAGCATAATCGTTATTGTTGATCATTTGCGAACAAGAAAAGGTGAAAGTTTGATGCTGGCTGCCAAGATGAAATTAATTTCAGCTATTTCTAACCTTTGTTCGACAGTCCTTCACCAAGCGTGGTTCTTGCCTTCACAACCACATGCCTTTCGCGCGCCGATCAAGGATAGACCATGAGCCTTCCAACGCTGGCCGAACTGCCGGCCATTCTCTTGCCTTTTGCCCAGCGGGCCGAGCAGTCATTTCGTGACGCAGTGGCCGCGCTGGACGCCGATCATGGACTTTCTGCGTGGACGCCGCAACGGTGGGCCGACTTTGTCCGGGTATGCGCCGCCA
>OBJL01000287.1_pt1 | contig 6341 bp, 4 predicted proteins | sample 1481721 | NCBI WGS metagenome assembly OBJL01 (sample SAMN05831943, study PRJEB22555) | human gut metagenome | isolation source: Skin biopsy | host: Homo sapiens
CGACTCCCAACGCTTGGCCCAAGTACTCATCAACCTGCTGTCCAACGCCCGCGACGCGTCCCCGGCCGGGAGCGCAGTACGCGTCAAGAGCGAGGCTTTCGAGCACACGGTCGACTTGATCGTCGAGGATGAAGGCAGCGGCATTCCCCAGAACATCATGGACCGATTGTTCGAACCCTTCTTCACCACCAAGGACCCGGGTGAAGGCACCGGTCTGGGCCTTGCACTGGTCTATTCCATCGTTGAAGAGCATTATGGACAAATCACCATCGACAGCCCGGCTGACACAGAAAGCCAACGCGGCACCCGTATTCGGGTGACCTTGCCGCGTCATGTCGAAGCGACGTCCGCTGTGAACTGAGACCGTCGAGAGAATTGAATCAATGCCGCACATTTTGATCGTCGAAGACGAAACAATTATCCGCTCTGCCTTGCGTCGCCTGCTTGAACGTAATCAGTACCAGGTCAGCGAAGCCGGCTCGGTGCAGGAAGCCCAAGAGCGATTCAGCATTCCCACGTTCGACCTGATTGTCAGCGACCTGCGTCTGCCGGGCGCGCCGGGGACCGAGCTGATCAAGCTTGGCCAGGGCACGCCCGTGCTGATCATGACCAGCTACGCCAGCCTGCGTTCGGCAGTGGACTCGATGAAGATGGGTGCGGTGGACTACATCGCCAAGCCGTTCGACCACGACGAAATGCTCCAGGCCGTGGCCCGCATCCTGCGCGACCGCCAGTCGGCCAGCAGTGCACCGGCCGAACAGCGCCCCGCCGGCAAAGGCGCCAACGGCGCGGACAAGCCAGGCGTCGACAACAGCAACGGCGAAATCGGCATCATCGGCTCCTGCCCTCCGATGCAGGATCTGTACAGCAAGATCCGCAAGGTCGCGCCAACCGACTCCAATGTATTGATTCAGGGCGAATCGGGCACCGGTAAAGAACTGGTCGCCCGCGCCCTGCACAACCTGTCCAAGCGCGCCAAGGCGCCGATGATCTCGGTGAACTGCGCGGCGATCCCTGAATCCCTGATCGAGTCCGAACTGTTCGGCCACGAGAAAGGCGCGTTTACCGGCGCCAGCGCCGGGCGCGCAGGTTTGGTGGAAGCGGCGGACGGCGGCACCTTGTTCCTGGACGAAATCGGCGAACTGCCTTTGGAAGCCCAGGCACGTTTGCTGCGCGTGCTACAGGAAGGCGAAATTCGCCGCGTAGGTTCGGTGCAATCGCAGAAAGTCGATGTTCGCCTGATCGCTGCGACCCACCGGGACCTGAAGAGCCTGGCCAAGATCGGCCAGTTCCGTGAAGACTTGTATTACCGCCTGCACGTGATCGCACTCAAGCTGCCGGCCCTGCGCGAGCGTGGCGCCGACGTCAACGAGATCGCCAGCGCCTTCCTGCTGCGCCAGAGCGCGCGCATCAACCGTACCGACCTCAAGTTTGCCGCCGACGCCGAGCAGGCGATTCGGCATTACTCGTGGCCGGGTAACGTCCGCGAACTGGAGAACGCGGTCGAGCGTGCGGTGATTCTGTCGGAGAGCCCGGAAATTTCTGCCGAGCTGCTGGGTATCGATATCGAGCTGAGCGACCTGGAAGACGACGACTTCATCGGCCTGGCCCCGCAACAGGGCGGTGGCAGCAATACCAGCCATGAGCCAACCGAAGATCTGTCACTGGAAGACTACTTCCAGCACTTCGTGCTTGAGCATCAGGACCATATGACCGAGACCGAGCTGGCTCGCAAGCTGGGCGTAAGTCGCAAATGCCTGTGGGAACGGCGCCAACGCCTGGGCATTCCACGGCGCAAGACCGGGGTGGCCAGCGAAAGCTGAGGGCGCACCCCCACAGGTAACACCCTCAGATGTGAAAAAACTGTTACCGCAGCTTTTTCACGTAACAGAAGCCGGGGCTTACGGTAACGAAGCCCCGGCTTTTTTTCGCCCTTCCAAAAGCCAGAACCAGCTCAAACCCCCGGTTTTGCTGGGCGGCACAAAAGTTGGCACGCACCCTGCTATATGCTTAGTACAAAAACAATAACAAGCTTTGTACAAGACAATAAAAATAAGACGAATCGACTCACGCATAACAAAAACAACACGGCGGAGGCGCAGCTAACTGATTCTTTTGGAGAGGCGTTGCATTTGGGGCTTGCCCCGCAACCAGGCCGAGAACAACAAAAACTGCCCTAAGGCAGAGCCTGAACTGGTTGGATCGTAGATCAGCAACACAGCGACCAAAGCAATCCGTTTGCTCTTGGCTCCCGATTGGGAGTGTCATGAAGGTAAAAATTCATGGCGAGGGCGATCAACAAAAACAAGAAGCCCGCAATCAATAATAAAAAAAGAGCACGCAACTACTTCTGGGGGAGCTTCGGCTCCCCTTGTAGTTTCTGCGATTTGGCACCCGCCAACCCTTCTTTTAAGCTTCTGGCGCAAGCCTTGCAGCTTGTTCCTACACCATCCCTCGACTAAATGCTAGAATCCCGGCCCATCATGCGGTCATTCTTCGTTATGGCCGAACATTCCTTCAAACAGTGCATCCCATGCTGAAGAAGTTGTTCCAGTCATTCCGTTCCCCCTTGCGTCGTACGCAACACATTCGCAGCACGCCTGAAGTGCTTAACAGCAATCAGCATTCATTGCAGCGCGCTCAATTCAGCCGTTATGCGGTGAACATCGTCGAACGTTTGCAGAACGCCGGCTACCAGGCCTACCTGGTTGGCGGTTGCGTGCGCGACATGTTGCTCAATATCACTCCCAAGGATTTCGACGTCGCCACCAGCGCCACGCCGGAGCAAGTGCGTGCCGAATTCCGCAACGCGCGAATCATCGGCCGCCGCTTCAAATTGGTGCACATCCACTTTGGTCGCGAAATCATCGAGGTCGCGACCTTCCGCGCAGGCCATCCGCAAAACGATGAAGAGGAAGACACTAACCAATCTTCCCGCAACGAAAGCGGACGCATCCTGCGCGACAACGTGTACGGCACCCTGGAAGAAGATGCGCAACGCCGCGACTTCACCATCAATGCGCTGTATTACGACCCGGTCAGCGAGCGCATTCTGGATTACGCCAATGGCGTACACGACATTCGCAACAACCTGATCCGCTTGATCGGCGACCCGACGCAGCGCTACCAGGAAGACCCGGTACGCATGCTGCGCGCCGTACGGTTTGCCGCCAAGCTGAACTTCGGCATCGAAAAACACACCGCCGCGCCGATTCGCGAGCTGGCGCCGATGTTGCGTGAGATTCCGTCGGCACGTCTGTTTGAAGAAGTGCTCAAGCTGTTCCTGTCGGGCTATGCCGCCGACACGTTTGAAATGCTCGTCGACCTGCAGTTGTTCGATCCGTTGTTCCCGGCGAGCGCAGAGGCTCTGGAATACAACCCGACGTACACCCACACCCTGATCAGCGAGGCGTTGATCAACACCGACCTGCGCATCAAGCAGAACAAACCGGTGACCCCGGCGTTCCTGTTTGCCGCCTTGTTATGGCCGGCCCTGCCCAAACGCGTCCTGCGCCTGCAAGACCGTGGCATGCCGCCGATCCCGGCCATGCAGGAAGCCGCGCACGAACTGATTGCCGAGCAGTGCCAGCGCATCGCGATTCCAAAACGCTTCACCATGCCGATCCGCGAGATCTGGGACATGCAGGAACGCCTGCCGCGCCGCAGCGGCAAACGCGCCGATCTGCTGCTGGACAATCCGCGGTTCCGCGCCGGCTACGACTTCCTGTTGCTGCGCGAAAGCGCGGGGGAGCAGACCGACGGCCTGGGCGAATGGTGGACTGACTACCAGGATGCCAATGACAGCCAGCGTCGCGACATGATTCGTGACCTCGGCAGCAAAGGCGATGGCGCCGGCGAAGGCCCGAAGAAGCGTCGCCGCAGTGGTGGCAAGCGCAAACGCAGCGCCGTCGATGCATCGGGCGCCACAGGCGAATAAACGTGGACCGTATCTACATCGGCATGGGCAGCAATCTCGCGGCCCCGGACCAACAATTGCGCAGCGCCGTAGAGGCGTTAGCGTTATTGCCAGGCACCAGCGTCGCCGGCGTATCGGCGTTTTATCAAAGTGACTCTCTGCTCCCGGGCCAACCGCGCTACACCAATGCGGTCGCCGCCCTGGACAGCTGCCTCGCGCCCTTGGAGATGCTCGATGCGTTGCAAGCCATCGAAAACGACCAGGGCCGCGAGCGCCTTGAACGCTGGGGCCCACGCACCCTGGATCTGGATATCCTGTTGTTCGGCGATCGCCTGATCGATGAACCGCGCCTCAAGGTCCCCCATTACCAGATGCACCTGCGGGCGTTCGTGTTGTACCCGCTGGCCGAACTGGCCCCCACCCACCTGCAACTGCCAAACGGCCAAACGCTCTGCGAACTGCTGGCAGCCTGCCCGTTCGTCGGCCTGGAACGCCTCCCGACTGCTTGATGCGATCCCTGTGGGAGCAGCTGGCTTGCCTGCGATCGCATCAACGCGGTGTGGCGGATGTGCCGAGTCGTCTGCAGCGCCGGCAAGCCAGCGCCCACACTTGATCGCCGGCGTGACGCCAAGCGGCGTTCAACCTGCTGAATCGCGTCAGTAACAGCGGTAACACCGCACTCGTAACAATGCGGTAACACATCCAATTGACTTCCCGTGTCCTCATCACGACTATAGGCGTCCCGCTGCCGCCGACCCGGCGCTAAAGGGCGCAATCCAGGCCTTATAAGCACTGCTCTCAAGACAGTGCGCCTGTATAAACGAAGACTCACGCGCGTTACTCGCTGTTTCCAAGCGCCTGAACGAGGACCCTTTTCATGCCAGACATTACCCTGACCACCTTGCAGAGCCTGAAGCTCAAAGGTGAAAAAATCACCATGCTGACCTGCTACGACGCCACCTTCGCCCAGGCCTGCTGCCAGGCCGGCGTCGAGGTGCTACTGGTGGGTGACTCCCTGGGCATGGTTCTTCAAGGGAATGACAGCACCCTGCCCGTCACCACCGATGAACTCGCCTACCACACCGCCAGCGTGAAACGCGGTAACGACGGCGCCTTCATCATCGCCGACCTGCCGTTCATGAGTTACGCCACGGTCGAGCAGACCTTTCAAAACGCCGGCAAACTGATGCAAGCCGGTGCGCACATGATCAAAGTGGAAGGCGCCGTATGGCTCGCCGAGTCGATCCGACTGCTGGCTGAGCGCGGCGTACCCGTGTGTGTGCACATGGGCCTGACCCCGCAGTCGGTCAACCTGCTTGGCGGCTATAAAGTACAAGGTCGCAATGAGGCCCAGGCGCGCCAGATGCGTGCGGACGCCATCGCCCTGGAACAAGCAGGTGCGGCGATGATTCTGCTGGAGTGCGTGCCGAGCGAACTGGCGGCGGAAATCACCCAGGCCGTCAAAGTGCCGGTGATCGGCATTGGCGCAGGTTCCGCCACCGACGGCCAGGTGCTGGTGATGCACGACATGCTCGGCCTGTCGTTGACCGGCCGTGCGCCGAAGTTCGTGAAAAACTTCATGGCCGGCCAGGACAGCATCCAGGCAGCACTGAGCGCTTACGTGGACGAAGTCAAAGCCGTTTCTTTCCCAGGCGTCGAACACGGATTCTCTGCATGAACACCGTTAAAACAGTACGAGAGCTGCGCGCCGCCGTCGCTCACGCGCGCAGTGCCGGCAAGCGCATTGGCTTTGTGCCCACCATGGGCAACCTGCACAGCGGCCACGCCACCTTGGTGACCAAGGCCGCACAGCAATCGGACTTTGTGGTGGCGAGCATTTTCGTCAACCCGTTGCAGTTCGGCGCTGGCGAAGACCTGGACAAGTACCCGCGCACGCTGGCGGCCGACCAGGAAAAGCTGCTGCAAGCCGGTTGCAATCTGTTGTTTGCGCCCACCGTTGACGAAATGTACCCCGGCGGCATGACCGGCCAAACCCGCGTCAGCGTTCCGCAACTGTCCGAGGGCCTGTGCGGTGCCAGCCGACCCGGGCACTTCGAAGGTGTAGCGACGGTGGTGAGCAAGCTGTTCAACATGGTCCAGCCGGACATGGCCGTATTTGGCCAGAAGGACTACCAGCAACTGGCGGTCATCCGCGCCATGGTGCATGACTTGAACATGCCCATCCAGATCATCGGCGAGCCCACCGTGCGTGCCGCCGACGGCCTGGCGCTGTCGTCACGCAACGGCTACCTCAACGAAGAACAGCGCGCGATTGCGCCGGTGCTCTACCGCAGCCTCAGCCAGATTGCGGCGGCTATAAAAGGCGGCGAGCAGGATTTCGCCAAGCTGCGTGCCGAGCAGATCGCGCAGATTGAAGCTGCCGGGCTGCGCATGGATTACCTGGAAGTGCGCCAAGGCGTGCACC
>OBJL01000294.1_pt1 | contig 6154 bp, 6 predicted proteins | sample 1481721 | NCBI WGS metagenome assembly OBJL01 (sample SAMN05831943, study PRJEB22555) | human gut metagenome | isolation source: Skin biopsy | host: Homo sapiens
AGGTTTTATTGGCTTGAGTGGTACTGATTACCTTCTGGACATCGAGGTTCATTCCGTATTCATAATGAACAACTTCAGGTGTCGCCTTTCCGTTTTCTAAGGCGTACTGCTCCATCGCCTTCTGGTTCTCTTGCATCATTCGACCATAAACACGGTCACCACCTCCTTCAGCCATGGCCAAAGAAGACATGGTCAAGATGGAAGCGGCAAAAACAACTTTTAATAATTTCATGATTTTCTCCTAGTGCTCACTTACTTCTGACTAGAGGATAACCAGTGATGCCTTTCAGGAAGCTGCCGCGAATATTACATATCTGTAAGGCCTCTCGTAGAGCTCGTGAGTTCAACTATTTAAAGTTTAGCTTTATTGGCAGAGCACGCTGAATGCATCATACGACCATCAGAAATCAACTCGTATCCCACCTGGAGCATCTAGAGATTTTTTATAAAAATGCATATCTTCCTATTATGAAAAGCGGCTTTGACCGCTACAGGCGGATGAATCGTTTGGGCGTAGCTAAATGAGACTACGAACGTGTCACAAAAGCCTCATGGGCTGCGGAAATTAGGCACTACGTAGAGCACCGAAAACGCAATCGGCAGGATGGTCTTTAACAGCAATACGGTCTCGGAGGATAGGTTTTTATCTTATCCTTAACGTCATCGAAGATGACATTGAAGCTGTGCAGCAGGCGCTCCGTTTGCAACATTTGATCGTGAAGGATCTCAAGCAGGACAGCACAAACTACTGCCTGCCCAAGGATAAAGATAAAGCCTTCGAATCTTGAGGTTGTTTTCTCCAGCACGACCAAACCCGCTGACGATATCGGCAGGGCGAGCATTTTGCCGTTGATGTCGCCCGAAGCTTCAATAGAAGTGATTTTTCGTTATGTCGTGGGGCGGTGGCGAGACTCGTCCGACTGGCGTACTGTGGACCATCGGCGGCGATGGGGCCAAGAAGGGTCGCCTCATAAACTTGGCTTGAACTCTTGCTGTGTGGATAGCCAGTTAACTGCGTACTCACTGCGTCGTCAATTTGAGCCGACCAAGTGCCATCTCTAATCCAACCCACACGAATTCGTCGCTCTCAAATACCCAAAGCTTCCAAATTCCTATTTCTTACTGCGCTCAAGACAGCCATCCGGTCTTCTGTACCTGAATCCATATCAGGTACGGTGCCATGCTCCAGATCCTTACCCACATTAGCGAAACGCGGCGCTGGCTGTTTTCACTGCTACTGTTCTTGTCAACTGCGTCCCACGCGGAGACGTGGGTCATTACAAACCGAGCACATCCAGTATCCGCACCTTCTGGCGCTCGCGTCATCTTCCTGGATGATCAGCAGCGCCTTGAAGAACAACTTTCCAACCAACTACCCGCCGATCCACGCCAGGCAGAAGCGGCCATTCAACGCTACCTTGTCAGCCCTGCAGGGAAGCATCTGCAAAACGAGTTGGCCCAAGCCCAGCAGGGCGTCATAGACGCCTGGAGCCTGCGAGTCGAAAAACTCCCAGCCGTGGTCGTAGATCGTCGCTACGTCGTGTACGGCGAGCCTGACGCAGCTAAAGCCGTCGCGTTGATTGAACGAGCACGGAGCCTGTCACGATGAGACGCTCACGTTTTGCGATCCGGCCTTTGTCGCTGGCTATCACTTTCAGCCTGTCATTCAGTGCATCGGCTGCGATCAACTCGGCAGCGATTATTGCCTCGACCCTGTCACCAACCTGCCTGGAGTACAAAGTGGTCGGCATCTGCTATTGGCTGCTCTGCACGCCATTCGGATGCAAAGTCAAAACCTCGACCAAGGTTCGTCACTACGTACCGGACGCTGTGGTGTCTGCATATGCGAATACCGGGATGAACCCTTGGATAGAGATGTCACCTCTTGGCACCCCGAATCCGATGGCCCAAGCGGGCAACGACGGCACTACCAATCACGTTGCAGAGAACAACATCATCAAATTTAAGGAAGCCGATGTCATCGGCCATCCAGGTGGTGCGGCGTTGAGTCAGTTTGCCAGCGCCTCGGGCTATGTATGCAAAGGCGCAACCTTACCGCTTGTGCCTTACTTTCTGAGCACCCTTGACCCCATTGCTTGGCGATACGGCGTCCCGGAATCCGTATACCCCGAAGCACTCATTCCGGGCATGCGCGAAGTCGGTAGCCTGCTCTCAGCAAGCAGCTGGGGGAACGTCTACCCGCGTAGCGGCTTCCTTAACCAGACTGACGACTACAAAACGGGCGCAGTTATTGCGCAGCGTGCCGGCGACGTGGTTACCCGCCCAGGCCAGGTCCATGTCTACTTGCCGATGCTCGCCCTTCCCTACCCCGGTTACTGGCCCGCAGGGCCGCTACGCGAAGGTGACGCCTCCACTGGTAAGTGGCAAGAGCTCACCCCAGTCCTCAACCCGACTTGCGCAACCTTTCCCACCATCGATCCGAACATCGATGCGCAGGATGGCGGCTACGCCTGGGCACTCTGGCGCCCTTATTCGTGTTGCCAGCGTCGAGGACAGACCTTCCTCGGCAGTACGGACTTCCAATGAAACAGCGATCGGAGCAAAGCATGAAACTCACTACCTTGGCGATAGGGCTCGCCTGCAGCCTCAGCAGTGCAATAGCGCTCTCTGCTGATCCAATCAACGTCTCCTCCTCCGGAAGCGTCATTGGGGACAACGTGCTGTATAGCATTGGCGGCGGCAACGCAGTCACCATGGGGAGCGCAGGCAACATGGATAGTATTTCTGTGGGAGGCGGTTGGAATACCAATCTAATCTGCGGAAACATGAGCCTGAGCACAACCCTTGAAAACCAATTGAATGGTGCCACTTCCGGCTTCAAAAACATCATGAGCTCGGTGGTACAGAGCGCCACCAGCGCCGTGGCTTCGCTGCCGGCACTGATTCTTCAACGTGCGAACCCGGCGCTATACAACCTCATCACCAACGGCATTTTGCAGGCCCGCCTGGACTTCGACCGCTCCAAAGGCACCTGCCGCGCCATTGGCGAAAAGATGGCGGATATCGCCGGTAACCAAATGGGCTGGGGCAAGCTTGCTGAAGGTCAGGCTATGAGTCAGGCGCTAACATCCAACACAGACGCAGTGTCGGCGGTGGAACAAGTCGAAAAGAAAGGTGGAAACGATGGCGTCACTTGGGTTGGTGGTGATAGAGCAGGTGGTTCCGGTCAGAAGCCAATTCGTATCGTAGGCGACGTCACCAAGGCGGGCTACAACCTTCTGAACAAGCGCGCGGCCGGCGACACCGCATCCATCAGTAAAGCGAACTGCAACAACGGCATGGTGTGCAATGTCTGGTCATCGCCCCAGGAAGCCACCACCTTTGCCAATCGTGTCCTGGGTGAACAACAACAGCAGACCTGTGACAGTTGCCCTAAAACGGTGACAGCCGCAGGCGTCGGCCTCACGCCGCTGATCCAGGAAACGTACGACACCAAGCTGAAGGCCCTGCAGGAACTGCTGAGCGGAAGCAAAACGCTGTCGCTAGAAAACCTGGAAGCAGCGAGCAGCAACTCGTTACCCATCACCCGAGGCGTTGTAGCAGCACTCAAGGATGAGCGCGACCAGGACGTACTCGCTCGCCGGCTTGCCTCCGAAGTCGCGTTGTCCGATGTGTTGGAGAAAGCTCTGACCCTACAGCGCACCTTGATGGCAGGCAGTCGGGAACCGAACGTCGCGGCTAATGACCTCGCCGTCCAGGCAGTCGGCCAGCAGAGCTCCTCGCTGCAACAGGAGATCGGCAACCTCAAAATGGAACTGGACATGCGTCAGCAGCTCGCGAAGAACTCGCCTCTGACCATCATTGAACGCAGCAAAGCACGGGCAGAAGACTCTCGTGGCGTGTCCCCGGGAGCCCCAGAAACGAATCGATTGGACCAGTTGCAGTCACCCGCCCAGAACAAACAGTGAGAAAGGCCATGACCGAAATACAGGAGCCTGTCGCCGCTCCCAACCGTTCGCTGGTTCGACGAACCGGGAGGAGCATTCTGCTTGTTCTGGGTGTTTTGCTCGCGACTGCCGCCCTCGTAGTCCTACTCAGCGCTGTCCTGATGAACATGTTCGACAGCGCCGAGCAATGGCAAGCCTGGCGCACCGACCACTATTGGCCGCTCTTTACCTGGCGCCTAATGCTTTATATCGCACTGACCGTTGCCTGGTTCAAATTCAAGGTACGGTTATCGAACTCAGAACGCTCGAAACGGCGCAAAGGCCTGTTGAAGATCGAGATAATGGTGATCTTATTATTTCTGATGGTTGAACTGAGCAAGGTGCTGTATCAGGCAGGGGGTGTTCTGTGACGCTCTACACCAATGACTATTTAGAGTACTACCTGACGTTGGTCGGTTGGATCATCAACAATGGTATCTGGGCGATGATTTCAGATACCGGTCTATTCGCCCTCCCCTTCTGCATCATCGTTATTCGAGAGTGGCTGAAAGTCCGTGGTGAGGGGGCCGATGAGGGCAACAAAGGCGTTCTCTCACTGGCACGTATCGAAACCAATATCTACGTTGGCTACATCGTAGTCGCATTCTTCGCTGTACCAGCCGTCAATGTGAGTTTTGATACCTTGGCATTTGACCAGAGTAGAGCTCAGCAATGTCAATACAACTTACCTAAACCCACAGACACAGGCTGGAACACAACATTCAGCTCACTGGCAGGAAAGAGTGCCCAGATGCCCATGTGGTGGGCATTAATGCATGCATTATCAAAGGGATTAACCAATGGCGCTGTAGCAGCAATTCCCTGCGGGACTGATTTACGGCAAGTACGCATGGAAGTTAGCAACACCAAGATCAACAACCCGCTATTGGCTCAGGAAATTGGCGACTTTACGCACGATTGCTATGGACCCTCCCGTGCCAGATTATTCATGCGCCAACCCGAATTGGGAGCGCAAGGGAATGACCCTCGTTTTGCGCAGGAACTCAGCTGGATTGGTTCGCACTATTTATTGAACACCTCGGGTTATTACGACACGGACTACTCCAAAACTCCAAGGGCATCATGGCCCTATAACGCATCTCGTGATGTGGGTTTACCACAAGTGGGTGGAGGTGGGGGCTATCCAACTTGCAAACAATGGTGGTCAGATAGCGGAGTGGGACTGCGGGACCGTATCAAGGCTCAAGTGTCGCCGGACCTCATGACCAAAATGCTCGGCTGGGCAAAGTGGTTGTCCCCGGACGAAGTCACTGACTCGCTTGTCCGGCAACTGGTCTCGCCGTCGAACCAGGTGAAAGGGGATGTTTATACGGACTACGGGGGACAAATCGACGGAACTGTGTGGAATGGTGCAGCCCGGGCAGCGGGGACTCTCGGGGTTGCATTAGGATCTATGGCCTATTTTCCAGCGATGGACATGGTTCGCCAGGCGCTACCGATGGTCATGGCGTTCTTGAAAATGGCGATGGTGATTTGCATTCCCTTGGTGCTAATCGTCGGGGCTTACCAACTAAAAGTGGCCATGACTATGTCCGTTGTTTTTTTCGCTCTGATATTCGTGGACTTTTGGTTTCAACTGGCTAGATGGGTCGATACCACGATATTGGACGCTTTATATGGAGCCGGTTCTCCGCATTTATCATTTGATCCTGTGATGGGTTTGAACACTGCCACCCAGGACGCAATCTTAAACTTCGTGATGGGCTCGATGTTCATCATCCTGCCAGTGTTTTGGATGGGCGCGCTGGGATGGGCAGGGGTGAGCGCAGGAAAAGCATTGGAAGGCCTTACCAGCGGAACAAAAGATGTTCAAAAGGCAGGTCAGGAAGGGGTGAATACTGTCAAACGTAGCGTTATGTAACGTAAGGGTCTCATATCATTGATATGAGACCCTTAATCATCGTCGTCTACACGTTGACCAGCAACATAGTACCCATAGCCATCGGGGCCATAGCATTGACCATACTCTATCTGGTTTCTGCGAGGCGTAGGTCTGTGATTCAACGCCCAGAGCCCTCCACCCAAAACCAAGGTAAATACTGCAACGCTGATAATCCCGCTGAAAATGTCTGCAGAAAAATATAGGAGTACGGCAGCCACAACCAGACGCTTGACCCAACGCAGGGTACGGTTCTGACTGCACCAAACGAGGCGCGCAGCCTGACCCAGGCCATAGCCTAAGCAAC
>OBJL01000295.1_pt1 | contig 6132 bp, 6 predicted proteins | sample 1481721 | NCBI WGS metagenome assembly OBJL01 (sample SAMN05831943, study PRJEB22555) | human gut metagenome | isolation source: Skin biopsy | host: Homo sapiens
CCGGCCTATACCGAAATGGCGCTGTACGCCCAGTTGGGTGAAGACGGCCAACTGCGGCTGGTGAACCATTTGGGAATTAAACTTGGCGATACGCCGGAGGAGATCCTCACCCGATTGGAAAAAGGTGACTACCGCCCGGAAGATGTCGAGCACGGCGAACTGCGTGCCTCCGACAACGAATACGCCAGCCGGGTACGCGATGTGAATGCCGATACCCCGTCCCGATTTAACGCCGACAAACGCCGCCTGTTTGAAGCCTCCGGCTGCGCCGGCAAGCTGGCGGTATTTGCCGTACGGCTGGATACCTTCGAGAAAGAAGGTAAAGAGCAGGTGTTTTATATCGGCACCAACAACACCGCCGTCTTAACCGAACTGCGTCGTCATATGCTCAGCCAATTCGACAACCTGCCGGTGGCCGGCGAGTACATGCATCGGGATATTTTTGATATCGCCGAAGTGTACGGCAAAGACACCTTTATGATGATCGACAAGCTGGGCACCGATCAGATGCCCAGCTTCTTCACCCTGAAAGGCCGCATGGACGCCAGCCTCAACAAGCTGCCGCTGCTGCCGCACAACCTGACCGATCGGCTGATGCAGGGATTGAGTCACCTGGCCCCCAGCCACCTGCCGAAACGGATGAAAGACTACCGCGAACGCTTTGAACATCACCTGCTGCTGAAAATGGCCGGTCCGGGCGTTGAAGAGGCTCAGCAGTACCTGAACCAGTACTTTGCTCAGGCCGACGGCGAGTTCTTCGTTTGTACCCCGGACGAAGGCAAAAAAGCTTTCCTACACCGCTTTGCCGCCGCCGGTGCTGCCGTGCGTTACCATGCAGTGCATGCCGACAAGGTTGAAGATATTCTGGCGCTGGATATCGCGCTGCGCCGCAACGACACCGACTGGTTCGAAACTCTGCCGCCGGAAATCGATAGCCAACTGGTGCACAAGCTGTATTACGGCCACTTTATGTGCCACGTGTTTCATCAGGACTATGTGGTGAAAAAAGGCGTCGACAGCCATGCGCTGAAAGAGCAAATGCTGGCGATCCTCGACCAGCGCGGCGCAGAGTACCCGGCGGAACATAACGTCGGCCACCTCTACCCGGCCAAGCCCGATCTACAGGCGTTCTACCGCTCTGCCGACCCGACCAACAGCTTTAACCCGGGCCTGGGCAAAACCAGTAAGCGCAAACACTGGGTCGACAATAACCAGTAATCTTATTTCTTTCAGCCAGTGCCCCCGTCATTCGGGGGCCAGGGCCTGGCCGGATACTTTGTTAGTTTTATGTTGCACAGCCCACTGGATTTCACTATCTTGGAATAGTTAATCACTCCCTGCATTCAGGAATATCAATGACTCAGTTTGCGCACATGAAAGATCCTGCGAACACGACCCTTTCGGCCGTCGTTCTGCTGTGCGCATCCTCTGCCCCACCTGCCGTTTTCTCTGTCGTCTCTGCGGTTGCTGTTTACCCACCACGCTCTGTGGTTGTGCGCTAAGCCAAACCGAATTCTCACCTCCAGCTTTATTTGATTTGCGTTCAGGCAAAGACTGCCGTGCATGCTGGAGTTTGTTACTTTCACGACAGGTGAAAACCAAATGCGATTTATTTCCCAATGGGCCAACGCCGGCCTGGCAACGCTATTCGTCCTGCTTTGGAGCAGCGGCGCTATTTTCTCTCGCTGGGGGCTGGAGCATGCTTCCGCCTTTGCCTTTTTGTTCTTCCGTTGCGCTATCGCGCTGGCACTGCTATTGGCGATCGGCCTGTGGCAACGGCAATGCCTGCCCGTGCCCGGCACCCGACGCCGCGTGGCGCTGATCGGGCTGCTGATGATCGGCAGTTACCAGATATGTTATCTGCTGGCGCTGGAACAAGGCATTACTCCCGGCGTATTGGCGACGCTGCTTGGCGTTCAGCCGATCCTCACTCAGTTCATTACCGAACGCCGCTGTTCTGGGCTGCGCGGCCTTGGGCTGCTGCTGGCGATGGCCGGGTTAACGCTGGTGGTGTATCAAAGCCTGATGGTTGCGCACTTTTCGCTGCTCGGCATGCTGTGTGCCTTTGTCGCCCTGGGCTGCATGACCGCCGGTACGCTGCTGCAAAAAGGCCTGACCCAGCCGCCGTTGGCCGTGTTGCCGTTGCAGTACGCCGTCGGGTTGCTGATGTGTACGCTGGTGTTACCCTTTGAACCGCTGCGGGTCGATTGGAGTGCGGCATTTATCGTACCGCTGCTGTGGATGGCGGTGGTGATTTCGGTGTTGGCGACCTTTTTGCTGTACCGACTGATCCAACGCGGCAATCTGGTGCAGGTCACCAGCCTGTTTTATCTGATCCCGGCGGTAACCGCCCTGCTCGATTACCTGCTGCTCGACCACGCGCTGGCTGCCGTTAGCATGCTGGGAATGGCGGCGATTCTGCTTGGCGTGATGCTGGTATTTCGCCAATCCTGAATAGCAAAAGCCCCTCACGCCAGACCGGCGTGAGGGGCAATATCAAAACAGATTTCAGAACAACCAGGAACCATACCCCCACAGCAGTACCGTGACCCCAAGCAGCAGCTCAAGCAGCAGGATACCGATGGCAAAGGTGGAGCTGGAGAAGATAAACCCTTCCTTACTGTCGATATTCAGGAAGTGAGGTATGCCCAGATTCAGCAGATAGCCCGAATAGCACAGGCCAATCACGCCGACAAACAGGCACAGCCACACCACGGGATACAACGCCACAATACCGCTGAGGAACATCGGGGTAGCGATGTAACCGGCAAACACCATGCAGCGATGCAGACTGGGACGTACTTCATAACGCCGAGCCATCCAATGGATCACTTTCCCCATGATGGCCACGCCCGCCAGCATCAACAGGTAAAAGGCGACCGCAGTGTAGGATGCAGTGAATGTATCGAGCCGGATAGCATGTCCTTCGCCGGAGAGCCAGCCCAGTTGGGTGGTGCCGATAAAGGCACAGATTACCGGGATCAACGCCAGCAACAGCACATGGTGGGTGTAAAGGTGCGAGACGCTTTCGTTCTCGCTTCTAATGTGTTCGAACTCGGTGCTTGGATGCGCCAGAAGTCCCCAAACATGACTAACCATGAGACACCTCCTTCATCGCCGTAGGTCGCGATCGGCGAACGAATTTACCCCTCTGACGGATTGCTAACCGTACGAGGATTGCGGCCACGGGGCTCTCTCCCCTGTACTAATTATAGTCTTTCGCTGAAAAAGCGTTCGGAAAGCACAGACGTGGCGACAGTTTGTTTTATAATTCCCCCCTGCGTCACTGCCGTGAGGAATGTCATGTCATCCGCCATTCGTGTTCTTCAGGCCGGTATTGTCGATGTCGACGCCGGTCAAAATATCACCGTAGTTCAGCCCTGTAATCTATATGGCTGTAGACTCGGCGATGGGGTATTTGTCGGCCCCTTTGTCGAGATCCAGAAAAACGTCAGCATTGGCGCCCGCAGCAAAATCCAGTCGCACAGTTTCATCTGTGAATATGTCACCATCGGCGCCGACTGTTTTATCGGCCATAACGTCACCTTCGCCAACGATCTGTTTAAAGATGGCGCCCCCAATGCCGACTCAACGAGCTGGGGTCGTACGCAAATTGGCGATCATGTTTCCATCGGCTCCGGCGCCACGGTACTGGCGGTGGAGATCTGCAGCGGTGCGGTGATTGGTGCCGGTGCGGTGGTCACCAAAAACATCACCCGTAAAGGGATCTATGCCGGGAACCCGGCGCGTTTGCTGAGGGAGCTTGCCCCATGAGCCAGGCGATCCAAATTGCCCCGGTCAGCCGTTTACCCGACGGCTACCTGACCGGCTGTGACTTTAGTTTTCACATCGCCCACTACGCCCAACCGGTGTTCGATACTCCGATCGACAACTGGCCGCTGCTGCCGGTCACCCCCTTTCGCAAGCACTACCCGCTGGCCCCGTTTGTCAATGACGAAAGCGAAACCTTTCTGGCCCGCCATCGCGGCGAGCCGGTTGGCCACATCACGCTGAGCAATAACTGGAACGGCTACGCGCTGATTGAGGAAATTGTGGTCAGCGCTCACGTACGCCGTTTGGGTGTCGCCACCGCACTGCTGGAAACGGCGCGACAATGGGCACAACGCCACGAAACCGCCGGGCTGATGCTGGAAACGCAGAACACCAATCTGCCCGCCTGCCGCTGCTACCAACGCTTTGGGTTTATCCTTGGCGGCATCGACCACCTGCTGTATCGCGCGCAACCAGACATCGCCGATCACGAGATCGCCCTGTTCTGGTACCTGCCGTTTAACAGTGAAATCGGTTATTAAGCGTTAGCCAAACGTTGAGGCTATGTTTAAGTTTTAACCTCTCCAGTCATGGTGAGAACTGTTATCATTTGCATGATAACGTGCCGAAACCATTGGAGGGTAAAATGTACAAGGTTGTTTCATTGATATTGGCTATTGCGCTTGGCGGCTGTACCGATAAAATTCAGGTTGGGCAAACGCCTGAACCCATCACTACCCTACCTGCAGATTTCAAGGCCAGCATGGATAACTACACGTTAAATAAACTCAATCAGCTTCTCGCCCTTCGCGCCGCCGCGCCGGCAGAACAGCAGCAGGATAGCGGTCGCATGATCGATCTGCTGTCCAAACCGTTCCTCGGTACGCCCTACGTTGCCAATATGCTGATTGGCTCGCAAGAGACGCCGGAAAAACTGGTGATCGATTTCCGCGGCCTGGATTGCTTTACCTATATTGATTATGTCGATGCATTACGTCAGGCGAATACTCAGGCAGATTTTGTCCAGCGACTGATTCACATCCGCTATGCCAACGGTGATATCAACTTCCTGCAACGCAAACATTTCTTCACCGATTGGTCACATCAGGTCAAAACCAACGTGACGGATATCACCGCTACGCTCAGCCCACGCACCGTGACGCTGGTGAAAAACCTGAACCAAAAAGCGGATGGCGGCAGCTATCTGCCGGGTCTGAAAAACGTTCAGCGCAGCATTACCTATCTGCCCAGCGATTTTATCGACGACCAGGTGCTGGCCCAGTTACACACCGGTGATTACATCGGTATTTACACCCATCTGCCAGGGCTGGACGTCACTCATACCGGCATTTATATCATGACCGAAAACGGCCCGGTGCTGCGTAACGCCTCTTCGCGTAAAGAAAATATGCAGGTGGTGGACTCGCCCTTTATGGATTACGTGCTGGCCACGCCGGGCATCGTGGTACTGCGCGCCAAATAAAAGTGCACAATAAAACTTCCTGTTATTAGCTAGAAGCCTTTGTGCTGAGCAAGCATTTGACTTCCCCACGGGTTCAGGCTTAGCTAACAGCACAAAACCAACTGATTTAATTGTTTTTTCAGGGAGAAGTCGATGACTCAAAGCTGGCGTTTCACCCCTCTGCTGGCGGCCTTCACCGCCGTACTGGCGCTGCAAGGCTGTGAACAAAAAACCGATCAGAATCATATCAAGGTCGGGGTAATCAACGGCGCAGAACAGGACGTGGCGGAGGTTGCCAAACAGGTAGCGAAACAGAAGTACGGGCTGGAGGTTGAACTGGTCGGTTTCAGTGGTTCGCTGCTGCCTAACGACGCCACCGACAAAGGCGAGCTGGATGCCAACGTCTTTCAGCATCGGCCGTTCCTTGAACAGCAGAATAAAGATCATGGCTACAAACTGGTCGCGGTGGGCAATACCTTCGTGTTCCCAATGGCCGGCTATTCGAAAAAAATCAAATCGCTGAAAGAGCTGCAGGACGGCGCGGTGATTGCCATCCCGCTGGATCCCACCAACCTCGGTCGTGCGCTGCTGCTGCTGGAAAAAACCGGTCTGATTACGCTCAAACAGGGTAAAGGGCTGCTGCCGACTTCGCTGGATATCAGCGCCAACCCGCATAACTACAAGATTATGGAGCTGGAGGGAGCTCAGTTGCCGCAGGTACTGGACGATCCCAAAGTCGCCGTGGCCGTCATCAGCACCACTTACATCAACCAGACCGGCCTGACGCCAACCAAAGACGGCATTTTCATCGAAGACAAGAACTCGCCGTACACCAATATCATCGTGACGCGTGAAGACAACAAAGATGCGCCGAACGTACAAAACTTCATCAAGGCCTA